>Ga0209187_1000531_pt1 | contig 62895 bp, 53 predicted proteins | sample BantaG_FD_187430 | JGI IMG/M metagenome (GOLD analysis project Ga0209187, IMG submission 187430) | Marine algal microbial communities from Bantry Bay, Ireland - BantryBay_4 metaG (SPAdes) (version 2) | ecosystem: Host-associated > Algae > Red algae > Unclassified | place: Bantry Bay, Ireland...
TGCTATTTTAGGGGGTCAAAGCTCCGGAATAATACTAACATTATTATGTGGATAACTCCAAAATCCCTTATCTTTTGGTGGGGGTCAAAGCTCCGGAATTAGGGGGTCAGTTTGATCGGAATACGCACTTGCCCCGGATTGTATGCAGACAAAGTTGGTCTGATGAGTCTACCAAATATTAATTTTCAAATTCTTCCATTTCGAGGAGAATACTATGCATTAAGGAAAGAATACCAACATATGGTCAATGGACTAATCTATCCAATTCCTGATCCTAACTTCCCTTTTCTTGGAGTACATTTTACAAAAATGGTTAATGGAGGCGTAGAAGCTGGGCCTAATGCTGTACTTGCATTTCGAAGAGAAGGATATGCTAAAATTGACTTTGACAGCAATGAATTTATGGAAACTATCCGATATAAAGGATTTCAAAAATTGGCCAAAAAGTATTGGAAAAAAGGAGCTCAAGAATTAGCTCGTTCTTATTATAAAGGAAGTTTTGTAAAAGCATTGCAGGTCTTAATTCCCAGCATTAAATCTAAACATTTAGAACCAGGAGGTTCAGGAGTTAGAGCAATGGCATGCAAACCTAATGGAGAACTATTAGATGACTATTTAATTATCAATGATGGACCAATAATTCATATAGCTAATGCTCCTTCGCCTGCCGCCACTTCTTCCTTATCCATAGGTGCCCATATTGCTGACTTAATTTAATTATCTGAAAAAGTTGGATTCTCAGCGGTAATCTCATTGATGATTCCTTTAAGATGAGCTGAAGTCATATCTAATGCTTGTGCCATTTCAGCTAATAATGCTTTTTCACTATCATCAAAATGTCCATCAGATGCGGCAACAGATATGGCTGCTTTAATTACCATTTCTTTTCCTTGGCCATTAAGCATTGGACCAACGCCTTTCAAGTATTTTGAAACATCTCTATCAGGTGAAGCTTCTACTTCTGCTATGTATTGATCCAGGTCAGCACTGGTCATATCATGATGAGAAATTTTATTGTAAATTTTAATAACCATTTCTCTTTCCCTATCATCAATCACTCCATCTGCTAACATCATTAATACTAAAGAATGTTTCATTGCTTTTTCGTACTCCGCTAAAAAGTCTTGAGCAGCATTGTTTTTCTTTTCCTCATAGTTCAAAACATTTGGAATAAATGTGCCTTTACAATGCTGACATTCTACATACTCCCCTACTTTTCCTAATGGAATAAGTGGTATAAAATATAGGGTGAAGAATCGGGTAACCTTCTTCTTTTTATAAGCTTTGGTGGTTTCGCATTGTGGGCAGTTAAAATCCCCTTGACTTAAAGTAGATTTCACACCGCGGGTTCCGAAAATGATCATAGTATATATTTTTAATAAGATTAAGATATATAATTATTCCGAAATATACTATTCCTGTTGGATATTAGGATAATATTCGTAAAAAGGCGTCAAATAGTAGACTCATAAGCTTTAGTAGCATGCAATTAAACAATTATTAAAATTATTTTCTCAATCGTGGAAGCATTATTATTTGTTTACGTATTTGTAATATCAATTTTCACAGAAAGAGATTAATATATTTTTATTCAGTAAGCGCGACAGAGGTTATTTCAATGTATATGGAAACCCAAAAACATGTTCAAATTTTAGGACGACATACTTTCCAAACATTTTCAGATGTATCTTTTGAACGTTTCTTACCGAATGATTGGTTATATTCTTTATCTTTTCAGCTTTACACTTATCCAGACGGATTTAGCTCTGAGGGAACTGTGATTTTATCAGATATTCCGTTGATTAATGATTATAATAAAGTAAGAGCGGGAATAGATCGGCAGTTGGAATTGGCGATTGAAACACTGAGATAGTTCAAATGCCCGAACCATTCAATGCGGCTTCGCCGCGCAATATCTATAGACGGTGCAATGTGGCTTCGCCACGCAATAGATTTTTTTTATAAAACGGCTTCGCTACGCAAATAAAATTTTTAATTTTCAACTCATCTACTTTTGAATATTTATCTCATTCATCAACCAAAAGGTTTTATATTTGACAAAGTATCAAAGATAAATTTGTACGAATATTGATATCTTTGAGCCAATGAATAAATTACAGAGATCCTTAAAAAAGAATGAAAAAACTATCGGAACAGTAGCTTCCATCTTAGCTATAATAATGTTTTTTTCCTTGATTGAGATCCTTATTTCAAATTTAAATGGTACGAGTAAAATTTATATTCAACCAATAGCAACTTCCATAAACGGATTATTTTGGAGTATGTATGCATATGGTCGAAAAGATTATTTTCTACTCATACCAAATCTCCTCGCCCTTACTATAGGCTTTATGACCGCAATTGTCGCTTTTATATAAACTTAAAATGTTCTAATGCGAGCTAATGGTAAAGTAAAAAGTACTTCCTTTATGCAACGTAGAGTCAACCCAAATTCTGCCATTATGTTGAATGACAATTTGTTTGCAGGTGCTCAATCCAATGCCCGAACCTTCATAAAATTGATCTGAATTTAATCTCTCGAAGACTTTAAATATTTTATCTGTATTTTCTTGTTTCATTCCTATCCCATTGTCTTGAACCGAGAACAGATACTCAGCAGTACTTTCAGCACAGGTAATCGTAATTATTGGCAAGACATCTGATCTACGAAACTTCAGAGCGTTAGAGATTAAGTTTAAGAACAGCTGCTTCAATTTAGTTTCATCCCCCCATATGCTATTAGGCAAATCTTTCTTTTTTATTTGTGCCCTAACACTACTAATATTGTCAAAAAGCATTAATTCAACTTGCTCCAACAAACCTTGAATATTAACTTTTTGTTTTTTTACTTGAGATTCATTAAATCTTGAATACTCTAAAATCCCATCAATTAGTAGGTCCATTTGCTGCCCACTATCATCAATAATTTTCAAATATTTCAGTTGTATATCTGTTAAATTAAGTTCACTATTTAAAGCAAGTAATTTAGTAAAACTACTCAAAGATTTTAGCGGAGCTTTCAAGTCATGTGAAGTCCTATATGCAAATTTCTCTAGCTCATTATTTGAGTTAATATATTTACGTAATTCTTCGTTTTGTTTTTCAAGTTGCAGGTTGTTCTTTTGAATAGTTTTTGCTTGTTCATTTTTTATGCTAATTTCATGATTTATCTGATTGTGACTTTCCAAACTCTCCATAAAAAAACAAAACTTTTTGAAGACCAGTGTATATGCGTTCAATTGCGTAAAACTTAGTTGCTGACTTTTTATACCTAGCACTAAGATACTTTTATCACCTCCTCTAAATACTGCTAGTTTAGAATAAGCAGAATCAAACAGGAAATTAAAATATTGATATTCTTTGTTGCTATTATCTAAAATTATAAGATCATTTTTGCTAAATATGCCGAGCCATTCGGGATTTACAGCTTTAGCACCAAATTTTGTTTTTGGTATAGAAAAAACTTTTTTCAAGGTTACAGAATTTACGAAACTATAATAACCTGCAAAAGATAAATTTTGCTGAAGCATCAATGTCTTTAAAAAAGATTGTGCATTCTCTTTTATATCAAATGATTTACCTATTTGTAACAATATTTCGTACAAAGAAGCGAGTGTTAGAACGATATCATTTTGATTTTCATTCATCTATTTCTACTATACTAGCTACAATAGTTTTATGATGATAATCAAGTAAGCCTCCGTTTGAGGATGAGATTTCACCCATAGAAAAAACGCCATAAACAGGAATATTTCGCTGCTCGGCTATTTGATAAATATTGTTAAGTTCTTCATTAAATCGATCATTGAGAATCCATGTTCTAGAGATGCAATCTGCTACAAACATAAATAAAGGATGATCACTCTTAGCAAAGACATCTTCACACGCTATTTTTCCTGCATCCAACATATCTTGGATATTTGATTTCATCAAATATAAAACGGAATTAGAAGGAATTTCAGCACCAAATTTAATAGACAAATCATCTTCTGAGCTTACAGGGTCTCTTATTAAATATTCGCTATTCGATCGATAAATACCGAATGGGTATTTCTTTGCATATTTGTAGTAGTTATCAGTCCCAATTTCAACATTTTCTTGTTCTTCAATGATTGACTTACAAATCACGTAAGCAGGTTTCCAATTTATTTCTTGCAATAAATTGGCAGATGTTTTTGTAGCAATATAAGGGCCTGCAATTGGATTCCATCCATGTCTTGTAGATTGAACATTTTGATTTTTAATTGGTACAACAATAGCTGCATCCATAAAAAAGCCTTCATGAGTGAAAAGGCAATTCTCTCGTTTGAATGAACTAAACCCTGCACCTGACCCAAAAACATGATGATCTGAACCAATTTCGTCATATAATCGGAATACGAACTTTGAAATCCAATTACTGAGGCCATCATTAAGAATAAAGAGACTATTTGAATTAATGGATTTTAAAGATGATGGGATTTGTATTTCGCCATCATCCAAACCACTTACTAGAGTAGGCTCTTGTTCGAAATTAACAGGAAGAAGTAGAACCTTATCTTTGAAACACTCATTATTATAAATTACTTTCGGGAAAATGCCACCGCAAAATTTTATTTTCTCTTTGTTAAGCAATGCGATCAATAGATGATAATCAATATAAGCCTCTTCACCACAAAGAATTATAAAATCTGAATATACAATCTTATTATATTCTTTAATTTTTCCTAATATATTGGCTTCTGAAATGTGGGAAATTATCATCTTCTCTTATTAACTTTCTGATGTAAGGTAGCTAAAAGGCTGTAGCTAACAAAATGTAAAATAGTATATGCTTTTTATGTTTAGAATAAACAAAAACAATTGAAAAAGAGTAGATTATTAAGATGCAAATGTTTGGCTTTTGACAATTTTTTCAATGCTAATGAGTTGATAATAATTTTATTACCTGACATTTATAGTTAAATTTTCAATGTCAATATTCCTTCTGGTCCAAAAGCGTTAATTGAATTCTAGATCGTTTGAGCTATTAAATTTTAAGCAGAATTTCTATTCCCACTATTATGATTACCACCCATAAGAAGAAAAATTTATTGTTACCTGTCAAAGTTAGACAATTCAATGAAAATTATTCTTCTAATGGAATCTCAAAATGAAGCAAACGAGAAGGTATTAATAATTATTCTACGCAAAAATTCAAATCGCTATTTTATGCCTTTGGGTTTTCAAAATCTAGATTAGCGCTTAGTAACCTTGCTTCTGAAAAGATTATTGATATCAGCGAACGAAAAGAATGGCAAGCAATTCTAAGAGAATATGGTTGTGAAGAATAGAACAATTGCTTTTCAATCCCTATGAAATTACATCTTGCTCTTTTTCTCTTCGAAAGGTTGCTAAGTTAGCCAATAACAATAAGCCAGGAATAATGATCATTAATAAGCCACCCCATAGACCAGGTTTTTCCCAACCTTGTTCAATTTCTATTGGATTCGGATCTACGTTATATCCCTCTTGCATTAGATCTAATTCTTTTTTAGATACGCCGCTATCGCTTACCCTTCCTTTCACCTCAACCAAGCCAGCTTTAATACAGGATGAATCTCGAAGACAATCTGAAGCGACATCATTGTCTTTTACAAATACTTTAACATAAAATTCCGTTGAATCTCCATTGCTAAAACCTTCTTCAGAAAATGAAATCAAAGGATAGTTTATGTAGTTAACCGAACTTAAATTTTCATTAGATTGGTAAATAAATTCGCCTAAATTATAAGCATCTGTAATTTCTATGTATTTCGTATCCCCTATCCCATCCTTGTGGATGTCTAAAAGTGACATGGTGACGTATTCTGGATTAGCGAAATGTAGCAATAATTTTTTTACGCCAAAATACATGATTGCGATAAAGATGAGTGGAGCGATGTATCTTCCCATTTTATATTTGTTTAGTTCTTTAGGAAGATACAAAATTATTGTGAAATTTGACCTTCCAAAGGTGGTAGACCTTCCGTTTTCTAAGACTAAAAATGATAAAATTAATATAATTTTAAGCTGTCAATGCATAAACATTTACAAAAGGTGAATTGTAATGAAGTGACTTCAATGTTATAATCGCCTAACTGGGTAACCGGTACAGCTTTATCTTATATTTTTCCTCAAAAGTATACTCTGAAACCCTCTTCGCATCTACTGTATTGCTTTTTCTTCTCCGAATTCCTAAACATAGTTTAATTTCTAAAACCACTTATCATAGCAAATTGAAATTATTGCTCATTCATGAAAGCACTAAGTTCTAAAGAATATAATCTAGTATGTTCACAACGTAGAAAACGGAAGCAAAAAAGAAACTATAATAATGGCAATGGTTGATATTTATTATTTAAAGCTAATCTAAAGGAAGGTGACCATAGCGCTATAAAATAAATTCTGAAATTCTTCCTAAACTTCTACGCTACTGCACCTCTAAACTCCTAAACTCCCACTCCATGAATAATCCCACATTTTTCCTTACATTTGCGCAAAATTTAAAAAAAGAAATATGGATTCAGCATTAGACAAAATCAATTCTCAAGAGATATTTGAGGCTATTCAAAACGCTAGCTTTGACACAGACACCGACATTATAATCAAAACCAATAAAGGAGATATTAATCTGACTTTATTCGGAACAAAAACACCAGTGACGGTGGCTAACTTTCTTACCCTTGCAGAAAAAGGATATTATGATAGCTTATTTTTCCACAGAGTAATTCCTGAATTTATGATTCAAGGTGGATGCCCTCAAGGAATGGGAACTGGCGGACCAGGTTACAACTTTAAAGATGAATTTCATGCAGATTTAAGACATGATGGTCCAGGCGTTTTATCTATGGCTAATGCAGGTCCGGGTACAAATGGCTCTCAGTTTTTCATCACCCATGTTGAAACCGCTTGGTTGGATGGTAAGCATACCGTATTTGGTAAAATAAAAGGCGAAGCGGATCAAGCTATTGTTGATAGTATAGAAATGGGCGATCAAATTTTAGGAATCACTATTTCCTAAGCAAAGATTAATAAGAACATAGTAATGTAGGAGGGTAGCCAGTTTTAAAATTGAACACCTACTCTCCTACTACTTCTTGAATTGTTGAAGTCCCACTTGAAAAATCCCTACAGGTCCATTTCCAATGTTCTTCGAAACACAAACCTTCGTTTTCAGATTCTATTAAGTAAGAGGTGCAATAACCGCTTAAAAATTCTCCATTGATATTCTGATGTTGGTATTGAAATTCTAAACTGTTTTCTTCCTCATTAATTTCTCCACTTAAAGTTCCAAATTTGATTTGACCTCCTTCATAGGTTGCCCAGATGATTTTATCTTTTTGTTGATAATGAAAGCGAGTTTCCTCGCTCACTTCCCCGTTTTCAGAATTTGAAACGGATTTGAATATTTTTCCATCTAGGTTGATCACCCTTTTTTTTATTAATGACTAAATATAATAATTGATGTGGAGAACATTATAATTCATCTTCCGATAATACCACAAAAAAATCATCTGCTTGAATTTCTATCATTTCATCTTTTGGCAAATTCAATTTTACCCCAAAATTGGCGTCATGATCTTTTCCTAAATTACCTTTTCTAATTCCAATGCAAATTTCTTCTCTTTGAAAACAATGTCCGATCGCATCCGCAAATCTCATTTTCTGAGGAAAATCATCAAAATAAAGATTGGCGGGTTTTACATATATTTCACTTCCCTCCTCAGAAAAGATATCATCATACATAGTTTTGATTTGTGGTTCTTCACTAAGTTGAGCCAAAATCATAGTAATTAATTTATTGCTAATGATGAAGTCATCAACGTCAGTTTGAGTAATAATTTCTTGATTCTCTGAATTTAAGACTTGGGTAATAATTTTCGTTTTTATATCATCATGCTCAGGTTTTAATTTCCTCAACAGCAGTAAAATTATCAATGTGTCTGAATCTATTTTATCAGGAGTTGAATCTTTTAATTCTTGAGAAAGAATAATAATATTATTATAGGAAAAAGGATTTCGGGCGGCTAAGGAATCCAGAACCATGGTGTCTTCCTGAATTAAATTAATATTAAAATTAGGATATTCTTCTTTCAGCCATTTTACCTTTTCATTTAATTCTTCATTAGGCTCTTGAATCATGATATCAAATTGAGACCCCTCCAATAAATAATCATGGGATTCACAAATAAATATCTCAGCAACAGAATGCCATCCTAGGATTAAAATTTTCTTTTCCACTTGGGCCAGCCTTCTGTCGGGCATCGTTTTCACTATTGGCGAAATGAATTTTTCAACTTGAAATTCAATAGTAGAATCATCCTCTGCTAAAATCAAAACTTGATCTCCCTTTTCCATATGCTTATCTTCTGGTGGTCTTAATACCAAGCCCTCTTCTTCATTAAAAACACCGATTGGCACACCATCTTTAAAATGAAAAGGCAATTCATAAAAATTAGTTTTATTCCAATTCTCGGGTTCGTAAAAATACATTTCACCGCCATCAAAAGATAGAATTTCATTATAGACCATTTCCAATCCACTTGTAAGCGATGTTTGCACTAAAAGCTTACCCATAATCTCCCAACTATCTATCGCGATAATACTATCATCGTTGAAATATGAAATCAATTCCCGTTTAGAGTCATTAAATATTTCAACAATTATGGGCAATTCATTTACTTCTCCTTGGCAAGAATGAATAGCCATTATTGATTTGATAGATTGAATGTCTGATAACATCTTCACCTCTTCCTTCGCGCTCTCTGAGCAATTGGCTAAAATGATAATTGATTTAACGTCAGTAACATTGACCCTTTTTAACTCATTGACATTTGCATAGTCCCCTGTAGTAGTTATAATGGCTGTTGTTTTAGTATCTGGCAATCTTTTGGCAATCATATCATCCATCATCTCTTTGTCTTCCGTGCTTAGGACTACAACACTAGCTCGTTTTTCACTTTCATTAGCTAAAATCAATTCTCGAATAATATCCACCACCCTTTCATTCCAACCCAAAATTAAAGTATGGTCAGATTCAATAATCTTTCCCCTTCCTTTTCTAAACTCATACAGCATCCCTTCTAAAAAGGTAGTTATAAATGCTATAAGCATGGATAAGAGAATAACCCCAATTACTCCCGCCAAAACGGTAGTTATTTTAAGCCAAGTTGGAGAAAGGTTGTCTTGATTCATATTTCCTGGATCTGTCATTTGCAGGAATATTAACCATATTTCATAGAGAAAACCTTTTCCATTATATTCTAGATCAGGAAAAAAGTATAGCAATAAAAATCTAAGTGATATTAATAATATGAACCCACCTACAAATACAACAAGTAAGCTTATAAAAATTGCTGATCCCCCTTTGGATAAGAATCTTTCAAACCGATAATTTAATTTTTCACGTAATGTAGGTCGCATGTTTCATAGTTTAATAAAGGAAATCAGAATTATAGTTAAAATGTGTATTCTTTAAGCACCAAACTATTCCCATCCGGGTCCCTGATGCCAATTTCTTTTTGGGTACTATTTCCCATTTTATCGCCCATTATACTACCTCCTGATTTTAAGACCACTACCACTGATTCTTCCAAGTCATTTACTAGTACATCGAATTGATGTTTGTTTTGCTTTGCCTCAATTTTTGCCATTTCAGCTGGACATAATGTAAAAATAATCCCGTCCCAATGAGAGGTATATAATGTATTCCCCGCTAATTCAAAAGGATTAAAATCTAATTTAAAAACTTCTTGATAAAAATGGCGCATGGCCTCCATATCATTAACCGCTATCGTGATACCTTCAAGTGTCATACTCTATCATTTAATCTTAATCAACGGTAAAGTAATAAATAGTCGTTGATTTATAAATATCTTCTGGATATAATATGATACTTGGAAAATCACTTTGATTTGGAGCATCTGGAAAATGCTGTGTCTCTAAACACAAAGCACAACGGTTTGTGTATGATCTCCCCGCTTTTCCGTGAGCAATTTCTAAGGTATTAGCGGTATATAATTGCATGCCAGGTTCCGTTGTCAAGACATGCATTACTCTTCCACTTATCGGTTCTTTTAAAATTGCTACCTGATCTAAGGTATTTTCTTCCTTATCTAAAACAAAATTATGATCATATCCTCTACCATATTTCAAGGCTTCAAAATCGTCATCAATATCTTTGCCTATTGCTTTAAACTTCCTAAAATCAAAAGGACTGTTGGCAACTTCAATTAACTGTCCAGTAGGAATTAAATCTTGATCAGTAGCCGTGTAGTACTTCGAATGTATTTGAAGTTCGTGCTCTAAAATATTGCCATTCGACTCCCCCGCTAAATTGAAATAAGAATGATTAGTCATATTACAAATAGTTGGCTGATCGGTAGTAGCTTGATAATCTATTCTAAATTCATTGGTATTATTTAATTGATAGGTAACTTTTACTTTCAAATTACCTGGAAAACCCTCCTCTCCAGATTTACTTAAGTAAGTTAACTCAATGCCCTGATCTATTAGTTTAGGTTTCCAAAGCTTTCTATGAAAACCCTCGATACCTCCGTGTAAATTATGATTATTGTTAGCATTCTTCTCCAGTTGAAAGGATTGATTTTTAATCTTAAATTTACCCTCCGCTATTCTATTTCCATTTCGCCCAATAATACAACCCAAATATGGATGCTCATCCAAATAAGAGGATAGATTATCAAATCCAAGAACGATATCATCACTATTGCCATAGCGATCTGGGCACTCCAAATTCGTAATTATGCCACCATAATTTGAGATTTTGATTTGAATACCATTCGTATTTTTTAAGGTATACAAATAAGCGCTACCAAATGAGGTTTCACCAAAATAAGATGCTTCTACTTTATTTTCATTGATTGCCATATCTGTTTTCCTCTAACATCAAAACTCTGATCAGGAACTTATCTATATTTTATGAAAAATGAGTTCGCATTATGTAAAAAAGTTAAAATTGAATTTAGTATTTATTTATTAATTCTTCTATTAATTCTAATAATCCTTATGATAATATTAGGAGCTATGATCCATGATAGAAATTTAACATCTTAAATCTAATTTTTCTTATTTAGACTAATTACTAATAAGATATTTATCCTATATTTGATTTTTATTTGTAATAAGTCTAAATAATAATAAGGTATGAATATTAGAATATTTCAAGTACTTCCCTACATATTATTAATCCTTCTTTTTGCATCTTGCAAGAAGGAAGTTGTAGATGGATTGAATGCGATTACAGTACAAAGCAATTATGAAGGTTTCAGAGGTGAAGTAATTGATATTGAGGCGGTTGCAGTTTCAGAAGATGGAATAAAGAGCGTTACAGCGAATTCGAGTAATGGAGACCCTTTTGTTTTTAATGTGCCTGCAAATAGCACAAACTTAGATCTTGAACTAAGTTTTCCTATTCCTGCTGATGCTATTTTAAATACAAGTTACATGGTCAATCTAGTTTTGGAAGATCTAGATGGTGATATTAAAGAGGAGAACTTCACCATTACTGTTGCACCATTGCTCAGTTCTAGTCCAACCACCTATAATTTTACAAGAAATAATGAACCTACCGTAAGTTATAGTGGTCAAAATGAAAGGTTAGATCAAGTAGTGGCTATTAAAAACTACCTAAAAGAAGGTGATGCAGGAACTCAAATGTCAGCAGTCGTTTTAAATGCTGCTTACAGCAATGAAGGTGGTAATGGAAATGGTTTTTTTGAGTTTTCATCTACCAAACAATTGAGAGATAAAACCTTCCTTCCTGATCTGGATAATCGATTTATGGAAGCTCTGTTTGAAGATGCAGAAGCAGCTAGTACTTCAGGGCAGGCTGCAGGTAACGGAGTTGCTGGTCTTATCGTAAGAGAGAATAGTGGAAATACGGTCTTAGTTAATGCAGCTGGTAGAGAATATACTCAACTTATAGAAAAAGGATTGATGGGTACAGTAATGTATAATCAAATCTATAATACCTATTTCTCAGATCTTAGAATTGGAAATGATGTAGAGAATACGGAATTAGTAGAAGGCAAAAACTATACTTCTATGGAACATCATTGGGATGAAGCTTTTGGTTATTGGAATCCACCTTTAGATTTTTCTTCGTACTGGCCTTCTAATAGAGGTAGCGAGGATCGTTTTTGGAGCCATTACTCAAATACAGTTGATCCTTATCTTGGTACTAATGATCAAATTATGCTGGCATTTTTAAATGGAAGAACAGCTATTGTAAATAACGATTTGGATGGTAAGAATATTCAAAGAGATATATTATTTGAAAAATTAGAATTGGTATCAGCAGCAGTTGCGATCCACTATATTAATGATGCATTGGAAGCGTTGAATGAAAATAAAATTGGAGAAGCTTTCCATGTAATGTCGGAAGCATGGGCATTTGTTAATGCTTTAAAATATAGTCCAAATCGAAAAATTAGTATTGAAGATATTATTAAAATTCAAGAAACTGATTTAGGAAGTGATGGAAATTTTTGGAACGTTAGCCCTGCTGGTTTAAATACCGCTAAGTCCACATTGGTTAATATTTATAGCGAATTAGCTAGCGTACAAGATCAATTATAAATAAAAATCTTATGAGCCAATATTTAAAGATTAGTTGCCTATTTATAGCTATCCTACTGATAGGAATTTCCTGTAAAAAAGATCCAGGGCCATCTGAACCGATGGAGCAGGAAGTTGATTTAACAAAAGCAAGGGAAGATATTGCAAAGAATATCTCTAATAACTTTATTCTTCCTGAATTTGCAACATTGAATGAATTGGCGAAAACATTTAATGCATCAACTACAAGTTTTTCTGCTGAAAGCAATGAAGCAAATTTACTTCAATTACGGAATGATTTAAAAGCACTGCGCATTCAATGGCAGCATGTTGCTATTTTCAACATTGGTCCTTCTTTTGATCATGTTTTGGCTGGTAGTATAAATACATATCCACTAGATCAGAATAAAATTGAAAGTAATATTTCTAATGCAGATTTTATTTTTGGACGATTAGATAATAAAGATGCAGAAGGTTTTCAAGCCATTGCCTATTTGATTCATAATGAGAATGCACTTGATCAATTACTTGGCGATCCGAATCGATTGGATTACCTAGTCAATCTTACTATTCATACCACTGATTTGATAGATAATGTTAATCAAGCATGGGAAGGAAGCTCCTATCTTGCAGGATTTATCTCTGCAGATCAGAATGGAACTGATGTTGGATCAGCGATTGGTGTTTTAATTAATGCAATGGATGTTTACCTTCAAAGATTTTTTAGAGATGGGAAAGTTGGTATTCCTGCAGGAGTTCGAAGTGCTGGAATCACAAGGCCAACTGCAACAGAGGCTCATATTGCAATGTATGATAAAACATTATTCTTAGCTGCTTTAGATCAAATTGAAAGGGTGCTTGGGGGCAATAATGGGAACGGGAGTTCGGGTGAATCGCTACTCTCCTACTTAGATAAATTAGGCCATCAAGAACTTAGTGCTTTAATAAGAAATCAAATAAGTATAATTAATTCTGATGCAAATGCAGTGAATGAAAATTTCTCATTGCAAATTGAAGAAGACAATCAAAAGATGATTGATTTATTTTTAAGTATTCAAGATTTAGTAGGATTAATTAAATCAGATATGGCAACCATGATGGGAATCAAAATAACAAATTTAGATGTTGATGGAGATTAGATACATCAAACAATTTAATAGTAAGAGAGAGGTAGAATATCTTGATTAAGAAATGGCTATATAAAGAAATCTCAATAGCGCCCTTGATTAGTTTCAGGGTGCTATTTGGCTTTTTAATGTCCTTTAGTATTGGCAGATTTTATGCAAAGGGATGGATTGAAGAATGCTATGTAAAACCCACTTACTTCTTTTCCTACTATGGATTTGATTGGTTACCGACTCCTTCTGTCGAAGGAATCTATCTTATATACTTTTTACTTTTTATATTTTCTTTAGGTATTGCGTTTGGTGCTTTATATCGAATTTCTAGCATTGGTTTTTTTCTTTTATTCACTTACGTGGAATTAATAGACAAGACCTATTACCTAAATCACTATTACTTTGTAAGTATCATTGCTTTCTTATTAATTTGGGTCCCTGCCAACCAAGCTTTTTCAATAGATTCAAAACTTTGGCCTAGTATAAAAGCGAAGATTGTTCCTGCCTGGTCTATCAATATTTTTAAATTGCAATTAGCCATTGTTTACTTCTTTGCCGGCATTGCTAAATTACAAAGTGATTGGTTATTGAATGCAATGCCGCTAAAAATTTGGCTACCTGCAAAATCAAATACTCCGATAATTGGAAGTCTATTACAAGAAGAGTGGATAGCTTACGCTTTTAGTTGGGGAGGTGCAATTTATGATCTTACCATCGTATTTTTCCTATTGTATGCTCCAACTAGAATACTTGCCTTCGCAGCAGTAATTGTGTTTCATTTATTGACAGCTGCATTATTTCAAATTGGAATGTTTCCTTACATTATGATAATTGCTAGTTTGATTTTCTTTTCTGCAGAATGGCATGAAAAGATACATGCTTATTTTACAAATAAAACAAGAGTCAATAATGATGTAGGCACCTCGAAATCGCTAGTTTTTCAAAAGCCAATACTGTCTATTTTAGGTGTTTTCTTAATCATGCAAATTTTACTTCCAGTCAGACATCTTGCCTATCCTGGCAATTTATTTTGGACAGAGCAAGGATACAGATTTTCGTGGCGAGTTATGCTTATGGAAAAAACAGCCTTCACTACGTTTATAGTAAAAGATAGCAAAAGTGAAAAGGTTGATTTTGTAGACAATACAAAATATTTAAAACCTCAACAAGAAAAAATGATGTCAACTCAACCAGACATGATTCTTCAATTTGCACATTATATTGGCCAACAATACGAAGAGAAAGGCTTTGAGCAAGTAGAAGTTTATTGTAATAGTAAACTAAGTCTTAATGGACGAAGAAGTAAAATATACATTGACCCGAAAGTAGATTTAATGAAAGAACAAAGGGGATTTAATCATAAAAAATGGATAGTCGAGGAATGAAAGTAAATCTAACTATTTTAATGTGCTTATTTGCGTTAATCACCTTTGGGCAGAACACCTCATGGTCCGGGCAGGTTGCAGATGAGGATGGTGTGCCTCTACTTGGGGCTAGTATTTTCATTGCAGCAATAGAAAAAGGGGAACGCAGTAATGCTGCTGGAAATTTTGAATTTAAAAATTTAAAACTTCAGCAATTTAAAGCTGAAGTAAGTTACTTAGGAAAGGAAAGCCAAATTTTAAATATCGATTTAAGCAAAATCCAAACCTCTACTATATCATTAAAGACAGATACTAATACTTTGGACGCGGTTATTGTGAATGAGAATAAAAAATCCAAGGAAGGTTTAAATCGCCTAAAAGCTGTGGAAGACATGGCGATTTATGCTTCTAAAAAAAGCGAATTAATCTATGTTGACAAAATCAATTTTAACAAAGCTGCAAATACCAGTCGTCAAGTATATGCAAAAGTGTCTGGTTTAAATATCTGGGAAAGCGATGGAGCAGGTGTGCAATTGGGCATTGGAGGAAGAGGCTTGTCGCCGAACAGGAATTCAAATTTTAATACTCGGCAAAACGGTTATGACATCAGTGCAGATCCTTTAGGATATCCTGAAAGTTATTACAGTCCGCCATTGGAGGCAATTGAACGAATAGAGATTGTAAGAGGAGCAGCTTCTCTACAATATGGGACACAATTTGGCGGTATGCTAAATTTTAAATTTAAGGAAGGAAGTATGACAAAGAAAGTAGTTTTAAGTAGTAGACAAACGGTAGGTTCTTTTGGCTTATTTAATTCCTTTAATAGTCTTGGTGGCACCATCGGTAAAATTAATTATTATGGCTATGTCCAATACAAACGGTCAGATGGCTGGCGGCTAAATTCGAATATAGAACAACGAAGCGGACATCTCTCCATGAATATTCCGTTAAACAGTAGTATAAGTATTCATCCAGAATTCACCCATACCAATTACCTTGCTCAACAGCCAGGTGGTTTAACGGACGCAGAATTTGAAATTGACCCAAGGCAATCCAATAGAAGTAGAAACTGGTTTAAAGTAAACTGGAATTTATTTGCCTTAAACTTAGATTATAAAGTAAGTCCTAAATTGAGATTCAACAGTCAATTTTTTGCTTTGGCAGCTAGCAGAGATGCCTTAGGAAATTTGGATCCAATCAACGTAATTGATTTTGGTTTAAATAGAGATTATTTAAGTGATGAATTTAATAATTGGGGAAATGAGAGCCGGCTTTTATTTAGATATAATTTAAAAACAAACCCTTCTACACTACTTCTTGGATTCAGATATTATAATGGACGAACATTGCGTAAACAAGGAGAAGGCGATGAGGGCAATGGTCCAAATTTCGAATATTTGAATCCTAGTAATTTAGAAGGATCAGATTTTAGATTACCGAATACAAATGTGGCTTTATTCGCTGAAAACGTTTGGAACATTAATTCAAAATGGAGTATCACACCAGGATTTAGATATGAGTCTATTAAAACTTCAACAAATGGATATTATAGAAATATAGCAAAAGACTTAGCGGGTAATATTATATTGGATGAACGGATTGAAGAAGCAAAAACAAATCCAAGATCCTTTCTATTTTTTGGCATGGGTACAAGTTATAAATTCAAAGAAGATTTAGAAATCTATGCGAACTTTTCACAAAACTATAGAGCTATTACATTCAATGATATTAGAGTAAATGTTGGCAGCTTAGTGGTTGATGAAAATTTAAAAGATGAAAAAGGATTCAATTTAGATGTTGGAGGAAGAGGAAAATTATTTGATTTCTTAGAATTTGATGTTAGCTTATACCATCTAGCTTATAAGGATCGTATTGGCGTAATATTTAAAAGAGAACCTAATCCTGCTTTTAATAATCTGGTAGATAGAATAATTAGGTTTAGATCAAATATTGCTGATGCAAATATATTTGGATTAGAATCGGTTCTTCAGTTTGATTTAAAGAAAATATTAGATATTAAATCAGAAAAAATAGGAATGAATATCTTTACTAATTTATCATTAACATCTGCTTATTATAACGAATCTGAAAATGCTGCAGTGGAAGGAAATGAAGTTGAATTGGTACCACGTGTTATTTTTAAAACTGGATTAAATTTTAATCATAAAAAAGTTAGAATTAGTACCCAATATAGTTATACTGGATTTCAATTCTCAGATGCTTCCAACGCAATAGTTACGTCCACTGCAATCGAGGGAATAATACCTGCTTATGGCATTTTTGACCTTTCAATGAGCTATACCAAGAATATTTTCCAATTTGAATTTGGTCTAAATAATATATTAGATACTCGATATTTTACCCGTAGAGCAAGTGGTTACCCTGGTCCTGGCATCATTCCGTCAGACGGTAGATCATTCTACTTTACATTAGGTATAAACCTTTAAATAAATGAATTGTTATATTGTATTATATTCAATGTTCAAAACTATAAAATCAAAATAGACATGTTAAAAAAAAGAATGCAAGATGCTTTAAATGAGCAAGTGAAAATAGAAGGCCAATCCTCTAATGTTTACTTAGCAATGGCATCTTGGGCTGAAATCCAACCTGGAATTGATAATGTCACTGCATTTTTCTACAGACATAGTGATGAAGAGCGTATGCATATGTTAAAGCTAATTCATTTTATAAATGAAAGAGGTGGCTTCGCAGTAATTCCCCAGTTTGAACAACCTGCATTAACTTTTCCATCTATCACACATGCTTTCAAGACCCTACTCGAACATGAAATCCATGTTTCAGAAAGCATTAATAATTTAGTCCACATTGCTTTAGAAGAGAAAGATTATGCCACGCATAATTTCCTTCAATGGTATGTTGCCGAACAAATTGAAGAAGAAGCGCTAGCCAGAAACCTAAATGATAAACTAGAATTGATCGGAGATGATCGAAGTGGAATGTATCTCTTCGATAAAGATATTCTTGGAGTAACCGCTGGCGGAGAGGAAGAAGGGGGAACTTAGTCAAGTGCCTGCGGCACGCAAGTTGCTCCGCCACGCAATGTGCCTGACGGCACGCAAGTGGCTGCGCCACGCAAAATAGAGCGGTTGCGCCGTGTAAAATGGTAGGTGGAATTCTTATATAATAATGGTTTTGCAGTTTATTTACTGCGCGAGGTAGATATTATCTTAATTTTAATGCTTAAAATAATTGCGTTGCGAAGCAACCTTCGTGCCGCTAGGTAAATTGCGTGCCGTCAGCCACTTGTGCAGCAAAGCCGCTTGAACTGCGTGGCGTCAGCCACTTGAATTGCGTTGCGAAGCAACTTGCGTGCCGCTAGGCATACTGCGTGGCGTCAGCCACTTGCGCGGCGGAGCCGCTTGAACTGCCCGACGGAGCCGCTTGACTTTATTCTATTTTTAAGATATACCGGTATTCATCTAACAAATGTACTCCCCAAAATTCCAACACATTTATACGCTCCATCGGCTGGATTTTTAATTCTTTAAGGCCCAATAAATCATCCTCATCAATAGCTTTTTTAATGTTTGCTTCTTTGCAAGGATAAGGACATTGTTGAATAATAGATAATAGTTCTTCAACGGCTCTTTCCGTGTCTATCTCTATTAGTATAAATCTAAAAGTGTCACCCTGTTTTACATCAGTTTGGAATGGAATAGGATAGATTGTATTGGCATTATCAAAAATCAATATTTCTGATTTCCAGCGCAATAGTTGATTTTCACCAGTATCTTCAAATATAAATAAGATAATTTCATCAGCCTTCGAACCTAAGCCTAGCATTTTTTCCGCGAAATTAGCTACCTCTAGGCTATTCACTTTAATAATTGAAGGAAGTCTTAAAGGCGTTTGAAGATTATGTTTTGTTTTACAAGCCGATAAGGCAAAAATAAATATACTGACAAAAACAAAATATCTCATTAATTAATTTTTATACTATCAAGCTTAAAATTACTTAATAATTTATAGCTTTATATAAATAAAAATAAAAGCATGTCTAAATTGTATCCGAAGTTTAATCTTAGAGAATGGATTGATGATAACCGTCACTTATTAAAGCCTCCAGTAGGGAACAAATGCATTTGGGAGAATGGCGAATATATCGCCATGATCATCGGAGGACCTAACTCAAGAAAAGATTATCATTTAAACAAAACGCCCGAATTTTATTACCAAGTAGAGGGAGACATCGTTTTAAAGGTAATCGATGAAGGAGAACAAAAAGACATTGAGATCAAAGAAGGAGAAATTTATCTATTAGCTCCAAATGTGCCTCACTCCCCTCAGCGAGGACCCAACACCGTAGGATTGGTCATCGAAACTAAACGAGCCGAAGATATGGAAGATGGGCTAGCCTGGTTTTGTGAAAATTGCGGAAATATACTTCACCAATCAAATTTTCACGTAAAAAATATTGAAACAGACCTACCCATAATGTTCAACAAATTTTACGGTGATGGAGATAAGCTGACCTGTGCAAAATGCGGGACCGTGATGGTAAAACCTTGATCAAGTGCCTGCGGCACGCAATGCGCCAATGGCGCGCAAGTGGCTTCGCCACGCAAAAATAGGTTGTAGCGACAAATAAATTAATGATACGTCATAATTGTAATGCAAGTTCATTCATGATCTTTTCCAAATATTACATAATTCTAGAATAAAAATGCCCTCAGCATTTTCACATACTGAAGGCATATAATAATTTTTTGCACTGCTAAGGCACTTGCACGCCGCAGGCGTTTAAATTGCGCGGCGAAGCCGTTTGCGTGCCGCTAGGCACATTGCGTGGCGCCAGCTACTTGCGCGGCGAAGCCGCTTGACTTACTTCGTTCCTTCTTCATCATCATCGTCATCTGCTTCTTCCTCTTCGATATCACCGTCTGCTACTTCTTCGTCATTTACGAAATGGCAATTTTCCATTTTGTGAAATGCTAATAGCGCATTCATTCTTTCAGATTTTTCCATTGCTCTTTCAGCAATTTTATCAATGTATTTAGAATCTAATTTCTTTTTTGAAATAGCAATCACGTCATCATGACGATCTAAATAATAAAGAATGTTCGTCAAATTCTGAAAAGCTGCTTTCTGCATTTTCTTTTGCTTCTTGTCACCGTCTGGTATTTTAGCTAATTGCTTTTCAAAATATTCTACTATTGGATCAAATTTTACTTGACTGTCATCAATAGATTGATTGTATTTAAAAGGTTTAAACAATGTTTCAGCAGCTTGGCAAGCACTATTCCACATTTTGTATTCAGCGTGTTTCTCCGTTTTCATTTTTCTCATGTAAAATGTATTTTTTACAGGAGTAAATCCGTAATAATAATTTAAATTTGAAATTGCTCTGTTGTACGCACTTTGTGGGTAGGTACTTTTAAAATCATAAAGTTGAGGTCGCTTAACTTCTAGATATTCTTTGTATGCAGAACTTGATGATCTATGTACGCCGGTAGTTACTGATTTAGATTGATCTACATTTGAGGTTCTAACCAAAGTTAGATTATCAGAATCTAATCCTGAATCTTCGCTGATATCACTTTCAGAATCATCTACATCTTCGTCACTTAGGAAAGGGTTCGCAGCCAATGCTTTTTTTTCTGCAGCTGCTTTGGCTTCTTGCTTTTCTTCCCATTTAGATTTTTTCTTTTTCTTTACATCATACTGAAAAGGATTGTCTAAACCATACATATATAAGGTTCCCTTTCCTACGGCTTCTCCAGAATACTTGTATTCAGTCCACCTGTCTGTAACTTTTCCATCTTTGTCTTTTTTCTCTTTTTTCTCAGAAGTTCTTTTTCCTCTTCCAACCGTAAAGCCATAGATACTTACTACTGCTTTCACACTTGGATTGTCTTGGTCTACGGTCCAACCGTATAATTTTTTACCGTGGGCTTCAACGTTTCCGGAATAAGCACCTTTAGTATATAAATCATAGGTTCTTTCACCTGGCTCAGAATAATGAACTGGTAGACGAGTTTTTTGCACCTTGCAAGCATCATTTTTAAATTTAGCTTTTTGTGCATTTAAAAAGTTGCCTCCCATGGTAAAGCAACACATTAAAAGAAGGTAAAATTTTAAGTTAGTCATGTAATTTTCATTTAGTTTAATAAAATAAGCAATTTTTTGTCAACAAAAAGGTACAAACTATACTATGTTCAATACAAATTATTAACATTCTTTATGATAGTTGTTAAAAATTCCTAAAGAAAGAATTCTCAATTTTTAAATAAAATTTTATCGTTTTTAGTTCCAAACCCTCGCATAAATTTACAATTAAGTTCTAGAAATTCAAAATGCTACCTGTCTATACAATTTTGAAACTCTCCTATCCTATTTCTAACTTGAATTATATTTAAATGGACTTTAATATTATCTTGAATTTTGAGTGCGAAGCACTTTGCATGTCGCAATCGCAATTGTCCCAAATCCTTGTTTTCAGAATCTTAGCAAAGGCTGGCACAAGCTCTTCTGCATCCATCAATTCTTTAGCCTTTATATAATTATATGCAATGAGAAATGAGTAACCTTTACTTCATCATTAAAAATTTCCTTAGTCGTAGGCCAAGTATGCCTAGTAGCATCATTTGCAGGCATTCTGATTACGGCTGGATTAATCCAGTAGTTATCATCCTTAATATCAATAAGGATCATTCCATTGCAAAAGAAGCTATTCAGAAATACAATTTCTTCTTACGGTAAAACATTAGTGCATTCGATAAGTAGTGAATCAGAGTTTATAGTAACCTATATTTCGAATAAAATTTCAATTTCATTCACCTATTGCTCATATGCATAAATTTATAAATTTGAATTCTGATTAGTTGAATACTAATCCACAAACACTAGATTTTTAACCTAAACTAAAATATCATGAAGAATGTTTTCTTTACCCTTTTTATGGCATTATTTTGCTCGGGTGCAGTCATGGCACAATCAAGTGCAATTAAAGTTAACGTATTAGGAATTGTCCTTGGATCCGCAAATTTGGGCTATGAATTCTCAATTTCAGACAAAGCATCTGTTGAAGTTGGAGCATCTTTAAGATCAATAGGGGTTACTATTGATGCGACTGACGCTGATGCCTCTGCTTTTGGTGCATATGGTATGTATAGCTTATAACTTGGACAAGCTGGACCAGTAAGAAATTTTTACGTAGCACCATTTGCAAGTTACAGTCGAGGAAGCGCAAAAGTTGATGAATCTAAAGGAAGTATCGGAGCTATTGCAACAGGAGCATTACTTGGAAACCAATTTGTTTTTGGAAGTGATGGTGGTCTTCTCATCGATATCTCTTTAGGATTCAATTATTTGAATTTCTCATCAGGTGGAGATATTTCAGGTGTTACTGAAGATGGTTTCTTACCGACTGCAAGACTATCCTTAGGGTATGCCTTTTAACAGACCTAGACACTAAAATATATAAAGCCAATTCAGCTTCTGAATTGGCTATTTTTTTGATAATTGCTTTATACAAAAAAAGCACTGGCTCACACCAATGCTTTATATTTTAAAAGAAGATTTCTCCCTACTTCCGCAATATTTTCATTCCGATATTCAATAAATCATCCATCATGTTTCCGTCTCCGTCCATGTCTAATAATTTGCCAAAAATGCCTCCAGCAGGCGATTTTTCTTGCTGTTGTTGTCCGCCGCCCAGTAAAATTGAAGCTAAACCACCTAAATCCAATCCTTTTGATTTAGTCGTTTTACCAACTACACCCATAATTACAGGAGCTATTAATTGCATTAAAACACCAGATTTAAAAATATCCAATCCGCTATTTTGCCCGATTACCTGAGCTGCTTCTAGTTGTCTTTTACCCAATAAATGGTTAACAATTCCAGCACCATTCATTGTTTTAGGGTTATTTACTTGCTTCTTACCAGTGAATACTCCCATTAGATCTCCTAAAATTCCTCCGTCATGATCTCTTTCTATCGCTCCATATAAACCTCTTTTTTGTTCTTCCTGACCTGCGCTATTTTGAAGAGCGTGTGTTAAAAGTTGGACAATATCTCCTGCTGCCCTTTTAACTTGATTAGGGTCTTGTGCGCCGATTTGTTTAGATAATTGAATGATTACATTATCCGATAGGTGTTTGTGAACCTCGTTTACTAAATTTGTCATTTAAATTTTTTAAAATATTTATGAATACTCTTTTCAGAGTTTAGAATGTAAAGACATGTTAATTGCAAATATGTAAAAAGATAATAGCTTAAAAATTTAACCAAGAACTATTATCTAAATATTCAATTTTAGGTTCAACTGCGTTATGATTTGAATAAGAACATAAAAGCTGATTGACTTCATGTTTTATATTCAATAAACAATCGTTGATCAAATCAGGTCTAAAACCCTGCGCCCCTAAATTTATAACTTGTTGAGCCGAAACAAGTCGACTAATCACCTTCCCTATATCTAAAATTTTTCTCTGCGTAAGCAATTCATCGATATTGAAATTTAAGCAATCTTTAAAATGATCTACGGCTAAAGCGGTTAATGCATATTGTTCTAAGAACTTTTTGAAATTAGGCATTTTTCCTCTCTTCATTAACTTTAAAATTGACTCCCCTATTTGTGTATATAACATTTCATTAGATCCTTCAAAAATTTGAAATGGTCTTGAATCAATAATTCCCCTTGCGCCAAAATTCTCCAATAGATAACCGCTTGCTCCACAAAGCTGTACTAGTGTTTGTGCAGAAGATTGCATCAAATCTGTCAAATATGCTTTAATACTATTAGCCTCGACCATATCTCCAGCTAGATTATTTTCAATACCACTATAAGCAGCACTTCTGTAACACATACCTGAACATATCGTAAAAGCACTTTGCAGTTTTGACACTTGGTATTTTACTTGATCTAATTCAAGCAGTGGTTTACCACTTACAAATCTAGTAGTCGTTTGCTTTATTGCTTCATCCAAATTTCTTTGTAAAAAACCCATCCCCATTCCTGCAAATTGGAATCTGGAACGATGAAGCAAATCCATCATCAATTTTAATCCTGTTGTTTCAGGTATCAATTTATTTTCTTCTGGTACTTTAATGTCAACTTTATTTCTTCCGTAAGGAATTTGGTACAAACCTAAATTATTAAATAATTCCTCTACTTCTATAGACTGACCATCTGCTTGTTCGTCACATACAAAGAAATCTAAATCACGACTCAATTTCCCATCTTGATTTTTATTTCTACAAGTCATAATCCAATAATCAGCTATGCCAGTTAGCCCTTGCCAATGTTTAGTACCATGTATATGGTATTCATCACCAATTTTTACGTTGGACGTTTGCATATTTAATGCATCACTGCCATAATCTGGCTCAGTGATCATTAAGCCTCCCATATTTTGCTTTTGAAGGAATCGGTTGAAAATCTTCGGTTTAATATCTTCATGTCCATACTTGGCTAATGGCTCCAAGAATAAAGCAATATTGATTCCAAAGGTTAATGATAGTGGCAAGGACTCATAAGATGAGGCTGCTAAAATTCCGAGGCACTCCTTTACATGACACCCTCTTCCACCATACTTGGTCGGGATTGCAACTGATAGAGGGCTGTTGGCCATTATTTCTCTGAAAACCAATGAGGGAAAACCTCTTTGTTGGCTGAATTTTTCAATATTATCTCTTTCGTAAAATGATTTCTTTAGCGTTTCTTTAAAATTGGATAAAAAAAGCTCATAACTCACCATCTCTTTTACTTTAAGATCAATCATTCTGTATTTTTCAATTATATGCTATAAAATCGTTAATAAACGTAAGTATTTTTTTTGAAGAAGTCTAATCTTGGGTGTAATATCTTGATTATTGAGCATTTAGCATAAATATTCTTGATAAAAGCGCTCCCTTAATTCAAAAGCTATTTGGTTTAACTTATCAAAACTTGGTCTTTCCGGTAGACTACTTTTCGAAAAAGCTAATTCCATCTGATCTTGAAGATTATTCGCCATATCGAGCAATTCCTGATACTCAAATTCCCCTCTTCTTATCTTTAATAACATATCTCTATCCTTTCTGTTCACAATAATCTTTTCTTCATCAGCTATTTCAATTGCCATGTGTAGTAACCGAAAAGTGTGCAGCATATTTTTCGCATCATATTTTTTCCCATGGCTAAGGGTATTTTCGTATCTATGCTCGTTCCTATTTTTTACCCAAGCCCAATATTCTAAATACTCCTTGCAATAAGTGGTATAGCCGTCTTTATTAAAATATAAGACCGTTTGCTGGATCTCAGATTTAGGTATAGCACTGAGACTTACCTGATTTGAATCTTCAGATTTCATGATCCCATTGTATTTTAATGCCACGTTATGGTATAAGCCATAGATGTTTTTCATGTGCGGAATATCCACTAGGCCACAATTCTGCTGATTCCAATTCCTAGTCTGTAAATACTGCTGTAATGAAATAGCACCTTGTTCAAAATTACAATAACAAAATGATAAAATGTCTTTCCGTTTTTTTTCCATTGGATTCAATATCTTCTTATTCAGACCTTTTGCTTTTTTTACTTGTGACCAAGCAAACTTTCCAAAAGTGTTTTTGCATAATTTGGAAAGAATATCTCGAGCATTTAATACCTCTAAAAATGGATGTTTAAATATTACAAATTGCTTTGGTGTGTTTAATAATTCTAAAATATTGGGATTATTCAATGACAATAATTCTATAAATCTTCTTAGTTCATAAAAAACAATGTCATTGGTTTCATTACTTATTTGAGGAATATAAGTAAGTCCATAGTATTTTACTTTAGGCAAAATAAAAACCCCTTTGATATCCGTATCAGATTGAGGAGTATCCAACCCATAGGCTCTACTGCCGCTTATGCATTCTAAAATGATTAAATTATTTTTTCTTAGGTATTCTATGTCCATACTCTCTTTAATGTAGAAATAAAAAATTCGTTGAATGCAGGCATGTTTTGTTCTCCTGCCGGCAATTTATCTTTTTGTGACTCAGCAAGATTTATAAAGTTTCCGATTAAATTTAATAATGCTGATTCACCCTGATGCACGTAAGCTTCACTTGATACGGATTTCAAATTAATAAGTTCGCTTATTCTTTTATGCAGTCCTTTATCTATCTCCAATTCATTAAGCATCGTTGAAAAGACTATAGGAACAATTAATTCTTTTTCAAGGATCCATTTGCAAGCGAATGCTGCTCTTAGGGCATAAAAAAATTGTTTTAACTTATATGAATCCTTACTCATCAGCACTTCATAATTTTTTGTCGCCATACTTAAATAATGATGCATGGCAGCAATTCGCGCATATCTTTGTTTAGCAATAGTATTAATACCTTTTAAAAAAACTGCATCTGCTCTGTAAATGATTGGTGATTGAATTCGCTCGGTCAATCCTGCGTTGGATTTCCAAAGTAAATGTAAAGTTTTCTTAAGATCCCATCCAGAAATATCAATTTCATTTTGCTCATACATTACATCAATGGTGTCCCTTGCCGCATTTAATTTCAGATACCATTCTATTGGGTGTACATACAAGAGCCTTACATCATAATCACTATCTGGCGATGGGAATCCCCAAGCTCTTGAACCAGTTTCACAGGCAAGTAATATTTTAATTCCTTGCTCCTTTTCTAAAATATCTATTTTTTTCTGTATTAATATTTTCATAATTGATTAACACATTATTAATTATTTATAGGATCATCAGCCAAAAGGTCTCTATTAATCTCCCCTGGCAAGATTCGAAATACCGGTACCTTAATGTGGTACGATTTACAATATTTTAAGATGGCATGGTCTATTTCTTTTTTATTATACCGAGAAGAAAAATGACATAAAATTAATCTTTCAATATTTAATTCACTGACCATTTGCATCACCTCCTTCAATGTACTGTGAGCATTAGCCTTTTCTTTCAATTTAATATCATCATTTATAAAGGTAGCCTCATGAATTAAGGTTTTGCAATTGTTCCACTTTTCGAAATCATCAACTGGGCTATCTCCAGAATAACCTAAAATAGTATCTATCTGTTCTTCCGAAATAAAAGCCTTTCCTTTATCATGAGCTATTTTGGCGATTTCTTTGCTAGATAAACTTTTAAATTCATTCTTGATTTTCCACTTATGTTCGCTTAGCCTAAAGCTTAAACTTTTTGCGATTCCCTGCCCTATTTTCACGTGCTCATTTCTAAAAGCCTTTACAAAAGTAAGTGGTTTAATTTCAATTTGATCACCATCAGCAATTCCTTTCCATAGGCTGCCTTTCACGTGTGGATCAAACTTTTCTGAAAAATTTTCCATCGCTTTAAAAGAATAACTATCAATTGGATAATGGATAATAGGAAAACCTGGTCTAGCATTCAATTGATTAAACTGTAGCAAGCCAGATAAATGATCTCGGTCTGCATGTGAAATAAATACATTTTTTATCTTTCTGCTTTTCTGAAGTAATCCAGCAGACAAGCCATCTCCACAATCAAAAAGCAAATCGTAGTCCTCAATAAAAATCCAAGTAGAAAATAAAGCGGTAGAGTAAGCGGTGATATTTAGGTGTTTGGTATTCATAAAATTAAACTCTAAGAGACGACTTAATAATTTTACTTCAGTTCCTTAATTGTATGATAGGTGTGATGTAGCAAAGAAATCAGAGAGATATAAGGTGGAATAACATATTTACTTAAAACTTACCATTACCGTAATTTTATTACGAAATGTATTTTTGGTTAAAACAAAATCTGCCAGCTTAGATGTTTAAATTGAATAATTGTTTAACTGGAGAATTATTGTATCAATAAAGATTAGTTTGAAAAAACTACGAGATTTGCATATTCACATTCTGTCATTGATCATTCATTATCATTCAAATGTCACGTTAGAAGATTCCCCTTATCATCCCATTGCGCTATAGTTAATCGCTCGTCTTGATTTACGCATTTAGCTAACCATTCTTCATCATATTCCACATCATGTTTAGCTAACACATGATCGGGTACGCCATCCCAAACATTAGCATAATTTGAATTAACTTTTAAATCATCAAAGCCCATTCTTGTAGTATAGTAACCTGTTAAAGTTAGGTTTCTCATTTGGTTGAAAAATTTAATTCCTGGCGCCATATCTGGTTTTTCATTATCTGGATCAGGGTAGGCGATATCGTCGATGATGGCAATTTGTTCTTCGTCGGTAAGGTCTACAAATTGCTTGTTATATCTCGAATTGGATTGGATATCTAACCACATCAAACCACCTCTCATAGGTAATTGATGATCGGGTATATCTTTAACTATAAATTCAATAAATTCGGGTACTTCTGCTTCTGATGCAGCACCAGCGGTATCCGTCGCCGGCAGAATAATATCACAAAGCACAGCGATTGTTGACAATTCGTGCTCATTTAAATAAACCTCTTCTTGAACTTCTTCGTCATGTTCTTTTTCGGCGGGCGTTCTGCCATATTTTGAACTTATACCTAATCCATCTAAAGGCACTTTTAGTCCTTCGACATCTGATTTGCATGAGGTAGAACCAGCTACGGTTGCACCTCCTATTGCACCTACCAATAATAATTTTAATGAATCTCTCCTTTCCATATTATAAATTTATAAGCAGTTTATTAAATATTTTTCTGCTTGAATTGTTCGATGATGTAATCTGATGTTCTCATTGCCAAAGCCATGATGGTCCATGTGCAATTTTTATCTGCTTGACTAGTGAAAGGTCCTGCATCTACAATAAAAACATTTTTAGCATCGTGCAATTGACAGAATTTATTCGTTACTGAGGTTTTTGGATCATTACCCATTCTAGTGGTTCCGACTTCATGAATAATTTGCCCTGGAGCTAATAATCCCCAATCATTATCTTTGTCAGGTTTATTTCCTAAAGCAATGCCACCCATTCCATCAATAATTTCTTCAAATGTGTTTTGCATATGTCGCGCTTGGTATCGCTCATAGTCAGACCATTTATAATTAAATTGTAAGACAGGAATACCAAATTGATCTACTACATCTGGATCAATTTCACATCTATTCTCTTTCATAGCAATCGATTCTCCTCTTCCAGCCATTCCTACAAAAGCACCATAAAAGCGTTTCACATCTTTTCGTAATTTATCGCCATAGCCTCCTAATTCTCCTTCTATATATTTGTTCATGTCAGTGACACCGAAACCAAATCCATAAGCTGGCATTCCCATTCCTCCCCAAACCTCAATATGATAACCTCGTGGAAAGTCTAAGTTCTTATTATCCAACCACCAAGGAGAATATACATGTAAACCTCCTACTCCGTCCTCATTGTAAGAAGTATCCCTATCCATTAAAGCTGGCACGAATGCTGATCGGCCGGCGCCAGTTGAGTCATGCAAATAACGGCCTACATTATCACTACTATTCCCTATTCCATTAGGATGGGCTTTGCTTTTAGAGTTCAGTAAAATTCGAGCGGTACTACAAGCTGAAGCTCCAAGTACAACTGCTCTTGCTTTAACTTCGTATTCTTTTCTGTCCTCTTTATTAATAAATGAAACTCCTGTAGCGATTCCTTCATCATTGGTAGTAACCTTTCGAACCATACTATTTACGTATAGGTCAACTTGACCTGTTCCATTGACTGCGGGAATGATAAAGACAGAACTAGAGGAAAAATCCGCATAGGCATTACAAGATCTATTGCATTGGCTGCAATAAAAACAAACCCCTCTTTCATTATTTAATTTCTTGGTTAGGATAGAAAGCCTAGAAGGAATAACATCTACACCTACTTTTCTGGCTCCTTTTATGTAATACAATTCATGCAATCTAGGTTTTGGAGGTGGTAGAAAATAACCATCTGGATCATTTGGCCTTCTTTCATTAGAACCAAATACGCCAACCATTTTATCTAATCTATCATAATAAGGTTTAATATCCTCATAACTAATCGGCCAATTTTCTCCGAGTCCATCAACATCTTTGTGCTTAAAATCCATAGGTCCAAATCTTAATGAAATTCGGCCCCAATGATTCGTTCTACCGCCTAACATTCGCGAACGCCACCACAAAAAATTAGTTCCATCTTTTTGGGTATAAGGCTCTCCTTCTACTTTCCAATCTCCCCAAGACATATCAAAATCGCCAAAAGCTCTCATCGTACTAGCTCCTCTCCGCGGAGATTCCCAAGGAAACTTCATTTGAGTGGCTGTTTCTGGATCTTTAGGATCAAAGAAAGGACCAGCCTCAATTAAAGCTACTTTTAGCCCCGCTTCGGAAAGAATTTTAGTGGCCATTCCACCTCCAGCTCCTGATCCAACAATAACCACATCATACTCCTCTGCTACCCCTTTAATTTGCATTGTGTAAAATTTTAATCATTTTAATATATTCAAAAAGTGCCTGATTCCAAGACGGCTTAAAATAAATTAGCACATCGTCAAGTTACAAATTTGATTGAATAATCGCAAAGGTTGTCTTGTATTTTTAAATTTAACAAATACCATTTCTAGTGATAAAATTCTTTCAATCAAATAGATAGAAATGATGATTAATTATTATCTTAGGCTTAAATAGGAATTTCTTTTTCCAACCATCCAAGTATTAATTAAATATATTAATCAAAAACCAAAAAATGAAAGAATTATTATTGGCGTGTACCATGTTTTGTTTCGCAATAGGATTAGTTGCTCAAGATGCTAAAACAGCAGAAGTTGAAACCGTTGATATTATTAAAAAGCACGGAATTGAGCAAAGCAATGTAATGGAAATTGCAAGTTGGATGACGGATGTATACGGTCCAAGACTTACAGGCTCTCCGATGTTAGATAAAGCAACAGAATGGGCGCAAAAAGAATTAAAAAGTTGGGGAATGCAAAATGTTCATTTAGAAGAATGGGGACCTTTTGGTCGAGGCTGGGAAATGGAGCATTTTGAAATGCACGCTCAATCTCCTTCCTATTGGCCATTAATGGCATACCCAAAAGCTTGGTCTCCAAGTGTAAAAGGTAGTGGAGAAATTGTTTATTTGGATATAAATTTTGAAGAAGATATCGCCAAATATAAAGGTAAACTTAAAGGTAAGTTTGTCATGATGGATACGATTAGAGATGTTGAGCCTCCTTTTAATGCAATGGCCTCTCGTCATGATGCCGAAAGTTTACTTAAGCTCGCAAATGCTGGACCACCAACACCAAGACCGCGAAGAGCCAATAGATCAACTGGTAGATTTAATTTAAATAAGGCAATATGGACAATGTTGGAAGAGGAAAAGCCACTCGCCGTTATTGACAGAAGTTACAAAGGAGATTTAGGGACAGTTTTTGTATCGGGTGCACGCTCTGGTGAAGGTCGGGCAAGAGATAAAGGAAAAGCAGTCATTCCGCAATTCACCCTTTCGGTTGAACATTACAATAGACTATTTAGAATGATGAATAAAGGCGTTCCTGTTAAAATAGAAGTTGACCTGAAAGCTAGATACACAAATCCAGACGGATTGGAGCATAATATTATTGCAGAAATTCCTGGAACTGATTTGAAAGACGAAGTTGTTATTTTTGGAGCTCATTTTGATTCATGGCATACTGGAACTGGTGCAACTGATAATGCAGCTGGTTCATCTGTAATGATGGAAGTAGCAAGAATTTTGTTAGCTACCATTAAAGATTCAGGCATTCAACCAAGAAGAACATTAAGACTGTGTCTTTGGACAGGTGAAGAGCAAGGTCTATTTGGATCTAGGGGTTATGTAAAAAATCATTATGCAAATATGGATTTATCTGGCTTTATGCCACAATCTCTAAAGCAAGCTTCAGAGAAAGTGTCAGCTTATTATAATTTAGACAATGGAACTGGCAAGATACGCGGGATTTATTGTCAAGGCAACACTCAAGTAGGATCTATTTTTAGAGAATTCTTAGCTCCATTTAGTGAAATGGACGCTTCCACTATTACCCTAAGAAATACGGGTGGTACTGATCATCAAGCATTTGATGCCGTTGGTATTCCAGGTTTCCAATTCATTCAAGAACCGATGGATTATTTCTCAAGAACCCATCACTCTAACATGGATAATTATGACCATTTGTCTGGAGCAGATTTAATGCAAGCGGCAACAATCATTTCGTATTTTGTTTGGGAGACTTCACAAAGGGATGAGATGATTCCGAGGAAAGAGAATGATTTAAAGGTAATGGAATAGAAATGACTTAATAGCGCTGCGTTTTTAGACTAAAGACTTAAGACTTAAAACGAATTAAATATAAAATGTGAAAATCCGCGGGGCTTTTATGCTTTGTCTTCCTTCGGTCGCTAGTTACGACAATTTTGTAATTTGTATGCGTTGCCCGCAATTAATCGCGATCCTACATAACAAATATGAAATATAGGATTTTTTTATGGCTCCACAATCTAAGGAAGTTTCAAAGAACAGGTGACATATCCCTGAGAACTAGAAAAACCTGACCTCTTGGTACTGACGTCGTAGTGCTGACGTGTTTATATTGTCGTCTTCATACTGACATTTAGAATTTTCAAACTATATAAAATTCATCAGGTTAACCTTTATCATATTTTGTTTATCTTGAAATCATGCTTGATAAACTTAAAACAATTGGTCCCGGAGCGATGGTCGCTGCCGCATTCATCGGACCAGGTACCGTTTTAACTGCGACCATGGCAGGTTCAAGCTATGGCTATACCTTACTTTGGGCAGTTGCTTTTTCAACATTTGCAACTTATATCTTACAAGAAATGTGCGCACGTTTAGGAATTATTGGCAAGATAGGATTGGGTGAAGCTATACGCAAAAAGATCAAGCATCCTGTAATTAAAATAGCGGCCTCTTTTTTAGTTATTGCTGCAATTTTTGTTGGCAATGCAGCATATGAAGCTGGCAATCTAAGCGGTGCAGTTTTAGGTTTTGAATCGATCAGCAATCAATGGGAATTAGGATTTAATCCTTTTGTTTTTTTGATTGGATTATTGGCATTTATTTTACTTTTCAGTGGTAAATATAAATTGATAGAAAGGGCTTTAATTGTGTTAGTAAGTGTTATGGGTTTTGTCTTTCTAATCTCCGCTTTCATGGTCAAGCCTGATTGGCTGGCAGTATTGAAAGGTTTATTTATTCCAACTATACCTAATGGTGCCTTATTAATGATTGTAGGATTAATCGGCACCACGGTTGTCCCTTATAATTTATTTTTACATGCCTCTTCTGTAAAGAAGAAATGGCCTACCGCTGCAGGATTAAAAGATGCAAAAACAGACACTTTATTATCGGTAATTTTTGGCGGAATAATTACCATGGCTATCCTGATAACTGCTGCTGCTGCATTCGGAACTGGCGACCCATCTGTTTCAAGTGTTATTGATTTAGCCAAACAATTAGAACCACTACTAGGCTCTTGGTCTGCTACATTTATTGCTTTTGGCTTCTTGGCGGCAGGTCTCTCCTCTTCCATTACAGCACCTTTGGCAGCTGCATTTGCCAGTGCTGAAATCTTTAATTGGGGAAACAATTTAAAGGATAGTAAATTTCGAATGGTATGGTTTACAGTTTTGATAATTGGAATAATCTTTTCGTCTCTAGGATTTAAATCTACCGCTGTGATCATTTTCGCTCAAGTTGCTAACGGACTCCTATTGCCTATCATCGCTTTTTATCTGCTCTGGATTATGAATGACAAAACATTTATGAAGGATTACACTAATGGACTTTGGGCTAATGTATTTGGTGGATTTGTGATTCTCATCACTTTTGGAATTGGCATGAAAGGGATCCTGAAAGCTATGGCTGTTATTTGATTTTCTAGTTTAAAAAAACATACTTCATTTCAAGCATTTATTCAGCTTCTTCAAAATGCATTGTGTCTACAATCTTTTAAATATGTCCGTTTTTTACAATTCTAAAATAGGAAATGGCTGCATCTTTGATTTAACGAATTCGTCCAAACCGTTATTTCGAACTTTTAATTTAAAATATAACATCATGAAAAATATATTAATTACAGTTTTTGTATTATTATTTATTAACCTTAATTCACAAAATCTAACTAAAATGGAAATGAAATTAAATGCTGGTTTATTAACTGAAAAATTAGCAGAAACCAAAATATTCTACACTACCATACTCGACTTTACTGTTACTTTTGAAAATGAATTCTATTTGTTAATGCACACGCCGGGAGGCGAAGACGCCATTAGTTTTCTGTTGCCCAATCATCCAAGCCAGCAATCATTTTTCCATAAACCTTTTAATGGACAAGGCATGTATCTAACCATCGAAGTTGATGATGTAGATGGCCTCTATGAATCGATAAAAGCAAAAGACATTACCATTCAAATTCCAATTCGTGATGAAGCATGGGGCGATAGACACTTTGCTATTGAGGATCCGAATGGGATTGGGATTGATATTGTTAGGTATACGGAACCTGAAAAATAGACGTCAGACTCAATGATGCTACATAATATAGGTTGACAGCCTAGCTTACTAAAGACCGAAGTTGTGGATAACTTTTTTTGTTAAAAAATAATGTTTAAAATATCTTAAATGATCAAGTTGAAGCGGAGATAAGCTCTGCTGGGGAGCAACTTATCAAGGAATATTCTTGATCGGTGATAAAATATTTCATCAAATTAGTGACTAAACTTTTTTAGTCACTTTTTCTTTTATGGATTTTTTTGCCGTTTTATGCCTACTAAAACCCAATTCGTTTTGAAGGTACATTTTTATGATGATCATGCAAAACTAATTTCGGATTGAAGTTTTCTTGTTTTAATTTTAATTCAAATTCTACAGGAGTCAACCAGCCTAGTGCTTTCTGTTTTCGTTTGTGATTATAATTATAAATAATCCTTTTTATTTCTTTTTCGATCTTCGTAATTTTACTCAAATTTATTGTTGGTATAAGATGGTGTTTTAAAAATACTATTTCTCTGTTCTGCATATGCATTAGCTAAACAATTTTCGGCAACACTTATTCTTGCATCTAAAGTTTCTTTTATTATCAATTGATATGCTTTTGAAAAATACTGCCTTCCTCCGTCTGTATGATGAATGAAATTTTTCAATTGATTCTCTCCTCGAAGTTTAATACATACCTTTAATGCTTGTACAGCTTCTTTTGCTCGCATTCTTTTACCTATATGATGACCAACTATTCGAGATGAAAAAACATCTATCAAACAAAATAAAAAATAACGTTTTTCTAATATGCTTACATACGTTATATCGCCCACTACTAATTGATTAATATCCTTGAGAGTCAAGCCATTACTCAAATTTGTATAATTCCAACTTTGCAAACATGACTGGGTCGTAACTACTTTAACACGCATTGGTGCCAAGCTTAATCCCCATTCTTTTACAAGCTGTTCAAATTTTGTAACTCCTATCCTATACTTTTCTTTTATGGTTAGATTATGATATAAGGTTCTGCTCCCAGCTCTTCTATCAATCTTGCTCCTATAGTTCTCAATCTCTCTAACCACTTTTTTCATCAATTCACTTTGATTCTTGAATTTAGTTTTCATTTTAGCGTACCCCTGACGTGTTACATCAAAGTAGGTATAAAATCTTTCCATTGGAAACTCATGATCTTGAATACTTGAGTGGATTGACATTAGTAGTGAGCATTTTATTTTTTTTCGAAATCATTTCCTATTCTTTCCTTTGCTAGCATAATCGTGTGTTCCTGGGATATTATAGTTACCCGTTGGTCTCCTATTATTTCCTTCAGATGTTTTATCTCTTTCTCTAATTCTCTAAGTCGATTATAATCCTTACTATTCGTAATTATTATTGTCTCTGGCATGCCTTTGATCCCATATTTCTTTATCCAGTTTTTTACATTTTGGACTTTGACTTCATAAAGCCGAGATACTTCTTTTACCGTAGCTTTTCCTGATTCAATCAACGCTACTTGTTCTTTTCGAAAAGATTCACTAAATCGTCTTCTCCTTCTTTCTTCTGTGGTCATAATTCTAAATTTAATAAGTTTTCCACATTTTTTTATGTCAACCTATTCCATGAGACAACACAAGACTTAAGACTTAAGATTTTTTAGGAGCCCCTAGCGGGGCTTTTTTTTAAATGTAAAAGTAAGGGGATGAAAAAATTGAACTTGACGATACCAACTCATCCCGACCTCTTTCGTCGGCCACCCTTCTCTCGCGAAGAGAAGGAATTTCTAAAAGATGATGAAATGTAAAAGAGAAATTCATATGCTGCTCGGAATTTTTGCACTTCGGAACTCGGAACTCGGAACTCTTCAAGAGTTTCTCCATGCTTGACTTGGCGTAACTCCATAAAACTGCTTAAAATCTTTGATAAAATGGGCTTGGTCAAAGAAGCCATCATAGAAGAGTTTGCTTTTTCGGAGGCTTTGCATGGATGGCTTTGCATTAAGGATATGTTGGAAGCGAACTACCTTGGCGAAAGACTTTGCTGAGACGCCTATGTAGTGTTGAAAGATTCTGCGTAATTGTCGAGGGCTGAGGCCGACTACCAAATCGGATGAGACGCCGAGGTTCCCTTTTTTTGCTAATATGAGGTTTAATGCATTGAAGAAACGTTCGTCAAATTTTAAATCGGTTTTGGATAGAATGTTTTCTAAATATGGATCGAAGGAAGATTTAAGATCATTTAGGGTATGTTTTGGCTCGGTTTCCGAAATCAAATATTCCGCGAAAGCGGGCAAATGATTATGCAAATGATCAAAGCGGTTAACAAGATCCTTTGCGGAAATATCAAACCATAAGGGAAACATGGCAGGTAGAAAACGAATGCCGACATAATTGAAGTCGGTGCCGATGGGAAAGGAAACAAAGGATTTGCTAAACCCCATTACGAAACTCTCGGCAGGATTATTTAAGTTAAAAAAAATATCAATACAGGCATCAGAAACTACTTTGTAGGCGAATGGCTGAGCTAAAGTTTTGGTGGAATTCAATTGCCAATAACAATATATATATGGCTGTAATGCTTCTGAAGGAATAATCTCTCGATAAAGAACACCATCACCTGTAGCGCGCACCGAAGGCTGAACGGGATGAAAAAGGGATCTTATTTTAAGGTTCATCAACTTTTTTAATAAAAATATAAGAATTAAATTAAATATTTAGCTTCGGAGCATAAAATGCTCTAATTCATTAAATTAAGCAAATAATTCGTAGAAAAAGTAATGAATGAAAATGATTATCTTGAAGAAAATTTAAACTTTAATTAAGAAAAAGGCAACTAATTTAAAGATTGGCAGTCTACCCTATTACAACCATCAAAATTGAGTATCTACGACGACGAAAATATAATGATTAAAGTCCGGGAAGGCCAACTAAACTTCGCAGGATTATTGTTTGAAAGGTATAAGAAAATTCTATTTAGCTTTTTCTACAATCAAACAAGAGACAAAAATCTAAGTGAGGATTTGGTGCAGATTACTTTCTATAAAATGATGAAATATAAACACAACTTTAGGGATGATAGCCACTTTAAAGCCTGGATTTTCACCATTGCAAGAAATGCTATGAAAGATGAATTTAAAAAACGGAAAGTGAAGATGGAAGATATTGGAAATCATGAACATAAATTTGTAGAAGGTACGCAAGCAGATACGAATATTGTTCAATACGAGCGATCTGAATTTTTAAAGCGCGCATTGAAACATTTAAGCCCTGAAAAAAGAGAGTTATTAATCTTGATCAAATTGAATGGTAAAAAATATAGAGAGGTGGCAGAGATTTTAAATTTAAAAGAATCTGTAGTGAAGTCAAAAGTATTTAGAGCTATTCGAGAGTTACAAAACCATTATTGCCAGGTCAAAGAAAGTTTTTAATATGGAAAATTTAAAGCAAACATTAATTCAAAAATTCAACCTCGGAACTTTATCTGAAGCGGAAGCATTGCAGTTGGAAACTTTCTTTCAAAATGGAGAATTGGACTTGGAACAATTAGAGTCTTATGAAATTTTTGCGGCTGAAATAAATGAAGATGCACCTTCTTCCCAAATGGATGAAAATTTTCATAAGATGTTGGCGGAAGAAATGGAGGCAGCAAAACCAAAAGCAAAACCCACATTTGGTTGGTTTGCGAATTTACCTTTAGGTATCAAATGGGCATTACCTGCTTTATTATTATGCTGTGGTTTTTTATTAGGAAAAAATTATCAAATGTCTAATCAAAGAGCTTATGCCATTACACAACCCGCGGACAATTCGGAGAGGGCTAATGAGCTTTTAGTAAAAGATTTAAACGATCCATTATCTACTCATAATAGAATTAATGCAGTGAATCAAATTACGGAGAGTGAAGCGCAAGAGGAACAAATTATACGATTATTGTTCTTGTCACTCAACTATGACAAGAGTACAAATGTAAGAATAGCAGCGATTGAAAGTCTTTTGAAATATGCAGACAAGGCTTTGGTGAGGAAAGGATTGATAGATGCTATTCGCTCGCAAGACTCGCCAATGGTATTACAATTTTTATCAGAGGCATTAACCATTATAGGAGAAAAAATAACCTTGGAGCAATTCAGGAAATTATATAATGACGATTTACCGGTAGAAGTCATTGAGCAAATTGAACCTAATTTAAAAACGTTTAAAATTTGAACAATGAAAATTTTTAAAAGTATTATTTATTTATGCTTGTTGCCAAGCATCTTATTTTGCCAGCATTCTAAAAGCTTTGACGCGACCAAAGTTGCAGCAGTGATGGTATCGAATATCTCAGGGGACATTGAAGTGACCTCTAACAATAGTAATCAAGTATTAATTGAGTATGAGATTTCTAATCGTGGTAGCAAATCCTACCAAGCCCATTTTGAAATGTTGAACGACAGTTTGTATGTAGTGGTGGAACATGACAATTTATATGATCCAGGTTCATGGGATTTCGATAAATCCTTTCCAGGGAATCTTCGTCCAAAGAATTGTAATTATAATGAAGAGCCAATACACATAGATTTTAAAATAAGTATGCCTTCAAACAAAATATTAAAAGTATCCACGATTAATGATGGGGACATTAACATTTCCAAAATGGATAATGAAATCTATGCCTATAATATAAACGGATCCATTGCAATTAAAGGAGCTAGAGAAGTGAGACGCGTTCATACTATCAATGGAGAAGTGGACGTAGACTTTGTAAGTAACCCTAAAAAAGCGGGAAAGTTTTACACTTTGAATGGCGATTTAAATGTCAACCTAATGAAAGGATTAGATGCTCAGTTTGCCTTTAATTCGTTCAATGGAGATTTTTATACCAACATTGAAAACTTAATAATATTACCAGCAAAAATTAAAACAGTATCTGATAAAAAGAAATTCAAAATCAAAATTGGCGAAGAGAAATTTATACAAGTAGGTGATGGAGATGTGGCCTTGAGTTTTGAAACTTTTAATGGCGATGCCATTGTAAAAATTAACAAATAAGCGTTATGAAAAAATTTATAAATACTATCCTTAGCTTAATTTTACTACTAATAATCGGAACCATGGTTTCCGCACAAGAAGCACAAAATTTAGTGGTTCCACTTTCTAAACCTAATGAGATTGGATTCTTGGAAGTAGATATTAAGAATGGAAGTATCATTGTAATCGGTACAGATAGAAAAGATATTGGCATTAGCTATTCAAGTGCAGAAGGATTTGATGAGGATGAATATTGGGAATCTAGTTGGGCCGAGAAATTAGGACAGCAGCTTGGAGATCAATTAAAAATTAAATTGAAAGACTTTGGAAAATCTAAAAGTGACAACCGGGATGGTTTACGAAAAATTCAAAGTAACAATTTTAAGTTGGAAATTACGGAGCAATATAATCAGGTGAATATTGAGAACAATCGAATGGGAGCAGAACCTATGCTGATAAAAATTGAAGTACCTAAAACTATGAATATCGATGTAGAAAATTACAATGGTGGAAACTTATATGTTGCTAATGTAACTGGAGAGATTAATCTAGAAAGTTATAATGGTGCCATCAAAGCAGAAGATATTGGTGGCATAGCTAGAGCATCTACCTATAACGGAGATATTACTATCAAATTCAAAGAGATGCCTATAGATGGTGAAATGTCTTTCGAAAATTACAATGGAGATATTTCCATTAGCGTCCCTCCTAGTTATAAAAGTCAGTTTAAAGTTAAAACTGAAATGGGAGAAATATTAAGCGATCTTGACTTAAAAGTAATAACGGATAAGAACAAGCCAACCACTAAAGGCGATGGGGAAGTTTATAAAGTCTATGTAGACAGCTGGACCTTTATGGAACTCAACGGCGGTTCGTCAAATAATATAAAGATAAAGACGCGTAATGGAGATGTTTTGTTGAGGGCTAATCAGAAGTAAGCAGGAAAGCCAGAGGTGGGGACACCTTTGGCGAAAGAGGTGCCACAACTAGGCATCAATATCAATAAAAATTAATTTTATTCAATTTCGAAAAGAGTCTCGGAACTTGGGACTCGGAACTTGGAACTTTCCAATCAATAACCTATAAATCATTAAGCAATGAAAAACCTAATTTGGAGCTTGTGCTCCCTGATCGTCCTTTGCCTTTCCCTTACTACAAATAGTAATGCGCAAAGTAATGCGAACATTCCAAATGTAGATGAAAAAGTGGCGCAGATAATGGAACGTTATCAAATTCCCGGAGCCGCAGTAGGCATCATGAAAGATGGGAAAATCATCCATGAGAATTATTATGGTTATGCTCATGTGCAGCATGAAGTACCAGCATCTGAAAATACTCTTTTCTCCGTTTATTCATGTACTAAATTAATGGCCGCGACTGCTTTCTTTAAATTGGTGGAAGATGGAAAATTAGATTTGGAAGAATCAGCAAAATCATATCTGGATCATTTGCCTGATGCATGGGCACCCGTTAAGATCAAGCATCTATTAAGCCATTCTTCTGGTTTGGCAGATGTAGCCAAATTAGAAAAAAACAAACTAAGTACAGAAGTCTATACGATGCCGATTGTTTCTGAGCCTGGATTGACCTTTGTGTATAATCAAACTAACTTTTGGTTACTGCAACAGATTTTAGAGAAAGTGAGCGGTCAATCTTTTGGTCAATTTGTAATGGATCAGCAATTTAATGGAGGAAGCCCTGAAACCATTTTTTCTTCAAATGCGTCAGACATTATAAAAAATCGTGCTACTAAATATGCGCCTAGTAAGGATCGTACTAGAATGATTCAAGATCATTACGAATATGATGAAGAAGCTTGGTCGGGCAATGGCTTAAACATGACGCTTGGCGTTTTTATGCAATGGACCGAAGACTTGAGAAATGATAAATTCTTAAAGCGAGAAACCCGAAATTTGATGTGGTCTGAATTTGAATATAAAGATGATTTTATCTTTGGACATGGCTGGGGCAAATATCAATTGGATGGAAAAACAGGTTATGGCTTTACGGGCGGCATTGCTACGGGAGTTCGTTATTTTCCAGAGGAAGAAGTCAGTATAGTTTGGTTAACGAATGGCGGTGCAGTTTATCATTCCATGCAGGAAGATATGCGCAGATTATTAGCTGCTGCAGATGTTGGGCTAAACGAACCGAACACCATTGCAGAAATGGATCTTTATGAAGCTTTTAATAATAATGCAAGCGAAGGTCTCTCCCACTACGCTTCGATTACTCGTCAACAACCTGATCTGGGATTAGAGAATGTAATGAACGCCCTTGGTTATGAATTTTTAAACAACAATAAAATCACCACCGCCATAGAAATTTTCAAATTGAATGTAAAGGAAAATCCGGACTCTTGGAATGTCTATGATTCGCTAGGAGAAGGTTATGAAACGAAAGGAGAATTGGCGAAAGCGATTGAGTTTTACAAACGGTCAGTGGAGATGAATGCGGAGAATACGCATGGGATTGATAAGATAAAGGTGATTGAGGAAAGGATTGCGGAGGGAGGCTAGCGGAGGCAAGTCAAGAGGTACGGAGACCTTTGACTGGATGGTGATTTGGGAGGCAAGTCAAGAGGTACGGAGACCTTTGACTGGATGGTGATTTGGGAGGCAAGTCAAGAGGTCTGGAGACCTTTGATTGGATGGTGATTCGGAGGCAAGTCAAGAGGAACGGAGACTCTTGAATGGATGGCGGTTTGGGAAGTATTCAAAGAGAAATATTTAAATAAATTTATAGTTGTAAGCTGCCGAGGCCCGAAGGGCCTTGGTTTTTTGTTATGTTGATTCGCGTAGGTCGAGAGGTACGGAGACCTTCGACTGAATGGCGTTACGGAGGCAAGTCGTGAGGTACAGATAATCCAAAATTCCACTTGCCCGATCGACCCTATCCGACCTCCTACGTCGGCCACCTTTCCCTTGAAAGGGAAAGGAGTATTGTTATTTAAATGAGGGTAAAATAGGATGTTAATTAAAGGTTTTCTTAGCAGACGTGAGACGTAAGGTAAGGAGACTAGGTTAGAAGGAGATTTTAAAGGCAAGTCAAGAGGTATGGAGACCTTTGACTGGATGGTAGTACAGTTATGGTACGTTAATTAAATTAAAAAATTTATCTTCATCCAATTTTCAATGTTGCCAGCATCTACCAGAACAATTAGTTGTTCGCCTTTTACATCTATTGCCTTTTTGGGTTGTACCTGAGCATCTTGTGGTTGCACATTCAGTGGTTGAACTACTTGACGAAAATCGAATAGGTGAATTGTCTATTGACATAGAATTAGTTGGCATCTTAAGAGATTTATAATTACTATTGCTGAATCCCGAGCCTTTATAAAAAGTATTTTCTTTATAGACAGTATTATCCTCTGGGACAGTTATGTCTGCTAAATTTTCTACCCAAAATCCGCTTATCCAACCTACAATCCCTCTATAATTGATCTGGAACCAAATCCCACTTCTTTTTAAAACCAATACTTCAACGTCAGGTTCAGTCTCAATCAAGAGTATTCCATAATTTCCAGGCTTTGTAAATAGTTTTCCTTCAATACTTGCTAGCTTAGATAGTACACCATTTTTTGATGCTTCTAGTTCTTTAAATTTCAAAATTTCATACTCAAGTTCGATTATTTTTTCGCTTAAATTTGTAATACTGTCCATCTCACGCTGGATTTTATTTTGAATCCTGTGTCTTGTTTTTTTCAAATCTATAATTTGCTGATCCATTTGTTCAGATGTTTGACAAATAGAAAAAATACTTGATAGCAAAAAAAGAAGTAATGAAAAAAATTTATAAAAATTCATAAGTATAAAATGTTAATTCACAATCGCATTTCTAAGTTTTTCTTGATTGCTTTGGAAGTATAAGGAAGTTATTTTTCAGCTAATGAAAATCACAAACCTCAACATCCAATTATACTAAAGATTACATAACCTATGCCAAATATAATTAATGCACCAATACCATTTACTATTCCCATACAACCTTTCACAAAATTTCCATCATCTATTTTTAAATATTGACTAATCGTTGAATTCTGAACAATTCGTAATTTATTTTTCTTATCGTAAGAAACCACCACCCAATCCTTTGCTTTTAAATCGATATCTTCATCATTGTAATTCATAAATCTAATTAGATCTTCACTACCATTTAATTCTATAATCCGAATATTGAATTCCCGACATTCGTGATCTGCATTATCTTTAGATTTCTTTGACCTTTTGCTTCTTACTTTAGCAATCCGAGTGCGATAGTTGTTATTACATTTAAAACATGTTAAATGATAGTTACTTTGATTGGGTTCAAGCTCAAACATATTTTGAACTTCACAATTTGGGCAGATAATCCTAATAATTAATTCATCTTCTTCTTCAGGACTTATATTATTTTTGGTGTTAACTTTAGTAGGACTAAGTACTTCTTCTAATTTCTTTCCACAGTCGGGACAAAAACTGAATTTTGGATCTGGTGTGCTATTGCAATTCGAGCAATATTTTTTCATCAATTTAAATAGTTTGTTCTAATAAATTAAGGTAAGTCTAAATTTTGATATTGCAAAATGACTTCCTATAATGTTTTAGAATAAAGGTTACGCGCGATGAATCGCGCCCCTACGGCAAGATTTATTTCACCATTTAAAATGCTTAAGCCAATACTTCCTTTTTAAAAATCAAAACCACTTCTTTCTTACCATTATTATCTAAATCCATTGAATAAGAGCTAACCAACTCCCATCCTACTTCTCCTTGACCATTTAATTGATCCTCTAAATCAGCGAGGCTAAATTTAGCAACGAAGAAACCTTTTTCTTTTACTTCAATAACTTTGTATTGGTATTTTTTCATAATGTGTTTTAATTAAATTAAAGGCTAGGTTTCTAAGTTAATAATAAATCGAGACATTTGGGCAAGGCGAGAAGCACAGAGACCTTCGTCTGAAGGGGATTTCTAAACAATTCAGGCAAAGGTCTCCAGACCTCTTGCTGTCAGCCAAATCACAAATCCTCCATTTCAAAACCGTTTAATAAGTGACTAATACCGATTAATCGAAAATCCAGCCGTACAATAAGTGTCGCAAATAGTATCAGCACCAAGTAGTATCTTCCATGTTTTACTTCACCATCCGAAAATTGAGACGCATGAAATATCTATTGCTAAGCCTTATTGGATTATCCCTTTGTTTAAATTCATTTGGTCAAAAAGTAGGCATCAACACGACTACACCTGCCGGCGAATTTCATGTCACCAGTCCATTTGTATTTCAAGGCATAAATTTTTCTGGCACTGGGATAAACGATCTCAGTGTAGATTATTCAGGTTTTACCGGTACAACAGAAATTATATATACGATCTCAGTAAACAATGCTGGACCGGACCCGAATCTGTTTGATTGGACGAATAATATTCCCTTTGGAGGTAGTGGTACCGGACTTCAAATGTCCACTTCCCCTATCATGCTCACTAATGGTATAACCATCAGCTGGGCAAACACAACGGGACATGCCTTTGCCGATACTTGGACATTTACCATAGGACCAGATCAACTCGATGGTTTGATAGTTAAAGATGCTCAGGTAGGAATAGGAAACCCAAATCCTACTAAAAAGCTAGACGTAGAAGGAGACATCAATTTTAACGGACAACTCTATAAATATGGCGTTTTATTTGCGCCAGCTGAGCAGATCAATGATCTCTCTGATGGCTTTGCTTCTGCAAACTCTTTAAACCTGGGAAGCACAGTAGATCCTGGTAATAACACTACGCTGATTGGAATCGGTGCAGGAAGCCTTTTAAATGACGCTGTAGGAACCGTACAAATTGGAACAGATGCAGGGAAAAATGCAGGCACTTCCTCTTTTAATACGATTATTGGCTCCGAAGCGGGAGGGGCTGCATCGGGTAATTTATCCAACAACATCCTAATTGGTTATCAAGCGGGATATAAAAACAGTGCAAGTTATAATATGTTTATTGGTACTAGTAGTGGATCGCAAAACACTTCAGGGACTGAAAATACATTCTTGGGCAATCAAACAGGATTAGTTAATTCAACAGGTGGTGGGAATGTTTTCGTCGGAAATTCTGCAGGGTACAACAACTCAGTAGGTAACTCAAACATTTTTATTGGCAATAAAGCAGGTTACTCTAATACAGTAACAAATAATAATGTATTTATAGGTAATCTAGCAGGTTACTTCAATACAGATGGAAAAGAGAATGTTTTTAGTGGTGCTGAATCTGGGTATAATAATACAACAGGTGATCGAAATGTTTTTTATGGCCATGAATCTGGGTATAATAATACAATAGGGTTTGAAAATGACTTTAGTGGTTATAGATCAGGTTATAGCAATACAGAAGGGACTAGGAATGTTTTTCATGGTCATGAATCGGGTCATTTCAATACAACTGGGCACAGCAATATATTTAGTGGATGGAGGTCGGGTTATTACAATACGGAAGGATACCAGAATGTATTTAATGGTTATGAATCGGGTGCTTTCAATACGACGGGTAATAGCAATGTCTTTAGTGGCAATCGGTCAGGGCTACAAAATACGGAAGGTGAAGGAAATGTTTTTACGGGTAATGAGGCAGGTTCCGATAATGAAACAGGGTCCCAAAACGTATTTACAGGTAATCAGGCCGGTCACGAAAATAAAACAGGCTCCCAGAATGTATTTACAGGTTATCAGGCAGGTTACAACAATGAAACAGGATCCAATAATATATTTACAGGTCGTCAAGCAGGCTACTCAAATATACAAGGGCAGTTAAATGTTTTTATAGGTGTAACCGCAGGCTACCTCAATACAAGTGGGAATTCCAATTCATTTATTGGTTTTGAGGCCGGCTATAACAATATAAGTGGAGCACAAAATGTATTTAGTGGTTACCAAGCAGGCTATGCCAATACAGAAGGGAACTTCAATGTTTTTAATGGTAGAGACGCAGGCGTTGCCAATGAAACTGGGCATAATAATGTGTTTTCAGGCACTTTTGCAGGTGCAACGAATATATCAGGTATTAACAACACTGCTATTGGGTATTCTACCTCTGTCGGTGCGGCAAATGTTAATGCCACAGCATTAGGAGCAAACACCACTGCAACAGCAAGTAACCAAGTCCGTATAGGTAGTGCAAGTGTTACTAGTATTGGAGGATATGCAGGTTGGACCAATTTATCGGATGGACAATTTAAAAAAACAAGTGAGTGAATCCGTCGTAGGATTGGATTTTATTACCCAACTTCGCCCGGTATCATATACGATTGATTATCCCCAGGTTGCTGAGCTACTTGGTGAGCAAAGAGAATCCTTTTTAGATGCTAGTTTAAAAACTAAATCCAGCAAACGACAAGTTGGCTTTATCGCACAGGAGGTGGAGGCATTAGTGCAAACGACCGGCGCAGATTTTCATGGGGTTTATGCTCCCCAATCCAAGGAAGATTTTTACGGTTTAGACTACGCAGCTTTTGTCGTTCCGTTGGTCAAGTCAGTCCAGGAGCAGCAAGCTGTTATAGAAGCACTAAAAAAAGAAAATGCCGAACTAAAAGATCAGTTTAAACAGCTGTTACAAGAAGTTAGAGAGATGAAAAGCCAGATGAATTGAACTGCTGAGGATAGATTGAAGGATTGATTGGAAAGATGTTTATCATTGTGAGTTAAGTTACTTATTATATAAATGTCAAAATGTATCGAATTCACTTTTACATTTATGTTACCATCTAACCAAAATTCTTGCGCCTTCTAAAAACAAAAATCAAAAACCCGACAATAACTAAATATCCAATAATCAACATCTTTAAGAGATATGATTTATTTCTAGTCATCACCACATAATCCGCTATTCCGGCTTTCCAAAACATCCATTCGTCTGCAAGGTTGGAAGCGATATTATGATTTCCAGTTTCTAAAATGATAATACCGTCTTTGGATTGTAGATTAATTCTTGCGGAAGTGTTGATTGCATTATTTCCACTTCCATCGTGTCCTATTATTTTAGAATTCTGATCATTTTGGCTATACAAATACGGCCCTAAACCATAAATTCCAATATCATTGATAAAAGTATTGGCTTCACTCATTTCTTGAATGGTTTTGAGAGATAGGATTTTATTGGCTGAAACGTTTGCTTTCAAAAATAAACTTAAATCTGCAGTTGACGTATAAAGACCAGCGGCAGCTAAGGCAGTAAATTGTTTGGCTTCTCTAATAGAATTATCATCCTTATAAATTGCAGCTGTCTGAATATTTGAATTTTTAAAAGGTTGGAAAGTAGAGTTTTTCATTCCTAAAGGCTGGAATATTTCGCTATCCATAAAATCTTGAAACGATTGTCCAGAAACTTCTTCAATTATTAATTGTAAAATGGTATATCCTGCTCCGGAATACATATACCTACTCCCTGGCTTAAAACCTATTTTGGCAACCCCGTCAGAATGAGGAGCATCTGCTGCTTTGATTAAAGACGCTTCAATAGTTTGTGGATTTTTGTTAAGGTCAAAACCAGCATAACCTAGATCGTCAACTGAACCAGATGAATGGGAAAGTAGTTTTCTAATACTTACTTGCCTATTGTCAAATTCACTCTCGGGAAGATGCCATCTTGTAAGATAATCATCAATAGGTTTATCCAAATCCAATTTACCCTGTTCTACCAATTTCATGATTCCAGCAGAAGTTATCCATTTACTAATAGACGCAACAGGAAAGACGGTATTTGCATTCACTGGCTGGCCAACAGAATAAAAATAATTGTTGGCCACTTCCCCATTTTCAATTAAGGTCATGGCAAAATTACCAACGAAGGCTTGTTCTATTTTTTGTTTTGCAGCCGCAACAAATGCCTCTGTCGTATTTTCCGAAGCAATGGGTTTTAATAAAAATCCATTTATAAATCCCAATGCGACAAAGGCAGTCCAGATTAATAATGGTAAAATTATAGCAAAAATTCTTTTTAAAATTTTCATACAATCCGTTATACTAGTTTATTGGTTACTTTCAATTACTGGATGTAAGATGACAATTTAGTTTATTTTGGCGGACTAGCAAAAAGTTTATGAGTTTATAGGTTTATAAGTATATGGGGAAAATAGGGCAGCTAATAACTTACAAATAATAATAATTACGATAGGATCTATCTTTTAAGATGCAAGAATATAATACCGATTAAGGCGACCAGAGAGGTCAAGGAATATCTTAAAACCCATCTTAAAATAATTTAAAGCCCTACCCCAATCTCGTCTTTGGTCTAAAGTCTTAAGTCTTGATTCTTAAGTCTTGAGTCTTAAGTCTTCCTCCTAATACTCCCACCGATTAAAATAAGCCGAATCTGGTGGCAATAAATTAGACTTATTTAAGGCCTCGTATTCTTCAGGTGTAGCTAACAAACACGATCCTGTATTTAAGATATACCACCTTTCTTTAGGTTCTAGTTTAGCCAATAATCTATTAAATAATTTCAATCTTTGCTCTAGACTGTATCGCAGAGATTCAAACTCGGCTTCGACCTCGACTCCTTGTTTTATCAACTTGACTCTGTAGAAAGGATGTCCATACTTGGCGTACAAGTCATTGATCTCCTCATCGCCCAAATCTGCTTTTCCGTACTTATTAATGGTAAAGATATTGTCTTCGGGGAAAACCATAGTGACAAAATAATCACAAGCATCATCATCAAAAGTGTGTTGAACAATAATTGCAATGGAATGTAATGCCTCCTCATCGCAACTTTTATCATCAACAAAATAGTTAGCCTTAACTATGTTTCTTGTAAAAAGTCCATTAGGATCAAAGTCCGTTTTTAATTTTTCGTAATCGTTTTCTATAAAAGCCTCATTTATGAATCGACTTAAATTTTTCTGTTTGATAATTTTAATATAAGCATCCGGTCCCTCGCGTAACTGATCTCTAAATGTAGAATATTTATTTTCCACACGCGATATTTTTACTTGGTCGGTCAGCTTAGTTTCACAATTACTAATCATTACATTAAAATCAGCAATGTCTACATGAACAGTTTCATACAGACCTAAACTCTTATTAAAATTTATATATGCATTTTGTTCTTTAAATGATTTTTTCAGGTCTACGGTATAACCCATAGAATATAATTGTAGTACAATCTCATTTCCATAAAAATTTAAAACTGGGACTGGTATTTCAAGGTATTTAATGAGGTGAGCAATGAGTAAACCCGCTTTCATTTCTGTATCAAATTCAAGTTCAAATTCATCGTTAAGGTAGTTGATATTTATTTTCATCTAATAATTTATTAAGAATAATAAATAAATCCTAGCGTCTCTTACGAAATATATTGTCTTTAAATTTAAAGCTCCCTTTAGATCAGTGTTTTAAGAAAAATTACAAATGCTCAAAGCACTGATCTTTTTTATTTAATTTGTGACTGCGATATATAATGCAATAAGTGCCAAAACATTATATTTACATATATGAATAAACACCTTCCCAGTACCTATTCTGTTTTAATTATTGAGGATGAAATTAATACTAGAGAATTTATTGGTTCCTTAATTAAGGATAATTTTTCAGCATTTACTATTGTTGGAACAGCCAGTTCTGTAAAACAAGGAGTCGCGTTAATCAATCAAAAAAGGCCAGACTTAGTACTTATGGATATTGAAATTCTCGGTGGTACTGGCTTTGATATTTTAAAAGCCACTAGTAATCTAAATTACGAGGTTATTTTTATTACTAGTTATCTTGAATACTCCATTGAGGCGCTTCGGGTATCTGCCTTAGACTATGTATTAAAGCCATTAGTAGTTGCAGATTTTAATAATGCCATCGATAGATTTATCGCCAAAGTTAGTGCAAATGAATCTGATAAATCTATCCTACTGATAGAGGGTTTACATAGACAACTAAGTTTGCCTTTAGAAAATATAATGTATGTGGAAGTGAAAAAAGGTCAATGCATTTTCAAATTATTGGATGGAAAAACTATGTTTTCAATCAAGGGCATAAATCATTATAGCGAACAATTAGTATATCCTATATATTTAGCACATCGAAGGTTTTATATCAATATAAAATGTATTGCTGAAATGGATAGAGGTAGAGGTGGATTTGTTACTTTAAAATCCTATGATAGAATACCAATTGCTTATCGTCGCAAAAAAGATATAGAAGACAGTTGGCTGAATTTTCTTAAATTCGATATTTAATAAAAGGTATTAGCGAAAACCAGTTGGCAAGCACAATTCTATACGGGTTCCTTTTCTAACTGCATCCGGATTTAGGTTATCAATCTTAATATAAATTTGATCACTTCCATAATGAGATTTTAAAAGCATAATGCGTTCTTGAACAATTGCTAAACCCATTCCCATTTTCTTTTTATGCAAATTAGTTAAGTCAATCCCATATCCATCATCTGTTATTTTTACTATTAAAAATTCCGTGAGTTGATTTGCAGTAAAATTAACTGTAACATTTCCCTTCTCCTCTACCTTTGCGATGCCGTGTTTGACCGCGTTTTCCACCAAAGTTTGAATAATCAAGGTTGGAATGTTAATTTTGAAGGTATCAATAGTATCATCAACTTCAATTGAATAATTAAGTTGGTCAGGAAAACGCATCTGTTCCAATTTCAAATATGTCTCTAGAAAATCGATTTCATCTTGTAATAAAATGGTTTCTAATTTGGAATACTCTAATGATTTTCTCATCATCTGCGAAAAAAGTCCAATGTAAGAAATAGCAGCAGAGAAATTTTTCTTATAAATAAAACCTTGAATATTAGTTAACACATTAAAGGTAAAGTGAGGATTCATTTTATTAATTAAGGCATCAATTTGAAGTTTTAAAATATTACGCTTCTTTTCTTCTTTCCTAATCAATTTTCTTCGTTCCATTCTCCAAAAATATATCAAGATTCCAACACTACACAAAGTCATTAGGATGTAGAACAAAATAGTTTCATAAAACTTAGGTCGAATGACAAACTCAATAAGTAGCTTATTATCATTAGTAGGCTTGTAAATTTCTTGAAATATTTCAAGGGTGTATGTTCCTTTTTGCATTGAGAATAATTCTAAATAATTACCGCCAATTTTCCCCGTTGTTATTAGGCCTCCTTCTTCCTTTAATTTATAAAGTACTGGCGTTGCACTTTTGGATTGATTAAAAGATAACAGATCTAAATATACTCGCAAATCACGTTCATCCGCATGCAATTTTAATACCTGACCTTTGTTATAATCTAGTCGTCCATTATTAGAGACTAAAGAATCAATTATAATCTTCAGTTCGAAAGGCACTCTTTGGTCTTCTTCTTTTTTATATTTACATAAGCCACTTGAAGTACCAATAAAAAGCTCCCCAGCAACTTTTTCAATCCCTGTGATAAATGGACTAGGCAAACCCGCAGCTGAATTAAACGTTTTATCATGCTTAATAAATACTTTCTCTTTATTTATGGTAATGTTGGATTTTATTAATCCAATGTTTGTCCCGATCCATAAAACTCCATCATCTTCGGCATATAATTTTTCGATTATAGTAGCATTTAATAAAGGTAGATTCAACCAATATGAATTTGTGTTATCAATTAATAATATAGATTGGCTCATTGCAACTAGCAGGTAATCTTTATAAGTAATAAGGCTTTTAACTCTCTCCTGATCTAATTTTTCTTTATAAATAGGTTCAATATAAGCCGAATCCGCTGTAAAATTAATTTGGTATAATCCATCAGTAGTACCGATTAAAACGCTTTCATGAAAAACTAAATGGGCGGTGGCCCTAGGATGTTTTAATTTTATTTTTTTATCCTTGTAGTGAAGGATAGCATTATAAGTATTAAATTGAAGATATTTGCCAGCTTCGACTTCAATAAAGTTTTTGCTTTGCAACATCGTTGCTATAGGGTTCTTTACAATCTCTCCATTGCCTTTAACCATTTGCTTATTGAAATAAAATTTGTCCTGACTTGCTTGTATGGAAGACAATCTAGTTGTCTTAGCAATTTTCACAAAGTTGGAGCTCCAATCTTTTACGTATAACTGCACACCCGCCAATACTAATAGTGCACTATCTAGGCTTTTCATGAGTTTCACCTTCTTTGTGCGCTCATTCGGAATTATTAATTCTTCAAACGCTGTCTCCTTTAATTTTATGATTCCATTATCTAAAGTACTGATCCAAGTGATATCAAACTGGTCCGTAAAGATATCGGCAAAAGCATTTCCATTCATTAAAGAAAAAACAGAAACTTTTGAGAAATTATCTTCATTAATAATTGCTAATTCATCATCTAAAAGTACATACCATTGCTTATTGAGAAATTTAAGCGAATGAATCAGTCTTTCCTGACCAAAGTATAAACTATCAATAAATTGCCCATCTTGATTCATTCGAATTAAAGCGGTAGTACTGTGATGTAAAAGGGTGTCCCCTAAATTTTGCAAAACGAAAGAACTAACATTTTTATAGGTGAGCGCTGTATTCCCAGAAAATCCGTATCGACTGAATTTAAATAGTTGTATTTCATAATCACTTACCTTTTCATCAATAAAATTTGGTGTATACTTATGAGGAAAGTTTATAATATTATCTGGTTTTAACTTTTCCATACTACCATTGAGAATATTAAACATCCAAACTCCGCCATCGAAACCAAAGCACATTACTAATTTTCCTGATTCATATTTTATCAACTTCAAAGTCCCATGCTTACTAGTATATGTTCTTAATTTATTATTCCATTTAAAAGGCTGGAAGGAGGTTCCATTCCATTCTGTAATAGCACCATTAAGCCCAACTAACCAATAGCTAGTTCGATCTTTAGGAAATAATTGGATGTTAGAATTAACCAGAAGACCGTCTTCCTTGGTAAATCGTTCAAACTCATATCCATTATATCTTGCTACTCCGCGATCAGTTGTAAACCAAAGATAACCGACTGAATCTTGGAATCCTCCATGAACTTCTGAAGATGGCAATCCTTCATTAACAGAAAATGTTTCTTTTTGATAGTTAGCTAAATTTGATTGCGCGCTGATTAGATTGCCAATCGATAATAAAATAAATAAGCAAAAAAAAAGAATCTTAAACGATACAATTTTACAATTGCAAAGCCATTGCATGCTCAATAAATTGCACCAATCTGTAATAATCATTATCCGCATTATTTTTACGCCTATCAAATCTTAGATTCAACAAAAATACATAATTTCGTTATTCATTTCCCACTTCAAAAAATCTATTAACGCGGTCAGGCTTCAATTCCAACGCGTTCGGGATAATTTTACCACGAAATTTAATAGGGTTATCGTAATAACGCTATGTTGTAATGGAAATTCACTTCAAAATCGAACACATGCTCAATCATCTGGTTTTATATGTTTAATTATTATATACCCCTAATAAATAACTACCAATGAGAACACCCTTTACTTTTCGTAAAAATTTTTAGCATGGCTAGATATAGATACTACATACTGCGAGAACTATGATAGCAAAATACTATTGTAATTGGTGTAGTGATCCGACAGGCGATCAATTAGACAAACTAAATACTACTTTTCTTAAAATTTTTAGTAAATAATCAATAATGGAAAATAAACGCATACTTGAGAAATATAAAAAGTCCATGGAGAAAACTGAAGTTGTAGATGCTTACTTATAAATAATTAAACAATCATCACTGCTAGCCCCTGACTTCTAGGAATTGCTGTCCTTTTAAGTTATATTTATAAATATTGCTCTATTAGGACTGCAAGGCCTAGAGTTTCAATCACAATATTAAGTTCGTTATGCTGTTTTTAAGTAAAAGTTGCTGCTTATATATAATCCCCTGCTTCATTGCTTACTATGGACTTTATCAGTCCAATGCTCACCCATCATGCTACAATTAAGGTAAAAATTCTAATACTCTTAAACGTTTAAATTATAATTTTAATAAAGATTTTCTTCCAAATTTTTATTTATTATTTCCAAAAATGTCTTACCATTGTGTATCCCTTTACAAGTTTGAGAAATAAGCTTTCATTACGCTTAAATTAAAATCACAATTGCATGAAATATTTCCTTATACTCTTTACTATATGCTCTATTAATTCCTTATCCAGCCAATGTAATTATCTCGCTTATGATGGCTTTGATTATACCCCGAATATAGCCATAAATGGACAAGCTGGTGGTACAGGATGGGAAGAACCTTGGACAGTACAGAATGACGATATAGGGGTTCCAGGTTATAATACTTCTGCAAATTCTCTTACTTACAACGATTTACTTATCGCAGGTAATTCAGCCGCTGGTGGCACCAGCTATCTTACCATGGGAAGAAGATTAAATACGGCTGACAATGGACCATTTTCGGACTATGTCGCGTCAGGAAACAATGGGATTGGTACATTAACAGGAGATACCTTGTGGACAAGTTTTGCATTACGCAAAGACATGGATAATGATCAAACCATATTTGTCAGCATGCACAATGACAATACTGGTTGGTGCACGGATTGTACATCGGAAAAGATTGCAGTAGGTTATTTTGGAACAGACTCAAATAATGGTGGTCAACGATATTGGACATTACTCCTTAATAATACCTTCCATCTAAGTACAACTCCAGTAGCTATAAATGAAACTACTTTATTCGTAGTTCGAACAATTTTCGTTGCTGGAAATACCCAAGTTTCTTTGTATGTTAATCCAAGTACCATTGGTAATAATGGCATTCCTAGTCCATCTATTAGTCAATCGACAGGTACTAATAATGTAATTAGAAGTGTAGCTGCCTATCTTGGCAATATCCCTAATAATGCAACGATAGATGAAATAAGAATGGGAACAAGTTATCCTTGTGTGACTCCAGATCCTAATGTCGGAGTCAATCTCCCTCCTACTGCAGTAATCAGCATGAATCCTAATACAGGAATTGCTCCTTTATTAGTTACATTATCCGGAGAAAATTCGTTTGATCCAGAAAGTCAACCATTATCTTATCTATGGGATTTTGGAGATGGGAGTCCGACCTCAAATTTAGCAAATCCTCCTGCACACCTGTATGATGAACTAGGAGAAATCATTGTCACCCTGACAGTTACGGATGATACTGATCAACAACATATTTCTTATAGCACATTAACATTACTAAATGAAAATAATTCCTTTCCGTGTCAGGCATCTGTTACTTGTCTGCAACAAGCATTGTGTGATGGAACAGGCGGGATAATTAGAGCTAACGTCGGCAATCAATCTTTTGAGCTGAGAAATTCAGCTGATCAAATAATGCCCCCAATTAATGGAAATGAATTTCATGATCTATCACCTGGCACTTATATCTTATTGGTTACTGGCAATGCGAATAGTTGTAATGATACTTTTAATTTAGAAATGCGCACCGATAGCGCTTCATGTGCTGGATGGCAGCCTGCTGAATGTGCAATGGATATTGCTACGAACATTACGGGCTTAGCAGATTGGAATGTGGAACGACCGTTTAGAAATTTAATGAAAAATGTTCGTCCAGACATCATCACTTTTTCTGACGCATGTAATTGTTGGGATGCGCAAGTTACGGGAGAGATGTCTATTGACCCAGCCGGTTACCCTACCTTTCTACCGCAAAATACTTCTATAGGAGCAACCAGAGTAAGATATGTGCTTTCCTCAGAAGGTGGAAATTTAAGACCTGATAGCAGTTATGTCCTATTATATGATGGAATAGGTTTGATCAATATTTTTGGGGTTACCCTTACTAGCAATTTTCCCAACAGAATTGAATTCATTGCCGGATCAGATAATATTATTATAAATGTAGATCAATCCACCAACGGCAATCATCTTAGAAATATTAGGTTACTTACTTTGTCTGATGAAAATGCAGACCTTACAAGCCAACCTTTTTATCAAAGTTTTATAGATAAAATTAGTCCCTTTAGTGTATTAAGATTTATGGATTGGGGCTCAACAAATAACAGTCCATTAGCTTCATGGTCAGAAAGATCGTCCGTTGATTACTTCACCTACGGAACGGGTGCAGGCGTACCTTATGAGATGATGATTCAATTAGCCAATCAACAACAGCAAGATATTTGGCTTTGTGTTCCGCATCTAGCAGACGAGGATTTCATTGAAGAAATGGCCAACTTGTTTAAAGATGGACTAGATGATAATATCACCATTTACTTAGAATATTCTAATGAAGTTTGGAATTGGATTTTTGATCAAGCCCAATACAATGCAGCCAATAAACCGTCCAATTTATCCTATGGAAGAGCAATGGCGATGAAGGCAAAAAATGTATTTGATATTTGGCACGATGTCTTCATCGATGAAGAGTGTAGAGTCAAAAGAGTACTGGGTTTGCAAGGCGGATTTAATAGTTTGAATGAAGAAATACTTTCTCAACTAACTATCAAAGATTGGGATTATGGATCACCCACCCATTACTTTGGTTTGGATCATAGTGCCCAAGGTAATCCGGTTTTAAATGCTAGTAGCACTTATCAAGATGTAATGCAAAATGCAATTAATGATTTTGCCATTTTCAGTCAAGATGTTAAACAAGATTATAGGAATGTACAAATATATGGAAAGGAAGTAATTACTTATGAAGGTGGACAGCACTTCGTTGGGAATGTTTTTGGAATTCCTTATGATTATCAAGCTGCCATGTGGGAAGCTCAGAATAGTCCTGAAATGTATGACATGTATATGGCCGTACACGATAGTATTCGAACATGGGGATGCAAACTGGCTGCTAATTTTAGTTTGTCTTCTGTGCAAGAAAGTGTTTATGGTTCTTGGGGGGTTTTACCAGACATCGATGTCTTGCCTCCGTATAGTGTTACAGCAAGAAAGTATCAAGCACTCTTGGATAACATTTCTGATGATAATTGTAAAAATATAAATACTTGGAATGGTGCACATAACGTAAGTTGGGGCAATCCTTGCAATTGGGATAGAAATCGAATTCCAACTTCGAATGATCATGTACGGATCGACGGCAACACGCCTTTTGCACCAAGTGTAGATGTGAACGGAGAGGCGAATTCTGTAAGGCTTAGTTTAGGTGCAATTTTGACGATTTTGACAGGATGGGATTTGAGCGTAGAGTAGCGAAATTACATCCGTCAAGAGGTACGGAGACCCAATGTCGTTTAGTTAAGAAATTATCCTTTACCTATTGGGACTAGCCTTTATGTAGTATCATTAGTAGATTTGGAAAAAATTAAAATTAAAATTAAAATGAAAATGAAAAAAAAGCAAGGTGGATCTTGACTCGTAAATTCCTGTTTGCCAAAGGGTTCTGAGCACTGCCTCCATACACTTTTTGAACTCATAACTTATAAACCAGCAGCCCGATATATACTAGGTTCGATATAATCTTCTTTGACGCTTAACTAAACGACATCGGTACGGAGACCTTTGACTGGAAAGTGGTAAAATTGCTTACTAATAGGTAATACGAACCTCTTTTCAGCAGGTCCGAGTTTTCAAAATAATAATTGAAATACCCTCTAACCATTAAACCCTCAGCAATAAACCCTCAAAGGCTTTAGCCAAAAGACTCTTGACCACATGGCTTTACTCGAAGATCAAAGGCTGTAGAAATTTTTGTGATTGCTTTCTCCAATTTAATACTTCCCTTGTGAAATCTCAAACTTTAAACCTTTTTTTGAACCATTACTTATCTCGCTTTGTTAAAACACTGAAAATAATTATAACTAACAAAACCCAAATAATGCACAAATTCCATGTTCTATTTCTAGGTCTAATCTTTTTAGTTGCTTGTGATTCGGTATCTGCTCCAACAGCAGAAGAAGAAAAAACTTTAGATCAGTTAAAAAAGGTAATGTATCACACGGCGAAACCCTTATTCGAACCTGCTCCTGAAGGATTAACAGAACCAAAACCACAAAATGGTTTACCTTGGAAAATTGAAGGAGATAAACTTGATCTTTCAATGGCGTTAAAATCATTTGAATCGAATAAGGAAGTAGAAGTAAAAGAAAGATTTGGAAAAAAATATATAGAAATTAAAGCTTCCCTTCCTCAAGGCCAATCCATTAATAGTTCTTATTTATCTGCAGAAATTTCGGGACAAAATTTAAAGGACAAAACAGGTAAAGCTATTAAATTAAAAAAGGACGTGCAAACAGGAACTGGTAATTCCTCTACCGGAAAAAGAGTAAATGGTAAGATGGAAATTCAGAACATTAATTTCGTGACCTTCTCAGCTGAGATTGAAAATGGTAATGACTACAAGGAACCTTTTAAAGGTACTTTGGATTTAACTATAAATTATAAGGATAATTTTACAACAGCTGAAATATCCAAAGATCAAGTGGGAAAAACCGTGGACTTTAATGGAAATAAAATTGAAGTAATTAAAATAGATGGGAACAGAGCAGTATTCAATAGTAAAACATTGAAAGCAAGTGATTATAGTGTTATGAATACTAGAGATGGTGTTCAATTAGGCGTGAATTTTGAAAAAAGAAAAGAACTTAATTTAGGAATGAGTGGTGGCTCATCAACCGCAACTTTAGATAAGCAAGCTTATCAAATTTTTGAAGCTGATCCAACCATATCAGAAGAAGATTTTGGGGATAAAATACACGATCATTTATTGAAATTAATTAGAGATCCTAAGCTTCAAAAAACTAAAACTACGGTGAGCAGACAACTTGGTCCAATTGAGACCTTAGTATTTTATCAGGCATTGGCTCCGCAAACAGGAACGCTGAAGGTTAACATATAGATAGATTAAACCTTATTGAATTTTTCCTTTAAAGGATAATTTTGTGGCCTCCACTCCATACAATTTTTGGATAAATAAAATTCTGTAGTGAAAGCATGTATCCATTTTGCTGAATATTGATGGCATTGATAAAGGATATAGTCATCATCTTCATGTAGAAAATAAGCGTTGCCAATTTTCTTAAGTAATTCAACATTAGATGGCCGTAAATCATGTTTTTGCCTTAGGGAACAATTACAAAAAGGGTCTTCATTTCCAATTTTTGATTTATCTATTTCAAATTACAAGCGTGTCAACTTTTGTTTGAACAGTGTTAATAACATCATTGGATTCTTTTGCGTAGGACGTGGGCGCTCTCCATTTGCTTTCATGAGGAATAAATCCGTTTCAAGCAATTTTTTTATTTTCTTAACTAGCCCCACATTGTCTTGCCTCATTTCAAGCACCCAGTTTGATAACAGATAACATTTCTTCAAACGTATAATAGAAATACCTATAATTTTTAATGGTACTCACGGCATCATTATCCGCTTTGTTTCTTTCCTTGATTTCGAGAATCAAGGCTATTAAGTTATCTAGTAATTTGAAGATTTCTTTAGCTGTACTTATTCTACAATCTCATAGTCAATACCCAACTTCCGTAAAGCTCTAAATGCTGAGCTAGAATTTTTATCATCCATTTCAATATCGACCGGATCGCCTTCTAAAATGATATTTGTAAATTCAAGCGCTAAAGAACTATCTACATTAGATGAAATCTCAGAGATACATTTTGCTATCGCTCTTTTATCGGGTCTGTGTGCATCACAGGACAATAGGTTTATTTTCATAATTTCTGTTTATAGTAATAAATATACAGTTAGAATTGCTTAATCGTTCAGTTAAATGGAAATAATGCATTAATTTAATGCGGCTTCGCTGCGCAGTGTGCCGGCGCATTGCGCGGCGAAGCCGCATTGACAAACAATCCATCATCCTCCAGCATATATTCCAAAATAGGTCTACATCTATCCTTACAAGCTGGGTAAAACTCACCATCTTCAATTGCACTATTCTGCTTTGGTTTTCCCCACCAAAATTCAGCTAATGCAATAGGTTTTAAATTATTTTTCAAGGCATATTGCATAAGTTTTGGCGCACTACATTCACCAGCGGCGCTTGGCGGATTTCCTTGCGAATATGCTGCGAATATTCTTAGAAGATTCTTCGTTTCTCCTGAAAGATTTACAAAATTATAGCTCTCAAATAGCCGCTTTTGTAATGCAATAGATTTTTCTTTACTTTTTGATTTGAGCGCAAGAATTTCAGATTCATTGGTACTATTTTTAATTTGCTTAGCAATATCACTTAATGCTGTCATGCCTTTATTAATAAAATAATCTCCTACTGAATCATCAAAAATGGAGGGAACGCATTGATTACAAATTAACCCCTGAGGCATTTTGCCAGAGTAGGTTCCTAAATATTTATAAGAATAATCTTCTTGTTGCACTACCAAAACTCCTAACATTTTGCCTCTCACATTGTGGAAGTCATAGTTCCACTTCTTTGATTCCGCATTCATAAATGCTTTAAATTCTAAGGCTGCTATTTTTGCAATAGCTGGTATTTCAAAAGAAAAAGGATTGTTAAGCTTTATTGGAATCTTGAGTTGTGAAAGATCTGACTTAAATTTAAAAATAAGCGCGCTGTTCATCTGGATATTTTGCGTTTCAATTTTGCGTGTAAGATACTACAAATCTCATTTTATTTATTTCAAATTTCCGCTTTTTAAACTCAATGTGCCTGCGGTAGGCAATTCAAAACGGTTGCACCATGCAAAGTGTCTACGGCACGCAAAATGGCTGCGCCATGCAAAACGGATACGCCGTGCAGTAATAATATACCCAAATTTTTTACTATTTTTTTAAATGTTACTGCTTTACTTTTCGTATTCGTGATTTTTATAAAATATAATCCAAGAGATAAGTCAGACCTATCTAAAGTTTAAACACCGTTGGTAGTTTGAGGAAATGAAAGGTTTTTTTTTCATTGACATGTATTTCCTAAGCTCAAGATATTCTAAGATGCTTCAATAACCAATTCTCTCCTGTTATTAATGCATCATCGCTTTAAGCTTAAAAAATAAAAGTGCTAGTCCATGTCTAGCATCTTGAGTCTTGAGTATATATTTAAACATTCATCCCGTTATCATAACCAATCTTTGCATCTTTACCAGCCTTCATCACTTTAAAACCACTTGGTAATGCTAAAAACATGCTAGACTCTGGTCTCATGGTTATGAATTCGCCTATGGTAAACTGTTCGAAGGATGAAACTTTTTCATCGAAACTATCCGACAAAACTACCCAACCAGAATCTGGGTCTTGCTTTTTCCAACGAAATAAATACGCCTCCTTCCCAGTCTTAATCAAAGGATCAATGGTGATAATTTGATCCACTAAAGGAAAGTGCGGGGGTACATTAATTTGACCACAAACAAATAGCTGTTTCGCATAAAGATCCTGCGTAATTTTTAACCCTGGAATAAAACCCGACATTTGAGGATAATACTCATAGACTTCAAAATAATTTCCGTTATCATTAAGCCTAATCATCCAAGAAAAACAGGAAAGTTTTTCTCCATGTTTTACCTGCAATTTATTATCTTGAATAAACTCAATAATATACGTAAAAAGCGGTTTTATACTTGGAAAATCAAGTTGGGTTTTATCGACTAATATTTCTTTCCCAATGTACTTATGTAGTCCAATGGTAAAATAAGCTGCTTCATTTGCAAACACTTCAATATCCCGAATTTGAAAGGGTCCTTTATTTTGTTTTGTTGACATCGAATATTTCTTTTATAAATTTTTAATTCTACAATAACTTTTCTTTTAATATAAAATTTTCAAAGTAAGCGCTGAAATCTGTTTCTGAAAATCTAATATTAGAAATAGTTATCCTTTGAAACATCCAAGTGCATCCTCTTCTATTACCGATAACATTTTTTCCAAATTGCTTGATTCAGAAAATGGATTGTAAGACTCCCATTTACCTGATGCTCTCAACCAATATAATTTCCATTTATGATGAGTTTTCACGTATTTTATTTTAGCATAAGGATAAATCTCAAATGCATTCTCCTTACCCCAAATAGGCTGCCTTTCATAAATTTCTATAATTTCTTTTTTATAAGTATAACCAATATCAAGTCTATCTCGCATCTCAACAGGGGGCCTAATTTTTTTAATGTGAGATTGAATAGTCCTTTCGGTAATGTCAATTATGTTATCACTCATTTTAATTAATACATTATTATAGCTTCAAAAATACGTATTCAATTATCTTAATTAAGATAATTCTTTAATTATTTAAAAGGATATTTTCAATTAATAATTTTTGAAATAAAGTGCGTGATTGGGGACTCATCTATAATAATCAGGTATGTCAACTACCCACCTTTTCATGCGCACCCGCTCTGCTAAAAAGGTAGAACCTTGCGCGGATCTTTATCTCTCTTGTTTCCGCCACCAAGTTGTGACCTTTCAAGCGAGGGCATTGCGGGAAGCAAAAGGTGGCAACTTATTTGGTTCCATGATGCTTACGGGGAAGGTCCCACCTTTTCACGCGCGCACTCGCTCTGCTTAAAAGGTAGAACCTTGCGCGGATCTTTATCTCTCTTGTTTCCGCGACCAAGTTGTTACCT
>Ga0209187_1000532_pt1 | contig 62888 bp, 43 predicted proteins | sample BantaG_FD_187430 | JGI IMG/M metagenome (GOLD analysis project Ga0209187, IMG submission 187430) | Marine algal microbial communities from Bantry Bay, Ireland - BantryBay_4 metaG (SPAdes) (version 2) | ecosystem: Host-associated > Algae > Red algae > Unclassified | place: Bantry Bay, Ireland...
TAAATCAACTCAATTAATAGTCAAAATAAAAATATATAAGAGCAATTCCGACTGCCATATCAGCTTGCGGAATAGTGGAAATGCTAATAAAGTGGAAAAACAAAATTATTAGTATGCGGATTTGAGGTTTAATAAATTTATACAATAAAAACCCTTGTAGTAAATGCTTAAATTACTGCCACTACAAAGTTAATAATTAGAAATTTTGACCAAAAACAGAATTAATAATAAACAAAAGCTATTTTAATGCCCTCAACGTAAAATTTGAAGTGAATGTTTTTTTTACAATAATTTAAATCATAATAAACAGAATGTATGCAAACAAACAAAATTAAAGCATTAATAACTGGTGGTAGCTCTGGAATAGGAAAAGCGACTGCTAAACTTTTAATTGATAACAATGCCAAAGTTGCAATTACGGGTAGAGATTTAGAGAAACTAACAAAAACAGCAGAAGAAATTGGTGCAGTCCCGCTTCATTTTGATATTAGTAAGTATAATACTATTGATGAATGTGTAAAAATGGCTGTTGAAAAATTGGATGGAATAAACCTTTTAATTAACAATGCAGGTATTGGCGTTTTTCCAACATTAGAAGATGTAACAGTAGAAGATTTTGAAAAAGTTTTTTCTGTAAATGTATTTGGCTTAACAATGTTAACTCAGGCGGTAGTAAAACATTTTAAAACAAAAGGAAGTGGCGATATTGTAAACATTGCCTCTACTGCATCTTTAAAAGGTTTTGCCCGTGGTTCTGTATACTCTGCCAGTAAATTTGCTTTGCGCAGCCTAAGCGAATGTTGGCGTGCCGAATTACGAAAAGAAAATATTAGAGTAATGCAGGTAAACCCAAGCGAAGTAACTACAGCCTTTAATGCGGCAGACAGAACGGAGCGACCAGAAGATGAGAAAAAATTACGGTCAATAGAAATTGCACATAGCATATTAGGTATGCTAACAATGGACAACCGTGGCTTTATACCAGAATTAACTGTTTGGGCAACCAATCCGTTTTAGTTTTGAAAACTGACATCTTTTTAAAAGGTGTCAGTTTTTTATTCAGCAAAAGTATCTTCTAATAAAATATAAAAAAAATTAATTCTTAATTATCATAAAAATCTCAACATTTAATTTAAAACAAATAAGCAATTAAATACACAAATAAAAACACCCAATTACCTACTTTTGCAGCATTAATAATTAAGTATGACAAGCCAGGAAATTCGTAACCGCTTTATTGAATTTTTTAAAAACAAACAACATTACAATGCAGGTTCTGCTCCAATAGTAATAAAAAACGATCCAACTTTAATGTTTACCAATGCTGGTATGAATCAGTTTAAAGATATTTTTTTAGGAAACAAACAAGTTACAGATAAACGTGCAGTTAACTTGCAAAAGTGTTTAAGAGTTTCTGGTAAGCATAACGATTTGGAGGAAGTAGGCGTAGATCATTACCATCATACCATGTTTGAAATGATGGGAAATTGGTCGTTCGGCGATTATTTTAAGAAGGAAGCAATTCAATGGGCCTGGGAATTAATTACCGAAATTTACAAAATACCAAAAGAAGATATTTATGTTTCTATTTTTGAAGGTGATGAAAAATTGGGTGTCGGTTTAGATGAAGAAGCAAAAAAGTATTGGTTGGAAATTTTACCCAAAGAACGCATTTTAGCATTTGATGCAAAAGATAATTTTTGGGAAATGGGCGATACCGGGCCTTGTGGACCTTGCTCAGAAATTCATGTTGATTTGCGAAGCGCAGCAGAAAAAGTTAAAATTTCCGGCGCAGATTTAGTAAACGCTGATCATCCAGATGTTATTGAAATTTGGAATTTGGTTTTTATTCAATATAATAGAAAAAAAGATGGTAGCCTAAATGCTTTAGCTGATAAACATATTGATACAGGCATGGGTTTTGAGCGTTTGGTTAGAATTTTACAACATAAAAACTCTAATTACGATACCGATGTTTTTATGCCCATCATACAAAAATTAGAAAGTATTGCTAATTTAAAATATAAAGGTACGGATAGTAAACAAGATATTGCCTTTAGAGTAATTGCCGATCATATTAGAACCATTAGCTTTACTATTTGCGATGGTCAGTTGCCATCAAATACTGGTGCGGGTTATGTTATTCGACGAGTATTAAGGCGTGCAGTACGCTATGCCTACAGTTTTTTAAACATTAAGATTACTTTTTTAGCGCAATTGGTAGAGGTACTGGTTAGTCAGTTTAAAGATTTTTACCCTGAGTTTATTAATAATGAAAGCTTAATAAAAAAAGTAATTACCGAAGAAGAGCAATCTTTTTTAAGAACTTTAGAAGCTGGATTAAAACGTTTTGCAGCCATTGAAAATAGTTTAAAAGATAAAACAACAATTGAAGGAGTTGCCGCTTTTGAGTTGTTTGATACTTATGGTTTTCCAATAGATTTAACGCGCTTATTGGCCATTGAAAAAGGTTTAAGTATTGATGAAAAAGGTTTTACAAAAGCATTAAATGAACAAAAAGAAAGAGCTAGAGCCGCTTCAAAAATTGATGCTTCTGATTGGATAATTGTAAATGACAGCAAAATTAGTACTGAGTTTACGGGCTATACTTCTTTAAAAGAAGAAGCCAACATTATCAAATATCGCTCGGTTGAAGCCAAAAAGAAAAAACTGTTTCAAGTGGTTTTAGATAAAACACCATTTTATGCAGAAGCGGGTGGCCAGGTTGGTGATACTGGTTTGTTTATTCAAAACGATAAAAAAATAAAAGTTGTTGATACTCAAAAAGAGAACGACTTGATATTACATTTTTTAGAAGCGCTGCCTGAAAATGTAAATCAACCTTTGACAGCCTCTATTGATTTTAAAAGAAGAAATGCCATCATAAAAAATCATACTGCAACACACTTGTTACAAGCTGCCTTACAGCAAATTTTAGGTAACCATATTGAACAAAAAGGTAGTATGGTAAATGATAAAGGTTTCCGATTTGATTTTTCTCATTTTTCAAAATTAGAAGAAGAAGAGTTAAAAAAAGCTGAACAAATTGTAAACCAAAAGGTACGAGAAAATATTGAAGTTTTAATTGAGAACGGCATTCCGATTGAGGAAGCCAAAGCAAAAGGCGCTATGGCTTTGTTTGGTGAAAAATATGATGATTTAGTAAGAGTGGTAACTATTGACCCAGCGTTTTCGATTGAGCTTTGTGGTGGAACACACGTAAAAGCTACTGGTGAAATTGGTTATTGTAAATTAACTTTAGAAACATCGGTAGCAGCTGGCGTTAGAAGAATTGAAGCTATTACTGGCGAAAAAGCAGCGGAATACATATCAACTCAATCGCAAGAAAGTATGGCAATTAAAAACCAATTAAAAGCATCGGGTAATATAGCTCAGGCGGTGGAAAAAGTATTAGTCGAAAATGCTCAGTTAAAAAAGCAGGTAGAACATTTACAAATGCAACAAGCATCGCAAATGAAAGATGATATTAAAAAGCAATTACAACAAGTAAATGGATCAAACTTTGTTGCTTTAAAAATTGATGCAGGTAGTGCAGATGTAGTAAAAAAAATCTCTTTCGATTTAAAACAAGAGGTAGACAATTTATTTTTAGTATTGGCCGCTCCAACCAATGGTAAAGCACATCTTTCTATTATGATTGATGAAGCACTTGCCAAAGCCAACAACTGGGATGCTGGTAAACTAATTAGAGAATGGTCGAAGTATATACAAGGCGGCGGCGGCGGTCAGGCGCATTACGCAACCGCAGGTGGCAAATCGGTTGAAGGTATTGGTAAGGTGTTAGAAGCCGCCAAGAAGTTGGTTATGGGTTAATATAGTGGTTTTTATAAGGAGTCTGCACCTTATAGTAAAATTAAAATGTGATTAATTTTTTTTAAAATAATAATATTTTAATTAGAAGATGTAAATGAATAAACTAAAAGAAATGAAAATAGATTATTTTTGTTAGATAGGTTTTTAAAGAGCTTAAAAACACGCAATAAAGATAATGAGTAACTTAAAAGAGCGATATATAAACCCATTGACTGACTTTGGTTTCAAAAAAATTTTTGGAACAGAGCTCAATAAAGTATTATTAATTGATTTTTTAAATCAAATTTTACCTAAAAAACACAAGATTAAAGAGTTAACTTACTCCCAAAATGAGCATTTAGGCAATAGTGACATAGATCGAAAAGCAATATTTGATTTGTTTTGCCTGGGGCAATCTGGCGAAAGATTTGTAGTTGAAGTTCAAAAAGCTAAGCAAAATTATTTTAAAGACAGAAGCGTTTATTACGCCTCATTTCCTATCCAAGAACAATCAAAAAAAGGTAATTGGGATTTTAAGTTAGCTCCCGTTTACACCATAGGTATTTTAGATTTTATATTTGAAGATCATAAATCTGATGAAGATTTTTTACATATAGTTGAATTAAAAAATCAAAGGTGTGAAGTTTTCTATGACAAGTTAAAGTTTGTTTATATAGAATTACCTAAGTTTAAAAAAACAGAAGATGAATTAGAAACTCAATTTGATAAGTGGTTATTTATTCTTAGATACCTTTCAAATTTAGATCATAAACCAAAAAAATTACAAAATAAAATTTTTAAAAAACTGTTTGAATCAGCAGAAATAGCAAAATTTTCATCAGCAGAAAGATTAGCTTATGAAAAAAGTTTAAAGTATTATAGAGACATAAAAAATGTAGTAGATACATCTAAAGAGGAAGGGATAATAGAGGGAATTGAGCAAGGAATTGAGCAAGGAATTGAACAAGGAATTGATAAGAGAAACATAGAGATTGCACTTCAAATGAAAAAAAATAATGAACCAATAGAAAGAATTATGCGCTATACAAACTTAACAAAACAGCAAATAGAGGACTTATAAATAAACTCATCCGCACTTAAGATATAAATTTATTCAATTCGTCTTCAAAAATAGTTGATAAATTAATTTAATATAGCTTTCCAATCTCCTCATTTAATTTTAACAATTTGTAGTATTTATAATGGAGTTAATATTGGTAGAAAATAACTTTTTTCTTAAAAAATAAAGAGTTCTGCAATTTTTACTATTTTATTACAAATAAAAGTAATTATGAGAAGTCTTTTGTATTTTTATGTTTTTTTACATTACGTTTATTATGAACAAAATAACCTTACTCACTTTTCTCACAATATTCTTTTTTTTACAAAACCAATTAACTCAAGCCCAATGCCATATTGATGATTGGACGGCTTTAAAAGCAATTTACGAAAGCACCGATGGGGATAATTGGACAAACCGGTCTGGTTGGGATGCAGTAATAGCCAGCCATAATACTCCACCCACAAATTGCAACTTAGATAATTTATATGGAGTATCAAGTTTTGATGAAGATGAGCGAATAGACTATTTAAGTCTTTCTAATAATAATTTGAATGGTTATATACCACCCGAGATAGAATTGTTAGGACACATCAAAAAATTGTATCTTTTAAACAACCATCTAACAGGCCATATTCCAGCTGAAATTGGTAGTCTACTAAGGCTAACCGAACTAAAATTAAATATTAATCAACTTACAGGCAACATTCTACCCGAAATTGGAAATTTAAGTAGTTTAAACCTTTTATGGCTGTTTACAAATCAACTTGAAGGTGACATACCAACTGAATTGAACAATCTCACCATGTTAACCGAACTTAAATTATATGGTAATAATTTGACAGGAACTATACCGCTTGAATTAGGAAGTTTAACCAGTTTAGTTGAGTTACTTTTAAACGGCAATTCATTAATTGGGGAAATACCTTCAGCACTCTGTAATTTAAGTAATTTAACCCGGTTAACCGTTGGTGATAACGACATGAATGGTTGCTACCATAACTGTCTTTCCGTTTTTTGTACACTACTTACTCATTCGGAATTTAGTGAGATAACAAGTATTAGCCTTGGTAATAATTTTGATGCTACTTGGGTGGATTTTTGCACTACAAATGCTGGAGTATGTGATAACAATCTTACCGAAATGTCTGTTGCTACTAATTATTCAGGCAATATAAATATTACGTTAGATACCAATCAAGCAGGTGATTATATTATAAAAAACAATTACGGTAAGGTAAGCGACTACAGCATTTGTATCCCTGGCAATAATACCAACTGCCCTTCCGTGGTTGGCATAAACAATTTAGCCGCAAACGAAGTTCTTTGGGCTTTACAAAAAGCAACTGAATATTTTTCAAACGAGCATAATATTGTACCGCCTCCACTTAATACCTATATACTACGCAATGAACAAAATTATATAAATGATGCGGCTTTTAATAATCTTGATGAAGTTATCTATTTTGGTGCAGGTGATAATAGCAGCTTTACATCAATGACTGCTCCCGATATTGTAGGACACGAATTTTCACATTACCTAACTTGGATAGATACAACCTTAACCGATTTAAACAATACTCACGAACCTGGAGCTTTAAAAGAATCGTTTGCAGATATTTTTGGAGAACTGATAGAACATTATGCTTATGGAAGCAACGATTGGGTTTTCGGACAACAAGTTTCACTAAATAGTGGTGGACTCCGAAGTCTCTCAAATCCATTAGATCCAAATATGGAAAGACTTTGCCCAAATTATTACGAAGGTGATAACTGGCTTTATTTTCCAAATTATAATTATATTGATTGTTTAAATGAAGATAGATGTGGCATTCATACCAACTGCGGTGTTCAAAACTATTGGTTCTATTTATTAAGTGAAGGTGGTTTGGGTGTAAGTGGTCTTGGTATAGACAAAGCTGCAAAAATTGCTTTCAATAATTTAAAAAGTTTAAAACGAAATGCCTCCTATAAAGATGCCATGTACGGTTCAATACTTGCCGCCAAACAATTGTATGGTGAAAATGTGAATGAAGTTCAACAAACCATTAATGCCTGGAAAGCGGTAGGTTTAGATGTAGAGAAATATAATTCTATAACATGGCAAATTGCCAATGAAACACAAATAGGAGAACCTTTTATAGGTGCTGACGGCAGAGAGCGGGTAATGATGGAATTTGATCTGATAATAGATTCGCTTAACCAAGATTTAACCGCCGATGGATTGGAATTTACCTTAACTGATAAATATAATAGTGCCTACAAATTTGAACATATAGAACTCAAAACCATCAACCCTGTTTTACAAGCCAATGAAGTAGATACAATTTACCAAACCAATAGCAATGACCTTACGGTTAAAATAAACCGGATTAATAATGGTGCAGCTAAAACGAAACAACCTTTGAATAGAATGGCTAGTCGTACCTCTATCGGAACCTTTATAGTTTGTATTGTCGTAATTGATGCTACCGGTGGAAACAGCCAAAGTTTATCATTAGACATTACAGGTATTACACAAATACAAGCTGCCAATCAGCAACACATACCATTTCAAAGCAGATCTCTTTTATTTGGTTCTTCAATTCACAATAGTACTGAAAACAATGGCACAGCACAATATTTTCTTGTGCTTCAACTGGAGTTGACACATAAAAATTGTCAGAATATGGGCGTTTTAGAATTTGAAATTGTTGATGAAAATCAATTGAGTGTGGCTCCATATATGTATTGCCTGAAAAATGATTTAGGTGCAGAAATTGATGCCGGTAATTTTCAATATAAAAACTTTGCATTGTATAATTTGGATGAAGGTAATTATGAATTACATATAGAAGATAGCAGTACGGACAACAGACAAATTACTAAAAATTTTATTGTTGAATTCAGGCCGAATGTTGATGGAAGTTTATGTTGCCCAAATGAACTAACCATACCTTCTGGTTACATTTATGGAACTTATCAAGCGGTTAATAGAATTTCGATTAACAGAGGTACATCAATTGATAAGGGCACAATTAAAATTTGTGATTAATACAACCTCGTAGCAAACCAATGATGTATTCAATTTTCAAAGCAGAAAAACGAGGTAAGTATTAAATATAATTTAAAAATCAAAAATCCTATTTACATTCATTTCCTAATGCTGTAATTTTAGCAAGCAGCCATTGTTTTTCTTGTATTACTGTTTTGCTTTCAAGCTCCGTTTTTATTTTTGGAAGGTTTTTTATAATCTTAATACATTTTTCTCTTTTATTAGCCACATCTTTTAATTTGTAGAGCCTATTAAAAATGCTGATAAAATTTTTATAGGCACTTTTCATAGTTGTTGGTAATTTTTGATTTTTTTTGAAAAAAGTCATCCTACTATCAATAGCTTGTTGTGTGCTTGTTTCATAATATAAGTCGGTTTCATAAAAGCATTTTAAAGTTGTCACTTTTATCCCAATTTCATGTATATCGTCTATTTTTTTTACTTGATTAAAATGGCTTAGTGCTTCTTTATATTTTTGCTGATTGAAGTAGATAATACCATAATTATAGCATAACACACTTATTTTTATATTTTTATTAATATAATTTTTATATTTTTCGAGCATGTTTTTTGCCCAAACATATTCTTTAACTCTACAAGCAATTGTAATGATGTTTTTTAAAAGTCTCACATCTATTGCATCACCCATAATTAGTAAATTCCCATCATCCATGTTTTTGTAAATATTAAAAAGATCTGTATAATAGGATAACTTGCCTTTTGGAAGTTGTTTAACACAATAGTTAGTTAAATTGGTATAAAAAGGTTTTAAAAAAGAAGCTGGAACAATATCAGTTTGAGCCGCTATTGCTTTGGATAAAGCGATAAATGTATTTTCATCTTCTTTTTCAACTAAATCAATATTAAGTAGAGATAAACGAATGAGTGGTATAGATGAATATTGGGGCAAATTTAGTAAATTTTTCATAGCTATAAAAGTACTTAGTTCAAACTTTTTATGAGCATAACTATTTAACAAAGTTCTTTGCGCTAAATGATAATTTAATTTTTCCAAAATGTATTTTATGTCTAAAAAATATTGTAACTCATCAAAGTTATCTTCTTTCGAAAAATCATTTTCAATATATAACATGTCTGTTTTGTAATGTTGCAGGTGGTATTGCTTAGTATAGTAATCTATACCTCGTTTTGTTTGCTTATCTAAATCATTTTGAAATGATTTTAAACGACGCTTATATAAAGTCATTTGTTTACGCTCAATAAGTTCTGGAAAAAGCAATTCTTGTTTTTTGTCTTTATTTTTCTTTAAGCGTTGAGCTACTAAAAAATCTTCTGCCAAAGCAAGTAAATTGTTCATTAGTTTGTTGAGTTCTTTTTTTTGAGAAAGGCTTATACTTGTTTGATCAATAGCTTTCTTACAAACCTCCTGATAAATTTTTAGTTGAATAGCCTCACTAAATTCTGCAGTATTTAAAGCATAGCATCTTAACTGTTTTAGTAGTTTACACAAATGCTTATTACTATTAAAAAAGGTACAATTTGTAAACTCATAAAAGTGGTCTAACTCTTCTTTCGTAAAGGTTTTCAACAAATCTATTAACAGCACCACTCTTACCGTTTTCGATTTATTTTTAGTTTTTTTAAGATAAGGCATTATATATCAATTATTTATAAAAAATCAATTAACACAATCGAAGGAGAAAATTAAATTTTAATTACAAAAATACACTTTTTGAGCCACTTACATTTGTACCGTTAACAAGCATTAAGCAACCAATACAAGTAAACCGGCTTACTAGTGTGAACACTTTTCAATAACACTTTAAACAAAGTTGAAAACGCAAAGCATGACTGCGTGAATGATTGCAACACGTAAAATAAAATTTAACAATAATGATATTTTTAATAAAACATATAAAAAAAATAATCTTAAACGTTTGTTTTTTAATCGTTGCCACACAAACTATGGCACAAATCATAAATTTAAGTGAATATTCAGCTAACTCCAGGTGTGTATTTAACAAGGCACCTTCAAATGTAGAATATTCTGATTTAACCTATTATAATAATGGAACAGATGATCTACTATTTATACCCATAGATGATCCATTAAATGGCTATTCTATGAGATTATATAATTTAAATACCAAAAAAGAAGGTAATATAGGCTTTGAAGATAAAGATGGAAATGAATATGCATTTGATTTTGATGATTTTGAAGGGATTACTTATTTGTATGATAATTATTTTGCTATGACGGAAGAGAAAACGAATACGTTGTACTTTTTAGATTACATAGCATCTGATTCAATTTTTGTGGTATTGCAGAAATATTCAACCGGTATTAAATGTACTGATGGAAATAAAAGGCTAGCTGATTGCAACCCAATAGATAGAAAATTTGATGGAATTGAAAGCATTACATATAATCCTACCAATAGAACACTATATCTTATAGTAGAAAATTCAAAAAGGCTATATAGTATTGTTTTGCCTTCAGGGGCTAACTTTAGCGGTGGTATTTCACTAATAGATAAAAATATAAAGCTAAATACACCACTTGATGTTGCCGGAATTTTTCATTTAGGTAAAATATATCCTGATTCAAATGATATGTTGTTGCTTAGCGAAGAATCTCAAATGGTGTATTTAATTTCAGAAAATGGAAACTTTAATCCTGTTAATTTTTCTGTAGAATTAGACAAGCAACCTGAAGGAATAGTGTACATTAATGGTGATATTTACATTGCCAGCGAAGCAGATGACGAACAATTTGCTACCCTAATTAAATACACCAACAACAATTGCTTTACAGGATGTGCCACACAAAATAAAACTATTTTAACCATAAAAGGCTGCACAAATTCTACCGCATGCAACTACAACCCCAACGCCAATTGCGATGATAACGGTTGCGATTTTGGGAACACCGCTTGCACAAATCCATGCAGCCCACCAAGTTGTCCACAAAACACATACCTTAATTCCAGTACCTGCACTTGTGAAACAAACCCAATAGTTGGTTGCATTAATCAGTGCGCTCCAAACTACAACCCTAATGCAGAAATAGATGATGGCAGTTGTTCAGATTATGATACTACTTGTAATCAAAATTGCAATGTAGGTTCATTTGGGGGTACTTGGGATGCCGCAAGTTGTAATTGTATTAACGAAATTGCTCCTGTAAGAGGTTGCACAAATTCTACTGCTTGCAATTACAACCCCAACGCTACTTGTGATGATGATAGTTGCGATTTTGGTAATGCTGCTTGTATTAATCCTTGTAGTCCTCCAAATTGTCCTCAAAACACAAACTTCAACTCCAATAATTGTACTTGTGAAGCAGTAGTAATTGGTTGTCGATATACTGATTCTTTAGCTTTAGTTGCTATTCATCAATCTTTATACAAAAACGGGCAATCAATTTGGGATTTTACACAACCAATAAATACTTGGAAATATGTAAAATTGAATGAAAATGGCTGTGTTGATCGATTAGAATTAGACGAAAGAAGATTTGATGGCACAATACCCGCTGAAATTGGAGAATTAAGTGAACTTACTTATTTAGATTTAAGGGAAAATTTCATTACTGGAACAGTACCTACAGAAATTGGCAACTTAACCAACCTTAAAATATTGTTGCTTGGTGCTAACAGCCTTAGGGGGCCTCTACCTGCAACAATTGGGCAGATGTATAGTTTGGAAACTGTAAGCTTTGGTGGATTACAACTAACTGAATTACCAGAATCTTTTAGTAATCTCAAAAATTTGAAACAGTTGTACTTGGGTTATAATCAACTAACTGAATTTCCAATATCTGTTAGAGGCTTATCAAAGTTAGAAACATTACTGTTAAACAACAATCAAATTAGCGGACAATTGCCTATTTGGTTAGCCGAATTGAACAACCTGTCTCAATTACACGTTCAAAATAACGAACTAAGTGCTTGTTTTGATGAAGCATTAATTACTCTTTGCAATCAGTTAAATCCAACTTATAATGCAAACCGCTTTATTAACGATGGTAATAACTTTTTTACCAATTGGGAAATTTTTTGTGAAACGGGTATTTGCGAAGCCAAGGCCGATTTAATTGTAGAAAATTGCAACACAATAAAAATTTCCGATCAAACAATCAATACAGGTAAATTTTCAATAAGTAATATTGGTGGATTGGCCTCAACTACAAGCTTGTTAAGAATTTATCTTTCATTAGATGAAAATATTGATAGCAATACAGATCGTTTGATTATCCAAAGCAGGTTTCCACCATTACAACCCGGCCGATCACTCGAACGGGTATTGGCAAGAAATTTAGATGAGGTAACACCGCCTATTACAGCCGGCACATATTATGTTGGCTTTAAAATGGATATATTAAATGAAGTAGACGAGGCTAACGAAAATAACAATAGTTGTTTTGCTACTGAACAATTTGAGGTAACGTATGGTTGTAAAACACCAAGTGATAATAATCCAAATACTAATTACACTTATCACGATCCATCTGCTTGCCCAGCCTGCTCAAGCCCACCTTGTAAAGCCGATTTAGTAGTAGAAAACTGCAACACAATTACCATAACCGATAATACCGTAAACACAGGTAAATTTTCAATAAGTAATATTGGTGGATTGACTTCTACCACAAGCTTGTTAAGAATTTATCTTTCATTAGATGAAAATATTGATAGTAATACAGATCGTTTGATTATCCAAAGCAGGTTTCCACCATTACAACCTGGCCGATCACTCCAACGGGTATTGGCAAGAAATTTAGATGATGTAACACCGCCTATTACAGCCGGCACATATTATGTTGGCTTTAAAATGGATATATTAAATGAAGTAGACGAGGCTAACGAAAATAACAACACTTGTTTTGATTCAACAATAGATTATAATATACAAGATTGTTCACCCTGCCCACCTGATTTGGTACTTGATAATTGCGGCATCATAAGCATTAGCGGTACTACCGTTAATACCGGAAAAATTACAGTAAGTAACAGAGGTAGTGACTCGGTTAACGATACTTTTCTTGGTGTATATTTATCATTAGATGAAACCATCGATAACAATGACCATCTTATTGCACAAACTAAATTTAGCCTGGCACCTGGCGAATCACTTAGCAGAATATTGGCCAGAGATGTTGCGCAAGTTGTTCCAGCTGTTGCACCTGGCAACTATTATGTTGGTTTGTTAGCCGATAGAAAATATACTTTAAATGAAGAGAATGAAGAGAATAATAGTTGTTACGATGCCTCAAAACAGTTTACTTATTTACCCGAAAACAGACTTAGTGCAAATTCGGTTAATAGCAGCTACAACTATCCAAATCCATTTAGTAAAGAAACTACTATTGCTTTTGAATTATCTACCAATAGTCAAGTTACACTTTTTGTAACAGATGTAACAGGTAAGAAAATAGCTACATTACTTAACAATGAACCACAAATGAAAGGTTTAAATACAATCACCTTTAATGGAGCTGATTTTGCTACTGGTATATATTATTATACAATTATGTCGGGAGATTTTACAAAAACGCAAAAAATGATTTTAATGAAGTAGAAAAATTATCATTCAATAAAGCCACACCTAATAAATCTTTTATACCACATACAAAAAAATAATCCTTCTTTTATTTAAAAACCAAAGGCAAACTGTCTTTGGTTTTTTTATAAATTTACAAATAAAGGCTAGTTCTTTTAGCAAAAAAAATAACTTTTAAACCTACAAATTTCATTTTTATTTATTTTTTTTAAGATTACTAACTTGTAAAGACAGGTGAAGCATAATCAAACTAAGCTAACTCTTCTACTTGCTTTTTATAATGATACAAGTAACCAGCACTACTTAAGTTAATAAGTTTTATACCCATTTTAAGCAATACCCAAATTTGATTAACAATAAAAAGCAGTAAAATACCTAAGTAAGTTTTTGCTTGCATTGCATTAGTTAAATAATAAAAAATTAAAAAAACAAGTACAAAACTCAACAGATTAAACAAGTACAAAATTATTGCAGGAACAATATTTTTTGCCAAAAACCTGAAGTTTGCTTTAATTGGTTTAAAAAGATACTTTTTTTCAAAATCAACAATATGTAGTTTTAAATAATCATTAAATAAAAACACAAAAAAGACTAATACTAAATAAACTGGAACTACAACTTTAAGCGCATTTACCAATTGTTTATCACTTTTCATTTCAAAAAAATTAAGCCCGCCTGAAATGTTCATAAAGAGCGAATAACAGAAGAATAATAAAATTATGTGCGCAATTAAAAAATAAATCGTAAGTCTAAAAAAACGCCAAAAGTACTTGGCACAACCTGCCCAAAAAGTACTACTATCATATTTAGCAGGTTGGTATTTTATTAAATTAAAAATGCCGCCTGCAAAAAAAATATTCAACACAAAAAAGAAAAACATTACAACTAAACTTTGGTTAAATACAACTGCTAAGCCGCTTCCATATTCATTTAAAAAATCGGAAATTACTCCATAGTTAAATCCTTCTAAACTCTCTTGTATTGATAGTGTGTGTGCAACTGTGCTTTGCAAATAATTATTTAACGGAAATGCAGCCAACAATGCAATTACAAAATTTGCAAAATATAAAAGCAGTAATAAAAGCCAATGCCTCAATAAAAACTGCCAACCAGATTGATATGCCTTAAAAATTTTCAATAGATATCTTAAATAAAAACGGTGATTACTTGCATAATTTGCTGAAGCAAACTTATAAATTGTGCTACGTATTTTCTAACTCCAATATGTTGATGTTCAATAGAATAACTGTTGTTTAAAAAATTTACTTCTAAGTCTAATTTATGCTCCGGATCAATATAAGCAGCTACTACTTTTTTGGTATCGGTATATTTAAAATCTACACTTCTAGCTTTCCCATTCCAAAATTCCATTACGCTACTGCCATCATCAAAAAATACTTTTATATCAACTGGCAACTTTAATCCTTCAATTCGGTTTACAACTACTTTGCTTACAAATTGCTTTGCATTACTTTCTTCTGGTATAAAAATGGGTTCATTAATATTATAAATGCCTGCTTTTGGTACTACTTCATTTACACTTATAGAAGCTAATTTATAATCGCAAACATCTGAACCGTATAGCACTTGATCAAAAAACCAGTTCATATCGTTACCATATTTATCGTTATAAAATTGTGGAACAATTTCATTTACTACATCAATAAAATCCTGCCCTTTCGGATGCTTAAATTTCCATCGATCAAAATATGTTTGCATAATAGTGTCCATCACTTTTGTACTTACTAAACCTTCTAAAGTTTTTAACCACATAGCAGTTTTGTTGTAAGCAATAGTACCATACCCGCCGTGTTTGTATTTCCAACTGTAACGGTTTCCTTCTGCTATTTTAGGATTGTCTTCGCTCAAATATTCGGCACGGTTAAATTCGCTGCTGCCCATTTTAACACCTAAAAAATCTACTGCCGAAGTGTGCCTGCCTTCAAACTCATCCATAACCCGCATCTCATAATAAGTGGTAAAACCTTCATCCATCCAGGGCTCTTCTACTTCGTGGGTAGCAACCATTTGCATAAAATATTGATGTATAAATTCGTGTGCCGTTAAAGCTTCTGTAAATTTTAAACCCTTTGGCAAAAAGCTGGCACTTATGCAAGTCATTAATGTTGGGTATTCCATTGCGCCCGAAAAAATACCATGAATTGGTGCATCAATAATAGTAAAAGTTGGGTATGGATATTCGCCAACAAACTCATCCATATAAGCAAAAGCATTGGTAATATTGGTGAAATATCGCTCTACAAAATTTTCTTTTTCTGGATAGTATAATAGCTTTATATCAACATTTTTCCATTTCGTTTCTGCTATTTTAAAATGAGGAGAAGCCGCCCACGCAAAATCAATAACATCTTCTACATAAAAATTCCAAACCGTAAAATCGCCTGCTTTTTCTTTATTTTTTAAGATACCGCTCGATCCAATTACAAAATTTTCAGGCACTTTAAGATAAACATCATACACGCCAAAATCAGCATAATATTCACCTCGCGAATGATATTGATGGCAATTCCAGGCCCCTTTTTCAGCATAGCGCATGCCAGCAGGTTCGTACACTCCAACTTTTGGAAACCATTGAGCAAAAAAATAATAATCTTTATTATATCCTGTTCTAGCGGCTTTGTTAGGTATTTTGGCTTTCCATTTAAAATTTACGGTAGTACTTTGGCCGGGCAAAACAGCTTCTGCTAATGTTATTTCTAACACAGTTCTGTCGTCTTCATTATCATCATCTGGCTGAATGTATTTCATTTTATCGGTTAAAATATTTCCAGCAACATCTTGCATTTCTATAATTTCCGACCAACCCCACGGATCACTTTTTACATCTATCTTACCCATAAAAGAATTGCCATCAGCACGCTCTTTATTAAAGGTTGATTCTGTATTTCTAAATGCATTATAGTACAAATGAAATTGAAGGGTTTTTACAGTATCGGTTGAAGAAGGATTTTTCCAATTCAGCGTAGTTTCAGCATTTAACATTTTGTTTTCAGTATCTAATGTAATGTGCATAGTATAGTTGGCAATTCGTGGCGATAAAGCATCTTTACTCTCCACATTATTAATTGTAAGAAATAAAACTAAAAACGAAATTATGCTTTTCATAGAAACATTAAAAATGTAGTACAAAGCTAATACATTTGAAAACAATGCACTAACTTAATTACATCAGCTAATTAGTTATATTTGTGCTGATTAAAATTAAAATGTCAAAAGTTAGTTTACCAAAAGGAATGCGCGACTTTAGTCCGCAACAAATACAAAAGCGCCAATATATTGTAAACACTATTAAAAAGGTGTTTGAACTACACGGCTTTATGCCTATTGAAACCCCAGTAATGGAAAACCTAAGTACTTTAAATGGCAAAGGCGGCGAAGAAAGTGATAAGCTTTTATTTAAAGTATTAAATTCTGGCGATTATTTAAAGAAGGCTGATCAAAAGCATCTTGAAGAAAAAAATTATAAAAGCTTAGTTAGCAGCATAAGCGAAAAAGGTTTACGATATGATTTAACTGTACCATTAGCGCGTTATGTGGTAATGCACCAAAACGATATTACGTTTCCTTTTAAAAGATACCAAATACAACCAGTTTGGCGAGCGGATAGACCGCAAAAAGGGCGTTACCGAGAGTTTTGGCAATGCGATGCTGATGTTTTGGGAAGCGATAGTTTGTTGAATGAAGTGGAGTTGATACAAATTTTTGTAAAGGTTTTTGAGCAATTAGGTATTGACGTAAAAGTTCATTTAAATACCAGAAAGTTGTTGTTGGCAATGGTGGAGTTGAGTGGCAAAACAGATCAGCTAATTAATTTTACAGTTACTTTAGATAAATTAGATAAAATTGGTTTAGATAAAGTATTAAACTTATTAGCAGAAAGCGGTTTTGAAGAAACTACTTTTCAATTAGTAAAAAACATTACCCAGCATATTGAAGATTTTTTAAACAGCCCGGTTGTAACTGAATTAACACAAACCGAAATTGGAAAAATTGGTATTGAAGAACTCAACTATATTTTATCTTTTTTAGATGAAAATGTAAGCCAAAAAGTTGTGATTGATCCCACCCTAGCTCGTGGTTTAGATTATTACACCGGTCCAATTTTTGAAGTAAAAACGCCCAACTTTCCAGGCAGTATTGGCAGCGGCGGTAGATATGATAATTTAACTGGCAACTTTGGCTTACCAAATGTAGCTGGTACAGGTATTAGTTTTGGTTTAGATAGAATTTACGATGTAATGGAAGCCGCCAACTTGTTTCCAGAAGATTTGGGCTACTACAGCAAAGTATTATTTGTAAATTTTGATGATGAAGGAATTAACCAAAAACAACTACTAAATTTTAGTAATGAAGTTAGAAATGCTGGCATCAATACAGAACTCTACCCCAACCCGGCCAAACTAAAAAAACAAATGAAATATGCAAACGACAAACAAATACCTTTTGTAATTTTAGCTGGTATAGAAGAAATGCAAAGTGGCAAATTAACTTTAAAAAATATGCAAACTGGCGAGCAAAGCCAACTAAGCTTAACAGAAATTATTAATCAATTGAATGAACATAAATAGATGGGTAAAGAGCATTTTATTTCTTCGCAAAAACTAACTGTAAACCAAGCGATTCATTTTGTTGAGTCGCCAACAACCTTACAACTTTCGGAGGAAACCATTTCTAAAATTGAGCTTTGCAGAACATATTTAGAAAAACGCCTTGCCGAACCTAATGCAGTTTTTTATGGAATTAACACAGGCTTTGGCAGTTTATGTAAAGTAAAAATTCCTAACGATCAAATTAAGCAATTACAAAAAAACTTGATTGTTTCGCACGCTGTTGGTGTTGGGCCAGAAATTCCCTTGCATATTATAAAGTTAATGCTTTTACTTAAAGTGCAAAATTTATCATTAGGCCACAGCGGTGTACGTTTGAGTTTGGTAGAAAAGCTGATTGAACTGTATAACCACAACATTTTACCAGTAGTTTATAAATATGGTTCTCTTGGTGCTTCTGGCGATTTAGCACCGCTTTCGCACATTGCATTAGGTTTAATTGGTGAAGGCGAAGTGTATTATAACAACATTAAAAAAACCGCTGCGGCAGCATTTAGAGAATGTAATTCAACCGCTTTTGAGTTAGATGCCAAAGAAGGCTTAGCCCTAATTAATGGTACACAATTTATGAGTGCTTATGGTGTTTGGTGTACAAACGAAGCTAATAAATTATACGCTTTGGCAAATTTAACTGCCGCAATAAGTATTGAAGCTATTGGGGCTTTGCATTCATCGTATAATAAAAATATACATTCAATTAGAAATCAAAAAGGGCAACAAAAGTGTGCAGAAGATTTATTACGATTATTGAAAGATAGCGAGTTAGCTGAAGTTGAGAAAACTCAAATTCAAGATTCTTACACATTTAGATGCGTACCTCAAGTGCATGGCGCAAGCTTAGATGTAATTGAGCAAGTACAACAAATTATTGAAAACGAAATAAACGCTGTAACTGATAATCCTTTAATATTTCCAGAAGAAGATTTAATTGTTTCGGGCGGAAATTTTCATGGGCAGCCATTGGCTTTACATTTAGATTTTTTAAAAATTGCCTTGGCAGAGTTGGGCAATATTTCTGAAAGAAGAACTTACAAACTTTTATATGGCTTAAACGGTTTACCAGAATTTTTAATAGGTGAACCCGGCATAAATAGTGGTTTAATGATGCCACAATATACTGCTGCTTCTTTGGTAAGTGCTAATAAGCAGTTGTGTTCTCCTGCTTCGGTAGATAGTATTACCTCAAGCAAAGGGCAAGAAGACCACGTAAGTATGGGCGCAAATGCAGCAACCCAATGTTACGATTTGGTAGAAAATGTAAAACTTATTTTAGCAATTGAATTTTTTACCGCAGCGCAAGCTTTAGATTTTAGAATTAAATTATCAAATGGCAAAAAAAGTAGTCCAATAATTAGTAAAATTATAGAAGATTATCGTAAAATTGTGTCTTTCAATAAGTTAGATAGATTGTTAAAAGATGATTTACAAGCAACCTTTAATTTTATTAACAGTCTAAATTTAGATGATTATTCAAATATAATAAATTAACTTCTTTATTTAATAGTGGTGAAACAAGAAAAAATATTTTTATTTATTGGTATAACACTATTTTCGGTGTTAATGTTTTTTTCTTTTAAGATGCTACATTTCGAAAATCCTTACAGCCACATCCCTCGGGAAATTGCTGCTAAAATACCCAATAAATTAATTGGTATACAGCCGAGATTTAAAAAAATTACCAGAGTTCAATTTCCGGATTTAAAGCCTTTAAAAGAAATATTCTTACCTACTAATGTAGTGCAAACAAAATTTGAATCCATTGTACCTTTATCTAAAAAAAATATAGATACAAGTTTGTACAGTAAAAAATACAAAAAAAAATTAAAAGCCTGGGAAAAAAAATACGGCGGAATGGATAAGGTGCCAGACTCCATTTTACAGCAATATCCAGAAGGTTTTACATTTCATATTACCGACAATTATAGCAAAAGATTTGTGCCTGCTTCGGTTGCTTTACTTAACCGTTGCAGACCTGTTGATGGTTTTGACATGCCAGTAGGTGCGCCAAATGGCGAAGGTTATTATATAGCTCAAATTTTTGGTAATAAAGATCATTTAGGAGAAGATTGGAATGGCCGGGGTGGTGGTAATAGTGATTTAGGCGATCCTGTTTATGCTATAGCAGATGGTGCGGTTTACTGGGCAAAATTAAATGGTGGCAGTTGGGGCAACATTGTGCGTTTAATTCATAACATTGGCACAGTTGAAAAACCGAAATATATCGAATCTTTATACGCTCATTTAGATGAAATTTTAGTTCGAGAAGGGCAAGAAGTTATTAGAGGACAAAAAATTGGCACCATTGGCGATGCAAATGGTCACTATTCAGCTCATTTACATTTAGAAATTAGAAAAAACATAAATACCCCAGTTGGTAAAGCCTACACCAGAGATACTATAGGATTTAATTACACAAAACCCCTTCCGTTTATTGAAAAACGCAGGCCCTGGTTGTACGATAAATAATTGAGTTATCTACTTATCTGCTATTAGCTCCCACAGTTTAGCAACACCTTTACTCGCAATGGCTTCTATTTTTGTTAAGTTGTCAATTCCTGTTACGTTAGGTATATTAGGATCAATTATATATTTGGGTACTGTTCCTTCAACAAAATTCAACAAAGAAGCAGCCGGATAAACTTCTAATGAAGTACCTACTACAACAAAAATATCTGCTTTACTTGCTATTGCAACGGCTTCTTCTATTGCGGGCACCGCCTCACCAAACCAAACAATATGCGGACGTAATTGACCGCCTTTTTCACATTTATCACCAAGCTTAATAGCTTTTGTGCCTATGTCTTTAATTAAAGTTTCATCAACTTCACTACGCACTTTTTTTAATTCGCCATGCAAGTGGAGCACTTTAGTTGAACCGCCGCGCTCGTGTAAATCATCTACATTTTGAGTAATAATGTGTACATCAAAATATTGCTCTAATTCACCCAATAGCTGATGTGCTTTATTAGGCTCAACTTCGGCTAATTGCGCCCTCCGTTTGTTATAAAAATCTAATACCAAGGCTGGGTTATTGGCATAACCTTCGGGCGAAGCCACTTCCATTATATCGTGCCCTTCCCATAAACCACCTGCACCTCTAAAGGTTTGTATACCACTTTCGGCACTTATACCAGCACCAGTTAATACTACTAGCTTTTGTTTCATAATTATTAGTGAAGATAGTATTTTTTATAGAAACTATTTTGCTTCAAAACAGAAGTTATAACATACTAAAATAGTAAATCTATTTTTAAAATCAATTTTATTGTAAGATGCTTTAGATATACGAGTTTAAAAATTTCAGCTCATATCCTAATCATATTATTCGTTAATAAACTGGTTTAGTTAACTTCTTATTAAAAGCAAAGTCAAATTGTTAAACTTATAGAAACCATCTTAAACTATTTGTTGTTACTTTATATGAAAATTAAAAAAATGAAATTGAAAAATATTTTGCTGTTTACTGTTATATTGTTTTTTAGCTATTTTGTTAGCGCACAAAGCAGTACTGAAATTTTACAAAAATCGGAAGATAACCTAAGAGGAAAATCGACCATTGCAGAAATGAAAATGACCATACAAAGGCCTAAATGGACACGTGAAATGGAAATGAAAGTTTGGGCTAAAGGAGAAGATTACTCTTTAATTTACCTAAAATCGCCAAAGCGAGAAGCTGGCACAACATTTTTAAAGCGTGAAAAAGAAATATGGAACTGGGTACCCAATATTGAACGTGTGGTTAAAATGCCACCTTCTATGATGATGCAAAGCTGGATGGGCAGCGATTTTACAAATGATGATTTGGTAAGAAGTTCCTCTATTTTAGATGATTATGAACACGAACTAAGCGGCGAAACAGTAATAAATGAAATGGAATGTTTTGAAATCACTTTAATTCCAAAACCAGAAGCACCAGTAGTTTGGGGTATGGTTAAAATGTGGATTAGCAAAGAAGATTATATACAGTTAAAAGTAGAATTTTATGATGAAGACGAATTTTTAGTAAACAAGATGGAGATGAGTGATATTATAGATACAGATGGTAGAAAATTTCCTGCTAAAATGGTAATTACACCCGAAGAAGAGCCAGAGAATAAAACCATAATAGAATACATTAACATTGAGTTTGATCCCGAAATTGACGAATCTATTTTTACGGTTCAAAATATGAAAAGAGTTAGACAATAGGTGCTTACTACCCTACTTGCTAAAGCTAAGATTGAAAATTTTAATTAATTCGTTGTATTGTTCTAACAACAACTGTTGATCTTGAGCAAACTTTTTATACGTGCCTCTTTCGCCTGCTTTTTCTAAGCTTGTACCTACATCATTAGCGGTATCTGCAAAGTCGTATTTCAATGATTTATAAAAATCGTCGAATTTGCTGGTATATTTTTTATCAAATTCGTTTTTATGTAGTTCTTTCATAGCTTCGCTTTTGGCAATACCAGTTCTTAATCGCAACACTTCAATTTTTACGCTGGTTAAGTTATCGGGCGTATAGTTCAAAATTTTATCTAATATAGATTTAGCTAAACGCAAATCGGTTTTCATAGGTGTGGTAAGCGGGCCAAGCGGGCTTTTTTTATCTACTACTTTTTCAGCTTCAGTAGTTCTAATCATTACCTTTTCTACAATTTTTTGATGCCGTTTTACAATAGCTTCAATTTTTTGGTTAGAAACTAACATTAACGAATCTAATACCACAAACTCATCTTCTTTAAAATTACAATCTTCAATATCTTCGTTTATGGTGTAGCACAAATCATCTAACTTATTTAATTCTATGCGGTAAGCGGTTATATTATCTTTTAAAAAAGTGGCATCTTCTGTTGTAAAAGAGGCTGGTGGCTTTGTAGCTTCTCTAAAAAGCAAACTAGTTTGGGTTTTACCATTAGCGCAATTATATAAAATGGGAGCTTCTTTATTAATGCCTGCTTTGTCTCTGTCGCGCTCTAACAAACTCATTTTTTTTTGATAAGCATTTACTTTTTGGTAATAAGTATTGGTTAAAGCAATTACGCTATTAGCATATTTTATTAATGTGGCCTCGTTATCAGCAGTTGGTTGTGCTTTAATATTTAAGCCCAACAACAGCATAATAAACAGATTAATTACAAGTTTCATATAATATTGACTTTCATTTTGTAAACGCAATTTTATAAAATCTATTCTGTTAAATTATGCTTTATGCACTTGGGTAATTGCGATGTTTTTTTATACGCTTAATTTGTTTTTGATGATGTTTAATATGATCTTCAAAAAAATACACCATTTGATAAGCCGTTAATCTGCCGGCTACTGGATGCTTGTAAATCAATTTCTCTAAAATTTTATCACTTTGTTCATCAATTAATTGTTGCAATGCGCTGCGGACAATATCCCATCTTAATAAAACATTTTTATAATCTGGCGAATTGGTTGGTGTAACCATAGTTGGTCTGTTTTTAATTTTTATTGGCAATGAAAAGGTAGTTTTTAAAAGCCAAAACCTAAGTTTAGAGCCTAAATTTGCAGCTAACAAAGTGCTTGGGTCTAATATCTTTTTATTTACATAATTTAAAGATTCTGTTTCGGCTAAGGTTAAATGTTCAACAACCTGCAACAAATTCCATTTGTTTTCACCTGGTTTAAAATTTAATTGATTTTCACTTAAAGTATTGAAGTTGTTTATGATCTCATTTTTTAAATCTTCAATAATACTTACCTTAGCTATTAGCTTTTTACGCATATTTTTATTGTTCTTTATTTATTTTTAAACTGAGGTTCACGTTTTTCTAAAAAAGCAGCAACCCCTTCTTTATAATCTTCTGTACCAAAACACTCCCCAAACAACTTCGCCTCTTCGGTAAAAGCATCTACTGTTTCATTAAAATAATTATCAACCGAAGTTACAATTTTTGCAATTGCTACCGGACCTTTTGTGCTTATCTTCTCAATAATTTCAACACACTTCTCTAACAATTCATTTTGTGGCACTACATGATTTACTAAACCTAACTGTAAGGCTTTGGATGCTTCAATCATATCTGCCGTCATCAATAATTCAATAGCTTTACTTTTGCCAATAAGTTGCACCAAACGCTGTGTACCTCCGTAACCAGGTATTAAACCCAGTTTAACTTCTGGTTGCCCAAAGCGCGCATTATCGCTAGCCACACGCATATGGCAGGCCATTGCCAACTCTAAACCGCCACCTAAGGCAAAACCATTTACTGCTGCAATTGTTGGCTTCGGAAATAGCTCTAAAGCTCTAAAAACTTGCTGACCGCTAATTGACAAATTTTTAACTACTGAATTGGCATCGTATTCTGCAAACTCGCTAATATCTGCTCCTGCAACAAAAGCCTTATCACCTGCCCCAGTAATTATTATGCCTTTTGCAGAAGCATTTTCGCCAATAATATTTGTGGCTTCCCGCAAATCGTAAAACACTTGTTTGCTTAAAGCATTTAGTTTTTTTGGTTGATTAATTGTAATAAACGCAATATCATTTTTATATTCTAACAGTATAGTAGAAAACTCCATTTAAATTATTTTCAACAAATATATTGAATAAGATGGTAAGGCATAAAAAAAATCACTAAAAGGAAAGGCGGACTAATTCTCCTTCACTTACAAAGGGTGGTTTCTTTAAAGGTCGAGATCGTTTTTAGTTATAATTGTTGTGTAGTTTGAGACGTAACTGTTCAGTAGAGGTCAGACGTCAGACCGCTTCGCTGTCAGACGTTAGATAAATTCGACTGAGTGAAGTCAAAAACGCTCTTTTTCGCCTCAATTATGTCTGACGTCTAACATCTGACAATGAAATGGTCTGACTTCTGAATAGTTACTTTAGACCGCTTCGCTGTCAGACGTTAGATAAATTCGGTTGAGTGAGGTCAAAAACGCTCTTTTTCGCCTCAATTATGTCTGACGTCTAACGTCTGACAATGAAATGGTCTGACTTCTGAATAGTTACTTTGAGACAAAAAAAATCTGGCAATTATAACAATTGCCAGATTAAAAATTAGCATAATCTAAGGGTTATTACTTCAAAAAAAAATCTTAACTTATTTCTAAAATCTATTTTTTTATAAATTTTTTGGTTAGTATCGTTTCGTTGGATTGAAGCAATACAAAATATATACCTGCATCAAAATCTGAAACATCAAACTTAGCTAAGCCTGGCGCCGAAGCTTTAATGTTTTGTTGTTGTAATACTTTACCTAACATATCAATAAGCATAATTTCGCCTGTTTCAAAACCATAAAAATTAACTGTCATTACATCATTTACTGGGTTTGGTAAAATATTTATATCATTAAAGCTAGCATTTATATTAAAATTACTATTTACTTTTTCTTTGGTAAGATCGTTTGAATTGCCCAACCTTGGTAATGCGCCATTTACTAAACAGAAATTGTTAGTTTGAGATGCACCAAATGCGCCTCCACCACTAACTAAAACACCACCATTAGCATCAAACAAAGTATAGTTACCACATAGGCCTGGTGAAGCCACTAAGCTTAAAGTACCTACAATACTGCCTGGCGTAATTAAAGTACCTGGCGTAATAAATGTTGAAACACCAACAGCACTACTTTGGAAAGGACACATACCGTTATTTAATGAATCGTTAAAATTTAAATCGTAACAACCATCTTGCAAACAAGTTACTCCATTAAGCATCATTGTTGAGTTACCCGGTTGACTGGAATAGTTGCCACTACTGGCCACTATACTGCCATTTGTATCTGTAATATTCCAACTGGTTTGAGAAGGGAAACCATCAAAAAAGATTGTTAAATCAACCTCCGCACAGCAAGCAGAATTGCTAACCGTTCCGGCACATGGCACACAAACAGAACCATTTGCGGCAAGGGTTTGCATATCATTTACGGTACAATCATTGCCATCATTACAAGCTTGCGTGGTTGTACAAGCGGCATTACAACTTGCAGTATTTAATATTCCGGCACAAGGCGTACAAACTAATCCATTAGCTGCTAAAACCACAATATCATTTGTTGTACAAGCATTGCCATCATTACAAGCTTGTGTGGTTGTACAAGCTGCATTGCAACTGGAAGTATCTAAAGTTCCTGCACAAGGCACGCAAATAGAGTTGTCGCAATCATCAATGGTTTGAACATCATTTGTAGTACAAGCATCAAAATCATTACAAGAAACCACACTTGTAGAACCTGAACAAGAAACTATGGCTGTACCTGCACATGGCACACAAATAGAACCACTACTTGAAAGTATGGTTTCTTCGTCATTTGATGTGCAAGGATCATTATCATTACAAGTTTGTGTTGTTGTACAGGTAGTATCATTACAATCATTACAACCAGCACAGTTATAATTAGCTGTTACTGGAAAATCGCAAACAGCAGGGGCTGCACAATTAGCCGTAACAAGACTTATGTTATCTACAAAAATATCTGGATTTCCGGTGCCATTGCCATCTTCTGTTCCAACAAAACTAATGGTTACATTACCGGTTGCCGCTCCGGCAGCTATTAAATCAAAAGGAGCAATAGTGCCATTTGCAGTATCATTACAAGCAAGTGTTCCTAAAACAACTCCATTTACTACAACGTCTAATGTAATGCCAACATCTCCAGCACACGACATTAAAAAGTCAAATGTTAAATTGGCTTCTGCACAAGTAGCAGGTATATTTATGTTTTGCGAAATAGTTAAAGTTGAAGTACCTCCCCAGCCGCCAAACCAAGCATCTGTAGTTCCATTTAAATTACTGTTAGAAACCCCAATAATACCAAATGGACTTGGATTGGGTGTACCACTTGGTACTTCTTCTGTTTCTGTCCAACCAGTTGACCCAGCTTCAAAATCGCCATTGGTAATTAGTTCGCTGCCAGTACCACCGCCACCAGTACAACAGTTTGGCGCACCTGCTGGTGGAGTATAAGTAGCCGTATAATTAGCTGTACCGCTTTGTCCGGCTGTAACTGGAAAGGCAGGGTTAGCTGCATCTGCTGAAACGGTAACTTCTGAGCAAAGTGGCGTTACAGTTGGTTCATTACAATTATTTTCGCCTGTTACATTAACCAAATCTGTAATTGAAAATTGAGAAGGATCTGGATAAGTAGTTAACACTAAAGTACCACCATTAATGTTAACGGTATTATCTGTTGTACAACTCACATTTAAATATAAAGTTTCGGTTGAAGGATTACAACCTGCCGGATTAGTTAAACTATAACTTGTACCTGTTATAGCTGTTCCACTTGGTAAATATGCACCTGTGCTAAAAGTATAAGTTGCACCAGAGGGATCATCTAAAGTTAAACCAGGATAGCTTGTTGGTAAGGTATAAGTACCTGCCGAAGCACAAACTGCATCCGTATCGCTGTAAGTTGAAGAAGCACTTGCCGGACAAGTAACCGAACATGTATTGCCCGTACATTCTGTAAATAACTCCGTTGGGTTTGCTGCTGGTATATTTAAACCAGCAAAAAATTGGTTGGCATAAAAATTCATTGTTGCTGCTTGATCTTCGCTAAATAAATCCATACAGGCATCATCGGTATAATTCATAAAGTTTGCAGTTTGTTGACTGCCGCCACAACCGCTTGCTACACAATTGTTAGGACACCCAAAATATTGTGCAGATTGGTTAGGTGTATCTGCAAAGCCGTCATCGCCGCCGCAGCCGCCACCATTAACATCACCCCAAATATGTGGTAAACCAAGAAAATGCCCAATTTCGTGTGCTAATGTTCCACCAGCATTATAAGTGTTATCGGTATCAAAAGGTGAACATGGCCCACCAGAACCACCAAAATACGGAGCTCCTAACGATACACCTTCACCTGGTCCGGCAGCATTTAAATAACCTGGTATTTGATCGGAAACTCCTAAATTGCCCGATTGTGGACTTTGAACAAATACGTTTAAATAATCATCCCAACAATTACCAGCACCGCTACCACCCGGAGTATTATAACCTCCTTGAAATTGTCCAATAGTAATTGCTCCATCACAAGCAGGATCTAAATTAGAACAAGCTGGCGGAACTGCTAAGTAAAAATTTATACAAGAGCCTGTCGAAATATCTGGATAAGCTGTAGGACAGTTTGCTGCGTTAGGCGAGCCTGTATTGTTACCAAAATCTACATTTAAAGTGCTAATAGCATCTTGAATTTCTGATAACATACAAGCTGAATTAGCACAGCTAAATGAATTATCGAAGTGAAATGCCAGAGGAATATTTACAGTATTTGCTGCATTACAATTAATCCGATTGAATTGAAATCGAGTTTCTGGTAGAGGTTTTTTATTATCTTCATATTCTTTTAACAAATCTGGGTCGTTGTAAATTCGCTCTAATACAGCTTCAATTCCACATCGGTGTAATTCACCATTCAAAATTTTAGTTGGAGTATCAACTGCATCAATACCATTATTTATATTGCTAACAACTAATGGATGTTTTTGACCATTAACATTTGCAAAAAATATTAATATTAAAAAAAATGGGAAAGAAAATGTAAAAAATTTGTTCATATTATATAAATAATTTTATTTTAAAAAAACAAAACTAACCATATTAGTTGAAACTACTTGCGCTTTTGTAAGTAGAATTACATTTTATAAATTAAGATAATTTACTACATAATTAAGATAAATAAAAACAGAAGTAACTGATTTTCAATAAATAGTACATATGTTTTAATTTTCAAAAAAAACTGAACAAGTAAGAAGATAACTATTTATTACAAAATAACTATTAAATAGATGAAAATAAAAATTTATAAGTTCATTAATTTTTTATCATCAACAAACTTTTTATGAAATCTTGAATTTCGCCATCTAACACTTTATCAGGGTTGGTTGTTTTAAAGCCGCTTCTCAAATCTTTTACCCACCTATCGTCTAAAACGTAACTTCTTACCTGCGATCCCCATTCTATTTTCATTTTCCCTTCTTCAACTTTGTCTTTTTCGGCTTGTCTTCTTCTAAGTTCTAATTCGTACAAGCGCGATTTTAACATTTTTATAGCTTTCTCTTTGTTTAATAGCTGGCTTCTTTCTTGTTGACATTCTAAAACTAAACCACTTGGACCGTGATGTAACCTTACTGCTGTTTCAACTTTGTTTACATTTTGTCCACCTTTTCCGCCAGCTCTAAAAGTATCCCATTTAATATCGCTATTGTTCACTTCAATATCAATTGTATCATCAACCAAAGGATAAACAAATACCGAAGCAAAAGAAGTTTGTCGTTTACCTTGTGCATTAAAGGGGCTTATTCTAACCAAGCGGTGCACTCCGTTTTCATTTTTTAGATAACCATAAGGAAAATCTCCTCCTGTAATTTCCATTTCTATTGATTTATACCCAGCTACATCACCATCAACAATGTTCAGCTCTTTCATCTTCATTTTGTTCTTCTCGGCATACATTTGGTACATGCGGCTTAGCATCGCAACCCAATCGCAAGCCTCAGTTCCACCAGCACCAGCGTTAATGGTTATTACAGCAGGTAAACTGTCTTCAGGTTCTGTTAAAGTAGAAAGCAATTCAAAATCATCTAATTTAATTAGCATATTTTGGTAGTGTTCTTCAACTTCTTCTTCAGTTATTTCACCAGCTTTTGTAAATTCTAATAAAACCAACAAATCATCAACTCCAGTTTTATGTTGCTTGTACAACTCAATCCAATATTTGTGCTGTTTAATTGATTTTAATACTATTTCTGCTTTTTTAGGATCATTCCAAAAGTTTGGATCAGCGGCTTTTAATTCCTCTTCTTCTAAAAGTGTAGTGCGGCTATCTACGTCAAAGATACCTCCTCAAAAGCGCAAGTCTTTCTTGCAATTTTTTATGTTGATCAATATTCAAACCTTAAAATTATTTTTTGCAAAAATAGTAAAAGTATATTTATAAGAAATAGATACTTTTGGATTTTACAAGAATAGAAGGAACTTCTATAAACCTAAACAAAGCAATCTACAGCATATATACAGCTAATGGCCAGCTTGTAATGCCTCCTAAAACCTTAAAATCAAATGAATTACTGTCAATTCCAGCCAATTTTAAGAGTGGCTTGTATTATGTGAAATTAATTGTTCAAAACAAAATTTACCAAAAAAAGTTACTTGTTTTAAGATGCGTTTTTTTTAATTTTTATCTTACTATTGTTAGCAAATTATTTAGTTTGATGATTTATTTCTAAATTTAGACTTTTAAAACAATACGTAAATTAACAAATTTGTTATGAATAAAAACTTAACCAAAATTTTCTTTTTCTTAGCCTTAGTATTTTTTAGTTACGGTACATTTGCCCAATTCACTTTAACTGGCACTATTATGGACGATACCAATACGCCAATGATTGGTGCCAATATTATAATAAAAGACACATCAATTGGTACAACTGCAGATTTGGAGGGGAACTTTAAATTAAATATTCCTAATGATAGCGAAACTATTGTTGTAACTTACACGGGTTATGAAACACAAGAGTTACTTGTTAGTGCTGACTCTCCTTTTTTAGAAATTATTTTATCAACAGGTAGTTCTAAATTAGATGAAATTGTAATCACAGGCTTAGCAACAACTGTAAAAAGATCTAATGCAGCCAACGCCGTTGCAAGAGTTGACGCTAAAGAGATAGCGGGCGTTACTGCGGTAACAACAACCGAGAGTGCTTTAGTTGGTAAATTTAAAGGAGCAGAAATTAAAAATACTTCTGGTGCGCCTGGTGGTGGTACGTCATTTAAACTGAGAGGCACAACTTCTATTAGTGGTTCATCGCAACCTTTAGTAATTGTTGATGGTGTTTATATAGATAACTCTTCCATACCTGCAGGTTTAAATGTCGTTTCAGCAGCGGCAAGTGGTGGAAGTACTTCTAATCAAGATAATCCATCTAATCGCTTGGCAGATATTGACCCAAATGACATTGAGTCCGTAGAAATATTAAAAGGTGCTTCTACTGCTGCCATTTATGGTTCCAGAGCTGCAGGCGGAGTTGTTATTATTACAACAAAAAGAGGAAGTGAAGGTGCTACTAAAATCAATTTTTCTCAATCTTTAGGTTTCACCGAAATGTTAAACCCATTAGGCGTTAGAGAATGGACTGAGGAACGGGTATTAAATTCTGCTTTTGCAGATGATATTGATGCCTATAGAGAGGCCGTTGCTGACAACAAAATTTTTAACTACGAAAATGAGCTTTACGGTAACAAAGGTTTGCTAAGCAATACAAGAATTAGTGCAACTGGTGGATCTGAAAGTACAAAGTTTTTTATTGGGGCAACTTACAAAAATGAAGAAGGAATTGTAAAAAATACTGGATATAACAAAGTAGCAGCAAGGGTAAACATTGATCATAAATTCAGTAAAAATTTTGACATAGCTTTATCAACTAACTACATTAATTCCTCGGCAGATAGAGGTTTCTTTAATAATGACAACTCTGGAACAACAATGGGTATATCATTTACCTCAACTCCTTCGTGGGCACAATTACAAGCTAATAGCGAAGGTTTCTTTCCTTCAAATCCTTACGCACCATCTAACTTTTTAGAAACTGCAGCCTTAATTACAAATAATGAATCTGTAAACCGATTTATTGGAGGTGGCACCGCTACTTACAAAATTTTCACCAATAACAACTCATCTTTAAAAGCAATTTTTAGAGGAGGCAATGATTTTTACAACCTAAGTACTGCCGCTATTTTTCCAAACACTTTACAATTTCAAAGAGATGGTGCAGGTTTAAATGGTGTTTCTGTTCAAGCTTCTACAAAAAATTTAAACACAAACTTAGCTCTATTTTTAGTTCATAACCAGTATTTGAGCAACGGTTTATCTTTTACAACATCAGCAGGTATTACACAAGAAAATTTCAATCGTAATACAATTTTAGGTACAGCCTCAAATTTAATTGGGGTTCAAACCAACTTAGATCAAGCAGGTTCAAGAAATGTAATCCAAGATCGTTTAATACAGGTAGATAAAGGTTTCTTTGTTCAAGAGGAAATTAATTTTAATGACTTGGTTATTGCAACTTTAGGCTTACGTGGCGATAAATCTTCAAACAATGGAGATGTTAATCAGTTGTATTTTTATCCTAAAGGTAACATTGCATTTAATATAAGCAAGTTAGGTTTTTGGAATACTGACGCAATAAATTTATTAAAATTAAGAGCAGCTTATGGTGAGTCTGGTAACTTTGCTCGTTTCGGCTCTAAGTCAACTATTATGAATTCTATTATTGTAGATGGCGTACCAGGTGTAGGAGTGCCAGATTTACAAGGCAACTCCGAAGTAGGCCCAGAGCGACAAAAAGAATTAGAGTTTGGTTTTGATGCAGGTTTTAACAATCGCTATGCATTAGATTTTACTTACTATATAAAAACTGTTGAAGATTTATTATTAAATGCAGACTTACCTGCTTCTTCTGGCTTTTCAAATCAGGTTACTAATGCTGCTCAATTACAAAACAAAGGAATTGAAGTGGGTTTAAATCTAAACTTAGTAAGTTCTAAAACATTTGATTGGAGTGCCAGAATTGGCTGGTGGAAAAACCAGGCAAAAGTTACCGAATTGTTAGTGCCAGCTTTTACCACAGGTGGTTTTGCCGATTTTTTAGGAAACTATATGGTAAAAGAAGGATATAGCCCAACCACAATAATTGGTGTCGGATCCAATCCTGATGTTACTTTAAATGGAGATGGCGATCCAACATTACAAGTTTTTGGTGATGCAGAACCAGATTTTCAAATGTCATTTAATAATCAAATGAGTTTTAAAGGATTCGATTTTTCAATGGCTTGGCATTGGAAACAAGGTGGTGAAAATATTAACCTTTCTGCATTATTATTCGATTTGAACGAAACCACTTATGATTTTGATGATACAGATTTAGATCCAGCTGGCATTTTGCCAAATGGTCCTTACAGATTAGATCAATTAGGTGTTAACACCGAACCGTATATTGAAGATGCAGGCTATCTTCGTTTAAGAGAAGTTGGATTGTATTATCATATACCTACAAGAATTATTGGTGGTTTCGATGATATATCCATAGGTGTCTCTGCAAATAATTTAATTAACATTTTCGATTATAGAAGTTATGATCCGGAAGTATCAAACTTTGGTGGTGGCGGTTTATCAACTGGCGTTGAAGTAACACCCTTCCCATCTTCCAAACGTTATGATTTTCATCTTAGAATAAGCTTTTAATAAAAACAGTAAATAGAAATAAAATGAAATTTTTTAAATATATATCCATCGCTTTAATAGCATTTACAATTACAGGTTGTATAATACAAGATGAACCAAACCCAAACGGTTCAATATTAGAAGGATTTTCAGATGATCCCTCAGATTCTGAACTACAAGCTTTGGTAACGGGCACAGAAAATTTGTTACGGCAAGAAATTGGTTTTTATTATGATGTGGTTTCAATTGTCGGACGGGAATATTATTTCTTTACAGGTTCCGACCCACGGTATACTGGTGAGGTGCTTGGTAAAGGAGAATCAGTTTTAGACAATGCCGGTTTTTACGGTACTCGACCGTATTATGGTAGATTTAAAACCATTAAAAATTTGAACGTTTTAAAAGATGCTGTAGCAGCTTCAACACAAATAACTGCGCAGGAAACCGAAGGCTATTTAGGCTTTGCCAAAACAATTCAAGCTTATGAATATCATTTGGCATTAAACTTACAAGGTTCAAATGGTATTCGCTTTGATGTTGCCGACCCAGCTAATTTAGGTCCGTTTTTAGAATATGATGCAGCTTTAGATGCCATTGCTGATTTGTTAAATGATGCTGCTACACATTTAGACAACGCTGGCGATTCCTTCCCATTTGTATTATCAACTGCCATGGCTGGCTTTGATTCACCTGCAGGTTTTTTAACCTTTAACAAAGCTTTGGCTGCCCGAATAGCTTTATACCAAGGCAATAAAGCAGATGCTTTAAACAATTTAACTGCTTCGTTTATAAATATGGCTGGCGACTTGAATGTTGGTCCTGCGCGTTTTTACTCAACCGCTGGTGGCGATTTTACAAATAATATTTTCCGACCTTTAGGGCAGGCAGATGCAATTATTGCCCATCCAAGTTATACAAATGATATTGAAAATGGTGATGCCAGAATTAATAAAGTAGCTATGCGGGAAGACACTTTGGCCTTAGATGGTTTAAGTGGTAATTATGATGTTAATGTATATAAATCTTTAAATGATTTTGTGCCCTACATTCGTAATGAAGAATTAATTTTAATAGCGGCAGAAGCAAATATTGGAGCTGATAATGCGGCCGCTATTGCAGCAATAGATGTTATTAGAACTGCTGCGGGTTTAGCAACATATTCAGGTGGCAATAGTGATGCTGAATTAGTAACCGAGTTAATCAAACAAAGAAGGTATTCATTATTTGGAGAAGGACATAGATGGGTAGATATGCGCCGTTGGGGAATGTTAGGTGATTTACCATTAGATAGGGCAGGCGACAATGTTTGGGATAAATTTCCCAGACCAGTTTCAGAATGATATTTTCAATCTCTATTCTTTTAAATATTTAAATTTAAGTTAGTTTAATTAAATTCTTTCTAATAAAAATTTGTTTAAGCCAAAAATATCTTATAACCTTGTATAATAAATGATAAAAGCAAAAAGTATATCTTCTTTAATAATTAGTTCAATTATTATTATTGTCGTAAATATTTTATGATAGGAAGGTGTATTTGATTTAAAATAAAAACTTAAAGCCTTTCTGAAATTCGGGAAGGCTTTTTTAATATGAATACAGAAAATAAAAATAAAAAATACAGCTGGCGAGTAACCACCGATGATACGCAACCTGCCGCACAAGCAATGTTATATGCCACAGGTATGAACGATGCAGATATGCAAAAGCCAATTGTAGGTATTGCAAGCACAGGTTATGAGGGCAACCCTTGTAATATGCATTTAAACCAATTATCTTTAAAGATAAAAGAAGGTATTAAGCAAACCAATCTTCATCCATTTATATTTAACACTATTGGCGTTAGCGATGGTATTTCCATGGGTACGCCAGGCATGCGCTTTTCTTTGCCAAGTAGAGATATTATTGCCGACTCAATGGAAACGGTAGTAGAAGCCATGAGTTACGATGCTTTAATTACAGTTGTAGGTTGCGATAAAAATATGCCAGGCGCGGTTATGGCTATGTTGCGTTTAAACCGGCCATCAATTATGGTTTATGGTGGCACTATTGCGCCAGGTAATCACAAAGGTAAATCCTTATCAATTATTTCTGCTTTTGAAGCCTGGGGTGCCAAAATTGCTGGTAATATGGATGATGCTGAATATCGGCAAATCATAAAAAAATCTTGCCCAGGGGCGGGTGCTTGTGGCGGAATGTTCACAGCTAATACTATGGCTTCTACTATTGAGGCATTGGGGTTAAGTTTACCGTCTGGTTCTTCCAATCCAGCTGTTAGTAACCAAAAGTTAGAAGAGTGTTCTCGCATCGCACAACACATACAACATTTAATTGAAAACGACATAAAACCATCTGACATCATTACCAAAAAATCGTTTGAAAATGCCGTGGCAGTTGGTATTGCTTTGGGCGGTTCTACCAATATGGTATTACATTATTTAGCAATTGCAGATGCTGCTGGTATAAAATGGACTTTAGATGATTTTCAACGCATAAGTGATAAAACACCTTTTATCGCCAACTTAAAACCAAGTGGCGATTTTATGATGGAAGATTTACACAACATAGGTGGCACTTCTGTTGTAATGAAATATTTACTAAACAAAAACTTAATTCATGGCGATTGCCTTACGGTTACTGGCAAAACAGTTGAAGAAAATTTAAAAGATTTCAAAGAAGTTTCTTTCGATCAAAAAGTAATTGTACCAGTAGAAAGCCCGATTAAGCAAACTGGTCATATTCAAATATTATATGGCAACTTAGCCACAGAAGGTTCGGTTGCAAAAATAACAGGAAAAGAAGGTTTACATTTTGAAGGATCTGCGCGCGTATATGATAGTGAAGTAGCTTGTAATGAAGGCATAGCAAAAGGCGAAGTAAAAGCTGGTGACGTAATTGTTATTCGCTACGAAGGCCCAACCGGTGCGCCAGGCATGCCAGAAATGTTGAAACCAACTGCCGCAATTATGGGTAAAGGGTTAGGCGATAAGGTTGCCTTAATAACCGATGGTAGATTTTCTGGTGGAACACACGGTTTTGTAGTTGGTCACGTTAGTCCCGAAGCACAAGCTGGCGGTACCATTGCTTTTGTAAAAAATGGTGACAATATTATATTAGATGCTGAAGCCAACATCATACAATTAAAAATTAGTGATATAGAATTAGAAGAACGCAAAACCAATTGGCAACAACCTCAATTGAAAATTAAAAAAGGAATGTTATATAAATATGCTAAATCCGTTAGTTCGGCAAGTAAAGGTTGTATAACAGATCAATAAAATAAAGAGATAAGGAATAAATTATGGAATCAATAGTAGAAACTTTAGATCCAAAAACAAACACAGAAAAAAAATTGAACGGGGCCGATGGCGTAGTTCGTTGTTTATTAGAAGAAGGAGTTGACCTTATTTTTGGTTACCCTGGCGGTGCTATAATGCCCGTGTATGATAGTTTGTATTTTTACCAAAAGGAGTTGCACCACATACTAACTCGCCACGAGCAAGGCGCAATACACGCAGCACAAGGTTATGCACGTACAAGTGGCAGACCTGGAGTGGTATTAGCAACATCAGGCCCAGGCGCAACCAATTTAATTACTGGTTTGGCCGATGCTATGATAGATTCCACACCATTGGTTTGCATTACAGGGCAAGTAGCCGAACATTTGCTCGGTACCGATGCTTTTCAAGAAACCGATGTAATTGGCATTTCTACACCAGTTACCAAATGGAATTATCAGGTTACCAAAGCAGAAGAAATTCCAGAAATATTAGCGAAAGCTTTTTACATAGCAATGTCGGGCAGGCCTGGCCCGGTTTTAATTGATATTACCAAAAACGCACAGTTTGAAGCATTAGACTTTAGCTACAAAAAATGTACTGGTTTTAGAAGTTACGTACCTTGTTTTAAAGTTAAAGAAGAACCCTTAAAGCAAGCGGCAGAACTCATTAATCAAGCCAAAAAACCATACATTGTTTATGGGCAAGGCGTTATTTTATCGGGTGCTGAAAAAGAGTTGAACGAGCTGGTAGAGAAAGCTGATATTCCTGCTGCGTGGACAATAATGGGCGTTTCTGCTATGAATACTAGCCATAAACTAAACGTTGGTATGTTAGGTATGCATGGTAATTATGGTCCTAATGTTTTAACCAACGAGTGCGATGTTTTAATAGCCATAGGCATGCGTTTTGACGATAGGGTTACCGGAAACTTAGAACGTTATGCAAAACAAGCCAAAGTAATTCATATAGAAATTGACCCTGCCGAGGTAAACAAAAACGTACCAGTTGAAGTAGCACTAATTGGCGATGCCAAAGCGGTAATGCAAAAACTTACACCATTATTAAATAAAAAAGAACACCCAAAATGGCTGGCCGAATTTAGAAAACACGATGCTATTGAAAAAGAACAAATTATTGATAAAGAATTACACCCAACAAAAGCTGGCCTAACCATGGGCGAAGTCATTCGAATGGTAAACGAGCAAACCAATGGCGATGCCGTTATTGTTACCGATGTTGGCCAACACCAAATGGTAGCTTGCCGTTATGCCAAGTTTACCCAAAGCAAAAGTAATATTACCAGCGGTGGCTTAGGCACTATGGGTTTCGCTTTGCCAGCAGCTATGGGCGCAAAAATGGGCGCACCAGATAGAACGGTAGTTGCCATTATTGGCGATGGTGGTTTTCAAATGACTTTGCAAGAATTGGCTACTATACATCAAACCAAATGCAACGTAAAAATAATTATTTTAAATAATGAATTTTTGGGTATGGTGCGCCAATGGCAACAACTATTTTTCGACAAACGCTATTCATCTACACAAATGATTAATCCTGATTTTGTGCAAATTGCAAAAGGCTTTTTTATTGAGGCCAAATCGGTGTCGGAAAGAGAAAACCTTTCAAGCGCAGTTGAAGAAATGTTTCAACACGATGGCGCATATTTACTTGAAGTAAAAGTAGAAAAAGAACACAACGTATTTCCAATGATACCAAGTGGCCGGGGCGTTGACGAAATTAGATTAGCATAAATTTTTATATTTATTAGAAGCGAAACATGAAAAGCCGAATAAACAGCAGTCCCGCTTTACGCTCAATCCCATCACTTCGTGAATGGGAAACCGCTGCAATCGGGGCTAAAAAGCAAACAGCAGAAGTGCGCAAAAACCTTCCAATATTATTAAGTAATACTGCATAAATATAACCAATGGAAACAAATCAAAAATTTACCATAAGTGTATTTACCGAAAATAAAGTTGGTATATTACATAGAGTTAGTGGCATTTTTACCCGCAGGCATATTAACATAGAAAGCATAACAATTTCTGCCAGCGAAATAGAAGGTGTGCACCGCTTTACTGTTGTAATTTTTGAACCCTTAGCTTTGTTAAAAAAAGTAGTACTTCAATTAGAAAAACAGGTAGATGTTTTAAAAGCATTTTATCATACCGAAGAAGACACAATTTTTCAAGAAGTGGCTTTGTTTAAGTTGGGTACAAACATAGTTGATAGCGGCATGCGTTTAGAAAATATTTTAAGAGAAAGTCATGCACGCATCTTATCAATTGAAAAAGAATTTTTAATAATAGAACAAACAGGACAGGAACACGAAATCAACACTTTGTTTAGCAAATTAAAACCTTTTGATGTGTTAGAATTTGCTCGAAGTGGCAGAGTAGCTATTACCAAACCAATGAAAACAGTACAAAAATATATTGAAGATTTGCAATTAGAAAAAGCAGTTTAGTTAAAAAATAATGGAACAAAAATTTACGGTTAGTATATTTACTGAAAACGAAGTCGGCTTATTACAACGTGTTAGTGGTATATTTACCCGCAGGCACATTAACATAGAAAGTATTACCAGTTCTAATAGCGAAATTGAAAACGTACACCGCTACACCATTGTAATATGCGAAGAACTTGATTTAGTTAAAAAATTAGTATTACAATTAGAAAAGCAAGTAGATGTTTACAAAGCATTTTATCATATTGAAGAAGATACTATTTTTCAAGAAGTTGCTCTGTTTAAATTAGCAACAAATATATTAGAAAGCGGCATGCGTTTAGAGAAAATTTTACGAGAAAATCACGCCCGCATTTTATCTATAGAAAAAGAATTTTTGATAATAGAACAAACAGGGCAAGAACACGAAATCAATACTTTATTTAAAAAATTGAAATCCTTTGATATTTTAGAATTTGCTCGTAGTGGCAGGGTAGCCATTACCAAACCAATGAAAACAGTGCAAAAATATATTGAAGATTTGCAATTAGAAAAAGCGGAAGATAGTTAGATAATGATTTATAAAATAAAAGCGCTGTTACCATATTTTGATAACGAAACAGGAAGCAAAAGACCATTAAAAGAAAGCCCTTACAGAATGGTTGAGGTAGAAGAAAATTATTCTTTATACGATTTGGCTTGCCTAATTTTAGAAAGTTTTGAATTTGACAATGATCATTTGTTCGGCTTTTACGACAATGTTAATAATAGACGTAAATCGAAAAAAGCCTTTGAATTAAAAGTGCCAAATGATTTAGATTACGGCAGTAATAATGGAGATGTTAAAACCGCCAAAGTTTCAGAAATGTATAACAAAAAAGGGGAAACCTGGCTGTTTTTGTTTGATTTTGGTGACAAGTGGGATTTTAGGGTTAAACTTATTGATTTGGTAAATAAAGAAGAAAAAAGAAGATATCCTCGTATAACTGAAAAGTTTATGGAAGCCCCCGAACAATATCCAAATTATGAAGAATAACATATTAAAAAAACTTAAATTATAATTTTATAAACAAAAAATAAAATGGCAGAAATCAATTTTGGTGGCGTTAAAGAAAACGTTGTAACAAGAGAAGAATATTCATTAGAAAAAGCAAAAGCAAATTTGCAAAATGAAACTTTGGCTATAATAGGTTATGGTGTTCAAGGTCCAGGCCAAGCTTTAAATTTAAAAGATAATGGCTTTAACGTTATTGTTGGGCAACGCAAACCTTCCCCAAGTTGGGATAAAGCTGTTGAAGATGGCTGGAAACCAGGTGAAGACCTTTTTAGCATTGAAGAAGCTTGCGAAAAAGGCACTATTATTTTGTATTTATTATCAGATGCAGGGCAAATAGCTGCCTGGGAAAACATAAAACCACACCTTACTGCCGGTAAAGCTTTGTATTTCTCACACGGTTTTGGTTTAACCTTTAACGATAAAACGGGCATTGCTCCACCAGCAGATATTGATGTATTTTTAGTAGCTCCAAAAGGATCGGGTACTTCGTTGCGCCGCATGTTTTTGGCAGGCAAAGGTTTAAACTCAAGTTATGCCATTCATCAAGATGCAACTGGCAAAGCTTTTGACCGTTGCGTTAGTTTAGGCATTGGCGTTGGTGCAGGTTATTTGTTTGAAACCGATTTTAAACGCGAAGTATATTCTGACTTAACTGGCGAACGTGGAATTTTAATGGGCGCAATTGCAGGTATGTTTGAGGCGCAATATAATGTGTTACGTAAACACGGTCATTCGCCATCAGAAGCATTTAATGAAACGGTAGAAGAGCTTACGCAAAGCTTAATGCCATTGGTTGCCGAAAATGGTATGGATTGGATGTATGCAAATACTTCTGCCACCGCACAACGTGGTGCATTAGATTGGCGACATAAATTTAGAGATTTAAATGAGCCATTGTTTGAAGAACTATATGAAAGTGTAGCATCGGGCAAAGAAGCTGATAGAGTAATTGAAGCCAATGGAAGAGCAGATTATCGAAATCAATTAGAATCAGAATTAAAGGAAATACGAGAATCAGAAATGTGGAAAACTGGTGCTGAGGTTAGAAAGTTACGACCAGAAAGAAATTAAGAATTTTATTTTAGGCATTTAAAAGGCTTTTACGCCAACTATGTGCATACCCATTTTAAATCTTACTTTCCTAACAAGGTAACAGCTTTTTTCCAAATGGCTGCTTACTAAAGCTTGTTGCACCAAAAAGCATACAGGTATTTCTTTCATTGATTCTACTCCATTAAGAGTTTGCAAAAATAAGTGCATCTCTTATTATATTATAAAATCTTCGAATGTATTACAACGAGAAGAAAATCAACTATGTGGTACTCATATGGCTTTAAATTCCATATCATTATTAACAAATATTAAAAATTTAGGATGGCCTATCTTTGGCAATCTTTTGTTGAGGTTGAATTTAACTAATTTTGCAACAGATAAATTGAAAAAAAACTATCTACTAAAATAATAATTTACCAAATCCAGATCAAATGGTTCTGTAACTTTAATGTTTTTAGCATCTCCTTCGCATAAAAAAACATTCTGATAGCTTGCCTCCCAAACAGAAGCATCATCAGTAAATTGGCTCACATTTTTAGTTAATGCATTATTATAAGCATGCAACAGTTTTGTGTACAAAAAACATTGAGGCGTTTGCACAAGTCGCAACTTATTTCTATCTACAATTTTCGAAGTAGTTGCATCTTTTAAAAGCATTCTTACGCTATCTTTCAATTGTATAACAGGCACAGCCGATTGATGTTTGGCGGCTACTTTATAAATAGTTTTTATTAATTGTGGTGAAATTAGAGGTCTAGCGGCATCGTGTATAGCCACCAACTTATCATTACTTTTAGGTATAGCTTTTAAGCCATTATAGCAAGATTGGAAACGGCTTGCTCCTCCTTCAACAATTATAAAATTTATATTTGGAAAATGATAAGATAAAATATCCTCTAAATGATGCGTATAGCTTTTATGGCAAACAATAACTATTTCGCTAAACTTCCAATCCTCAATTTTTAAGAAAGCAGCTATTGTGTAAACTATTAATGGTTTACTATTAACTTTTATAAATTGCTTTGGTACTTGTGCATTCATTCTAGAGCCAACCCCACCTGCAACAATAACAACCGCTTTCTGCAAAATACTTTGATTAAATAATTAGCATCGCATCGCCATAAGTGTAAAATTTATATTTCTTTTTTACAGCAGTTTCATATGCGCTTAATGCATTTTCATAACCAGCAAATGCCGCAACCATTATTAATAAGCTAGATTTTGGTAAATGAAAATTGGTAATCATACTATCGGCAATACTAAATTCATAAGGCGGATGCACAAACAAATTTGTCCAACCTTCCATCTTTTTTAAATTTCCTACTGCCGAAACAGATGATTCTAACGATCGCATAGTTGTTGTACCTACACTACAAATTCGTCTTTTTTCGTCCTTCGCCTTATTTACAATATCAATAGCTTTGTCAGGTATTGTAAAATACTCAGCGTCCATTTTATGTTTCGAAAGGTCTTCTACTTCAATATTTCTAAAAGTACCCAAACCTATATGTAAAGTAATATCAGCCATTTCTACACCTTTTATTTCTAACTTTTTTAAAAGTTCCTGGCTAAAGTGCAAACCAGCTGTAGGCGCAGCAACCGCACCTTCAACAGAAGCGTAAACAGTTTGGTAACGCTCTCTATCTAAATCACTCGGTTCTCTGTCAATATATTTTGGTAAAGGCGTTTGGCCTAAAACGTGCATCGTTGACCTAAACTCTTCTGGAGTGCCGTCAAACAAAAATCTAATAGTTCTTCCTCTTGATGTAGTGTTGTCAACTACTTCTGCAATTAATAAATTCTCATCACTTTCCTCACTTCCGAAATACAATTTATTGCCAACTCTAATTTTTCGAGCAGGATCAACCAAAACATCCCATAACATAGAATCTCTATTCAATTCTCTCAACAAAAAAACTTCAATTTTTGCTCCTGTTTTTTCTTTTCTACCAAACAAGCGTGCCGGAAAAACTTTAGTATTGTTTCTTACCATTACATCACCATCATCAAAATATTCTATTACATCTTTAAATATTCTGTGCTCAATTTCTCCAGTATCTTTGTGCAAAACCATCAACTTCGATTCGTCTCTTCTTTCATTAGGCTTTTGAGCCACTAATTTTTGCGGTAATTCGAAATTGAATTCTGATAACTTCATATTATTTAATTGTTTTTGATATTTAGTATTAAAAACGAGTGCAAAGGTACGTAATTCCAAATAAATAAAAGCAGTATTTTTTTATGATTCTTATGATTTTAAATAAGAATTATAGTAAAAATATTTAAAATTTCTTTACCTTTGCAGTCCAAATCTAACAAACTGTTAAGCAATTTAAAGCAATGGATTTTTTAAAAGAAATAGAAAACGAATTAAGGCCTGAGATTTCGTTACCAGATTTTAGGGCGGGAGATAACGTAACCGTATATTACAAAATTAAAGAAGGCGCAAAAGAGCGTGTTCAGCCATTTAAAGGTAATGTAATTCAATTTAGAAGCAAGCGAGGTGATATTAAGTGCACTTTTACTGTAAGAAAAGTATCAAATGGTATTGCAGTCGAAAGAATTTTTCCGCTATACTCACCAAATATTGAAAGAGTTGAAATAAACAAACATGGTAAAGTTAGAAGAGCAAGACTTTACTATTTAAGAACAGCAAAAGGTAAAGCTGCCAGAATTAAAGAAAGAAGAATACGAAAGTAAAAGATATTTTAAGGCGCATCTCTATACGAGGTGCGTTTTTAGTTTTAAGTCAAGTGTCTTTAGAACAGAAAAACGTCTTAATTAAAATAAATAATCATTAACATGTCAATTGAAAAATTTACTGAACAAATTGAAAACGGATATGCCACAGAAGGCGCTTTTTTTGAGTTAGGTGCTGCTATGTTTAATAATGAACCAATAGAAGGTTTACACGTAAAAATTCCTTTAAAAACCATAAACAGGCATGGTTTAATTGCTGGTGCAACTGGTACAGGTAAAACCAAAACCTTACAAGTAATTAGTGAACAACTGTCAAATGCAGGTGTACCCGTTTTGTTAATGGATATTAAGGGCGATTTAAGTGGTATTGCCAAGGCAAATGCTGGCCACCCAAAAATTGAGGAAAGACATCAAAAGATAGGTATATCATACGAACCAAAAGGTTTTCCTGTTGAGTTATTAACTCTATCAGAAGAAAAAGGGGTAAAGCTAAGAGCTACCGTAACCGAATTTGGCCCAGTATTATTTTCAAAAATATTAGATTTATCTGATGCTCAGCAAGGTGTTGTAGCCATAATATTCAAATACTGCGACGATAATAAACTACCTTTAATTGATTTGAAGGACTTTAAAAAGATGCTTAATTTTGTTACCAATGAAGGTTCTGATAAAATTGAAGAACTTTATGGTAAGGTATCAACCGCTTCCACAGGTTCTATTTTAAGAAAAATAATTGAGTTAGAAAGCCAAGGTGCAGAGCTATTTTTTGGTGAACGTTCTTTTGATCCGGAAGATTTAATGCATCTTGATGATAAAGGGAACGGGCAAATATCAGTTTTACGATTGGTAGATATACAAGATAAACCTAAATTGTTTAGTACTTTTATGTTAAGCTTATTGGCTGAAATTTATGCTACTTTTCCAGAACAAGGAGATGCCGATAAACCTAAGTTGGCTATTTTTATTGATGAAGCACATTTAATTTTTGATAAAGCCACTGGTGCCTTGTTAGATCAAATTGAAGCTATTGTTAAACTGATAAGATCAAAAGGAGTAGGCTTGTTTTTTGTAACGCAAAACCCTATGGATGTGCCAGATGCTATTTTGGGTCAATTGGGTTTAAAAGTTCAACATGCTTTAAGAGCTTTTACTGCAAAAGATAGAAAAGCCATAAAGTTAACTGCTGAAAACTATCCAATTTCAGAGTTTTACAAAACAGATGAAGTATTGACTTCTTTAGGAATAGGCGAGGCTTTGGTTACTGTACTTAGTGAAAAAGGAATACCAACTCCATTAGCGGCAACTTATTTGCGTGCACCACAATCAAGAATGGATGTTTTAAGTTCAAGTGAAATAGATGGTTTAGTAGGTAGCAGTAAATTAGTTGAAAAATACTACGAAACCATTGACCGTGAAAGTGCGTTTGAAATATTGAGCGCCAAAATTGAAGAAGCACAAACGGCAGAACACCAAAAGGAATTAAAGGCGCAAACCGTTAAAGCAGAAGCTACTGTTAAGGGCGATCAACAACAAAAAGGAGCTACCAATAAAGATGGTTCATTAATGAATGATTTATCGAAAAATACTATGGTTCGTCAATTAGGTAGAACTTTGTTACGCGAAGTTTCGAGAGGTTTGTTGGGGGCTTTAGGTGTTCGTACACCAAGAAGTAGAAGAAGAATGTTTTAAATTTATAATTTTAAATACACACTTATAAGTGTTTTATTTTATAAAAATAAAGGGGCTAAACTAAATTTAGCCCCTTTTTTGTTTTGTTTATTGTAACTATTCTGAAGTCAGACCCCATTTCATTGTCAGACTTTAGACATAATTTGGGTGAAAAGGAGTGTTTTTGAACTCCCTCAATCGAATTTGTCTGACGTCTAACAGCGAAGCGGTCTAACTTCTGATCTCTACTGAATAGTTACCATTTATTTTAATAATAGTATGTTTAGTTCCTGAAAGAAAACAAAATAGCAATACTTAATCTATTATAAGTCGAGTATAATTTAAGAAAACCAATAATTATATCTTATAGTAACTTTTCAGATGTCAGATTATTTCATTGTTAGACTTCGGACCTCAGATATAATTTGGTAGAAAAAGAGTGTTTTTGAACTCCCTCAATCGAATTTGTCTGACGTCTAACAGCGAAGCGGTCTAACTTCTGATCTCTACTGAATAGTTCATCTTATAGAAAAAAAATTAACTACAAAACTTAAAAACTGTAAAACAGGAATAACCGCAAAAATCTTGTTAAAATAAACATCGAACAAAAGTAAAATATGGTTAAAGGCCGCATCATTATTAAAATAGCCCCGACAGTAACGGATATCCTTTTTGTTTTAATCAACTTTTTGAAATGGAATTTTTTGGTATAAGTTTGGGAGACAGTTTTTTATGTAGTTTGGAAACAAAAAGATAGTAGTGAATGGCGGGAGTACTGTTAATGCGAACCCCGCTTTTTCGCTTCTAAAATATAAGCTTTAATAATATAAGCGATTATTGTTAATTAGATGTGGATAATTATTGGCGATTTTTGTATTTTTGCAGATGTAAATAATAAGTTATGAGTTATTTAGAAGTACCAGTTGTTAGTTTAAAACAGTTTACCGAAGGTAGCGATGCCGATAAAAAAGCTTTTGTGGAAACTTTAGGAAAGGCTTATGAAGAAATTGGCTTTGTAAGTGTAACCGATCATGGTATTGATGAAGATTTAATTGATCGATTGTATCACAATGTTAAAGACTTTTTTAGGTTGCCTTCTGATGATAAAAAGAAGTACGAAATTGAAGGTTTAGCCGGCCAGCGAGGTTATACTTCTTTTGGAAAAGAATCTGCAAAAGGCAGCGATGTGCCAGATTTAAAAGAGTTTTGGCAACAAGGTCAATATGTAGAGAACGGCGCAAAAGAAAGTGAAGAATATCCTGAAAATGTAATGGTAGAAGAGCTACCAGAGTTTAATGACGTTATGTACAAAGCTTACCGTCAGTTTGAAAAAGCAGGTGGGGCATTGTTACAAGCTATTGCTACTTATTTGGGTATTGATAAAAATTATTTTGATAATAAAATAACCAGCGGTAATAGTATTTTGCGTTGTATTCATTACCCACCAATTAAAAACGAGCCAAAGTCGGCGGTGCGAGCCGAGCAACACGAAGACATTAATTTGATTACACTTTTAGTAGGTGCTTCGGCAGAAGGTTTGCAATTGCTGACCAAGCAAGATGAGTGGATGCCGATAAATGCAGGACCTGGTCAAATTGTAGTAAATGTTGGTGATATGTTGCAGCGTTTAACCAACAACAAATTGCGTTCTACAACACATAGAGTGGTTAATCCGCCACGTGAAATGTGGGGAACGAGCCGTTTTTCAATTCCTTTCTTTTTACACCCACGTGGTGAAATGAAGTTAGATTGTTTGGAAGATTGCATAACCGAAGAGAACCCATTAAATTACGAACCAATTACAGCAGGTGGTTATTTGCGAGAGCGTTTAATAGAAATTGGTTTGCTAAAGCCAGAAGAAGAGGAAGCCTAATTTTTAAAAATTAAACGATAAAATTTTATTATTGTAATAGCCTTTCAGTTTGTATTGGAAGGCTATTTTTAATTTTAAGAAAACACTATCCTATCTTTTGATTAAACGCTTTATTTAGTTTTTGATTTTATTTTCAAAATAGTAATAAATTGATTAATAATGATTGCCCAATTTTGTATTGATTTTGTTCAAACTAAAAAAAAATCTATCCAAACTGTTAACATCTCACCAACTGCTGGAATATAAGGTTGTATTATTTATTAAAACAACTTTTTAAAAAATTAAAAAATTAAAATTATGGCAGCAGTAATTAAAGCGCTATTTAAATGTGACGGACAAGAAAGCGAAGTAACCGCATTGTCTTATTCTTTCGATCAAAATATTGATAACATTGGTCAACCAGCAGGTGAAGTACGTGGTGGTATTATCAACGTATCTTTAATGTCGGCCAAAAGCGAAAAGCGGTATGGTTGGATGGTCGCTTCTGATGTTAAAAAATCTGGTGAAATCGAATTTATTGACAGTCAAGGGCAATCATTAAAAACCTTAAAATTTGAAGACGCATATTGTGTAGGTTATACAGAAGATTTTGTAGCTTTTGATGGTGAAGCCAAGAAAGGTGTAACTGTAAAAGATGGCGCCAAAGAACACTTAACCTTAAGTTGTAGAACCATTGCGGTAGCTGGTGAAACGCATGAAAATACTTGGGAAACCATTTAAGTTTTAAGCAGAGCACAGAATACAGATTCTGGGATTACAGATTTTTTAGAATACAGAATACAGAAGAACGTAATTTATTATGTTCTTCTTTAAATATCTGTTCTTTAAAACATCTGTACTCTAAACATCTGTATTCTGTCTTCTAAACATCTGTTCTTTAAAACATCTGTACTCTAAACATCTGTATTCTAAACATCTGTATTCTAAAACATCCGTCTTCTAAAGAAATTAACAATTAAAAATATGGCGACCGTAAATATAAATGTAATTTGTAATGGAACTGAATTAAAAGTACACAGCCTTAATTTAGATCAAAAAATCAACCAACATCATAGTTTTAGAGTAAGCGTTGCTTCCGAAACAGTAGAAAGTAAAAAAGCTGTTAACATTGATAACTCTGTTAACTTTTTGGGGCAAATTCTTGAGGTAGATATTACACCTAAAAAATTACTTTCTGGCGACGGGCTTAAATTTAAAGGTATCGTTACCTCAGTAAATATTGACCGAAGCTATACTAATGATAATTTAATTGTGTTGAGTGGCTACAGTCCAACTTATTTGTTAGAAGATGGTTTGGGCTGTAAATCGTATGAAGAAAATACAGGCGATGATATATTTAATGAAATAGTGGCGAACTATCCGGTTAATTTGTTAAACCCATCGGCATCGGGTAACTATTCTGAAAAGATACCTTATATGGTGCGGTATAAAGAAACTAACTTTCATTTTTTAAGTCGTTTGGCAGCTATGTATGGCGAGTGGTTGTATTACACCGGGCAAGAGTTGATTTACGGTAAGATACAAGAGACCAATCAGGTTGAAATTACCTTAGGTACTGATTTACAAAGTTATGAATACGGCGTACAAATAAAACCGGCAACGTTCGATTGGTTGTCGAATGATTATACCAAAAATAGTCAGTTCAATAGTTCATCCAAATCTTTCACACCAGCAGGTTTAGATGCTTATGGTCAAAAGGCGCACGATATTGCTAAAAGCAAATTTCCAGGCGACTACAAAATGCCGGTAGTTTATGATATAAGAGAAGAAGCTCAATTGAAGCAGCGGGTGGAATTAAGTAAGTCGGGTGTTTTAAGTGATATCACGAATATCAATGGGCAAAGCACTAATCCATCTTTAACAATTGGCACTAATTTAAGCATATATGCCAATAATAAAATTGGTACGAGCGCTAAAAAAGTATTTGTAAATCGCTTTAGGGTAATTGGCGTGCAACACCACATAAATGCAAATAAAGATTATCAAAACAGTTTTAAAGCCATACCTTATGGTGTAACCGTTCCACCTTTAAATCCTAATGTATATAAAATTGAAGCTGAAAAACATACAGCCATCGTAAAAGAAAACAACGACCCTGATAAATTAGGCAGAGTGCGGGTACAGTTTAACTGGCAACAAGGCAACAAAATGACACCTTGGATAAGAGTAAGCACTGCAAATGCAAGCGGCGACCGTGGCATTTATTTTACACCCGAAATTGGCGACGAAGTAATGGTTGATTTTGAACAGGCCAACCCTAACCAACCCTATGTATGCGACACACTTTATCATGGGCAAGCAAAGCCAGAACATTTTGATGCGGATAACAATTTAAAATCCATCAAAACCCGAAGTGGACATACTGTTTTATTTAATGATGAAGCAGGTGGGGAAAGTATTACTATTACCGATAGAAATGGCAATAAAATTGTAATTGACACGGTAGGCAATAATATGAACATAACAGCTTTAGAAACCATGAACTTCAATGCCAGAAATATGAATTTTGAAGTTGGGCAAAATGTAAATTGGAATGTAGGGCAAAATGCCAGCTGGGATATTGGGCAGGATGAAAGCAAAACCGTTGGGATGAATATGAGTGCCAATGCTGGTAATAACATTGAGAATATAGCTTCTAATAAAATAGATATGAATGGTGGAGCATCAGTTGATATGGCTTCTGGTATGAATAATAATTTTTCCTTAGCTGCAAACGGTACCGCCAATTTAGCTACTCAAAATAGCGTAAACACTAAAACAGGTTCTCTGCAAATGAAAGGCACAAAAGGAGCTGATATTTTTGGAAAAAGTGTAAAAGTAAAAGGTAACACAGGAGTAGATATTAACTAAATATAAATTAAATATTTGTATAAGATAACTATGGTAAACTTAAATCCTATAGTAATGGCGAAAAAAGCTAAAGTTGAAAAACAAGATATTTTAAAAATATGGAGTTTTACTATTAATAGTTTTGACTATTCTAAATACACTTTGGTTGATCAAAAAGACCGTGCTTATTTTAAAAAAAACGTTACACCGGCAATAATAAAGGGAGAAAAAATAGGTAAAACCTGGAAACCGCTTATCTATCTTAAAAAAGAACAAAGAAAAAAACCAGACTTTTTAACCATTGAAGATGTAGGCATAGTAATGACCCAAAGAGCGATAGATGCCTTAAATCCTTTACTGGGGAAAAGTATAGAAAAACTGCCTTTGGTTACTTTTAAACAAGCCATGTATTTTGTGCATATTACAGAATCATTAGACTGTTTAAATGATGAAAAAACAGAATACCGTTTATCTGCTGTTACACAAACCAAAGTAGGCATTAACAAGTTTGCCTTTGATGTAGGAAAAATTAAGAACAAACACATCTTTAAAATAAAAGGCTTTTGGTACAACACTTTTGTATCAGATGAATTTCAAAAAATTTGTAAAGAAAATGATTTACAAGGCGTAGATTTTGCTTTTGAAGAAATGGTGTGGACTAATGTTAATTCATTAAACCTTAAAAAAAATAGCAAATAATGGATTACGATATACTCATACCAGCTCAAGTTTTTATTGAGCAAGTTGAACAAGTAGTTGTAAGAGATAATCATATATATGCTCAAACCATAAAATTAAAGCTAACTAATGAAATCTTTTTAGAAGCAGAAGATTTAAATGGATTGGATGTAGCTGAATATGAAAAAAAAGAAGCCGAATGTCTAATCGAAATAATTGAAGCAGAATTTTTACCTCCCAAAATATCAGAAGAAGATGAACCAGACCCAACTATACTTGAGTTGGAATATCTTGGCTATTTGCCTGCATGTTATTTTTTTCCTCCACCGGATGATACTGTAAAAAGAGATGGGAAATTAGATGCACTGTTGTACGAAAGTGCTTTACAAAAACAGTTTTCAGCATATAGCAAAGCGGGTTTTCCATTAGAAGCATTTGAAACACAGCCCTTATTTCAAATGGGTAATGGTACTGCCTTACTTTTTAATAAAGCCATTTTTGATAAAAAACTAAAAGCCTTTATACAAAATAGTAAAGTTTTGGTAAAACCCTTAGATGCAAGATTGTTATCAGTTGCTTCACCCAGAACACTTCCTACCAAAGAAGAATTAGAAGAAAGAAAACAAGAGAGGGCAGCAAGATTTAAGGCCAAGAAAAGTAGGTGGAACATTTTTAATTAATATAATTTAAAAGTAATAGATATGTCGCAACATCCTAAAGCATATTTAATTGAAGGCGGTACGGTAAATTGTACAATGTGTCCTGGGCAAGATGGTTTGTTTATTGGTGGTCACTCTTTAGCCAAATCATATATTGAAGGTATGATACCGGGTGTAAAGCTGGATAATTTACCCTTGAATATTAATTTCGGAGTTTGCAAACTAGGAACCAGAGGACCCTGTGTATTTAATGGGGAGTGGACGAACACGGTAGTTCCGGGGCATGCAGATGAACCTTCATTGATAAAAGAATCAAAAGTAGCCTTATGTAAAACTGGCAAAGGTATTGTTACTGTTAAAGATACTGGCCAGGCATCACCATTTCCAGTAGTAAATTTTGGAAAAGATGGTATTACCGAAGAAGACATCGCTTTATATTTTCTGTATTGCCCAGAGGCATTTGCAACACTTGATTCTGCTAAAAACGGAAAAAGCGATGGCATTGTTTCTATAGATGATTTGAAGGCTTTTATGGATTCACCGATGTTTAACGAACACATAGCCGGAAAATCTTTTATGGATATGTTAGACCACGTTGTGAACACCGAAGCAGGCAGGGAAGACTGGACACAAATTGAAGGTGACGATGGAGACTCTAAAATGTCAAGAGGTGATTTAGAAAAAGCAGCCAACAAGTATCTCACGGGAGTTATTGATGATAACACACTCCAAAAATTAGTAGATGCCTTGCCAGAACAGAAACAATGGTGGGATAAAGCCTTGGATTATGTACAAACCGGTTTAGATATTGTGGGTATGATACCCGGTTTGGGTGAATGGGCTGATGGCTTAAACGCATTAATTTATGCGGGTAGAGGGGATTGGCTCAATGCTGCACTCTGCATGGCATCAATGATACCGGTAGGCGGACAAGCAGCCACCGCAGCAAGAATGACAAGAAAAGCTGCTGGTGCGGCTATACCAGCTGTGGTGAGAGAATCTGTTCAACTAGTTTCAAAGAAATTAAAAGATATTAAAGATGCACTTGCTAAAAGAGTAAAGGCTTTCGGGTGTAAAGACCCAGTTAATCCCGCAACTGGTGAAGTTTTTGGCAACTGGATTGATTTTGAATTACCTGGACCTATACCATTTGTTTGGGAACGTAATTATTATTCTCAGTTAAAATACGAAGGTAATTTTGGGCATCGTTGGAGAGGTAGTTATGAAGTATACCTGGAAATATATCCAGAAGCCATTTACTTTTGCACTGGTAAAGGATATGTAAAATTTCGACCGCTAAAAAATGGAGAAAGCCATTTTAATCTGCAGGAAAGAACTACTTTAAAAAGAGACGAATTTGGTAAACTTACCATTTACAATCATCAAAGCAGGTTAACTTATCATTTTCAAAAAACATCAGATGTTGACGTATTTTTAATCAGCTCCATCCACAATCAATATAAACAATCTATTGAATTTAAATATGATAATAATAAATTAATTCAAGTTATTGATAGTGCTAAACGTTTTTTGGATGTTGAAACTGATTATGACGGGCGCATTACTGCTATTTATCATAAAGAAAAAGAAAAGTACACTTTATTAATGCAGTATAAATATGACAAAGATGGTGACCTGGTGAAAACAACCAATGCGCTTGGCAAAAGTGATTTTATGACTTATAAAAATCATTTGATGATATCTCGGACCAACCGTAATGATGTTCGATTTAACTGGCGATATGATGGTATTGACATTAAGGCAAAATGTATTAAAACCTGGGGCGATAACGGTAAACTACGAGGCGATTTCAATTATGTTGACGAACAAAGTACTATTTTAGTTGATGGCTTGGGTAGAGAAACAACTTACATTTATAAAGATGGATTAGTTATAGAAGAAATTAGTAGAGAAGGGCATAGTAAAAAAACTATATATAATGGTTCACTTCAATTACTCAAAACTATTGATGAGTTAGGCAGAACAACGCAATATACCTATGGTGAAATGGGTAATCAAACTGTTATAGTTTATCCAGATGGTAGCTTAATCAAAATGGAATACGAAAATGACCGCTTAGTTACTTTAATCAATCAAAATAATGCCATCTGGAAGTGGACATATAATCAGCGAGATGAATTAGAAAGCAAAACTGCTCCAACTGGCGAAATCATCTACTTTAAATATAATAAAGATGGTTTATTGAAAAATGTTGCAGATGCTCAAAACAGAAACACCTCATTTAAATACGATGAAAAATATAACCTGGTAGAAACAACCTTCTTTAATAACAAAAAAAATACCTGGCAATATGATAACAAGGGAAACTGTATAAAAACGACCGACATACGTAATAACGTGAGGCAATACAATTATGATTTGTTGAACAGGATTACTAAAATTTACCAGGCAGATGGAAATATAACCGAGTTAAAGTATGATGCTTATGATGGCGTATTGCAAGCCACCGATAAACATCACGATGTAGCATTTGAATATACTGAGCTGGGCAGCTTAAGGTCAAGAACCGAAAAAGGCAGGAAAGTTAAATTCATCTACAATGTTGAAGAGGAGTTAGATTACATAAAAAATGAAAAAGGCAACACCTATCGTTTTAACAGAAATGATACCGGACAGATAATAGAAGAAATTGGTTTTGATGGCTTAACCCGCAAGTATTTACGGGATGCAGCCGGACAAGTAAACACCGTATTAAGACCTAATGATGCAGTAACCAACTACAAATACGATAATAACGGACGTATTTATAAAGTTGAACATGAAGATGGTAACCATTCCATTTTCGGATACGACAAGGCAGGTAATTTAATTGAAGCGATTAATAAAGATGCAGTAGTTACGTTTGGCAGAGATGCCATTGGAAGAATTATTGAAGAAACTCAAAACGGTGTTACTGTCAACAGTAAATATAATGCAAATGGTAGAAACCAAATCACTTCTTCGCTTGGTGCTGATATTCAATTGAACAGAAACGAACAAACCGGATTAGTTGAAAATGTAAAAGCCAAACATAATGCCACAAGTATTTGGGAAGCACAAATAAAAAGAGATGGGACTGGTTTAGAAATTGAACGTTCATTACCGGGTGCTGTAAAAAACACCCTGCAACGAGATAAGACTGGAAATGTGATTGAACATAAAACCAGTAAACGCGATCAAATCCTTCGCCAAAAAACATATACCTGGGATGTAAATAACCGCCTTAAATCTATTATAGATGGCATTACACACGGGCAAATTGATTTTGACCACGATAGTTTCGGCAACTTAATTGGTGCAACTTATCCTGATGGAACGGAGTTGTTCAAAACATCAGATGAAGTAGGCAACTTGTTTAAAACTAAAGAGCAAAGCGATAGAATTTATGGCGATGGCAGTAAATTACTCCAATCAAAAGAATGGAAATATAAATACGATGAAGAAGGTAATCTAACCGAAAAGCAACATCAAAAAAACAAAAAAATCTGGACTTACCAATGGCAAGCAAATGGTATGCTAAAAGCCGTTGAACGACCAGATGGCAAAACAGTTTCTTTTAAGTATGATGCCTTAGGTCGCCGCATTGAAAAAACATTTGAGGACAATTCAACCCGTTGGGTGTGGGATGGTAATGTACCTCTACACGAATGGACAGAAAGTGAAGAACAGCAAAATCAACTAATTGATGAAGCCGGTAAATTAGCAGTTGCGAAGCCAAAGGATATAATCACCTGGGTATTTGATGAAGGTAGTTTTGTGCCGGCAGCCAAAATTGAAGATGAGGAGACCTACAGCATTATTACCGACTATTTAGGAACTCCAGCAGAAATGTACAATAGTGATGGAGAAAAAACCTGGGCTTGCGAATTGGATATTTATGGAAAAGTTCGTAACATTGAAGTTGGTTCTTTGAATGATTGTCCGTTTAGGTATCAGGGACAGTATGAAGATGTTGAGACTGGGTTGTATTATAATCGGTTTCGGTATTACTCGCCGGATGAGGGTGGGTATATTAGTCAGGATCCGATAAGAATGCAAGGAAACAACCCAAACATTTATGCATTTGTAAAGGATAGTAATTGCAGCTTCGACCTATTTGGATTGTCTCCTTACAGTGGGGAGCCTCCAGAACCAGGAAGACCAACACCCGATAACACTGGTGGTAAATTTGAACCAGGCAAAGGAAGTGGTCATTACAGACCAAATAGTGACTTTAACAATACGAAAGGTTGGGTTGACAAACGTGGCAATTTATGGGTACCAACAGGAACGGGTCCTACAGCACATGGCGGTCCTCATTGGGATGTGCAAACAAAAGGCGGGAATGGCTATACAAACGTTTATCCTGGAGGACATCAATCAGGTGGTAAAAATCCAAAACCCCAGTTAGGTGGTTGCTAAAAAAAATGACAAAATAATATATGAGTATAAATGACTTAAAGAAATATTACCCAAGCACTTTTTATCCTATATTTCAAAATGATTATAACGAATCTAAAAATATAATTGATTATCGTTGTAGTGCGTTTCCATTTTTTTTTACAACGTTTAAAAGTCTTTCAGAGACTTTAGAAAAGATAAATGAAAAAGAAGTAAATGAAATCAGATGGAGATTTTTAAATGCATTAGAAAAAATTCAATCACAAAAAAACACATATAAAAAAATAAATTTTTCAAATTTAGTTGAGAAAACAACTAATATTACTATTGATGATGTAATTAATCTTACTGAAAATAGTGGTATTGATTTGTTTATTCCTGATTCAAAAATTATGCTAAAGGGACATGATCATCACGGATTTATTTTATACTGTGATCATAAAAATCAAAATGTTATTGGGGAGATTAAAAGCATCCTCAAAAAAAATTCATTATACCTGCTCACTAATCCATATTCCAATAAGAACTCATAGTATAATGAATGAAATGGTTGCCATTAATCTGAAATAAATAACTTGAATATGAATCCAAACAATGAAATAATCATCCCATCAATTCCCATTATCCTACCAACAGGTTTTTATAAAATGCCACCAGAAGAAATGGATCGCCAATACCCCAACAAAGCGCAAATGCCGCAAGAGGCTTTTTATAGTGAAGATGGTAAAGCCATTTTGGGCATTAACCACCGGGTAGATAAATTTGATATAAAAGATATCCAGCAATTTAAAGAAAAAGTATTTGACCAATCCGTAAAACGGGCGCACCCTGAATATACCAGTAAAATTCAAGCAATTAATGGTGTTCCTTGTGTGCTGATGTCTTATAAAGTTGAGTTGGATAAGCCTTTGTATATGTCAACATTAGTTAGTTGCCATCAAAAAAGAATGTTGTTTATTGCTTTTACATGCCCTTACCAGAAAAAAGAAAAATGGCAACCTGTAGTAGATGAGATTTTTCAAACTTTGCAAGCCAAACCTTAATTCTACAAAAAATTTAGTTCTCCACACCTTTCCCAAATACAGGAATCTTCTCTAAATAAATTCATAAGCAGAATAATAAAAAAAATCTCATCAAACTGTTAACATCTCACCAACTGCTGGAATATAAGGTTGTATTATTTATTAAAACAACTTTTTAAAAAATTAAAAAATTAAAATTATGGCAGCAGTAATTAAAGCCCTATTTAAATGTGACGGACAAGAAAGCGAAGTAACCGCATTGTCTTATTCTTTCGATCAAAATATTGATAACATTGGTCAGCCAGCAGGTGAAGTGCGTGGTGGTATTATCAATGTATCTCTAATGTCGGCCAAAAGCGAAAAGCGGTATGGTTGGATGGTCGCTTCTGATGTTAAAAAATCTGGTGAAATCGAATTTATTGACAGCCAAGGGCAATCCTTAAAAACCTTAAAATTTGAAGACGCCTATTGTGTAGGTTACACAGAAGATTTTGTAGCTTTTGATGGTGAAGCCAAGAAAGGTGTAACTGTAAAAGATGGCGCCAAAGAACACTTAACCTTAAGTTGTAGAACCATTGCGGTAGCTGGTGAAACGCATGAAAATACTTGGGAAACCATTTAAATTTTAAGCAGAACACAGAATACAGATTCTGGGATTAGAGATTTTTTAGAATACAGAATACAGAAGAACGTAATTTATTATGTTCTTCTGTAAATATCTGTTCTTTAAAACATCTGTACTCTAAACATCTGTATTCTGTCTTCTAAACATCTGTTCTTTAAAACATCTGTACTCTAAACATCTGTATTCTGTCTTCTAAACATCTGTTCTTTAAAACATCTGTACTCTAAACATCTGTGTTCTAAAACATCTGTCTTCTAAAGAAATTAACAATTAAAAATATGGCGACCGTAAACATAAATGTAATTTGTAATGGAACTGAATTAAAAGTACACAGCCTTAGTTTAGATCAAAATATCAACCAACATCATAGTTTTAGAGTAAGCGTTGCTTCCGAAACAGTAGAAAGTAAAAAAGCTGTTAACATTGATAACTCTGTTAACTTTTTAGGGCAAATTCTTGAGGTAGATATTACACCTAAAAAATTACTTTCTGGCGACGGGCTTAAATTTAAAGGTATCGTTACCTCGGTTCATATTGACCGAAGCTATACTAATGATAATTTAATTGTGTTGAGTGGCTACAGTCCAACTTATTTGTTAGAAGATGGTTTGGGCTGTAAATCGTATGAAGAAAATACAGGCGATGATATATTTAATGAAATAGTGGCGAACTATCCGGCTAATTTGTTAAACCCATCGGCATCGGGTAACTATTCTGAAAAGATACCTTATATGGTGCGGTATAAAGAAACTAACTTTCATTTTTTAAGTCGTTTGGCAGCAATGTATGGCGAGTGGTTGTATTACACCGGGCAAGAGTTGATTTACGGTAAGATACAAGAAACCAATCAGGTTGAAATTACCTTAGGTACTGATTTACAAAGTTATGAATATGGCGTACAAATAAAACCGGCAACGTTCGATTGGTTGTCGAATGATTATACCAAAAACAGTCAGTTCAATAGTTCGTCCAAATCTTTCACACCAGCAGGTTTAGATGCTTACGGGCAAAAAGCACACGACATTGCTAAAAGCAAATTTCCAGGCGACTACAAAATGCCGGTAGTTTATGATATAAGAGAAGAAGCTCAATTAAAGCAGCGGGTGGAATTAAGTAAATCCAGTATTTTAAGCGATACTTCTACTTTTAGCGGACAAAGTACCAATCCATCTCTAGCAATTGGCACCAATTTAAGTGTGTTTGCCAATAATAAAATTGCTGGTGTAAGTGCCAAAGCATTTATTAATCGTTTTAGAGTAATTGGTGTGCAGCATCACGTTAACGTAAATAAAGATTATCAAAACAGTTTTAAAGCACTTCCTTTTGGGGTGACAGTTCCACCAGTCAATCCTTATGTGTATAAAATTGAAGCTGAAAAACATGCTGCCATTGTAAAAGAAAATAACGATCCTGATAAATTAGGTCGGATTAGAGTTCAATTTAACTGGCAAAAAGGCCAAGAAATGACGCCTTGGATACGAGTAAGTACCGGACACGCCAGCGGTGATCGAGGGATTTATTTTACCCCTGAAATTGATGATGAAGTGATGGTTGATTTTGAACAGGCAAATCCCAATGACCCCTATGTTTGCGATACACTTTATCACGGCAATACAAAGCCAGAACATTTTGATCCGGATAACAATTTAAAATCTATTAAAACACGGAGTGGGCATACTTTTTTATTGAATGATGAAGATGGGAGAGAAAGTATTACCATTAATGACAAGCATGGCAATCAAATAATGATTGATACTGCTGGAAATAATATGACAATTACGGCTTTGGAGACCATGACCTTTAATGCGAAGAATATGAATATTAATGTTGGAGAGAATATGACCACAATGGTTGGAGACAATATGTCAACTACTGTGGGCAAAAATATTGATAAAACTGTAGGAGAAAATATGTCGGTGATGGCAGGAAAAACTATTAATAAACAAGCTGGTGAGAATGTTAATATAGTAGCTCAAAGTTCGGTTAGTGTTGTTGCAAATTCAAATGCTTTAATAAATAGTGGAAAAAGTTTAAGCATTAATGGAAAAGATGTTGAAGTAAATGGTGGTAGTACGATTAAAATAAAATCATCAGATACAGATATATTTTAAATATTGAACTTATGGAAGCCTTAGAATATATAACAAAAGATGCTTTAATGATGTGTAATCAGGGTGGTGCTCCCGATTTTTTTAGTCCCACTTATAATACACATATCAAGATTCATGGTTTATTGGTAGCTACCAATATGGATGGCGCTCCATTGGTAAACATTCCTTCATTTAAAGTCTGTAAAATAACCAAAGGACCTTGTGCTCCAGCAACCGCACCATTGACCTGGAAAAAAACATTTGATATTAAAGTCAAAGGAATAAATACACTTGTAGGAGAAAGTACCTGCCCTTGCAATGTTGGTGGAACTATAGAGTTTTTAACTAGCGGACAGGTACCTTTACCTCCAGAAGCTCAAGCAGAAGTAGATGCTTTAAAAGACCAAGCTCAGAGAACTTTGGATGATGCCGGTCACGGGGATAGTGTAGGGGAAACCGGTTTCGCAGAAGGAATGATACCTGTTTGGGGATCTGGGAGAGATTTTGTAAATGATTTCCAAACAGGAGATGGATGGGGCATGGCTATGAATGGAGGCTTTTTAGTTTGGGATGCAGCCTCAGTTGTTGCAGGAGTTTTTTCATTTGGTGCAGGAACAGCCTTGATGCAAGGTGCAAAAGCAGGTGTTAAAGGAGTAGCTAGTGGTGCTGCAAAAGCCCTTTCACGAGAAGCTTTACAACAATTAGGGAAATCAGTATTTAAACATTTAACAAAAGAAGCCTTAGAAGCCAGCTTAAAAAGAAATATGGCTAAGTTAGGCTTGAAAGTTGTAACAGGCTGCTTTACTGGTGAAACCCTAATACATACTAAAAATGGTTTGAAAAAAATTAAAAATATAAATATTGGAGATGAAGTATATTCATATGATATAGAAAAAGGCAAAACAATACTTCAAAAAGTGGTTAGTTTGTATAGTGAAGACGTTGAAGAATTATTGGAAATAACTACAGAAAATGAGATTATCAAAACTACAAAGAACCATCCATTTTATGTGAATGGTGCATATAAAGATGCTGAACAGATTGTAATAGAAGATTATCTATTTCTCAAAAATAATAGGAAAGTAAAAGTTATTGGGCTTAACTATGTTGAAAATAAAGCAAAAGTTTTTAATTTTGAAGTAGAAGTAAATCATTGCTATTTTGTTGGTAAAGATGGAATTTTAGTACATAATATATGTTATAAAAAAGTTTTTTTTGATGCTTTTCCTCATTTAAAAGGAAAGGTTGTAGTACACCATGCTGTTGAACAACAAGTATTGAAAAAGTGGCCAGGACTTTTTGATGAAGCCTTTATGCATTCTTTAAATAATTTAAGAGGTATACCAAAAAATTTAAATAATTCTTTACATTTAAGCAAAATACGAATAGAGTGGAATAAGTTTTACAGGGCTTTTGATAATGCAGGAAAAATACCTACGAGACAGCAAGTTTTAAATTATGCAGGAGCAATAGACAAAAAATTTGGTAATTTATTTGATCCGCCATTTTAAAAAATGTAATATAATGAGTTATAAGAAAATTCAACCGGAAGTAATTGTAGGTTTGGGCACACGTACTATTTTTAAAGAGACAGAACCTCCGTTTCTAACAATTATTAGCTTACACATAGATTTAGAAGATTGGTTGGGCGACGATTTAATGGAATGTTTTCCAGTACTTTTGGTTTCTAATGAATTGAAAATTGGTTTGGAAAACAGCAATTTTACTGGTTTTCAATTTCACGAGATGGAAGTAACAAAAGCTCAATATTTTAATGATAATTATCAACTAAATAAAGAATTACCAAAATTTTATTGGATGAAAATTATTGGTGAAAAGGGATTAGATGATATGATAAGAGATAATACCACGAGAGAATTATTTGTTAAGAATACCTTAATTGAATTTTTAAAGAAGAAATTTATTGTAAAATATATGGAAGTTAATCCAGAAAGAAACGAATTTGATGATTTGCTGGATAAAATGATTGCTTCTGAATAACGAAAACCTATATAGGAATAAATTTATCAGAAATAGTGAAATTTAGAATGGGATTATTAAATTTTATATCGGGTGTAAAAAATAGAGATCATTTATTGATTTCTAAACTTGAAAATTATACTAAATCTTATACATTAAAAACTGAAAACCAACTTATGTATGGTTCGAAATCTCAAATATTGAAATCTAAAACTGAAACTAAAATACGAATTGATCAAGAAATTTATAAAAACAGGTTATTTTCTAAAGTTACTATACTTAATATTAAAGGTGAAACAGAATCAGATGAAATTAAAACAGTACTTAATCAAGCATTAATCTTATCCGAAATATCACCAAGTATATTGTTTAAAAGAAATTTGGATGGAGAATTATTACAGATAGAAAATACAGAACAGCTAACTAAAGAATGGAATAGCTGGAAGAAAACAAAATTACGAGAAGTGTTTCAAGACAAAAGGGAAAGTGAACGCTTCGTTAAAAATTATGAGAAAGGGCTTTGTAATATGTCATTAAATATATTTAATAATTTAACATATAAATTTGTGTTGCCTGAATGTTTAAACAACAAATCGTATATTTCAAAAAATGAAAACATAAGTGCATCAAAATGTGCCAATTCAAAATTAATCTCAAACCTTCATATGGATTATTTTATGCATACATACAAGTTGACTGGAGAAAATGATGACACTATTCATATAAAGTCTAAAATTAAAAATAAAGATATTTTAACAAAGGATTTATTAAAAAAATTGCCTTTCCAAAATGAAAATTATACTTTTGATCAATACGCATATAAAATTAACAAGAAATATAAGTTTAACAGAAATACTTCAGAAATAATAAGTGGAAAATTTAGTTTTAAAGAGAGCATTCATAATGAATTTTATTATAATATTAATATGATTATAGATTAAGGAAGGCAAACAAATCCTACTCGGCGAGATTTACATTCTTCCCGTATCTTTAATTAGGGCTTGCTGACTTTCTCAAACCATCATTTTTTCTTTCATAAATTATTATTTATCAATATTTTACGTAGATAAATTATTTTTATTAATTTTGATAAGTGCAAGCTATTTTGTATATTGAAGCTTAAAATTGTGCACTTATGGTTAAGTATACACCAGCAAATCAGCTTACTTTGGAGGGTTTTAGTACCCCATTTGAACAGCATTTAGATAAAGATAACCGATGGGTAAAATTGGCAGAGTTGATCCCTTGGGATGAATTGGCAACCCAGTATGCTAAGCAGCTCAATAGCAGTAAAGGGAAATATTGTATTG
>Ga0209187_1000533_pt1 | contig 62667 bp, 67 predicted proteins | sample BantaG_FD_187430 | JGI IMG/M metagenome (GOLD analysis project Ga0209187, IMG submission 187430) | Marine algal microbial communities from Bantry Bay, Ireland - BantryBay_4 metaG (SPAdes) (version 2) | ecosystem: Host-associated > Algae > Red algae > Unclassified | place: Bantry Bay, Ireland...
AGAGGCACCATAGCCGCGACTATGAGAAGCGTCGCCGGGACGCTAATAATAACGTTACGCCGCAATACGCCGACGAGCATGAAAAAAGCTATTACGACAAGATAGGCCAATAACGCTGTTGTGGACTTGGTTAAAATGAGGCCGATAAAACAAACCACAACGAAGAAACTGGCTATCAAGATTCTTTTCGGCTTGATCGCCAAATAAGCCAGGTTGGTTAGCCCGGCCCATAGGAAGAATTGTCCGGTCGCGTTCTTTTCGAACCAAGGGCCGACAAGGGCGCCTTCATAGACTTCCTGCATTTTACCCAGTTTCGGAATTCCGACATATAAGATAAAACTGATGACGATCAGCAGAAGACAACTTCGCCAGATACATTTTATGAGGTCTTCCCAATTCGCAATACCCGCAACCATGCCCAAATAAGTCACGACGATTAGCATGACGATTGCCTCGCGGATTGTATCCGCCGGACTTACTGACCATGTGTATGATGTCACTGCCAATAGCGCTATCGCGACCCACGTCCAGCAAGCAATTACGCCCGTCAGTGTTGCCCGCACTCTGAGAAGCATGTTGAGTAGCATCAGAAGCAATACCGGGATCGATAACAATACTTCCGGCGTGGGCGGAGCGTAGTTGAATAGCTTTACGTAGAGTGAGCCCGGTGCGCCGGACAAAAAAATCACAACCAATGAAAAAAGGAATAGCTCCATTTTGGTCGCGCGTTGATACATTCATAGGAAATCAGATATTATGGTTAATTTTAAATTAAAATAACGAAATGAACGCCTGTCATTTTCCTTCAAAATCTCTTGTCGGAACACCGTCAGAAACGCCCGCGACGATACCGCTCTACCTAGGTTGTGTGACCTATGGACGGGGGGCAGGGCTCCAAAAATTAGCGGGGCAGAGCAGTCTCAGGCAACTCCCGAATTCAATTAAAGAGAAAGCTTGGCAAAGGCAGCTTGTTCACGTAACGTTCCGGCATGACTGTGACACGCATTATCGGGATTGATCCCTCATTAGTCGCGTGTGGCTGGGGCGTGATTGATAAGGCCGGGAATAAGATTACTCATATTGCCCACGGCGTTATCCGTCCCCCGCGTAAAGAACCGCTGGCCTCACGCCTTCATTTTATCTTTGATGCGCTGACCACGCTTATCCGTGAATTTAATCCATCCGAAGCGGGGGTGGAGGAGGCCTTTATGAAAGACAATGCGATGAGCGCGCTGAAATTGGGTCAAGCCCGGGCGGCGTGTATTTTGGCGGCAACATCAAATGGATTGAACATCGGCGAATATGCTGCGCGGCTGGTCAAGAAATCCGTTGTCGGAACGGGCGCCGCTGACAAGGCGCAAGTTGCGCATATGGTCAATCTCTTGCTCTCGGGCGCAAATGTTAAGGCGGGCGATGCCGCCGACGCACTGGCCATCGCCATAACGCATGGGAATAACATATTGACGCCCGCACAATTGGCGCGGCGCGTGAGTTAGAAATTAATAGTTGTCCGAGACGAGAACCCCTGACGGGTCATTCCCAACACTGCGAGTGATGTCTTCGTCCTCAGGCTCTTCATGCACGCTGGTGATAAGGCTGTTGAGACCGCGCGTCACCAAGCCGTCCAAATTAGTGACGAAATAGCAGCTTACAGAGGGATTATCCGTTTGACAGACAGGTGCGCTATTTGCGCAGCGGGGTCCAGTCTATGACAGGTGTTTCCGGCTCTGGCCAGTGATGCACCGGCGGTTCGTAAACGGGCTCCACATAAGGGATGGGTTCGACATATGGAATGGGTTCCGGCTCTACGATTTGCGGGACCTCGACAATCTGAACTTCGGGCGCAGGCGGCTGGGTGACATACTGATAGACCGGATAAACAGGGACGACGCTCATCATGCCGCAGCTCTGAACTTCGGCTTGGCAAGACCCTCTTAGCCCTCCGCCATAGCGTGAGCGGTGCGTTGCAATGGAAGAATGCTGTGACTTATATCCATAGGCCGATTGCGAATAACCATATCCGGCTCGCATGGACGCCTCTTGGGTCGCCGTTTTATATGACGGCGCACACGCACTTACGGCTGCAGCGCTGAGTCCACCGACCAAAAACAGCCTGAATGTTCGTAAGTTGTTAACCATAAATCCCCGCTAATCTAAATCGGTTAATGAGATACTAATGTTGTTTCAAAATCCTAATATTTGCCTTTCGCCATGAAGGCCCTAGACCGTGCCTATGATGTTTTGTTTTGATTCCTCTTTTTGGCTTTGGGTGGCGACATGATCGGGATGCTCAGCGGTGTGTGCTTGATGGCCGGAACAGGTGAGGCGATTCTGGATTGCGGGGGCGTGGGTTATCTTGTGCAATGCGGGTCAAAAACCTTGGGCCAGCTCTCCGAAGGCACGCCCGCACGCCTGCACATTGAGACGATTGTGCGGGAGCAATCAATCACGCTTTACGGGTTCGCATCAGAGGAATCGCGTGCGTGGTTCGTGCGCCTGCAATCTGTCCAAGGGGTCGGGCCAAAAGCGGCTCTGGCGATATTAGATATCTTGTCGCCCAGTGAAATTATGAGTGCAGCTGCATTGGAAGATAAAACCGCATTTTCCCGCGCCTCGGGTGTGGGGCCAAAACTGGCGACGCGGATTGCGACAGAACTCTCCGGTAAAGCTGCGCCCACGGGCCGCGGATTTCAAGCGGCCTTTACGCCGCCATCTTCCGCCGGGGCAGGTGAGGCCGAGCGCACAGAAGGCCTATCCGATATGCGCCTGCGCAATGACGCCATCAGCGCGCTGGAGAATTTGGGCATAGGTCAAAGCGAGGCCCTGCGCGCCGTCGCGAAAGCTTACGGCACATTTGCGGATGATCCGAGTTTGGACGATCTGATTAAAGTGTCTTTGAAGGAGTTGGGGTCCTAAGTGACCGAGGACCGTATCATATCCGCTGACACCCAGACCGGGGATGTTCGGGACCGCGCGTTACGTCCGCTGTCCTTTGGCGATTTCGTCGGGCAGGCGTCCGCGATTGCGAACCTGAAAGTCTATGTCGAGGCCGCGAAAGGTCGGGGCGAGCCATTGGATCATTTGCTGCTCTCGGGTCCGCCGGGACTGGGTAAAACGACACTTTCGCAAATCGTTGCACGAGAGCTGGGTGTGAATTTCCGGTCAACCTCGGGGCCGATTATTTCAAAGGCCGGAGACCTTGCGGCGCTGCTCACCAATTTAGAGCCGAATGATGTTCTCTTTATTGATGAAATCCATCGCCTCAATCCCGTCGTCGAGGAAGTGCTTTACCCTGCTATGGAGGATTTTGAGCTGGACCTGATCATTGGGGACGGTCCGGCGGCACGGTCGATCAAGATTGATATTGCGCCCTTCACGCTCATAGGGGCGACGACGCGGGCAGGGTTGCTTGCAACGCCTTTGCGGGACCGTTTCGGCATTCCCGTCCGCCTCGAATTTTACGATGTCAAAGACCTGACAAGTATCGTCACCCGCGCCGCAGGAAAACTCGGCATGAATATCACCTCGGACGGCTCGCATGAAATCGCGCGCCGCGCGCGCGGGACTCCGCGAGTGGCCGGGCGGCTTTTGCGGCGCGTGCGGGATTTGTCTGAACATGCAGGTCACGCAGTCGTTGATGCGCCCGCCGCAGATGCCGCGCTGAAACGACTCGGCGTCGATGATATCGGCCTCGATAAACAGGACATGCGCTATCTCCATGCGCTGTGCGAAATGTTCGGCGGCGGTCCGACGGGCGCGGATACGCTGGCGGCGGCCTTGTCCGAAGCCCGCGACGCGCTGGAAGATGTGATTGAGCCTTACCTCATTCAGCAAGGCTTTCTGCAACGCACCCCGCGCGGCCGAATGGCGACCCCGCGCGCCTATGCGCATCTGGGATTGAACCCGCCCTCCACGCCGCCCGCGCCAACTTTGTTTGAGGGAAAATAGCTTGACCGAACAACCCAATATTGGCTGGTTTGAGGGGCGGGAGCATCACTATCCTTTGCGGGTGTTCTATGAAGATACGGATTTTTCCGGCATTGTTTATTACGCGAATTATTTGCGCTTTTGTGAGCGCGCACGGAGCAGTTTCTTTCGCCTCGTCGGGTTTGAACATGCGAAGCTTTGGGACGCCGAAGACCCGCTCGCTTTCGCCATTCGCAAGATAGATTTGGAATATAAAAAACCCGCCCGCGTGGATGATCATCTGGTCGTTGTCACAACATATGACCGCATAAAAGGCGCGCGCCTTTGGGTCAGCCAAGCGGTCTATCGCGGGGATGAGCTATTGGTGACAGCCATATCAGAAGCCGCCTGCATAACGCCCGAAGGCCGCCCGAAGAGAGCGCCGAAATTTATGGTGGAGGCGTTGGGCCCTTATCTATCCCCTCCTGACGTGTCCCCGGGCAACGACCCGGGGTCTCCATCGACATCATGACGAGAAAAGCGACTCAGACAAATTGGGTCTACATTCTCGCGAATAGATATAATAATGCGATTTACGTTGGTTCAACCTCTGACATAATCTTACGAATTGCCCAGCACAAAGCTGGGGAAATTAAAGGGCATACAAAGAAATATAATATCAATAAGCTCGTTTATTTTGAGCGGTGCGACGATATGGATCTTGCATTGAAGCGTGAAAAACAGCTGAAAAATTGGCCGCGCGCGTGGAAGAATGACCTGATTAAACAAAGCAATCCCGGCTGGATCGACATTTACGAGAAGGCTATCGAAGACCAAAAGTCGGTAGATTGGGAATAAACGAAGGAGACCCCGGGGCGTTGCCCGGGGACAGCACGAATATGAATTTTACTGAATACACCCTCTGGCCAACCCGCAAGACCGCTGACCCACGCGCAGCGACGCAGGTTCAATTTGTGCATGGCCTCACGGAAATCCTGCAATACCAAGCTCCGATGCAGGCCCTGTCCCTGTTTCAGACCTACGCCAAGGCCTCGGGCCTAATGAAAATCGCCGCGCCCGTGCGGCGCAAATTTGAACGCGCCATTACCCTTGCAGAGAAATCCGGCGACATCATTGTTGAGCGAGAGCCTGACCCTGAGGCTGATGGTCCCGATGACAGTGTCGGCTGGATATTGCGTTTGCCAGATCAGAAACCTGTCAGTCTGCGCGATCTCGGCCCGCGCGGCTTCGCAGAAATCCCGATGAGCGAGCTGGCCGCGCTAGTGCTCGAAATCCGAAGCGCGGATGAATTTGCGGGCCGCGAAGATATTTACCGCAGCGTTCTTGAGCATTACGGGCTGCAAAAACTCACAGCTCTCGTCAGGCGTCGTCTCGATGCTGTTCTCGCGGAGTATTTCTAATGACGCGGGACACACTTTTCCTCCTCCCGCCGGGTTTTGCGGATAATAATCGACGAGAGTATTGTCCGGAGTGCGCGGAAATTTGGGGCGTCTTGTCTTATTACCCCGCCATCCAGCAGAGCGTCGAGATGATCTATCAACCGATTGCTAAACCGCGAGCGGAGCTCGTGGCGTTATTGGGGGATAAGAATCAAAACTGCCCAACGCTTGTGCTTGCGGAGGGCAGTCCTGAATTTGAAAATTGCGGTATTATGAGTTGGCGCGGTGCGCGCTTCATTAATAATGCCCGCGACATTGGCCGCTATTGGTCACAGAGCTACGGCACTGCGGTCCCGCGCGGAACGGGACCCCTATAATACGAGACCGATTTGGGCCGGCTAAATGTTAGCCCTGTGACGGCGCGCCGATCGCTTCGCCCGGCGCGGGGCCAACGGCTCCAACGACAACGTCCGGGCTGCAGAAATTCGAAACTTCAGTCTGATTTCCGGTTTCCGGATTGGTCACGACATAAAAGACTTGCGCCTGTTTCATGACGATTTTCTGCTCTGTGCGCTGCTCAATCGGATCATAAGGTGGATTTTCAATCAAACTGATACCAACGACAGTTCTGGTCTCAGCCGGAATTTCTACGCGTTGCAGGTCCGACACCTCGTAACAGGCCGGTTTTACGGGCGCGATGACGACGGGTGTTTGAACCACTGGTTCTTCAACCTTGGGATTGCTTGCGCAAGCAGACAGTGTGACTGTCACAAAGGCGAGGGCTATGAGCCCTTTAAAGGATGTACGCATGATATTCTCCGAGTTGTAAGACGTCATATGTGACGATTCCGCCCAAATTACGACCAAATTAAGCTGTATTTTGGCAATTCTAAGCAGTTCGTTTAAGGATAGGGTTAAGGTTTTATTATTACAGCTTACAAACGCGTAACTGGCTCCAAGGGCAATGGGGCGCTAACGCCAGTTCAATTCGCCAAAGACCCATAGAAGGATTCATATGTTTGACGTTATATTTCAGGCCAGTCCCTTGGCTGACGTCCATAGCGGGGATTTCTCCTTTATCTCGCTTTTTCTGCGCGCGGATTGGGTTGTGAAATCCGTGATGATCCTGCTTGCACTTGCCTCAATCTGGTCTTGGGTCGTGGCCGTTGATAAATTTATCATGTTTGCCATGCTTAAACGCCGCGCGACAGCGTTCGAGGATACGTTCTGGTCGGGCCGGACGTTAGACGAGTTGGCAAAGGCCCTGGGGTCCGATACACGCGATCCAATGGCCCGTGTTTTTGCAGCCGCCATGCGCGAATATAATGAGAGCCAAAATGCTGCCGCGACACCGGGCGTCTTGGGCCGCTCCAACGCAACACATGAGCGTATCGACAGTGTCATGAACTTGGTTATCAACCGCGAACTCGCTAAAGCCGAGCGCGGCATGACGGTCCTCGCAACTGTGGCGTCGGCCTCGGTGTTCGTAGGCCTGTTCGGGACGGTCTGGGGTATTATGAATGCGTTCCGCGCGATTGCGGCCAGTCAGAATACAAACCTATCCGTCGTCGCCCCCGGTATCGCAGAAGCGCTCTTTGCGACGGCGTTAGGTCTTATCGCTGCGATCCCTGCGCTAATATTCTACAATATGTTTACGTCTGACTTGGACAAATATGGCGGTCGTTTGGAAGGGTATTCTGACGAGCTCTCTGCCATTCTTTCGCGTAAGCTCAGCAAAGGCGCGTAAAGATGGGCGCAAATGTCAAACGCGGCGTGGGCCGAAATTCAGGCCGTCGGCGTCATCGCCGCACAGCGTTGAATGCGGACATTAACGTAACGCCGCTGGTCGATGTCATGTTGGTGTTGCTAATCGTTTTCATGGTGGCCGCGCCGCTGCTCAGCGTGGGCGTTCCGATTGAGCTGCCGAAAACAGACGCCAAATCCCTGCCGTCGCAGACGGAGCCGATTACGATTACAGTCAATGCTGTCGGTGAAATTTTCATTCAAGAAACCGAAATTGCGCTTGACGACATCGCCAAGCGCCTCGTCGCCATCAGTAATAATGGCTATGACGAACGCATCTATTTGCGCGGCGACGGTCAAGCCAATTATGAAGCTGTCATGAAAGTCATGGCCCGCGTCAATGCCGCCGGCTTCTCAAATCTCGGCCTCGTCACCGACCCAGTGAGTTCGGGGAATTAAACTCGGCCTCCCCATATCCCTGATGCTGCATATCGGCGTTTTTGGCGGTTTCACCTTGTTTGCGGCTGAGGCCAAACCCCTGACCGAAGCTAAAGTCATACCCGTTCAAATCCTCACGGTTGCACCGGAAACCAATGTGTCTGCGGCGATAAAACGCCCCCCCAAACGCGTCGTCCCGGAAGAGCAGCCGGAGATTATGACCTCGCCGACGCCGATGGAAAATGCGGAAGAGGTTGCACCGGAAGTCAAAGTCACCCCAAAAGAGCAACCCGTTGAAAAGCAGGCCGATATCACGCCTGAAATCACAGAAGATGCGGAAGCCATTCCTGAGCCTGACCCGACACCAGAACCCCCAAGTTTTGATCTGGATGCCCTATCGGGTCTGATAGATAAAACCCGCGAAACCGCGCCCGAGGCGAACCAACAGGTCGCACTTGAAAGTGAAACCGCCCAAGCGCGTTTTGAGGAAATTGCCCGCCGAGCTGAGGGTGAGGGTAGCGGCCTCGCCGCGACGGAAGCCGACCTCGTGGCCAATGCAATGTATAGATGCTGGCGCATGCCCGCCGCCGCAAAAGACGCGGAAAACCTGCAAGTCCGCCTCAACGTCAAACTCGTCATCGGCGGTTACGTTGAGAGCGTGACCTTGATTGATCAAGCCGCGTCCCGGCGTCTGTCGCCCGGAAATGAATATTGGGATGTGGCCGAACGCGGCGCCATCGCAGCCGTTAACAAATGTGCACCTTATGATTTCCTACCTGAGGAACGTTATGGTGTATGGAGAGAACTTATCTTGAACTTGCGGCCGCAATTGTAAAGACTGCCCCTATGACACGTATCACGCGAATTTTCCCGATCTTGGCCGCATGGCTGCTGGCTCTCTTCCTGAGCTTGCCGGCTCAGGCCCAATTAGAAATTGATATCACCAAAGGCAATCTCGACCCGGTGCAAATCGCTGTGCCGAATTTTCTCGCCAACACGCAATCCGAACGGGAATTGGGGACTCAGATTGCGCAGGTCATTCGGGCCGATTTGGAACGCTCCGGCTTATTCAAAGCCCTGGATTCTGCCAGCTTTTTGGAAACCCAGACCAATATCGACTATAAACCGACCTTTTCTGATTGGCGGGTGATTAAAGCGGATGCCTTGGTATCCGGCCGCATAAAAACGGAAAGCCCGAGCCGTATTCTGGTCGAATTCCGCCTGTGGGACGTCTTCGCCGGACAGCAGTTAAAAGGTGTTCGTTTCGCAACTACACCCGATAATTGGCGGAGGACTGCGCATAAAGCGTCTGACGCTATTTATGAGGCCTTGACGGGGGAGGGCGGATATTTCGATTCTCGTATTGTGTTCATTGATGAGCGAGGCCCAAAAACAGACAAAACCAAACGGCTCGCCATTATGGATCAAGATGGAGAAAACCCGATTTACTTGCTCGGTGGATCAAACCTTGTGTTGACCCCGCGCTTTTCGCCAAGTTCTCAGACCATCGTCTATATGAGTTACGAGAACAGCAATCCAAATATATACTTGTTGGATATCGAGACAGGTCGCCGGGAGTTGTTGGGTGATTTCCCGGGCATGACCTATGCACCGCATTTGTCGCCTGACGGGAACAGTTTGATTCTGACGATGGAACGCCGCGGAAATTCAGACATTTACGTCATGGATTTGAAATCCCGCAGCACAACCCGTTTAACGACTGATCCGGCAATTGATGTCTCTGCCAGCTATTCGCCAGACGGGAAGAAAATCGTGTTCACGTCTGACCGAGGCGGCTCGCCACAGATTTACACAATGGACGCCAATGGAAAAAATGTGAAGCGGATCAGCTTTGGTAAGGGCCGTTATTCCGCTCCGATATGGAGCCCGCGCGGTGATAAAATCGCCTTCGCTCACAGTTCAGGCGGCAAGAATGGTATCGGCGTGATGGATGTCGACGGGAAAAACGATCGCATTTTGACAAATAGCTATATGGACGAAAGCCCGACCTGGTCACCCAATGGCCGCGTGATCATATTCTCCCGCGAATACCGCGGAAGAGAGGGGAGAGTTGAGGTTTGGTCAGTGGACCTTACAGGGCAAAATTTACGCCGCGTGGAGACGCCGGGAATGGCTTCCGATCCGGCTTGGTCGCCGCTTTTGAAATAAAGGCGCCGCGCCCAACCTGACGAATTTGCAACGCAATTCGGGCAAATAATCGAAATTCAGCCTTGATTGCGCCTTAAACCCTGCGTTTAAAGAAGACTGCGACGGGGCAAAATTAAACGCCGCACAGAATGGAGAGACAAATGAAGCATTATCTTATGGGCGGCGCAGCTCTTTTGGCTCTGAGCGCATGTGCAACAAAACCTGATCCGGTGCCGGAAATGCCTGCACCAAAACCGGTTACACAGGCTCCGGCCCCGGACGCCATTAAACCGACACCGCGCCCCCCTGTTGTCCAGCAATTGCCGCCGGTAGTGCAAAGCGCACCGGATCCTAACTTGCCAACTCCCGGGTCGATAGAGGATTTCGCTTATCAATCCGGTGGGGAGCCGCGCGTCTTTTTTGGGTATGATCAATATCTTCTCTCTCAAGAAGCCAGAGACGTTTTGCGGCGTCAGGCTAATTGGATGAAGATTTACCAAGACGCGACGGCTGTTATCGAAGGCCATGCCGATGAACGCGGGACGCGCGAATATAATCTGGCTCTGGGCGCGCGCCGCGCAGACAGCGTTCAGGCTTTCCTCATTAGCGAAGGCATTTCGCCGAACCGTCTGCGGACAATTTCCTATGGCAAAGAACGTCCAATTGACGCCAGATCATCCGAATCCGGTTGGTCGCGTAATCGGAACGGTTTCACAAATTTGCGGCTGGGCGGCGTGAGCTAACGCCAAACTAAACGAAATATTAAATTCGCATTCATAACCCTGACCGCGATTTAAGTCACAAAACTCACCACCGTCGGCTAAGCTGGCGGTGTTCGTTTATAAAAATCGGTCTTGGGAGACCAAAATGAAAAACCCTATGAAACATATCTGCATTGCACTTTTGGCGACCAGCTGCCTGATTGCAGCGCCCGCACAGGCACAGTCTAAAAAAGACTTAGCCGCCCAAAACGCGGCTCTTGCGGAACGATTGGCGCGGTTGGAATCGCGTATGTTGACCGGGGATCCGGCTGCGGAACGGCTTATGGCGCGGATCGATGCGCTGGAAACAGCGCAGCGCGCCTTGCGCGGCGAGCTGGAACGCGTCGCTTATGAGCGGGACGGCCTGAAAGGCGAAGTCATGCAATTGCGCACCGAGCTTCAAATCATTCAAGATATGGCTGGCCGGATGCGCGTGCATTTGGACGCTGTGGATTTGATCGCCGAAGAACAAACCCGTCCTGTTGAAACGCGGCGCGGCCCCGTCACGATGGGGCCAACAACACCGCTCGACCCACTCGGCGGCGCGCCGACATTCGGGCAGCGGCCTCTTGTCCTTGGGCAAAGTCAGCCAGCCGCACCTGCCATGCCATCAAATGATGTCGCGCAATTGGGCCAACGCGGAAAACGCCTTCTTTCCGAAGGTGATTATGCGGGCGCGCAGACTTCGCTAAAGCAATATCTGCAATTCAATCCGGACGCAGCGGATTATGGTGAGATGAACTATTATCTCGGCGAAAGCTATTATGTGCGGGGCGGATATGCTGATGCGGCGGACGCTTACATCACAAGTATGAAACGCGATCCGCGCGGTTTGAAAGCGCCGGACGCGATGGTGCGCCTTGCCGGCGCATTACGTCAGCTTGGCAAGACCAGCGATGCCTGCGCGACATTGGCAAGCTTGCCGCGTCAATATCCTGAGGCGTCTGCGACAGTTACGAGTAAAGCTAAGCTGGAAGCCGCGCGCGCGGGCTGTTAATCCGTGCATCTGCTGTCCGTTGAAAGCGAGCGAGCTTCGGATAAGAGTCAATTGAAGCCCGGTTTTGGACTCCAAATGGACAGGAATTGCACAACGGGGTGAATGTCCCACCCGTATATCCACCTTCGCCCACCGCGATCGCTTTTTCCGGCGGCGGCGACAGTACGGCTTTGTTGCACGCGTGCCGTGACGTTTCGACGATTACGCATGCCTTCATCATTGACCATGCGCTGCGGGACGGCAGCGCGAAAGAGGTGGCTGAAGCTGCGCAATTCGCCCGCTCTCTAGGCTATGAGGTCCGAACGCGGCGTTGGCAGCACGGTGGCATCACCTCCGGCATTCAAGTCAAAGCGCGGGAGTTTCGATATGCCGTCATGGGCGAGATGTGCCGCGCGGAAAATCTCTCGTTTTTAGTGACAGGGCATACGCAAGATGATCAGGCGGAAACCCTTTTAATGCGCCTCGATCGTCAGACAGGGTGGCGGGGTTTGGCCGGAATGCCAATCATCGGCTCGGGGCAATTATGGCCGGCCTTAGCCGGAGTCTCGCTGATCCGTCCGTGGCTGGACGTGTCTCGCGCCGAAATTCGCGCCTATAATGCGGCACATGAATTAAGATTTGTTGACGATCCGTCAAATGAGAATCGTGACTTTACCCGAGTTCGCGCGCGACAAGCCTTGGCCGCCGATCCTGATTTGCGCCACGATTTGATCGTCCAGCAAAAGGCGGCGCGCGAGAGACTGCGGGCCGAGCACGAGCGTCTCTTAGATTGGATGGACTTACACGCAATTTTCAGTCCACACGGTTACATTGAAACAAAGTCTGTCCCGCCACCTGAATTGCTGCTGCATATCTTGAACGTAGTCTCTGGCGGGGGCGGGCCGATTGATGCGGCGAAGCGCAAGCGGCTCTGCGCCGAGATGACCCGACGAAATTTCAAAGCGGCGACCCTTTCGGGGGCTTGGGTTATTCGCAAGAAGCGGTTGTTTGGTCACAACTATGTGTTTCTGCGCGATAGAGTCGCAGTAACGGGGCGCAAGGACTTGGCGAAACTCACGCCTCAGGTTTTGGAGAAAGGGGTTTTCTCGCTTTGGGACGGCCGATTTTTTTGCGAAGCGAAAACGGATGGCATTCACGTGGAGGCCGCGCAGGGGCATTTGCAAAACCTGCGTCAACTCTCTGAATTTAAACCACTTTTTGACCTACCAGCCGAGGTGCGTCCGACGCTCCCCGTGTTCTTTCACAAGTCTAAACCCGTAGGATTTGGAACCTGTGAAACGGATTTGGTCTCCGCAAACGCCAGTTCGGAGTCTCGCTTGCATAACCTATCTTGAAATCCAGACCCTGTCCGGGTTTGAACCGTATGAAAACCATATGAGAACGGTGCTTTGTTTTGGCGTTCCGCATCCCATATGCTAGACAGATAAAATAGCCGACTCCCGTAAAGGTCCGAACCGCATGAAAAACGCCAATACTCGCAATTTCATTGTCTGGGGCATCGTCATTGCTCTCCTGCTCGCCATGGTCGTGGCTGGAAATTCAAACTTTGACGCTCCGTCCAAGGACGAGCTCACATATTCCCAGCTGGAAAATCACGTTAATTCGGGTGAAGTGAAATCCGCAGTAATTGATGCAGAGCGCGGCGTTATCACAGGCACGCTCACGAATGGCGAGAAATATTCAACGAATATTGGACCGTATAATCTGGACGCTGATGAAGTGTTTGAGGGCACGGATATTCCCTATGAGTTCAAAGAGCAGACAAATCCAAGCCTGCTCGGCAGCGTCCTCGTCGGGATTTTACCTATTCTCCTCATCGCCGGATTGTTCCTGCTGTTCTTCCGCAATATGCAAGGCGGCGGGCGCGGCGGCGCGATGAGCTTTGGGAAATCCAAAGCCAAGCTGCTGACGGAAAATAATCAGCGCAAAACCTTTGATGATGTGGCGGGCGTGGAAGCCGCGAAAGAAGACCTAAAAGAAGTTGTCGAATTCCTGCAAGATCCAACACGGTTCACACGCCTCGGTGCGCGAATCCCGACAGGGGCTCTGCTTGTGGGTCCTCCCGGTACGGGTAAAACGCTTTTAGCGCGCGCCGTTGCGGGCGAAGCGGGCGTTCCGTTTTACACGATTTCCGGTTCTGACTTTGTTGAAATGTTTGTCGGTGTGGGCGCGTCCCGCGTGCGCGAAATGTTCGCCGAAGCGCGCAAGCAGGCGCCGTGCATTATCTTTATTGACGAGATTGACGCCGTCGGTCGTCATCGCGGCGTCGGGACATCCGGTGGCCACGAAGAACGCGAGCAGACCTTGAACCAACTCCTTGTTGAGATGGACGGCTTTGAAGGCGATGAGGGCATCATCATTATCGCCGCAACGAACCGTCCTGACGTGCTCGATAAGGCGCTGCTGCGTCCGGGCCGTTTTGACCGCCAGATTGAAGTGCCATATCCCGACATTCAAGGCCGCGAGAAAATCCTTGAGGTCCACATGAAGGGCAAGCCCATCGGCGCGGATGTGAATGTGCAATATGTCGCGCGCGGCACGCCCGGTTTCTCCGGTGCGGATTTGATGAACCTAGTCAATGAGGCTGCGCTTTTATCTGCGCGCCGAAATAAGCTAAAAATCACGCAGCGTGAATTTGAAGACGCGCGTGATAAAATCCTGATGGGTGCAGAGCGGCGCACCCTGTCTATGACGGATGAAGAGCGCGAGAACACCGCCTATCATGAAGCCGGTCACGCGATTGTCGGCCTTAATATGAAAGGCAGCCTGCCCATTCATAAGGCGACAATTATCCCGCGCGGCCGCGCTTTGGGCATGGTGCAATATCTGCCGGAACGCGATCAAATTTCGCAATCTCGTGAGGAAATGATCTCACTTATGGCCATGGCTATGGGGGGACGTGCGGCGGAAGAACTTCACTTCGGATATGACAAAGTCACATCAGGCGCGAGCTCCGATATAGAGCAAGTAACGCGCATCGCGACATCTATGGTCACGGAGTGGGGTTTATCTGACGCGATTGGGCCGATTGCCTATAAGCACACGGACAGCAATTCCTTCGTGCCGGGTATTGGTCGAGGATCTGCCATTTCACCCGATACAGCGAAACTGATCGAATCTGAAATCAAACGCTTCATTACAGAGGCGCATGAGAAAGCGCTGAGCATCCTGAAGAAAAAGAAAAAGGATTGGGTCAAACTCGCCGAGGCCCTCCTCGAATATGAGACGCTTTCAGGCGACGAAATTAAAGCGCTCCTGAAAGACGACACCAAGCCAAAACGTCCTGACAGTTCGGGGGGCGGGAAGCCTGCTGTGGCCGCTGTTCCCACGACGAAAAAGCCAAAACCGATTGGCGGAACGTCGACGGCGAAGGATATTTCTGAATAATTATTAAACTTAATGTGAGACTTGGCGGGCGTTTGTCGTGGTGGCAGACGCCCGCTTTCGTTTAGGGTGAGGATATGAAGCTAAGTTTTGATCCAAAAATCCTGATTGCTCACCGCCGCGATAAATATTGGACGCAGGAAGATTTGGCGGCCGCGTCCGGCGTCAGCACAAGAACCATTCAGCGCGTTGAACGAAGCGGCGGCGGTTCTTTGGAAACATGGAAAGCATTGGCCGCAGCTTTTGATGTGGATGTGAAGACATTTGAATTAGAAAGCGGTTCTCAGCGCTGGAGTGAGAAGAGAACAAAGCTCGGCTACATAACTATGGGTTACGCTATTACCGTGTCGGTGATCGGCTCTGTTGTGCCTTGGATTCCGATTATCGACAATTTGAATCATGGCACCCGTCTTGCGCAGCTCTTGCCATTTTTTATTTTGGCCATAGCTATGCCGATCACCTTCGCGATTATTCTGACTTGGACTTGGAGACATCTTAATCGCATGTCGGCCACGATTTAATCCCTCGAATTTCGCTGAAATTCGTTGCTAGTGCGATAAAGTGGGATTGAGCCTGCGCCGCCCTTCAATTCAGGACATATTTTAAGTAGTTCCGGTTTGCCATCTACTCCGATGGCCGCCTTATATTCGCAGGTCTTGTTTACGCCATGTATGCGATCCCACCATCCGCCGTCGAAACCGATATTAGTGTGTGGGATATAGACGCCGTTCACGCCTGCAGTTGGAATGCTCAGGCGTTGGCGAATTTCTGCATCGCTTAATCCGTATAGGGAGGAATCGCTCAAACCCGAATGAGCGTAGCTCGGCATCCAGACAAGATCCGTTCCATTAAGCTGCTCCTCGGCGAAAATCTCTTTTCGCTGCGCCGCACAGTCTGCGTTAAAGCCAAAGCACTCAAGGGATGTCGAAAGCGCTTTCAGATTAAGGTTAGGAGCTTGTTGCGCATTTTCGAGCGGTATGCGCGCGCCGTCCGGCAGTCGCCATCTATCGGGAATGGGCTCTCCAACTTGTGGGTCTTCAGTGGACAAGATGGTGAGCGGTGCGAGCGGGGTCGAATTCGGCAAGGTGTCGGCTTGCGGCGGTTCCGGCGGAGCAGGTTCGGGCGAAGGGGCCGGCGACGGCTCTGGTGGGGGAGTTGCTGGTTCTGGGGGAGCGGGTTCGGGCGGCGGCGGGGAGTCAACGAGGATGCCGACGGAAACAGGCGGCGCGACGTCCAGAATTACCAGTTTCACGGGGATGGGAGCTTCCGGAACTGTGAGCTTTTTTTTGGGAACGTGACTGAGACACAAAAAGAGACATCCGTGAACGGCAACCGCAATCGCAACAGCAAAACCATGTCTCGATTTCGCCGAATCCTTTTTCCCGCCTGGGTTGCCCCCCATGTCGCCAGCCCTCTCCATAAGATTGAATTTCATATAGCCGCAATTTCATCACCTTAAACTCCCGTCACATGGTTGAATTGTAATTCCCAAGCCATAGACTTAGCCCATGTTTTCCCGACCCCGCATCATGGGCATTTTGAATGTCACGCCGGATAGTTTCTCCGATGGCGGACGTTATGAGACCGCCGATCTGGCGGTTAAACAGGCTTTGCGCTTGATCGATGAAGGCTCAGATATTCTGGATATTGGCGGCGAGAGCACACGTCCCGGTGCGGTGGAAATCGATATCGCTGAGGAAATCCGCCGCACGGTTCCGGTTATCCAAGCCATCCGCCATGCCACTCGTGACTTTGACGAAGATGTCGTGATTTCCATAGATACACGAAAGCCTGATGTGGCTGAGGCCGCTATCCTGTCGGGCGCGGATATTTGGAATGACGTGTCAGCACTGGGTTTTGATGAGCGCTCGCCGAAAATGGCTGCTGATCTGGGGTGTCTTGTTATCCTGATGCACGCGCAAGGGCGGCCTGAGAACATGCAGGATAATCCCAATTACGAAGATGCCGTGCCCGATATTTTGTCATGGTTGGAAAAACGTGTCGCGGAGGTTTGCGACGCCGGGGTAGAGCGGACCGCTATCACGATTGATCCCGGTATCGGCTTCGGGAAACGTCACGCGGATAATCTAGCCATTTTACGTCACCTCGAACGGTTCAAGGCCCTAGGCTTTCCGGTCCTCATGGGCGCAAGCCGTAAGAGTTTCATCGGACGCATCGACGGCTCGGAAGCCGATGACAGGCTGGGCGGGTCTATAGCCGCCGCACTCTGGTCCGCGCAAGCAGGGGTGGATATTTTGCGCGTGCATGATGTGAGCGAGACCGTGCAAGCGCTGCGCGTTTGGGAGGCGATGTCGCAAGCCTAGTCTTGCAATATCACACGCGCAATTTACGCTCATACTATGGAAACTTTAGACAGCCGAAATCTCAATCGTCTCCGGAATGGGAAGATGATGTTGGACTACAGCAAACAGAAAAAGAGTTTCGGTCTCGCTCTTTTACTCACAATTATGTTTGGTGGTTTCGGCATACATCGATTTTACTTGGGTCATTGGAAGTTCGGGCTAGCTTATTTGGCTGCAGTCGCTTTCACGATTATCGGCATAATGATTCCGGACGTAACCAGGACCTCCGATGGACCTATTGTAATGGTTGCGGCGGCTGTTCTTGTTGGGATTTCGTTGGTTGTCCTTATAGAAATATGTATATCGTATTGGGTTGTTGGCCGTGAGAACAACCGCATCAAAGCGCGCTTATCTGCCGAATATGGTGTGCTGGATTACAAGGTTTAATCATGACTGACTCCCAAGGCCGCGTTCTTATCATTGCCGGATCCGACTCCGGTGGCGGCGCGGGTATTCAAGCGGACATCAAAACCTGCTCCGCCTTTGGCGCGTATGCCATGACGGCGGTGACGGCTGTGACCGCGCAGAATACACTCGGCGTTCAGGCCGTTGAATTCATGTCGCCCGCGCTCGTTAAAGCGCAAATCGAATCCTGCCTGTCGGACATTGGCGCGGATGTTGTGAAAATCGGGATGCTCGGCACGAAAGCCATCATCGATGTGGTCGCCGAAGCCGTAGACGAGCTGGACGCCTTTGTGATTTTGGACCCCGTTGCGGTTGCAACATCGGGCGATGCCCTGTTGGAGCCGGACGCTGTCGAAGCGCTGCGCGATGCGCTCTTGCCGCTTGCGGATTTGGTGACGCCCAATGTGCCGGAGGCCGAGTTGCTGACGGGGCTAAAAATTACTGACGTGGATGATCTGACCAAAGCGGGCGATGCCTTGCTGGAGCGCGGCGTTTATGCGGCGCTGATGAAAGGCGGGCATTTGGACGGGAACGCTGTGGTCGATGTATTGGTCAGCGAGCAAGGCGCGAATATCATGTCCGGCCCACGACTGCGCACGCGCCACACCCACGGGACGGGCTGCACCTTGGCGAGCGCGGTGGCTGCAAATATGGCGTTGGGGCTGGATTTGGACGAAGCCGTGATGCGCGCCCGTGAATTTGTATTCGAAGCCATTCGCACGGCCCCGGGATTTGGATCAACCAAAGGACATGGCCCGCTCAATCACGGGCTGGCAATTCTTGAGCCCGAAGATGACACAGCGCCGACGAATAACCCGTTTGCCGCTCTCAAGGGGCTGGCGACTTAATCTGCGCCGCCCATTTTCGACACGACGACGCCGAGAAGAATAACAAAGAGCGCGATAAAAATGCGCCAATCCAATTCTTCTTTCAGCAAGATGACGCCGAGTATAACTGAGCACACAGGCACAAAATAATTGATACGGGCCATCACGCTCGGTCCGGCCACGTCGATCACCCAGAGATAGGTTACAGTCGCAATCGCCGTTGAGCCTAACCCCAAGCCCAAGACGCAGAGCAGGGCCGTCTTATCGGGCATAGGCGGTGGTCCGGAGCTTGCGGCGGCCCAAATCGTTGACAGGCCTGCGCCTATGAGAAGCATCATCGCGGCGCCAACGGGCGAGGGAGTTTCGGGTGTGCGGCTGGCGATAATGGTTGTCACTGCATAACAGAATGACGCCAGCAGGATTAGAAGCTGCGCCCTCCAGCCGGAGACGAGCGCGAAAGTAAAATCCGTCGGCAAAAACAAAACGACAATGCCAATGAACCCCATCAAAAACCCGATGAGTTTCATCGCCGTCAATTTCTCTGCGGTGAAAAAATGCGCGAGCACAATTGTGATGAGGGGCATGGTGCCGACGAGAATAGCGGTCAGGCCGCTATCGACCGTCTTCTGACCATGGGCGAGCAAGACAAAGGGCAGGCTGGCCCCCGTCACTGCAATGACAGAATACCAAATCCATCGAGTATCGCGAAGCGGGGGAAGGCGATGTCCGGCAACTCGGCTGTATGCCAGAACGATGAATGCGGCGACGCTCATACGGTAAGAGACCAGCCAATCCGCAGATAGGCTGCGGACCGCAACCCCGACCATCGTAAACGCGCTCCCCCACACCAAGATGAGGAACAGCGCAACTGCAAGCAAGGTCAACCCACTCAGGCCTGTGGTTTTCTTTGAATCAATAGTGCCGGTGTGAGACATGCGTGCGCGTTATAGCTTTATAGACAAAAGTATATGGGCCAAGAATGGATGCTTGTCTCGGGGGTGGGCGCTACGCCTTAAAAGGGTCCCTCATTAAGATGACATCTTCGCGTTCGGGCGAGGTGGACACCATGCTGACAGGGCAGCCGATAAGTTCTTCAACGCGGCGAACATATTTTACGGCCTCGGCGGGGAGGTCAGCCCAACTGCGTGCGCCGCGCGTGCTGCCTGACCATCCCTCCATAGTCTCATAAATTGGCTCGACAGCGGCTTGGTTGGCCGCGCCAGCGGGGAGACGTTTAAGAATTTTACCGTCTAAACGATAGCCCGTGCAAATTTTCAATTCAGGGAAGCCGTCAAGAACATCCAATTTGGTCAGCGCGATTCCCGTAATGCCGCCTGTGATGATGGCTTGGCGCACCATGACAGCATCAAACCAACCGCAGCGGCGTTTACGTCCCGTGACAGTTCCAAACTCATGTCCGCGCTCACCGAGGCGTTGCCCGACATCATCCAATAATTCAGTCGGGAAGGGACCTTCGCCGACGCGGGTTGTGTAAGCTTTCGTGATGCCCAAAACATAATTCAGTGCGCCGGGACCCATGCCGGTCCCTGCTGCGGCTTGCCCTGCTATGGTGTTAGAGCTTGTGACGAAAGGATATGTGCCGTGGTCAATGTCAAGCATTGCGCCTTGCGCGCCCTCAAACAAGATACGCTTCTCGGCTTTCGAGGCTTCGTCCAGCGTGCGCCAAACGGGGGCCATGAAGGGGAGGATCTGCGGAGCGACATCGAGCAGCTTTTGGGTCAACTCTTCGGCTTTGGTTTCGGGCTTACCCAGTCCGCGGCGCAGGGCGTTGTGGTGATGCAGCAAATTTTCAACACGCGCCTGCAGATGGTCCGGATCGGCCAAATCGCAAACACGGATCGCGCGGCGGGCAACTTTGTCTTCATAGGCCGGGCCAATGCCGCGCTTTGTCGTTCCGATTTTGATACCGTCAGCGCGGTTCTCCCGTATGCCATCCAGTTCTGAATGGATTGGCAGGATAAGCGATGCGGATTCTGAGATTTGCAAACTTTCGGCGTCAATCGTGACGCCCTGAGCTTTGATACGCTTGACTTCATCCAGAAACGCCCAAGGGTCGAGGACGACGCCGTTACCGATAACAGATAATTTCCCACCGCGCACAATACCGGAAGGCAGGAGAGAGAGCTTGTAGGTTGTGCCGTCGACAACGAGCGTGTGGCCAGCGTTATGACCGCCTTGAAAACGGGCGACAACATCGGCGCGACTGGACAGCCAGTCGACAATTTTGCCTTTGCCTTCATCACCCCACTGAGACCCAACCACAACGACATTAGCCATGACACACTCGCAAAATAAAAACGCGGCCCTTCTCCCCCCTTGGGTGAAGTGACCGCGTTAGGACAACTTCATTCAGCCTCTAGCTGAGTTGTCCGATGGATGCGAGTCTACTGCGAAAGTTGTCCCTAGAATTTTCGGTTGAGCTTGAACCCTGCGGCATCAGAGCCTTCATTGGGTCCGTTGGACAAAAGACCGCCATGTGAGATGTGTTCGACAAAGCCCTCTGCTGCCCACCTGTCTGATAAGCGGATGCCCACGGTGAGTTGCTGTCGAAACAAAACTCGAGAACCGTACCAGTTACGGTTGATGGCCTCAGAGAACGGGTTGCTAGAGCCTTGGGCTCTTTCAAGCGCATCTTCAAAATCCAAAGCGCCGTCATGAACGACCAGCCCGAATGCAAAATCGCCATAGAACGTTTCGCCTAAATTTTGACGCCAAAGCAGTCCTACGCCGCCATAGCTCGTCCGACCCTCAACATTTAGCGTTCCACCAATATAGGGTTGAGGTGAAAGCGCCCATTTCAGAAATTCCGGCTCCGCAAAAACAATCTCGGCATTCAAGGCAACGGATTTTTCCTCGTCGCCATCTGCATTGATAATGGTCCATCCCAAATCATGCACCGTCCCGCCCGCACGTATCTCTTCAATAATGCCGGCTTTATCATTTTGGGCCCAAACAGATGTGCAGCTTGCGAGGCAGAGCGCCGCTCCAAGTAAAAACTTCATTGGAATCCCCTAAATAGTGTCCCTTGCGACTTCACTGACAGTTTGGAATTTGCGAGTCTATGGGGGTAAGATGACAATCTGCTTAGAAATGATAGGATGCACGCATTCCAATATTGTCGAGGCCTTCGTTTGGCCGGCCCCTGACGAGAATGTTTCCGTGCGATAAATGTTCGATAAAAACCTGTGTCGACCAGTTTTCATTCCAACGATAGCCAAGTGCGATTTGTTGTCGAAATAGGACGCGGCTGCCATAATCAATTTCGGATTGTTGTCCGTTGCGAAACTCTGCCAGTTCTGCGGCGAATTGAGTGAGTTGGGACGCCGAAAAACTGCCCGTGATGGCACCGTCATCAATCACGCTCTGCACGAGAGGGGAGGCCTTGACCTCTATCGTTCCGTCATGGACGACAAGTCCGAATGATATGTCGAGATAGGATTTTCGATCCAAGGATTGCCGCCAAAGTAGCCCTGCACCGCCGTAACTGGTTTCGTCGCTCAAATTCACAGCGCCGCCGACATAGGGTTGCGGCGAGAGCGCCCATTTTAGGAATTCGGGTTCTTCGAAAACAATCTCGCCATTGATTGCGATTGAGCGTTCTTTCGCTTCGCCATTTCCCAGGCCGGTCCAATTGATGTCATGAATGTTGGTCCCCAGTCTAGCCTCTGAGACTTGGGATGAAGCGGGAGTTGCCATAGAGAGAATGGCAGTCGCAAGTAAGAGCTGTTTCGTCATTTAGTGGCCCTGGGGGAGTAACCCAAAAATAAGTCCAATAACTTTAGGGAGAGGGAGGCTTTGAAAGCAAGCCTCCCTGCCAGTGACGAATTAGATTGTGACAATGTCAACGATTTTGACCTGATCAATCGCTTTGATTTCCTCAGCGACCTTGGCCGAGACTTCGCCGTCAACACTGACAAGACACACAGCCTCTTCGCCCTCTTTCATGCGGCCCAAAGAAAACGTCGCGATGTTGACTTTATTTCGGCCCAATACGCCGCCTAATTCGCCAATAAAACCGGGCTTATCTTCATTGCGAACATAGATCATACTCGGCGAGAAGGCCGCATCCATCGGAACCCCGAAAAGACGCACAATGCGCGGTTCGCCCCGATAGATCGTGCCAACAACAGCATATTTTCGATCGGTCGTTTCAACCGTGAGGCGGATAAGGCTTTCGGCACGCTCGGCTTCATCGATATAGCTTTCTTTGACTTCAATCCCGCGGTCTTTGGCAAGGCCGGGCGCAGAGACCATGTTCACATCCGGCATTGCGGCTTTCAGCAACCCGGCCAATGCGGCAGCGGTCATAGGGTTGGTGTTCAACTCTGTCACGGACCCTTTATAGGTGAACTCAACCGATTTGATTGGGGCGTGTAAGAGCTGTCCCGTCATTGTGCCGAGCTTATCTGCGAGATCAACGAAGGGCTTGAGGCGCGGCGCTTCTTCGGCCGAAATGGACGGCGTATTCAAGGCGTTTGAGATAGCGCCTGTCAGCAAATAATCCGCCATCTGCTCCGCGACTTGCACGGCAACATTTTCTTGAGCTTCCAAGGTAGATGCCCCCAAATGCGGCGTGGCGATAAAGTTTTGTGTTCCGAACAAAGGATGGGATTTCGCGGGTTCAACGGCGAAAACATCTAGTGCTGCGGCGCGAACATGTCCGGCGTCCAATGCGTCTTTTAAGGCTTCTTCATCCACTAAACCGCCGCGAGCACAGTTCACGATAATGATGCCTTTTTTGGTCATGCCAAGGCGCTCGCGGGAGACGATGCCCTTTGTGCCTTCAACCAACGGCGTGTGAAGCGTGATGGCGTCGGCGCGTTGAAATAACGCGTCGAGTTCGACTTTCTCTACGCCGAGCTTAATGGCCCGTTCTTCTGTGAGGTACGGATCATAGGCGATGACTTTCATCTTGAGGCCTTGGGCGCGTTCGGCGACCAATGTGCCGATATTCCCGCAGCCGATGAGACCAAGTGTTTTATTGAATAGCTCCACACCTTTGAAGTCAGATTTCGGCCACTCGCCATTTTGCGTGCGGGCAGAGGCGGATGGGATTTGGCGGGCGGCGGAAAAAAGCATGGCAATCGCATGTTCCGCCGTCGTGATGGCATTACCAAATGGCGTGTTCATAACAACGACGCCGCGATCCGTAGCGGCCTTGATGTCGATATTATCAACGCCAATACCGGCGCGGCCAATAACTTTCAAATTGGTGGCCGCCGCGATGATTTCTGCATCGGGACGCGTGGAAGAGCGAACAGCTAAACCATCATAGTCACCGATGACCTTGAGGATTTCTTCTTTAGACATCCCTGTGATGACATCGACATCGACGCCGCGGTTTTTGAAAACCTGCGTAGCGGCAGGGGACATTTTATCGGAAATAAGAACTTTAGGCATGAGTTAGCTCCTGAATTTTAGTTTCGAATGCCCAGTCGAGCCAGGGCAAGACGGCTTTGACATCTTCAATCGGGGTGAGACCCGAGACCCAGAGGCGAAAGCCCGGAGGGGCTGTGCGGTATGCGCCGAAGTCAACGGCAACATTTTCCTCACCGAGCAAGCTCACGATAGATTTGGCGAAAGCCGCTTGCTCTTCTTTCGGCAGAGCCGTCACGCGTGGGTCGACGATTTTCAGGCAGACGCCCGTATTGGAACGCTCTTCCTCATTTTCGGCGAGGTTTGCGATCCAATCGCGAGTCGCGAGCCAGTCCCAAATCGCTTGCGCATTGGCATCTGCGCGGTCGTGCATGCCTTGCAGGCCATTGTTCGCTTTCGCCCAATTCAGCGCATCCAGATGGTCCTCGGCGCAGAGGAGCGACGGTGTGTTGATGGTTGCGCCTTTGAAGATGCCTTCAATCAATTTGCCGCCTTTGGTCATGCGAAAGATTTTTGGAAGCGGCCAAGGCGGGGTGTAGCTTTCCAATCGCTCAACAGCGCGCGGGGAGAGAATAATCATGCCGTGAGCCGCTTCGCCGCCCATGACTTTTTGCCAAGAGTAAGTGACGACATCGAGTTTGTTCCAGGGCATATCTTGCGCGTAAACGGCGGAGGTTGCGTCGCAAATCGTGACGCCTTCGCGATTGTCCGGGATAAAATCGTAGTCGGCAACTTTCACGCCGGATGTCGTGCCGTTCGCCGTGAAGACGAGATCTTGGGATCCGTTGTATTTCGAAAAATCAGGGAGGTGACCGTAATCGGCTTTCAGAACGGTTAAGTTTTCCAGCGGAAGTTGCTGTTCTGCATCCGTAATCCAGCCTTGTCCAAAGCTTTCCCAAGCGGCGACCATGACAGGCCGTGGACCTAGCATTGACCACATCGCCATTTCGACAGCGCCAGTGTCAGATGCGGGAACAATGCCGATACGGTAGTCGTCGGGAACTTGGAGAATTTCGCGAGTGAGGTCGATGACCTCTTTTAATTTGGCTTTGCCGAGGGCGGAGCGGTGTGAACGCCCAAGCGCGGCATCGGAAAGTGCGTCGAGCGACCAGCCGGGGCGCTTGCGTGTTGGTCCTGCAGAAAAACGGGGATCGGCCGGGCGCGATGCCGGCTTGGTAAGTGTCGTCACAATGTCTCCTGTGGTGCGTTTTTGTACACCGCTAGAGTTTCGCCTCAGTGGGGAGACGTGGCCCGTGCGCCCGATAGAGCGGAATCAGGTCCGTCGTCAAGCCCGGTTTTCGAGTCTGTGCGGGACAGAATAAAATGCGTAGCTAACCTCTCATGATTCTCACGCTCGACGTTCCAGCAATCACAATACCCACAGGCGGTAGGATTGGTTCAAACACTCATACGTCATGAGACTCTAGCTCTAAAACGCCGAGAATCGACGGCAGCGATCGCCAATAGGGTTGTTTAAACCCACCCATTGTGTGGTATTTTCTTACGGAATTGTAATCGGGATAAGGTAAAAGTTCATTCAGCTTTCAGACTTCACCGCGTAACTAAAGCCCATGACCAGTTTAAAAGAATCCTTTCTACCCGCGCTCTCGATTACGTCAGTGCTGCTTTTGTCAGCCTGTGGCGGCGGAGGTGGAAGCAGCTCGTCCACGCAAGCACCGCGGCCACCCGTCGCCGATACCACCGCCCCTTCGCTGTCTTTCAGCCCTGCGACACTCACCGTCGAATCAGATTCAACCGGAAACTCAACGCTGAGAGCGGTGGATTCCGGCGGCATAGCAACCGGTCCAAACGTGAGTTGTACGAATGGCGGCTCTTTTAATGTGTCGACCAATACGTTCACGGCAGCCACAGTCACATCGCAAACGCAGAGTGTCTGTACGGCAACAGCCAGCGATAGGGCCGGGAATCAAGGCTCAGCGACATTGACTGTCACAATGACAGTGCCGGCCCCTGATACGACAGCCCCTGTTGTGACGTTCAGCCCGGCGACCCTAACTGTCGAATCGGGTCAGACCGGATCTTCGGTTTTGACAGCAACTGATGATACCGCGGTAACGACAGGCCCGACCGTCAGCTGTACTAATGGCGGCAGCTTCAACGTTTCGACGAATGTTTTCACCGCAGCTATGGTGACAGTGAATACGCAAAGTGTTTGTACGGCGACGGCCAGTGATGCGGCCGGCAATAGCGGAACCGGAACTTTGACCGTCACGATGACACCGGCCCCTGTCGCAACGAACGTCGTTGTTTCCGGCAAGCTGACCTATGACCGCGTCCCGTTTAATACGGCGACGAATGGTTTGAATTATGCGGGCACAGTCCCGATGCCTATTCGACAAGCGCCCGTTCAGCTCCTTAACGCGGCCGGCGTGGTCCTCCAGAGCACGGTGTCAGACGATAATGGCGATTATAGCTTTACCGTTTTGTCCGGATTGGATGTCCGTGTCCGTGTGCGGTCCGAAGTACAGAAAACCGCGCCCAACCTCATTGATATGAAGGTCGTTGATAATACATCCTCCGATTCACTTTATGCGATTCAGGGTGCTGTGTCGGAAGTGCCGACGAGCAATCAAACCCGTAACCTGCATGCTGCTTCAGGCTGGGGTGTGACCAGCTACACAGGCACGCGGGCTGCGGCTCCATTTGCTTTGTTGGACACTCTTTATAGCACATTGGAGGAATTTATAGCCGTCGATGCAGATGTTGATTTCCCCCCGTTTAAAGTGCTTTGGAGTACGCGTAATAGAGCTGAGAGCGGTAATGTTGCGGATGGCCAGATTGGAACATCCTCCTTTACAGTTTCAGGCGGAACTCCCGTTATTCGAATTTTGGGCGATGACGGCAATGATACAGATGAATATGATGTGCATGTCGTCGTTCATGAATTCGGGCATTATTTCGAAAACTCATTGAGCCGCGCCGACTCTATCGGCGGCCCGCATAGCTCTAGTAACCGTTTGGATGCTCGCGTCGCCTTTGGCGAAGGGTGGGGCAATGCCTTGTCAGGTATGATTTTGGAAGACCCTATCTACCGTGATAGCTTTGGAGCCGCGCAGGCCAGCGGGTTCAACATCAATGTCGAGAATAACACCTACACATCGACCGGATGGTATTCTGAAGGGTCTGTCCAATCGATCCTCTATGATCTCTTCGACAGTGCTAATGATGGCGCGGATACGGCGAGTTACGGCCTTGCACCAATTTACGGGGCTTTCACGGATCCTGATTACGCAAACACCGAAGCGTTCACAACGATTTTCGCTTTCCTTGAAGCCTTGGGCAATCAGGCTGGCATCACGACAAGCGAAGTTACGGCTCTGACTAATGCGCAGAATATTAACGGCACAACGGGCTTTGGTAACGGTGAAACCAATAATGGCGGCATTGCTGAAATGCTGCCTGTTTACAAAACCCTTCCGACGAATGGGACGGCAGTTCCATTTTGCTCAGTCGATAATTTCGGCTCCTATAATAAGCACGGCAACAGACGTTATTTCCAAATCGAAATTCCATCTGCGGGGAGTTACGAATTCACGATGACACAGACAACGGCGGGTGCAGGCGATCCCGACTTCCTTGTTTTCAAAGACGGCGTACGGGTTGGTGTCGGTGGAAGCGGCGTGGACCGCTCTGAGACTCAATCATTTACTCTCGCCGCCGGTACCCATGTTATGGAAGCCTATGCCTTCCGAAACGTCGAGCCAGGCGCGACGACCGGCGATGTCTGTTACAACTTTACAGTGGAGGCGCAATAATGACGCGTTTGACCAAATTGGCCATTTCATCTGTCCTAATAGGCGGATTGGCCGCATGTGCGGCGGCCTCCGCTGATGAGGAATTGGCAGCGACATCTGTGGCGCCTGCTCCGGCATCCAAAACTATAGCCCCTGTCGCCACGGTCAAACCCGGCGCAAGCGTTACAATGACATCGGTGCTCCCGAAATCTATGACATCTGGATATTATCAGACGGTCCGGCTTCGTTTTGATGAATCTTATGTCGACGGCATTATGACTGTAACAGTCGTGCCGACTGCAGAATTGAGTCTTTTCGGTAGCGCGGGTGTCAGGACGTTCAACATGGCCGTTCCCGGCACGCATGTTTGGGACTTGGATGTGAAAGCAGACGCGGACGGTGTTTACTTCCTGAATGTATTTGCGAAAGCACAAGGCGAAGCCCGATCATTCTCTGTTCGGTTGGATATGGGCACAACAAGTCAGAAAATGTTTCAAAATGCGGTGCCTGCCGACGGCGAACTCACCGATGGCGGAAAAGTTCGTGTAATGGAGGCTGAAGAAATTATCCAATAGTTCCCCCTTCACAAAGCCTTCACTTTTCATAGCCTCTCGAACAGACTAGTCGGGAGGCTAATTTGTATGGAGAGCGATAATGGCAGAACAAACACTATCCGAATGGACCCCGCCGAAGGTTTGGAAAAATAAATCCTCCGGCGGCAAATTCGCAAATATCAATCGCCCGACCGCAGGCTCCACCCACGAAAAAGAGCTGCCTGTCGGCGAGCATGACTTCCAGCTTTATTCACTCGGCACGCCAAATGGTGTGAAAGTTACGGTCATGTTAGAGGAGTTATTGGAAGCGGGTGTGAGCGCCGCCGAATATGATGCTTGGCTCATCAATATCGGGGAGGGCGATCAATTCGGATCGGGCTTTGTCGATGTAAATCCCAACTCAAAAATCCCGGCGATGATGGACCATTCGGGCGACACTCCGGTTCGGGTTTTTGAATCTGGATCTATCCTCATGCATTTGGCCGAAAAATTTAACATGTTCCTGCCGAAGAGCGGAGCTGCGCGGACGGAATGTCTGTCTTGGTTGTTCTGGCAAGTTGGGAGCGCGCCTTACCTCGGCGGGGGGCTTGGACATTTCTACGCCTATGCCCCGATGAAAATTGAATATTGCATTGATCGTTTTGCGATGGAGACCAAGCGACAGTTAGATGTTTTAGACCAACAGCTTGCCAAACATGAGTTCATTGCGGGCGATGCGTTGACTATTGCAGATTTCGCGATTTATCCTTGGTATGGCGCAATGGCGCGCGGCGTTTTATATGAAGCCGGAGAGTTTCTTCAGGTCGAGAGCTATAAACATCTGCAACGCTGGACCAAGCAGCTCGCCGCGCGCCCGGCTTTCCGCCGGGGACAACTCGTCAATCGCTATTGGGACGACAAAGGCATTAAAGAACGCCACGCCGCGTCTGATTTCGACGGCTTGCTGTAAGCTACGGCATGGTTTCGCCGCGATAGGCTTCGACGACATTGTAAATCTCGCGCCCGGTAAGGTTCACCTGGGCTGCATAACCCGACTCGGTAATTCGTGTCGGGTTTTGTGTGCCGATGATGGGAACAACATTCGCGCCAAACCCGCGAGTGAAAGCGAGGGCTGCTGTGGAGCGGGAAATGCCGTAAGTTTTCGCGATAATATCCAAAGCCGCTTGAACAGGGCCTTCCGTCTTTGGGATTTTCCCGCCTGCAAGCGGCGACCACGCCAAAACAGTTGCGCCAATTTCTTCGGCGAAATCCAAAATACCGTTGTCCAACGGAGATTGCTCCAACGCAGAAAACTCGGGCTGAACCGTGGCTATCGGATGTTTGAGATGTGTCTTTAAGGCCCGCATTTGCGGCACGGTAAAGTTTGATACACCGACGGCGCGGGCTCTCCCGCTGTCGACGATTTCGTTCAGGGCGCGCGCGACTTCCGTCATCGGCGTTATTATATCGGGGCGGTGAATTTGATACAGGTCGACATAATCGGTTTGCAGCCGCGCCAAGGACGCCTCGATCGCTTGCGTGAGATAGGCATAGGAGCTATCATAAGGCCGCACCGCATCAATTCCGCCTTTAGTCGCGACGACGATCTGTTTGCGCAAGCTCGGCGCGGCTTTGATGACTTCACCCAGCCGGAATTCGGCCTGACCAAACCCTTTATCATCTAACTTTGGAAACTGGCTGAACCCGTATATATCCGCCGTATCAATCAGGTTCATCCCGGCATCTAACGCCGTGCGGATAAGGCGATCTGCAGTCGGCACATCATGCCCGGCAAAGCGCCAACATCCAAAAGCGATTTTGCCAATAGAAATATCGGTCTGGCCAAGTTTCACCGCTTAGCCTTCAAATTCTTTTGCATCGGCAAAAGCGAGTTGAAAAGCAGGCCGGGATTTCATGCGGGACATATAGGATTTAAAAACCTCGGCGCGGCAAAGGCCGTAAGCGCCCGCCCAATTTATGTTATGCGCGGTCATGCAATCCGCCGCCGTAAAACTCTCCCCGCAGATGAAGTCGTGGTTTTCCAATCGCGCAGTGAGTTGCGGGGTGATTTCATTTTTAATTTTATCACGATTGAATGCGGCGAAAGCTTCGCTCCTGGCCGCTTTGGGTAGAATGGTTTCGTGCAAGCGGATGTTCCACAACATTTGGTCCATCCAAGACCCGCCCAAGGCCATGACTTGTAGATAATCGGCCCGCGCGCGCAGATCATCAACGGGCGGCGAGAAGCGGGCATCCTGATCAGCCAGCCAGGTCATAATGGCCAGAGACTCTGTGATGGTCTGCTGCGAACCATCTGCATAGGTCACGTCCAAGACGGGCACGCCGTGGTTGGGGTTTTTGCTCAGGAACTCTGGTGTGAATTGCTCGCCTTTACGCAAGGCTACACGGCGCGTTTTAAAATCTTCTCCGCGAATTTCATGCAGCAGCCACTTCACGCGTGCGGACCTAGAAAGAGGATAGTGATAGAGCGTTAGGTTTGAAATATCAGTCATGCCCAACTCATAAGCCGCCACCCGCTTTTTTCAATTCACTTGTGAGCACTCGACCTCGCAATTTTGTCATTGTTTTTCCTTCGCCCAACAGGGCAGTAAAAACCGACAATTTGACGCTGCGTTATTGCATATACCCCGCGTAAAAATTTCCGATATATTGGCGTATAAGGATATAACTATGACTCGACTTAAACCTATTGCGGCGTTGTTGGCAACGGTGACCGCTCTTGCGGCCTGCGCGCCCGTTTCAATCTTAAACGGGATCACGCCGTCCTCGACTTTTGATCGTTCAAAGAACGTGTCTTTCGGAGAGGGCGACCGAGACGAGCTGGACATTTACCGCGCTGAAAAACCTAAACCGGATGCACCCGTTTTGGTCTTCGTTCATGGCGGGTCTTGGGATAGCGGGTCCAAAGGAATTTACAAGTTCCTAGCGGAAGGTTTCACCAAATCCGGTTATGACATCGTCGTCCCTAATTATCGCCTATATCCGCAAGGCACGTTTCCCGATTTTATTGAGGATAATGCCAAGGCTGTTAGCTACACCGCGGAGACATTTCCTGATAAACAGATCGTTTTAATTGGACATTCAGCGGGGGCCTATAACGTCCTTATGCTGGCCTTGCGGGATGAATATTTGCGATCCGCAGGTGTCGACAGATGCGCAAAAATATCGGGCGTTGTGGCATTGGCAGCGCCTACGGGCATTATTCCGCTGGACAGTGAGCCTCTCATAACGATTTTCCCGGATCGGTTCACGGGTGAAGATGCGGTGTTGAATAATGTCACCGGCCCCGCGCCCGCGATATTCCTTGGTCACGGAGAAAGCGACACAACGGTTTACCCCAAAAACTCAACGGCCTTGGCGGAAAAAATCACAGCGCGTGGCGGCAGTGCGCAGGTCGAGATTTATCCGGGCCAGAGTCACATAGACGTGGTGAAAGTCCTCTCCAGACATTTTGACGGCGACGCAACGCTAAAGGCGGACATTGTGAATTTCATTGACGGTCTTCCAAAAACCGGTGCGACCTGCGACTAAATCAGACCGTTGACCCGCGCAAAGGTCCGCCCAATGGTGTTGATTTCCGGGCTGAGATCATCCGGCAACGCCTTTGATAGGTTATTGGCTGTTAATTCAAATGATGCGGGGGCCGCGTCGGCATTTCGATAGCCCATAGACCAATTTGGAAATTCGCGATGTGTTGATGTTCGCTTGATAAGGACCAGAGGATCCACGACACGGGGATCAATCGAAATTCGGCCATAGAGATTTGTGACATCCTTCTTTTTACCCTCAAGGACTTGCAGGACAGATCCATCTTTACAGATCAGGATTCCCGTGATGCCATGTTTCATATTCCGCTGGCGGGATGATTTGGCGATCTTTTCCAACTCGTCGCAAGCAACGGATTTAGTCAAGGCGCCAGTATAAATAAGCTGAAATATCATTGTGGGGTTGACCCTTATATAGTTAGTCGGCCCCACACCGAACCACTGCGCTAGCTGGTAAGTGTGAATTTCGCGTTACGGGTACGTAAGATTGCGTGCTTGTTTGTGAATTTATGTAATACCCGCCACACCTGACGCTCTGCCTTGCGCAAAGGCGCATCCTCTGTCACACGTAAGATGCACCGAGGGGCACTTAATTGTTTGGCCTGCTAAACATTGAGTTGAGACGCACCCTTTGAACTTGATCCTGCAAAAAGCAGGCGGAAGGACGGACCATGAAACAGGGTTTCATCATTGCGGCGGCTATGCTGCTAACGGCCTGCTCCCAAGCGGCCCCCAAAACAGATGCAGTCTTCCTTGTGCGCCACGCCGAAAAGACGACAGAGAAAACGGATCCGGGTTTGACAGATCTCGGGAAGGCCCGCGCGGTGGCGCTCGCCGATCGCTTGGAAGATGAGGGCATCACCCATATCCACAGCAGTGATTATATCCGCACGCGCGACACAGCGGCTCCGCTGGCGGAGCGGCTGGGTATGGAGGTCGAGATTTACGACGCAGGCGATTTGCCGGGCATCGCTGAAAAACTGAAAGCCACGCCTGGGCTTCACCTCGTCGTCGGGCATTCTAATACCACGCCGCAACTGACGGAACTGCTCGGCGGGGATGGCGGAACGCCGATTGTAGAAGCCACAGAATATGACCGGCTTTATATTGTCACAATGAAAGAGGGCGAGCCCGTGAAGTCGTATCTTACCCGGTTTGGGGCTGCTTCGAAATGAGTTTGGACGAAACCTACTCGATTCAAAGCGCTGACCTTAGCATCAAGGCTGAAGGCGCCTGGGAATCTCCTAAGCAAATGATTGAGCTTTTTACGTCTTACGATTGGAATGGCGAATTAGCACTTCAAGCAGAGCTAGAGAAGAACGCCGCTGAGCGTTGCCCTCCCGGCTTAATACTTGTTCGGGAAATTGGGGTCTTTTTTCATTTATGCCCTAATCCAAATGGAACCGTTACAATTCATTGCACGCAAAAACTTCCAAGAAAAATTTTCGGAGTTTTCAAACTAACATTGGATAAACTCGTGACCAAAGAGTCCGCCAGTCATACCCTCGCGCTTCGCGCGATTCCTAAATTCATGGCCAATGATGAAAATTGGCTTCAAGCAAATATAAAAGAGAGCTAAACTCATGAACAAGCCCGTAGACCAATCCCAGTTTCAAACCCCTGAGGTCACGACGGGTGCTTTGCCTGCGTCGACTAAGACCTACACGCACCCCAAGGCCGATCCGAGCTTGCGCGTGCCGCACCGCTCTATCGCGCTGCACCCATCTGCGAACGAACCAAATGTGCCAGTCTATGACACGTCTGGTCCGTACTCAGATGAGAGCGTGACGATTGATGTCGAGAAAGGTTTGGAGCGTCACCGCACGGACTGGATTACCGAACGCGGCGGCGTGGAATTCTATGAGGGCCGCGACGTCAAACCCGAAGATAATGGCGGCGCGACGGGCAAATATCTTGCGCGGGAATTCCCAATCACGAATAAACCCCTTCGCGGAGTGGCCAATGAAAAAGGTGAGTGGGCGCCCATCACCCAATATGAATTCGCCAAAGCGGGCATCATCACCAAAGAGATGATCTATGTCGCCGAGCGCGAAAACCTTGGCCGCCAAGAAGCTGTCGACGGCGCAGCGGAAAAAGTCGCAGGCGGCGAGAGCTTCGGCGCGGAAATCCCCGCCTTCGTCACCCCCGAATTCGTCCGCAGCGAGATCGCGCGCGGCCGCGCCGTCATCCCCGCCAACATCAACCATGCCGAGCTGGAGCCGCAAATCATCGGGCGGAACTTTCTCGTGAAAATCAACGCCAATATCGGCAACTCCGCCGTGGCGTCTTCCGTTGAGGAAGAAGTCGAGAAGATGGTCTGGGCGACGCGTTGGGGCGCGGATAATGTCATGGACCTGTCCACGGGCCGCAACATTCATAACACGCGCGAGTGGATTATCCGCAACGCGCCATGCCCCATCGGGACTGTGCCGATTTACCAAGCGCTGGAAAAGGTGAACGGCGTCGCCGAAGATCTAACGTGGGAGATCTACCGCGACACGCTGATCGAGCAATGCGAGCAGGGCGTGGATTATTTCACCATTCATGCGGGCGTGCGTCTCGCCTATATCCACCTCACGGCCAGCCGTGTGTGCGGGATTGTCTCGCGCGGTGGGTCCATCATGGCGAAGTGGATGCTGTCCCGTCATGAGGAGAGCTTCCTCTATACGAAATTCCCGGAAATCTGCGACATCATGCGCCGCTATGACGTGACCTTCAGCCTCGGTGACGGGCTGCGTCCCGGCGCTGTCGCCGATGCCAATGACCGCGCGCAATTTGCGGAGCTGGAAACGCTTGGCGAGCTGACCAAAATCGCCTGGGCCAAAGGCTGCCAAGTCATGATCGAAGGCCCGGGTCACGTCCCGATGCACAAGATTAAAGTGAACATGGATAAGCAGCTCAAGGAATGCCACGAAGCGCCGTTCTACACGCTCGGCCCGCTCACCACGGACATTGCGCCGGGTTATGACCATATCACATCGGGCATTGGCGCGGCGATGATCGGCTGGTTCGGGACGTCCATGCTCTGCTATGTCACGCCCAAAGAACATCTGGGTTTGCCGGATCGTGATGATGTCAAAGTCGGCGTGATTACTTATAAGCTCGCGGCCCATGCGGCGGACCTCGCCAAAGGCCATCCGGCGGCGCAAATCCGGGATGATGCGCTTTCGCGAGCACGTTTCGAATTCCGCTGGGAAGATCAATTCAACCTCGCCCTCGATCCGGAAACGGCGCGGGATTACCATGACCAGACGCTGCCGAAAGACGCGCATAAGACCGCGCATTTCTGCTCCATGTGCGGCCCGAAATTCTGCTCTATGGAGATCACCCGCGAGGTCCGTGAATATGCGGAAAATCTCAGCCCGAATGAGAAGGCCGCGCTTTATCCAGATGAGGCCGTTCAAGGCATGGGAGAGATGAGTCAGAAGTTTGCCGAACTCGGCGGAAAGCTCTATCTGTCCGAAGACGGGACGGAGCGCGAGCCAATTGATTAGGAGTTCTCATGCGTAACTTATTTAAATCCGCCTCGGCTTGCCTCGTCCTTAGCCTTGCGTTTTCCGCGCCCGCAATGGCGCAGGACGCGAGTGATCGTTACTTTAGCGCGCAGAGCATTGCTTACGCGACGGAAGCCCAAAGCGACCAAGCCGCAAATGCGCATAAAAGCGCGATTAAAAAATTGAAGAAAGCGCTCAAGCTCAAGGGGCTGAAACCCTATGAAACCTCCGCCATGCAGCAAATGCTCGGCGCGTCTTACTATGCAACGGGGAAAGAAGACAAAGCGATTAAGGCGTTTGAGGATGCGATTGCGGCCGGCGGTCTCTATGACAGCGAGGTCAAGAAAGCTCAAACCAATATCGCGCAATTAAATATCGCGGCGAAAAATTACGACGTCGCCGCAGCGCAATTGGAAGCGTATTTCCGTCAAGGCGGAGAGCAAAATGCGAAACTCATGAAACTCGTATTTACGGCCTATATGCGCGAAAAAAACTATGCAGGCGCTTTGCCGTGGGCAGAGAAAATGCTCGACCGAGGGTTCGTGACAACGCGGCCCGAATATAACAATCTCCTATTCCTGTTTAACTCGCCGGAAAAACGCACCCAACAAATCAGAGCCGCAAACAGAATGTTACAACTCTGGCCGGGTGATGCGGAGCTGCAAGCTCAAGTGGATGGGTTGAAGCGTAGGGCGGAGTATGAGGCGTCGACTGCGGGTTAGGGAGTTTATTAATTGCGATTGGTTGACCAGCTATTCAGTGGCTGGTTTGGAGAAAAGTGCAAAATGTTTGGATTTTTTAAGAAAAAAGAACTTTCAAAAGCCTCGGAGGATAAACCGCACGAAGAGGATGCGAAGTTCTACCAAGCCGTGATCAATAAATTCGTTACAATGATTGATGAGTATGCTGAAAGTGACGCCAATATTCCGGCGTTTCGGGATCGATGGAGATTCTCACTCGCCAATATTGAAGCTTGGCGTCAATCTGAAACGCTGGAGCGGATGTCATGCCTCATAACTGCAACGGACGTTCAGGGCGAGTTTGGCGAATTTAGTGAGTGGGCCCATGGGTTTGGTGACACCACTGAGGCCGCGTTCAACACAGGATTCTCGAATTGGATTACAACGGACTTGCCCGTTCTAATAGATGTTATTCAAGGGAAAGCGGTTTTATCGCAAGAGGTGTCTTTCCAGAACAAGTCTACCGAACAAACTGTACGAGGCATTCTAGGGCCGATGCAGCTTTGGAGTTTTGGCGAAACTGAACCTAACTTTTGTTGTAATGTTTGCATTTTTAGTCAGGCTCTAAAAGCCAATGATGGCGCGTTGATGAGTCAACCAACGCCCTACCTTATAAAGGCAGTTGTCGCGAGAAACGCTGACAATACGACGACCTGTGATTTTCGGATCAATGGTGAGCAAGATGAAGGCATAGCCTCGACTTTATCGGAATGGGCCAAGACTTGGGAGGGCCAAGGTTTTTCCATGCGAAAACAAAGTCTTTTGTTTGTTTAGCCCATTGGACTTTGATTAATGCCCACTGAATTCAGTGCCAAATGATGGCGCTTGTTGGTAGGAGGAGCGGGAGTCGAACCCGCACTGGACACCGTCTCAGGGTATCGCATTCCTTACTCCTCCATCATCGAGTATATTCCGATGATCTATCTTTCTACGCAAACATGGACCCTCGCTCGGGGCCGGAGGGTGACCTAAACATCAGGAGATGGGCCCCGTGTTTCCACGGGGTGTTTGGGATTTGGGTGAGGTTTGGAATTCTTCTTCTTCCCTTCATCCCATGGGAACATGGGATCCATTTCCCGGCCTTTCGTTTAATTCCGATATTTCCGGTGATGGGCCCCAACTTACGTTGGGGTGATGGTCTTTTGTAGGGTTGCGCGGTTTGTTCATATTCTGCATGTTCGCTTTATGTTCTATGTCTATATCACGGCTAATCGGAAACAAGGCGCTATTTATACGGGGCAGTGTTCTGACCTTCTCCAGCGCATCTATGAACATAAATGGAAACGTTATGACGGGCATACGGCGAAATATGGTATTGACCGATTGATGTGGTTTGAAATCCACGAAACGCGCCAATCCGCGTTCAAGCGAGAACGCCAGATTAAATCTTGGAAACGGGCTTGGCGGTTAGCGCTTTTCGAAAACCAAAACCCCAATTGGAATGATTTGTTTCACCAGTTGAATGAAGCTGTTTTATGCGACCCCTTGCGTATGTATCCTCGTGATTTTTCTGAAAGTGCCTATCAGATTGATTTGGCGAACAGCCGATAAGGCGGGAGATGGACCCCGTGTTTCCACGGGGTGAGTGGTTTTGTTTATTTAATTACCTTCGTAACCCTCCCGAAACCCCGCACACTCATCCTTCGGCGCCTGAACATCCATGCCCGTCACAATTCGCCAATCACCCTCCATCTCGGCCATCGTAAACTGATTCACCCCGCAGCCGACGCGCTTGCAGTCGACATCAATCACAAAGGGGGCCCAGACGGTGGCGAGTTTGCCGTAGGTTTGGACTTCGATATCAAACAGCTCTTCATGGGCGTAGCCGACCTCCAGCGTACTAACCCAATCGCGCCAGCGGGGCAGGCCGTCGTGTGCGAGTGTGCCGTCCGGTTTCAGGCGGAACAGGCCGAGAGTAGGGGGACGGCGCAGATGACTGGCATGGCGAGACGGGTCATGTATGATCTCCTTTCGGAACCCATATCATAGAGCTAGCGGTTTCCAAATTAGGAGGGGTGAAGCGGAGGAAGTCACCGCCTCCTCCCTCCGTCATCACAAGGCCAGTCCTTGTGATCCACAAGTGACTACAAGTGGATTGCAAGAACAGGTCTTGCAATGACGGCATTGAGGTCGGGACAGGGACGTCTTCCTCGTTTCAGACATCCGTTTGCCAATTAAATTATAAACCAATTCAAACACTTCTGAAAAACTTCAAAAACTCCATCCTCGAAACACGGTTCTACCCGCATATTAAACTCGTTCTTTCGAACATGGGACAGGTGAGTGATCGTTGGCTGACTGGTCTGGAAGACGGTGTGTCTATTGGGTGTAGTTGTAACGGCTTTTCCCCAAGGGGCTGGGTCTCCGTGTGCCAGACCGACTGGAACGTTGGCATGACGAAGATATTTGATTGAGAATCAAATATCGAGAAACCGAACAGCCTAGCTGTTCGGCGCTTCGTTGTATTTCATTCCCCGAAAAAAATACGGTCACTTCGCGTGGCCGGGGCTTAGAGCGCTCCGCCGCGTGACGTCAGTTGCGTAAACAAACTTATTCTATCTGGCAGCCATCGCGACTGCCGTCACGCGGGCCGTCCTAAATATAAGGATATCGCATTTTGGCTTTTCCCTCAATGGAGAGTTGAAGCTTTCGCTTGGCTGAACATAACCCAACATTGAATGTCAGCGCATATTCAGCTCGGTCTGGCTATCCAAAGCTCAGACACCACACCACAGGAGGCGTCCGACATGCGGATTAAATTTATTTTGGCGAGCGCTCTGGGCGCGCTGATGTTGTCCGAGAGCGCCTTTGGCCTCAGCTGCATGCGGCCTGATTTGGTAAAAAGCTTGGAAGAGGCGAAAGAAAGCCCGAAGATTTATCATATTTTGGTGGGACGGTTTAAGTCCGTCTCGCGTGAACCGGCCTATCCGAAAATGGGTCCGAACATGCCGCCAGAGGATCAATTCAAACCGCGGCCGCCGCGTATCATGCAGAGTTATTTTGAAGGTTACTCTTTGGCGAAAACCCCCCATCAGGATTGGCCGCTCTCCCGCTATCCGGTCGATATAGAAGTTAGCTGTATGGGGCCGTGGTGTTCCAGTGTTCCGTCGCCGGATCGCCAGCTCATCGCATTCGTGGAGGCGCGTCCGGGGCTGCCGCCGATTTTGAAAATCTCGCCCTGTCCCGGCAAGACCTTTGAGGCGGATAGGAAACAGGTTCAAAAAATCCGTCAATGTCTAGATAAGAAATGTGCGTCCGAAGAGCCGAATTGGCGATAAAAGATTTTGGGGCCTGAATTTACTACATTAACCTCACATAGAGATACGCCGGAAATTTACTTACGTTAAGAACCGGCGTGGCTTTGATTCAATATATCTACACGTCGGTCTTGGATGTCCTAATCACGCCTAAACAGGCCCGGACGATGTGGCTACGCGATATTTCGAAGCCGTAACCAATGACCCCATGTCCGCGAGTGCAATCCTTCACATAAAGCGTAGCGTTCCTGCTCACGAATTTCCGGAGTTTATAGTTTTACTCAATTCCGGCGAGGCCTTCAAAGATGATGACTATGTGCAGCGCCTCACGCCGGAAAGCTTGCAAGATATTTGGCCGAAAAAATTTGTCGGCGAAAGTTAGAATTTTGACGGAGGCCTATTTAGATCCGGATATGTTGAAACCCTAAGCCGCATGTTTTTTCGATCCGATTTGGTCCCGTATGCCCATCGTCAATTCCATACTTTTGACCCGTGCGGCTTGGTCATAAAACGGCATAGAGAGGATAAACTCATCGGGTTGCAATTGGTCATAAAGGCTCGATAGGCGCTCCGCGATTTGATCCGGCGTGCCGACCGCGCTGCCCGCCAACATCGGCTCGACATGGGCGGCGATTTGGGGCGGGACTTTCAGGTCGTGGACAGGGGCTTTGACGAGGCCGCGCATGTTCGTGACCATGCCGACAAAGGCTTGGATCAGCGTCGAGAAATGGAACTGCGCTTCGGCTTCGGTCTCGGCGGCGAAGACATTACAGGCCATCATGAAATAGGGCTTGTCGAGATATTGCGAGGGCTGGAATTCACGGCGGTAAGTTTCTGCAGCATCGAATAACTGACGCGGGGCAAAGTGGGACGCGAAAGCATAGGGCAGACCTAAATGCGCGGCGAGCTGCGCGCCGAAGAGGCTGGAGCCAAGAATCCAAACGGGAACTTGCGTGCCTTCACCGGGAATGGCGCGCACCGGCAGCGGGGCGTCCGCATCGGGCTCGCTTAAATAAGAGAGCAGCTCGACGACATCTTGTGGAAAACGTTGCGCGGCCGCGGGACCGTCTTTGCGCAGCGCACGGATAACGTTCTGATCCCCGCCGGGCGCGCGGCCAAGGCCTAAATCGATACGGCCCGGATGCAGCGTCGCGAGTGTGCCAAATTGCTCGGCAATGGTCAGCGGCGAATGGTTCGGCAACATAACGCCGCCCGAGCCGAGTCGGATGGATTTGGTCTGCGCCGCGACATGGGCAATGAGGACGGAAGTGGCCGAGCTCGCAACACTGGCCATATTGTGATGCTCCGCATACCAGACGCGGTCATATCCCAATCGCTCCGCCGCTTGAGCGGTGCTGACGCATTCGTCAAAACTTTGGGCGATGTTGCCGCCCTCTACGACGCGGGCGAGATCAAGAATGGAGAACGGTATAGACATAGCTCTAAGATAGGCGGTGAGGGTGCGGGCCGCAACCGCCGCTATGACTTGACACTTACCGTCCATCCGCTAACCCGCTCGCACATTAACCCGATGCGTCTGACCGTTTCTCAGCGCCGCATCTCAAGAGTCCCGATTTTCGGACTAAAGGACAGTAAAATGCATGCTTTTCGTAGCCACACTTGCGGCCAACTTCGTAAATCCGATGTCGGCGAAACGGCCAAACTCTCCGGTTGGGTCCACCGCAAACGTGAACATGCCAATGCGCTATTCATCGATTTGCGCGATCATTACGGCATCAGCCAAGTCGTCGTTTATCCGAATGAAGAATTCTACGAGAGCGCGAAACGCTGCCCGTCGGAAAGCGTCATAACCGTCACCGGCGAAGTCCTCGCCCGTGATGCAGAGGCCGTGAACGCCGAGTTGGACACAGGCGAAGTTGAGCTGCGCGCTCAGACATTTCTGATTGAAAGCCAAGCCGACCCGCTACCGCTGCCCGTCTTTGGCGAGCAGGACTATCCTGAAGAAATCCGCCTCAAACATCGTTATCTCGATCTGCGCCGCGAGACTTTGCACAACAACATCATCTTGCGCGGACGCGTGATTAATTCATTGCGCAGCCGAATGATTGAACAAGGCTTCACGGAATTCCAGACACCCATCCTGACGGCCAGTTCGCCCGAAGGTGCGCGAGACTTCCTCGTGCCGTCACGTCTGAACCCGGGTAAATTCTACGCGCTGCCGCAAGCGCCGCAGCAGTTTAAGCAGCTTCTCATGGTCGCGGGCTTTGATCGTTACTTCCAAATCGCACCCTGTTTCCGCGACGAAGATGCGCGCGCTGACCGTTCTCCCGGTGAGTTTTACCAGCTCGATGTTGAGATGAGCTTTGTCACGCAGGAAGATGTCTTCCAAGCGATTGAACCTGTCATGGCCGGCGTGTTCGAAGAATTCGCAGATGGCCGCGAAGTCGAAACACCGTTCCCGCGCATTCCTTATAAAGAGTCGGTGGAAAAATACGGTTCCGACAAACCAGACTTGCGCATCCCGTTCGAGCTAACCGACGTGTCGGAGTTCTTCACAGATGAAAAGAAAACCGGATTTGGTATCTTTGCGAAGATCACAAATGGCGGCGGCAAAGTCATCGCCATTCCTGCCCCGGGCGCAACGGAAAGCCAGTCTCGCAAATTCTTTGACAGCCTCGACAAATGGGCGAAGAAGGAAATGCAGGCCCCAGGCCTCGGCTATGCCCGCCTTCGTGAAGAAAACGGAGCGGTGGTATCGCAAGACCCTGCGCTCAAGAATTTTGAACCTGAGCTTCTAAAATCATTGCTCGACAAGATGGGGTTGAAAGCGGGCGATGGTGTATTCTTCTCGGCAGGAAAAAAATCCGCAGCCTATAAGCTCGCTGGAGCCGCGAGAAACAAGGTCGCGAAAGATTTGGACCTCATCCCCGAGGGCATCTTCAAATTCTGTTGGGTCGTGGATTACCCCATGTATGAGTGGGACGAAGATAACAAGACAATCGATTTCTCGCATAACCCGTTCTCCATGCCGCAAGCGCCTGAAGGGAAATCTGCTATGGATGTCCTGCTTGAAGCCGACACGGATGAGAAGAAACTCGAAATTCTCGCCTATCAATATGATATCGTCTGTAACGGCGTAGAGTTATCCTCCGGCGCGATCCGGAACCACAAAGCCGACGTCATGTATAAAGCGTTTGAGATTGCGGGCTACGGGCCGGAAGTCGTTGAAGATAAATTCGCGGGCATGATCAACGCGTTTAAATTCGGCGCGCCACCGCATGGCGGTATCGCGCCGGGTGTCGACCGTATCGTGATGCTGCTGGCCGGAACGGAAACTATTCGGGACGTTATTCTCTTTCCAATGAACGGAAACGCGCAAGATCTCATGATGAATGCGCCTGCGGAAGTCGACGCGTCAGCACTGAAAGAGCTAAACATCAAAACGGTCGCGCCTATCCCGAAAGATTAAGGGCGATTTTCGCAATTACATAAAACGGTTCAGGACGCCGGTTTTTTTGTGATTGCTTGCTTGCTCTGGACCAGATCACTGTGGATGCGTTGGAGACGTGTGCGAAGCGCGCGTTCTCTTGGATTTGACGCGGCGAGTAGGTTTTCGACATCGGCGATTGCACGGTCCAGCCGTTCCGCCACTAGAACCATGTCTGCAGTCATATCATCGTGAGTATGCTCGACCATGGCAGGGCTAACATTTTCGCAGTAGGGTAAGGACAAGCCGACGGGTAGGCGCGTTTTCTCGTCGCCGCAAGCGACATCTAATTGCGCTTGTTGCAGGCCTTGAACACCCGACATATTCGCACCGGAAAAGTCGGCCTTGTCAAATTTTGTGTCAATCAAAATCGCGTTGCCGAACTCAGCGTTTAGGAATTTTCCACTCTCGAATTCCGCTTCGGTCAAATTAGCATTGTCGAGCTTTGCCCCTGCGAAATCCGCTTTCGAGAAAATCCCGCGGGACAGATCGGCGCGCTCTAGATTGGCCTCTGCAAACTTCGCATTTGATAGGTTGGCTTCTGTCAGTGTTGCATCTTCCAAAATCGCGCGGGGCATGGTCACGCCGTCGCCTGTGACCCGATACATCAGCGCGCCTCGGAAATTTGCGTCTGACAGGTTTGATCCGTCCAAAGACCCGCCCGATAAATTGGAGTTGTTGAAATTGCTCTCGGAGAGATCGGCACTGTTCAGCCGAACGCCGTTCATCGCTTTATTCGACAGATCGCATCCTGAACACGACCCGCTGCTCATCTGCACGCGCGCGTCAACGCGAATTTGCGCAGATGCGGGCATCGCCAATAGCAGCGCGGAAAAAGTCAACAGGGGGATATTTGACAATTTTGACACGCCGTCTTTTAGCGGATGGAGTCACGGTTACTCTATTAAATTCGCGGTAAGATTCAGTCTTATTACAGAGGTGGAGCAGTTTATGAGTGAAATTTAATGCGAAGTCTTGTCCCCCTTTGGCCTTAATGCACACATATTCAGGCTTTACCGCTCGGCTATGCGGCACTACACCGCCGCATATAACGTGTTCTTTCCGGAGTCGGACTTTGGCTTTTTTTAATCGATTATTCACATGGTGGAACGGTTCCACATTGGGGACGTCGCTGCAGATCCGCACCAAGGCTGTAAAGGTCGGGGAAGACGAATTTGGTAATCAGTATTTTGAGAGCACGAAGCTGGCCTATGATGGCCGAACGCGGCGTTACGTGACTTACTCCGACTACGCGGAAGCGTCCAAAGTTCCGCCCGTTTGGAACGGTTGGCTTCATCATACATATGATGAGCTGCCCTCTGAAATCGATATTAAAGTTCACGGTTGGCAGGAAAGCCATGTCCCTAACCTTACCGGCACGCCCTACGCGTATAAGCCGAAAGGAAGTTTGGATCGGGGCGGTGTGCGTGATGCCGTTGCTGCTGACTATGAACCGTGGACTCCAGGCGAGTAGGTTTTATGAAGCGCGCTCTTTTAGCAATCTGCCTGGTTTCACTCTCCGGCGTATCCGCGCATGCGGCCAATCTGACCGGGTCTGCCGTGATGTTGCGAGCATTAGATAAAGTCACCGCCACGACGCAAGATTACACGGTCGAAATTGGTGACACGCTGGAATATGGCAGTCTGTCAATCGATGCTGTCCACTGTGAAAAACGCCCGCCGGAGGAGCTGCCGGAAACTTTCGCCTTTCTCAAAATTCGCGACATGAAGCTGGATGGATCAGGCCAAGAGACTGAGGAGGCTGACCCCGTGTTTTCGGGTTGGATGTTCGCGTCCCGCCCGGCCTTGTCCGCATTGGATCACGGCGTTTACGATATCTGGGTGATTGGGTGCAAAACGCCGGAACCGATTTTACCGGATTTTGATCAATAAGGGCAGGTCCGAAGCGCGTCATCGATATGGTGGGCCACCTCCGGAAATGCAGATTTAACGCCTTTCCATATGTCGGCCTCTGTCAACTCTATCTGCGTGTCAGGTTCCGTAATTACCGGATTGACGATCAGGCTCAAACCTAAGACACGCATCTCTAAATAGCGCGCCATGACGGCTTCGTGGACGGTCGACATTCCGACCATATCTGCTCCCATGTTTTGAAGCATCCGGCCTTCTGCAGGCGTCTCAAAATGCGGCCCTGCGAGGCAGGCATATATTCCGGTTTTCGAGAGATCCATTTGGTCCAACCAGTCGCCGTCATAGGTGTGGGTCAAATTTACAAAAGGTGAGCGGGCCTCACTGCGGCGCCCTACCAGTGCGCCTTGTCCTGTCAGGCCGGGGAAGTAAATGTGGTCAGAAATGCCAATGACATCGCCGGTTTCAAAATCAGCGCTTAGGCTTCCGGAAATATTCGTCAGAATAACAGATTGCGCGCCGAGGGCATGCGCCATCTCAATTGGGAAGACGCTCTCCTGCGGACTGTGGCCTTCATAGAGATGCAGTCGGCCCTGCATCGCGACGACATTCCGCCCATGCAGTGTGCCGATGTGCAGAACACCCTTATGGTTCGGCGCGGTCGAGAGCGGGAAGCCTTCAATATCTGAATAGGGAATAGAGACGCCGTCTATGTTTTCGCCATAGTCTCCCAGTCCGGATCCGAGGACAATCGCGATGTCAGCCCTTATGTCTGTAATTCTGCGGACACTTGAGAGGGCTTGGCTGAGATCAGGGCTCAAACATCCACCTCTTCGACGAATTGCGCGTGTTCTTGGATATATTCATATCGCAGTTCTGATCGTTTCCCCATTAATGTCCCGACGAGGCTCTCCGTCGTCGCCATTTCATCTGGGTCTAGTGTGATGCGCGCAAGCGTGCGTGTTTTGGGATCCATTGTCGTGACTTTAAGCTGCGCCGGGTTCATTTCGCCCAGGCCCTTGAAGCGCCCGATTTCGACTTTGCCCTTGCCGGTAAATACGGTTTCCATGAGCATTTGGCGATGGTCGTCATCGACAGCGTATTCTGTCTTCGCGCCTTGCGTCATCTTGTAGAGCGGTGGCATCGCCATATAGAGACGCCCGGCATCGATGAGGCCAGGGGTGTAGCGATAGAAGAAGGTGATAAGAAGCGCTGCGATATGCGCACCGTCAACATCCGCATCCGTCATTATGACGACGCGTTCATAGCGTAAATCATCCAAATCAAACCCCCGGCCAAGCCCCACGCCAAGGGCAACGGAGAGATCGTTGATTTCATTATTTCGGAGGATTTTTTCCATCGTCGCGGATTCTACGTTCAGGATTTTTCCCTTGAGCGGAAGAATAGCTTGAGTTTCACGCGAGCGCGCTTGCTTGGCAGAGCCGCCCGCTGAATCACCCTCGACGATAAATATCTCGGTGTCCTCACTTCCTTTGCGAGAGCAGTCGGCAAGCTTTCCGGGGAGGCGTAATTTCTTAGTGGCAGATTTACGTTTAACGTCACGCGCTTTGCGGCGTTTGACGCGCTCATCTGCGCGCTCAATCGCCCATTCTAAGAGCTTTGTCGCGTCTTTTGGTGAACTGGCCAGCCAATGATCGAATGGGTCGCGAATCGCGTTCTCGACAAGTCGGGAGGCTTCTGAATTTGAAAGCCGGTCTTTCGTCTGGCCTTGAAATTCCGGGCTCTTGATAAAGACGGAGACTAATGCGCCTGCGCCAAACATGACGTCATCCGGTGTGACGTGGCTGACCTTTTTCCCCATGCCTGTGAGATCGGCATAGGCGCGCAGGCCTTTGGTAATCGCGGCGCGCATGCCGGCTTCGTGGGTTCCGCCCCCGGGGGTCGGAACGGTATTACAATATGAGCGCACGAAACTATCGGCTTCGCCGTAACCTTCGGGGGACCAACTGATCGCCCATTCAACGCGGCCATGCCCTTTGTCTTTTTTGGACTTTCCCGCGAAGAGCGTGTCAGTAATCGTTGCTTTCGTGCCCAAGGTTTCAGACAGGTAATCTGCCAAACCGCCTGGAAAATGAAAGACAGCCTGCTGCGGAACATCAGGAGAATTTTTAAGTTTTTCTGGTGCGCATTTCCAACGAATTTCGACACCGGGTTGTAGATAGGCCTTGGCGCGGGCCATATTGAACAGTTTGATGGCGCGGAACTGCAAAGCTTTCCCAAAAATTTCCGGGTCCGGATGGAACCGCATTTTCGTGCCGCGACGATTATTGATTGCGCCCATGTTCTTGATTTTGCCTATCGGCTTGCCGCGTTCAAACCGCATAACGTGGAGTGTTTTATTTCGCGCGACTTCGACTTCCAAAACGTCGGACAGCGCATTTACGACCGACACGCCAACCCCGTGCAATCCACCGGACGTCTCATAGGCTTTGTTCGAGAATTTTCCGCCAGAATGTAGTTCAGTTAAAATGACTTCGAGCGCAGATTTTTTTGGGAATTTCGGATGAGGACCGATTGGAATACCGCGTCCGTTATCCGAGACAGAAATATAGCCTTCGGCGTCCAGTTCGACTTCGATGCGCGAGGCATGACCGGCGACGGCTTCATCCATCGAGTTATCGATAACTTCAGCAAAGAGATGATGCAGCGCGCGGTCGTCCGTCCCGCCGATATACATGCCGGGGCGCAGGCGGACAGGCTCCAAGCCTTCCAGCACCTCAATGGAGCTGGCCGTATAGTTATCCTGCGCGGCGTCACCACTCTTGCCTGCGAACAAATCTTTTTTCTTGGCTGCAGCCATAATTATTCTGTTTTCGTTTTATTTATAATCGGGAGCAATATGCGGTGATTTGCGCCATCCGCAAGCCGTTTCCTGTATGACTTCCCTAGTTTTTCCACACAATAGATGCGCGTTCGGGCAGGGCGTTGTTGTTAAGACCGTCGAAGAATGTGTTAGTGACCCCGCGAACTACGGCTTCCAGCTCAGATTGCTGAAACTCGAAATCCGTCAGGTTAATAGTTTCGACAAAACGCTTCGGTGTTAATGCGATGGGTTTCGCCTTCAGCCCGAGTAATCGTTCCCACGCTTGCAATCTGTTCCACGCCATAATTGCCGCAGCTAAGTCAGATGGCAAAGGGAGCCCTGCGACGCGGAGGCATGACCGCATATAATCTGCTTCCATCAAACCGCCGCGTCTAAGTTTGCTGCGCCAAACATCCGTCGGGGTCTCAGTAAATCTTTCGGATTTCAGCCGGTCAAACATGGCGAATGCGTCACGCTTGAAAGCCGCTTGATCGCGTGGCCTGGCGAAAATTTCTGACTTTACTCGCATGACCTCCTCGCCCACAGTTTTATCTCCTGCAACGATACGGGCGGGAGCGAGGGCTATATGCTCCCAACTATGTGCGCGTTTCATATGATGGTCATAAAATGAGGAGAGCTTCACGGCCGGGGGCCCGGACCGGCCTGAAGGCCGCAACCGCATGTCGAGTTCATAGGCGATGCCTTCACGCAATTTAACGGTCAGAGTCGTTTTCAATCGCTGGACGATCTTCGTCGCGACGTCCGTATCAACGCTGTCCGCAAACAAGAAAATGAGATCGAGATCGCTTTGCGGGGCCATGGTCTGCGTGCCCATTTTACCGAGACCTAAAATAGTTATAGGGGCATCTCTTATGTTCAGATCTTCGCACACAATTTGCAAGGACAGGGTGAGGGTCTGTTCCGCCAGAGCCGTTAATCTCGTCTGCAATTGCGCAGTCGAAAATGTCCCTTCCAGAAATTTCGTATAGGCGCTGAAAAGCTGCTCGTTCACAAATCGCCGCAACGCCTCCAAGCGGTTTTCATAGTCATTTGACGTCAGTACAAAGCGGGATTGTTCTTCCAAATCATCTGTGTCTTCGGCGATGAAAATATCTATGATATGCGGAGACTGACGCAGAATTTCGCTCATGTGAGGGCTATGGAGTAAGGGCGTAATGAGCTTGTCCAAGAGAACAGGATGACGATTGAGGAGCGAGAAATATTGCTCTGATCGCCCGATTTGTTTCAAAAATTCATCAATGCGTTGGAAGGCTTTATCGCTGTCCTGACGCATGACGCGCGCCGTTAAGCGGCGTCCCAAGTCTCGATATTTTCCCTTATTGCTCGACGATACGCCATGATTTTGGAACCCGCTGTTCCAACTCTTGGCGATGTCCGCATTGGCGCCAATAAGGCCGGAGATTGGAGTGGTTTCCAGAACGGAAACCGTCTCCTGAAATAAGGTTGAGAATCTGCTATGTACCCGCTGGCGGCGGCTGTGCACATCTTGATCGAAATTCTCCGGGTTTCCCAAGAGTGATATGACAGCAGTCAGGTCATCTCCGCGCGGCAGGATATGGGTCTGCTCATTACGAAACATTTGGACGGCGTTCTCAATGCGCCGAAAAAACCTATAATCATCGCAAAGTGTTTTTGTGTCAGCAGCAGACATGAGCTCGATGTCAGAGAGAGCGGTCAATGCGGCGCGTGTGTTAGTCACGCGCAGGCGCGGGCGTTTCCCGCCGTGGATAAGTTGCTGCGCGTTAGCAATGAATTCTATTTCTCGAATGCCTCCGCGACCAAGTTTGACGTTAAAGCCGCTGGCTTCCGGCGTAATGGGTTTAGGCGCGGCGCGTTCATATTGGAGACCCGGATGTTCATTGTTTATCCGTGTTTTGAGGGCGGCCAGCTCATCCAATGTGGTGAAGTCCAAATTCCTTCGCCAGATATAGGGCTCCAATCTCGCCAGAAATGTTTCGCCTGCGCTATGGTCTCCGGCGACGATGCGGGCTTTCATTAAAGCCAGTCGATGCCAGGGCAGGGACCTAAAGAAATAGAAGGTTTCGGCTTTGCTCGTGCTTAGCGCTAACCCTGTTCCGGAGCTCTCCGGACGCAGCCTCCAATCCACCCGCCAGACGAAATCGGGGGCGTTGCGGGGCTGTAATATCTGAGTGACGCGTTTACAAACATCGGAGGCGATATAGGCCTGCCCCTTATTTTCAGGCACGGGGAGAGCCTTTGGATCATAGAGCGCAATGAGGTCGACATCCGACGAGAAATTCAGATCTCTCCCGCCCAACTTCCCAAGGCCCATCAAAAAGAGTCCAGGCACGCGCTCATCGGCTAAGGTCAGCCGATGACGTTTCGCGGCATCTCGCCAGGCGAGCTGAAGCGCCCGGTCAATTGTGGCGTCCGCGAAGTCACTCCAGACTCGGCCTTTCTTATCAAATGTCGCGAATTCCGTCTGCGCCAGTGCCAAAGAAAATCGAGCTTTCAATGCGAGAAGCGTATCAGCATCTGCACCCGCAACGGCTGCGTGAAGTTCGTTTAGGGATTTAGTATCGCCATATTCATCGGCGATACCCCTCAAATAAGGACTTGATTCAATCTGTTGATGACTGAGAGTGAGAGTTTTCACCCGACTCTAGAACAGGAGGCGAATAACAACCCGGCCGGTATGACGAATAAAGCCGTCCCGAATATCGCTATCAAAATCGAAGCCGATGGACGAATAATTCGATCCGGCAGCGACGGTAAAGCCCAGCAAAAGTCCCTCGTCAGGGAATGCAAACGCCCGAAGACGCGCTAATTCGGAATCGAAGACATTGCCATTCGTGTCGGTCAAGCCTTGGAAACGGAAGGCCGTTTCGACCGGGTCAGATATAAATTCGTTGCGATATCCCACGCGGAGGGACGGTCGGATCCATGTGCGCTTGCCCATGAACTCCGCGCCGACATCCAACATGGCCGTCGCGGCGGCGGTCTCGGAACGACGCCCGTCAACACGGAGGCGAACACCTGAGGTGCCGGTTTCCGTATGGCCGTATTCATTCAAATATAGGTAGTCGAGTGAGGCGCTGGGTCTGGCCCAAAATTTGTCATTAAGGGCAATTTCATATCCTGCGCGCAGGGATGCATTTGCGTGGCTGCCTTCCCAATCACCTTCAGCTGCTCCGAGATAATTCCCGAACGTCACCTGACGGGTTTGTTCAAAATCACTGAGTCCGCCGCCGCCATAAAGGTCGATGTTAAACCCGCTATTTTCAAAGCCCGCATAAGCGCCCAACTGGTAGGTCCTGACGTGAAGCGGCTCGTCGTTTCCGATTACGTCTTCAACTTCAGTACTGGCAAAGCCCGCAGTCACGCCGACCGCGTGAAAAGGTCCAAATGCGGTATCCAAACCACCGGCGAAACCAAAGCCTTCACCGCGGAATTGTTCAGACCGGCCAGCCAGATCACGGTCAGCGAAATAAAAGAATTCTTGCAACCAAGCCCCGCCTGATTTTTCAGGTGAACGCCGCGTTGTATCCAAATGCGAGCCGACTGCGCCAACTGCGCCGTCAACATTGGCCAAAACAAATTGTTTTGCAGCGCCTGCGAATTCCGGAAGGACCTGATTGTAAGCCGCATAAAAGTCTCCGGCTTCTGTGATATTGGAAAATGCATTGCCGAGATCAGTCGTTGCGGTTAGCGCCTCCCAAACGGGGCCGCCTTGAAATACACCGCCAACATAACTACCAAATGCGGCGGCCTGTGCCTGGTCCAGTCCAAGACCTCCGTTCGCAACCGATGTTGTCGGATCGCGCAGGTCTAATGTAACAACAAGCGTATTTGGACCAGACAAGGTCAAATTTGAGTCATAAAGAAATGGGGAGTTACCGGCGCCCAACGAGGCTAAGTCACCAATCGTTAAATTGCCGGCATTTGCCAAAGTGTAGCTGAACGTATTAGTCCCGATGATGGACTCGAGAATCGGGTTGATGGTGGCACCAGAAGCAAAGGTAATATTACCCGTAGAGTTCAGGGTCGTGGCATTCCCGGTCGCGCCGTTGATAACAGGGCGGTAGACAGATGTGCCATCTATAAGAGCGTTGCTGACCGGAATTGTGTTGGCCGCACCCATTGCGAGTGTTGAACCGCCCGTAACGGAAATGTCGAGGCTGGTCGTGTTATCAATAGCGCCTAAGAAAACAGATCCTCCGGACAATGCTATACTGTCGGCGCCGCCGCCGAAGTCTATATCACCCGCAATGGTGCCTGCGCTGGCCATCAAAGTATCATCACCTGACCCTAAGAGGATGTCGCCTCTGATGAGAGGCGTATTCGGTGTGTCCGGGTTTTGGCTTTGATCGATTTCGACATCGATGGTGGACGCACTAAAGTCGATAGCGACCAAGTCAAATAATGTCTCTTCAAGTCCAAGAGGGTCCGATGTCCTCGCCAGAGTTGAGATTGCGCCTGTGTTTTCAATTCTAGTCACTGTGCCGGATGAGTCGCGTATACCAATAGCGGTCCCTTCACGCCCGACCAGAAGAGCTGAAATTACGCCCGAATTCACCAATTCTTGGACCGAAGCGCCTGCGCCAATGTCGACCGCAACTGCGAGCAATGACCGAGGGGCAATGATATTTGTCCGGTCAAAATAGATCTCATCTGCCGCTTCATTCGTGGTTGCGATGATCGCACCGCTATTATTTATTTCATCGGCAATCGCTTGGTTCCCAAGTACAAGAACGCGGGCGACGCCGTTTCCGGTCGTCAGCGTCGTTGGGTTAGGTGCGCGGAACGTTGTGGCCGTTAGCGAGCCGGAATTGCTGATCCCGCCGTCAATCGTCGCATCGGCAATTGAAACCGTCGTCGCGTCCATGTCGTCAAAAACACCGCTGGCCGTCGCAGCGCCTTGATTGATGAAGCCATATTGCAGCCCTGCATCAAAGTCAGGGTCTGCGGGGTTCGTGATTTGGGCAACCAGCCCTACGGCGATTTGGGTGCCGTTCCCGTCTATGATAATAGCGGGCGCGGATCCCAGCTGCGAAATTTGACTTGTGCCGGTGATATTGAAAACAGGATCCCCGTTAGCGTCCACAACGCCATTTCCGTCAGCATCAAGGGCTTGTTCAGTCGTTTGAGCCAATAAAACACCCTGTGTCACATTGCCTGATATATTGAGGGCAGATCCGGCCTGCCGCAAATCTTCCGCGGTTAAGTCTTCTCGCCCTGTCGCGCTATCCACGCCTGCGAAGCCTGGACGTTGCGTGAAGCGATAGCCGGTTGCCGAAAGCGTTCCGCTGGAGACAAATCCGCCATTGATATCGCCAGAGACGGCATAAGCCTCTGCGCCTGTTCCGCGCACAGCAACGCTGCCCGAGTTAAAGACGTTGCCGGTTACATCCGCCGCTACATTAACGCCCGTTGACTGATCTCCGACGACATTTATCTGTCCCGCTGTTGTCAGATTTCCGGTCAGGCCCTGTGTCATCATGGGCGTGTTAGCGAGATTGACCCCGAAACTATTATTGCCTTCAACGGTAATCGTTGAGGTTGATGTGAGTTCTACGTTACCTTGGAACGGCGATGCGCCAGAAATTAGTATGCCTGTGCGGCCTTCGCCTATGGCAAAGGTTCCGTCCTGAAACGGGTCACCATCTGTGTCAGACGGCGTATAGTCTTCGACAAGCAGAATGTTTCCGGACTGGGTGTAATTGCGGTCCGGCCCGCCTTGTAGCTCGACACCGGTTACGTTGTCTATATCGTCAGAGCGAACGGTACCGTCCAGCGCCAGATCATTGTCCGAATCTACAATAATGCCTGACCGAGCCGCATCTACAGTGACAGTTGCCGTTGAATCGACGGTGACGTCGTCAGCCCCGCCCCCGGCCCCTGCCGTGGATGTAAGGATTTGCGCAGTGGTATCATCCGTCACGGAAACCTGCGCCTGTGCTGAGAAGGATAGCACGCCCAGAAGCGCGAATGTCGCGGAACTGCGGAGTGCAAGAGATTTAAAGTGACTCATGATTATCTGGTCCCGGCGGCTGTCTGACGGTGAAATACAATATATTCGCACCCATTAGGCTTGGGTTTAACCAAAACAGGCATGAGGGCCAATGAAAACATGGTTATTTTACAGTTAGGTTAAGACGATAGCGGCTGCCGCATGGCATTTGCGCACCGATTGCTTTCGGAACAAGGCTCTGGCAAGGCGCGCACATGACTAATGATACGCAAATCACCCCTTCAGACCCCATGTCTTGGAATCGTTTGTTTCTAATGGGCGGACTTATCCCGGCCGCCCTTGTGGCGGTGGATCAATGGTCAAAATGGGCCACAACCCGGTTTTTCGACTTGCCAATGAGCGCCTGCGCGCAGGGCGACCCCAGATTAACACATGACGTCTCTCCGATTGCTGATCTGTCTCTACTTTGCAACCGCGGTATCAGTTGGGGGATGTTGCAAGGCGATTCGTCGTTTAAGAGGTGGGGACTCACGCTATTTGCCTTCTTGATGACGGTGGTTTTGATCTACGTCCTTAGGAAAACAGAGGACCGTTTGGGACGAATCTCCCTGTCTCTGGTTATCGCCGGAGCTGTTGGGAATGCGATTGACCGCCTATTTTTCGGAGCCGTTACGGATATGATTGATTTCTCCGATATTGGCTTCAACTACGTTTTTAATGTCGCCGATAGCTACATCACCGTCGGTGTCATTGGCTTATTCCTCTCCTCTTTCTTGGTGGATAGGCGCGAGAAAGCGGCCGCGAAAGCCGCAGCCGAGTAAATTAGGGCTGTAGAATAAAATATTGGTCACTTGGCGCGGGGGCCGCCGCGCGCTAAGTCAAGCAGAATTCAATTTAAGGGTCACGCTATGTTGCGCTCCGTATGTCTTTTTTCAGCTCTGGCTTCCGTTGCATTGGTTGCGACAGGTTGTACCTCCACATCTCGGGCTCTCGGGCTGGAGAAATCTGCTCCGAATGAGTTTAACATTCTCACCAAAGCGCCGCTTATCGTGCCGCCGGAATATAATTTGCGCCCACCGGAGTTGGGTGCGTCTTCTGCGGAAAACAACTACACGCAGCGAAGTGCGCGCGAGGCTTTGCTTGGCGATATAGATGATGCTGACCCAAGTCAGGGCGAGATAGCTTTGATGGCAAAAGCTGGCGTAAACCGTGCAAATCCTGAGATTCGCCTTGAAATTGACGGCGTTAATTCGGTTGAACGCAAATCCCCCGGTTTCGCAAATCGTGTTTTGTTTTGGCAAAACGGGCAAGTATTGGATGCGCAAGGCAATCCAACGCCGCTCAACGCCGAAAACGAGGCGCGCCGTCTTGAATCCATCAACTCCGCAACAGGCGGTGGTCAAGTCACGATTTCCAAACGTCCGGGCGGACCGAAACTTCCCGGTCTCTAGCCCTTCGAATTCTATGAGCTGATAAAATCGCAGCTCCTCCACTAGCCCGCCGCACGGCGGGCTTTTACGTTTCGGGGGTATGACCTCTAATATCCATATGATTCGCCGCCTTCCGGCCCAGACGGTCAACCGCATCGCAGCAGGTGAGGTGATTGAACGACCTGCCAGCGTGATTAAGGAATTGGTCGAAAACGCGCTGGATGCCGGCGCGACCCAAGTTGATATACGCTATGAGGATGGCGGGCGGACCGTCATTACCGTGACGGATGACGGGAAGGGCATGGACAAAGCGAACCTCTCGCTGGCCGTTGAACGCCATGCCACTTCGAAACTCGCGGATGATTCAGACCTCCTTAATATCGGGACTATGGGTTTTCGCGGTGAGGCTTTGCCGTCGATTGGATCTGTTGCGCGGCTGTCTCTGACCTCTCAAACCGAAGCCGATGATAGTGCGTGGGAGCTCCGCGTCGACGGAGGCGCAAAGCAAGATCCCCGTCCTGCTCCGCGATTTGGTCTGCACGGCACGCGGGTCGATGTGCGTGATCTGTTTTTCGCGACGCCCGCGCGTTTGAAGTTTCTGAAATCCGAGCGGTCTGAAAGCATGGCGATTAGCGATGTTGTGAAACGCCTCGCCATGGCCAATCCGCATGTTGGATTTACACTGACCAATAACGCGCGAACGTCTTTGCGCATGACGGGAACACCGATGTCAGAGGACGGGCGTCTTGTACGGTTGTCCAAAATTCTCGGTGATGATTTCGGCGCGAATGCCGTTGCTGTGGACTCAGAGCGAGAGGGAATTGCCCTGACCGGATTTGCGGGCCTGCCGACATTTTCACGCGGGAACAGCGCGCATCAATATCTCTTCGTCAACGGTCGGCCCGTTCGGGACAAGCTGCTTCACGGGGCGGTGCGCGGGGCCTATCAGGATTTCCTCGCGCGGGACCGTCATCCCGTTGTCGCGCTTTATGTCGAGCTGCCGCATGAGCATGTCGATGTGAACGTCCATCCGGCCAAAACCGAAGTGCGCTTCCGCAATCCGGGTTTAGTGCGGGGCCTCATCGTCAGCGCGTTACGCCATGCCCTTGCAGATGCAGGACACCGCGCCAGCACAACTGTCAGCGATTACGCGCTGGGCCGCATCCAGACGGGTCAACCTGCTTACGCCTATCAGGGCCGATATGGCGGCGCGCCCCAAGGCTATGCGCCGTACCGAAATGACCCGGCGATGCAGCCCTTGATCGACGGCATGGGCGGTATGTCTGGCCGTGTTGAGGAAGCGCCCGAAGGATTTACGGGTGTACTACCGAACGGCGAAAGATTGGATCACATACCGACGCCAGCCTATCCGCTCGGCACAGCGCGAGCGCAATTGCACGAGACCTACGTCGTTGCGCAGACGCAGGACGGCATTGTTATTGTCGATCAACACGCCGCACATGAGCGCCTAGTTTATGAAGAAATGAAACAGAAGATGGCCAGGGGAAAAGAGAATGGCCAAGGCGTGCCGCGCCAGACGTTGCTTATTCCCGATGTCGTGGAATTAGGCGAAACAGACTCTGCCCGCGTCCTCGCCCGCGCAGAAGAACTCGCCGAAATGGGCCTTATTTTAGAGCCTTTCGGGCAAGGCGCAGTCTGCGTGCGCGAAACCCCCGCCTTGCTCGGCGAAGTCGATGTGCAGGGCCTCTTGCGGGATCTCGCCGATGACCTGTCGGAATATGATGAAGCGCTTAGCCTCAAAGAACGGTTCGAACATGTTTGCGGGACCATGGCATGCCACGGCTCTGTGCGCGCCGGGCGCAGGCTCAACGGAGACGAAATGAACGCGCTCCTACGCCAAATGGAAGCCACCCCTCACAGCGGCCAATGTAATCATGGGCGGCCTACGTATGTGGAGCTGAAGCTGGCGGATATTGAGCGGTTATTTGGTAGGCGTTAGGTTAGCGCTTTAACTGCTGCGCTAGCCAAAAATGCGCTCCGCGTCATATTTTGTTGTGTGGCGGCTTGATCAATTGCCGATAGTAATGAGGGATTAAGCGAGATATTCACACGCTTCGGTTTGGCTACGTTAATAAGCAAAGGTACCATAATTAGCGAAGATGTCTCAAACCACTCTTTCCACTCGGGATTTTTGCGTAAAGCTTCAGGTGTTGAAGGGGCGGGAAGCTCTTGTCCATCTTCAAGGAGGCATTCTGCGTGCAGGCCTAAGGCCTCCGCTGCGTTAGCAAAAACATCGTTAAATTCATCGGCGGCAGAGAAACAGCCCCGAATATCGGGAAATACAACGCCGTAAGCGCAACCTTCTTCATATTCGATAAATGCAGGGTAGAAGCTCATCCAATTAACGCCATCCTGCAGCCCTATAAATCGAACGCACGACACCAGGCGTCAAATCTTTGCGGGGATGTGGCAGGGTGATCAGCGCCTCCTTCTCAGGGTGTTTAAAAGTTAAATGGGACCCGACAGTTCGGACATGTTCCCATCCTTCACGCTCAAGACGTTTCTTAAGCTTTCTACTATTTCTTTCCATGCCATGACCTAATCTGAGATTGCCGATCGCAGAACTGTCTGCGAAGGGGGTTTCGTCTTACCGAGTGTCAAGGGCTTCGGTGTGTATATATAGACACACTATGTGCTCGTCAACCTCAAAAACAAAACCCGCGCGGCGCCCCATGATTTGTCGTGTAATATCTCAAACCCGCGTGGTTCGACTTCGGCCTCTACGCTTTCCTCTAAGATAATCACTCCGTCATCCGCCAAGATGTTCTGTTGAATGATGCGGCTTAACACAGGCTTCCAGAGGCCTTTATTATAGGGCGGGTCCATGAAGATGTGTGTAAATTTTCCTCGCATGTTACCCGGTGCGATTTTCAGCTTTGTCGCGTCATAGCGGTGCAGGCGGGTGTCTTCCGAAATCTTCATTTTTTCAATATTGGCGCGAATGGCGGTGCGGGCTTTAGGTTCTGTTTCGGCGAAAAGGCAGAAGGCTGCGCCGCGCGAAACCGCCTCTAATCCGAGTGCGCCGGAGCCCGCAAAAATATCAGCCACGATGGCTCCGTCGAGGGGCGGGGCCCACTCCGCGTGTTTGAGAATATTGAAAATCGACTCACGCGTTTGGTCAGACGTTGGGCGTGTACTGCGCCCCGACGGCGTCTCAATATTGCGCCCTCGAAGTTTACCCGAAACAATTCTCACGTTTTGCCCTTACCTTGGCCGCGAGGAGAGAATTTGCCTTGATATTTCCCGCCAGGTTTTCCGGCGGCACCTACACGCGGTTTGCGTTTTGGTTTGGTGTTTTTACCTCGACCCTGCGGCGCGGGTTTGGCTTTACTACTGGATTTAATTGCAGGGGTCTTCTGGAACCGCTTCGCGCTCCCATAACTCCCGCGCTTCGGTCTTTTTTGTTTCTTTTCAATGGGTTCAGGGAAGTCCATCAAGTGTCCGAGTTGCGTTTGCAGGACCTTATATTTTACTTCTTCAACTTTTCCCTTGGGGATTTCGCCCAGCATAAATGGACCATAACTGACCCGAATAAGGCGGTTCACTTTCAGGCCCAAATGCTCCATGGCGCGGCGAACTTCACGGTTTTTACCCTCGCGCAAAGTCACTGTAATCCAGCAATTATCTCCGCTCGCGCTATCGAGGACAGCTTCAATTGGTCCCGTCATAATGCCGTCAATTTTGATGCCGTCTTTGAGCGTGTCCAGTTCCGTCTGCGTAATATGACCGTAGGCGCGAGTGCGGTAGCGGCGGGATAATCCTGTCGACGGATGTTCTAAATGACGCGCGAGTTCCCCGTCATTCGTCAGCAGCAAAAGCCCTTCGGACGTGATGTCCAAACGCCCAACGGAAATCACGCGGCCCATTTCTTTCGGCAGCACATCAAAAACGGTTTGGCGGTTCTTTTCGTCCTTATGAGAGGTGACCAATCCATCGGGTTTGTAATAGCGCCAGAGGCGCGTCAGCTCTTTCCCCGCAACAGCTTTCCCGTCAAATTCAACCTTGTCAGCCGGCCCGACTTTCGTGGCGGGCGTGTCGATGACTTTACCGTTCACTTTAATGCGGCCTTCCGCAACGAGCTTTTCGGAATCCCGGCGGGAAGCGACTCCCGCGCGGGCGAGATATTTCGCAATTCTGTCGAGCTTAGGTTCGTCGGTCATATGCATGTGTCTTGACGGTTGGGGCGCAAAAGAGGAAAGCCGCGCCATGAATGATGAGCACTATATGCGTCTGGCGATTGAAGAAGCCAAGGCCGCAGCACGGCGCGGCGAAGTGCCCGTCGGGGCCGTGCTTGTCAATGCGGTTGGAGAGATCGTGGCACGAACGGGGAATGCGCCGATTTCCATTTGCGACCCCACCGCTCACGCGGAAATTTTGGCCTTGAGGGACGGCGCGCATCAGTTAGAAAATTACAGGCTGGGCGGGATGAGCCTTTATGTAACACTGGAACCTTGCACGATGTGCGCAAGTGCGATCTCAAATGCCCGCATCGCTCGGGTCATCTACGGCGCGTCTGATCCCAAAGGCGGCGCGGTGGAAAACGGCGTCAGATTTTTTGATCAATCCACCTGCCACCACAGGCCTGAGGTCACGGGCGGCGTGTTGGCGGCAGAATCCTCCGCGATGTTGAAAGCGTTCTTCCGAGACCGCCGCGGCAAATGAAATCCAATTTAAGAGAAACGCTCGCAGCTCCGACGCTTTCTGACGAGAATAATACATCAGGACCCGCATGGATTGGTGTGTGTCTGGGATTGGTTGCGGCCATACTTTATTCTCTGAAGGCGATTTTCGTAAAATTGGCCTATTTGCCATCGGGCGCGGTAACCGAGCAAGTACCGCCTATCACCTTGATGATGTTACGTTTGGGGTTTTCTTTCCCTGTGTATCTCATCATTTTGGTCTGGGTCTGGCGACGAACCGATAATAAGCCCAAGCCTAAGCAAATCGGTATGGCCATGATGATTGGCGTCATGGCATATTATGTTTGCACATGGTTAGATTTTACGGGGCTCCAATATATCACGGCGCAGTTAGAGCGGCTTTTGCTATTCACTTACCCCGCCTTCGTTATATTGCTTGGCGCTATATTTTTCGGCGGACGTTTGACCAAATGGGGCATAGCCTCCGTAGCACTGGCCTATGGCGGTTTGATCATAGTATTTATGGGCGGCGATATAACGGAAAGCCCAAATCTGCTGTTGGGAAGCGGTTTGGTTATAGGGTGCGCTTTTGTCTTCGCGCTTTACCAATTACTCGCGAAAAATTTCATCGATAGGATCGGACCAAAGCTCTTTACCTGTCTCGCCATGTTAGGGGCCGCATCGGCAATTTTCCTGCACTTCTTAATTAACGCATTGCACGCAGATGGAGTTTCTGCTGCTTTTGATCTGCCGCCTCGAATATATTGGATTGGCCTTATCATAGCCGTGTTTTCAACGCTTATTCCCAGCTTTTTTATGAACTCGGCAATAGGGCGCATTGGGGCGCAGAAGGTCGCTATGTTGGGCATGATTGGGCCGTTGGCGACCATAATTGCCGCAATCTTAGTTCTGGGCGAACCCTTTGGACTTTGGGATGGGGTGGGTACCGCCATCACGATTTTTGGCATCGCGCTCTATATGAAATCTAGCAAGGCCAAGCCGCGTAAGACATAAACCACGCCGACAATTGTCACGAGAATACGCGTGTATTTCCGAAATCCAACGTCGGAAAAACGCTCCAGTAAAGATGTTCCGGTTTTTGTTCCGATAACCACGGCAGGTATGGCAAGCGAGAGAACCCAAAGCGGCGGCAAATCTGCCAGTCCTTGCGCCTGAAGCAAGGGAACTCCGAAATAGGCGATTTTCACCAGGTGGCTCGCGAACATAGTCACGGCCTTGGTGGCAACAATGGCTTTGCGGGTGAGGGCCGTTTTCACATAGAAAAAATCAAGCGCCGGACCCGCGACGCCGGCACTCAGGTTGAGGCCCATAACCAGAGCGCCGCACAACACTGCATGTGCGGGCTTTTCAGCGTCCCCCGCCGGCAGGCCTTTGGGAAGCCAAAAAGTAGCGGTAAGAGCCCAAGAGCCAAAAAGAGCTGCGCTTCATTAGGCGTAAAGGCGACCCAGAGCATGAGAAGTATCGCGGGCAAAGCGCCCAAGAGTTGCCACCTCAAAATATCCCACCGGATATAATCGCGCAAAATAATTGATCGCGAGCCGTTTGAGACAGATTGCACAATCCCATGCACAACCATCGCAGCGCTGACGCTCATCAGGTTGGCAATGACGCCCATAAAGACGAGACCGCCTGCCATACCGAATAGACCGGAGATAATAGCGCAAAGCCCTGCAGCCAGAATTATCAAAAGCCCTGTCTGCATTTAAGATCTCGTTAACCTAAATATGGTTACCAAAACCTTATGTGAAATCGCTCGGGATGGGCGATTCGAGGGATACTTATAGGTGGCTGATATGCGTTTGTTCAAAAAGGACGCGCCTCAATTCGGGGTGGAAGATGTGAGAGAAACACAAGATGTGGTTCAGGCCATCACAGATGCGCTGAAAACCGGGGCAGAGCAACAAGATCTCGCGGCAAAAAGGCTCGGTGCGCTCACCAAGTCAATGAGCAAGATGGACGCCAATGTCCGCCAAGCGGCACGATTGCAGGCGGAGACAGAGCGGTTGGACACAGAAGTTAAAACCGTTCGTGCAGATTTGGACAAAAGCCGCGCTTGGGCGCAGGAACAATCGTCAAAACTCGCAACAGTCCAAAAAGAACGTGACAAGCTACGCGCAGAGCTGGACGGCACAAAATCCGAGATTTCGGCGCGGACAGAGCGTGAAGCCGGATTGCGTGAGACAGAGTTTAAGCTCCGCCGTGAAGGGGAGGCGCTCAATAAGCAACTTAACCAACGCACGGAGCGACTTGAAGAGCTAGTTTTAACGCAACAGCGTGTTCAGGACGAACTTGCGCAAGCTACAGGACAAATTTCCTCGCAAAATCATAAAATGCGCGAGCTACAAAATGCCGTTGAAGAATTCACTTCGCGTTTGGATGAAAAGACCAAATCAGCTGACGCGTCCTTGTCGGCGCTTCGTGACCTGCGTCTGGATCATCATGCGGCCAAAGAGCAACTCGTCTCAACCAATTCTCGATTGCAGTCCGCTGAATATGAGCAGGCAAGCCAGAAGACATTGTTTGAAGATACGCTAAAGCGCCGCGCGGATGAGATCCTCGCGCTCAAGACGCAGAATGAACAGTTGACGACACAGCTGCGTATCAAAAACACAATGGGCAACCATTTTGACGAGGAGACCGCAGGTCTACGTCAGGTGCTGGAAACAGAACGGGAGCGCAATAGCGTCAATGAGCAGCGCTTGCGAAATCAGGCTGAAGCGGAGGCGCGCCAATCCCGCGCTCTTGCTCAGTCGAAAGCTGAATTTGACGCGCTAAATGCGAAATTTGTCGATGCTATGAAGGATCTGGATTCCTTCCGTCAGCTTAATCGTATGCAGTCACAGAAATTGGAAAATTACGCACAACTCAACAATGCGCCTGCACCAAAGCGTAATTATGCATCAATGCGAAGTGAAGACCCGGCGATGCTGAAAGTCGTCAAATAAGACGGAGTTTCAAATTTTAGATAAAGAAAAACCCGGCTCAAAAGGCCGGGTTTTTTATTAGCTTGAATTTGACTTATTTGCAGTCTTCATCGGGGAGTTTCAGGCGCTGACCAATGCTGATCATGTTGCCGCGGCCAAGACCGTTTAACCGGGAGACAGCTTTGGCGGTCGTGCAATGCTCTCTCGCGATGTTCCAGACCGTGTCGCCGCGTTGGACGATATAGATATAATTTTTACTTTGGGCGGGTGTGTTGCGACGCGGCGGCTCTGCGTTACGTGTGGCTGGCGCTGCTGCGCGTATGATTGTTGGTTGGGCGGGAGCCAAAGATTTTCTCAGGAAGTAATCCCGGCAATCAATTTCAACCTCCGACAGGATACGGCTCCCTTTTTCTCCACCTTCAA
>Ga0209187_1000534_pt1 | contig 62411 bp, 50 predicted proteins | sample BantaG_FD_187430 | JGI IMG/M metagenome (GOLD analysis project Ga0209187, IMG submission 187430) | Marine algal microbial communities from Bantry Bay, Ireland - BantryBay_4 metaG (SPAdes) (version 2) | ecosystem: Host-associated > Algae > Red algae > Unclassified | place: Bantry Bay, Ireland...
CTTATACTTGGTCTGTTTCTGGTGGTACCCTAAGTAGTACTTCTGGACAATCTGTTGATTATACGATTGGCATGTCTGGTACTTATACCATCACCGTTCAAGCTACTGATGCAAATGGTTGTATCGCTATGGCAAGTACAAGTGTAACAGTCAATGCGGCTCCTATTATTGCAGGTACTCCTACAAGAACTACCTGTGGAGAAAATAATGGTTCTATAACAACTTCAGTAAATTCTGGAGCTGCATCATATTCTTATGTATGGAGTAATGGAGCTACTACAGCTAATTTATCAAACTTAACTGCTGGCGATTACTGTGTAACGGTGGAAGATAACAATGGCTGTTCTCAGGATGAATGTTTTACTGTTGAAGAGAGTACTGGAGTAGAAATTTTACTACAGTTGACCTCAGCTAGCTGTGCAATTAATGGTACTGCTACAGTACTAGTTTTGGAGGGAGAAGCACCGTATACATATCTATGGAATACTGGAGAAACTACTCCTTCAATCATTGCTACTGACGATGCAGAAATCTGTGTTACTGTAACTGACAATAATGGATGTACGCAAGTTACATGTACTGATCTTATTGCATCAGTAATGGTTAATGTCGCAGGTATACAAGCAGACCCAACATGTAATTTGTCTAATGGCTCAATTACTGCTTCGGCAAATGTTCCAGTAACCTACTTATGGTCAACAGGAGAAACTACTGCAACCATTCAAAACTTAGCAGCAGGAACCTATACTGTAACTGCAACTTCAGTTAATAATACTTGTCAAGATATTGCAAGCTTCGATTTAACTAGTTCAGCTAGCCTTTCGGTTTCACTTGACCCAACAAATCCTGCCTGTATTGGCGCCGATAATGGATCAATTGTAACAATTGCAAACTACACTGGTTCTGGAACTCTCACCTACACTTGGAATAATAACGCTAATACAAATGAAATAAATAATCTAGATGCTGGGCAATATTGTGTTACTGTTACCTCTACTGATGGATGCGAAGAATCAGCCTGTGCGACCTTGACTGCGCCTACCGCAGTAGTTGCGGATGCCATTATTGGATCTGCTGGATGTAATGTTGATAATGGAAATATCAAACTTAATGTATTCGGGGGCACAGCTCCTTACTCCTATAAATGGGATAACGGTGATACAACCAAAGATATTGAAGGCTTAGCAGCAGGTACTTATTGTATCACAATTTGTGATACAGTGGGATGTACCTTTACAGGTTGTTTTGATGTAGACGGAGGTGTTGACTTTACTACTTCAACTACTAAAACAGATGTTGTTTGTAATGGAGGGGATGATGGCTCTGCAACTGTTTCTGCAAGTGGAGGAACTACACCTTTTACATACTTATGGAGCAATGGTGCAACTACAAACACTATCAATAATTTAACCGCTGGAAATTATTGTGTAACTGTTACTGACGTATTTGGTTGCTCATCAGAATCATGTGTTGATATTTTGGAACCAAACCCACTAGATATATCTACCGATCTTATTAATACAACATGTAATGAAGATAATGGAAGTGCAGTGGTTTCTTCTACATCAACAATTATTGCAATTCTTTGGAGTAATGGCGCTACAACTAACGGCATAAATAATTTAGCTGCTGGGGCTTATTCTGTTACTATTACAAATATGGATGGCTGCACAGCTACTGCCGCTGTTAATATAGGAACATCAACAGACATCAGTGTAACTGTTGCACCAATGAATAGTGTCATTTGCCCTGGTGAAGATGTTAATCTGACTAGTACCACCAATCAAAGTACAGGTGTGACTTATACTTGGACTACTACTGGCGGTAATCTAAGTACTGCTAATACGAGCACGACAACCTATACAATGATGGCTCCAGGAACATACACAGTAACTTTAGAAGTTGAAAATTCAGATGGATGTACGGATATGGATCAGACTACAATAGTTGTTCTTGACGCTAATGATCCTAATTGCAATCCAACTAATAATGGAGTAAATATTGGAGATTTCGTTTGGTTTGATATCAATAATAATGGTATTCAAGATCCAAATGAACTTGGTGTCGGCGGTATTGATGTAAAGTTAATGACTGCAGGTCCAGATGGCATTTTCTATACGGCTGATGATGTACTTGTTGATCTAGTTACTACTAATGATTCTGGTTACTATCTATTTACAGACGTTGATCCAGATGAATATGTAATCATGTTCTGTTTGGATTTACCTGGTACAGAATATACTAGTCAAGATACTGGAGGAGATGATAGTCTAGACAGTGACGCTAATCCAGCTACTGGAAAAACAGATTCTTTTACAGTAGTTGCGGGGCAAGCTGATGATTTAAGTTTTGACGCAGGTATTATACTTACACCTTCAGGATGTGATAATATTACAGACGGTGGTGAGATCTGTTGTGATCAAATAATCTGCGGTGCAGGCGGACCAGTTGATCCTATCACTAATATAATTCTTCCTTCTGGAGGTAGTGGAACTATAGAATATCTTTGGATGAGTTCTACTGTAGGTGGGCCTTTCAATATGAATACTTACAGTGCTATCCCAGGTGCAGTAGGTCCAGAATACGATCCAGGCATTGTTACTCAGACTACCTTCATCGCTAGATGTTCTCGTAGAGTTGGATGCACTACTTATAAAGAAAGTAATATCATCAAGCTAGAGGTAAAACCATCACCAGCAACAACCATCAATAGTCTTCCTGCATTTATTTGTGTTGACGAGACTGATGATTTCAATGCCGTTGATGCAGGTATAGGGGTTACATATACTTGGGACTTAGGTGAAGGCGCTAATCCAGCAACTGCTACTGGTCAAAGCTTGACTGGAGTTTCTTGGAGTACACCTGGTACTAAAACCATCGCGCTAACTACTACAAATGCTTTCTGTAGTGTTACGCTTACAAGAATGGTTACCGTTGGAAGCTGTACGAATCCACTACAAAGTAACCGATTCATTACACTTCAAGCTACTGCAACACCAGAAACAACTGAAGTAGAATTGGAATGGGAAACTAAAAATGATATGAATGATTATATCTTTTTGGTAGAGCATTCTGCTGATGGAGAAAATTACGATGTAATCTATACGATGGATGGAGAGGATGCTTATGAATCTAAAAACTATGAGTTCTTAGATGAAAACGCACGTCCAGGTAGAAACTTTTACAGAATTCAGCATATAAATAACAATGGAAGAACAGATCGTTCTGAAATCGTAATGACATTGATTGATGATTTCACGCTCGATAGATTCATAGTGTTCCCTAATCCAACTCAAGATTATGTCATTTTTGAAAGTTTGAAAATGACAGAAGAGGAAGGACGTATTATGATTTCAGATGTAGGAGGAAGGATCCTTGAGGAAATAGTGATACCAGCGAATACTACCCGTCAAATGGTAGATATTTCAAATTATCCTCCAGGTAACTATGTTTTTTACATCCGTTACGATAGTGTAAGATCTATGCCGAGAATGATCAATAAAATGGAAAAGTAACCTACCAAGCTTATATGTAACAAAGCCGAGTAATCTGGAACGATTGCTCGGCTTTTTTCATTTACCCTATATTATTATCTGGATGCTATAAAATTATAAGTACTGCTAAAAAATATTGTTTTGATTGTATAGTAAACAAATTTATGCCCAACTTATTGATAAAGAGTCACTTATGTTATACTTGTTTTTTTTTAACACTTTAATTAACGTTTCTTTTGTAGTGATTTGGCTTTTTATTATGTCTTATATAAAAAGAAAAGAATCCTAAGAATGATTCTTTTGATTTCTTCATCAAGAAATGAACATATTATGAAAAATTTGATGATTCTAGTATTCGCAGTATTTAGTTTTAATGTTGCAATCGATGCACAAGTAAAAGACCAATTTAGAGATAAAGAGAATTCTTCTACTATAGTGGTAGTAAAAGAGGACAATGCAGATGATCAAAAAGTCCTTAACGAATATTTTGATCTTGCCAATGTAAGTATGGGTGATCAAATTATGATCATGACAGTACCAGAAGAAATTATTCCTACTCCAGTGCCAGACTTAGAAAACGCGACTGCGAGCATAGACAATAATGTAGAAGACTTTTTTGAAGGCTATGAGAATGAAGAAGTAGAAGAACCTGAGGAGCCGAAAACAATGGCTGAAGTTCCAGCGGAAGAAGAAGAAGAAGAAGAAGAAGAAGAAGAAGAAGTAGTGACAAAGAAAGAAAATAATACTAAAACACCAACTGTTATTACTAATCTATCAACTGTGGAAAAGCCTAAATTTGTTCGTAGTAATACAAGAGCAGCAACAAGAAGAGCAAGAGGAAATTATACAGTTAAGGATTCAGCGGATGTGAAAAAAGCTGCTCAAAAGAAATACTTCGGTAAGAAGAATAAAAAGAGAAAAAGAAAACTCTTTAGAAAAAAGAAATTTAAAAGCTGCTATAATTTCTAAGCATAGAAATTAAAGTAAAAGACCTAGTTTTTGATTAAGCTAGGTCTTTTGTTTTTAATAGGGAATTGTAAGCCAATACGCATAGCATAACTGGAGATATAAAGTTCATTAAGACTATCATCTATCGTTGAGGCATCTATAACGCCTTGATATTTCTCTAGTAAGAATATAAGATTCAAACCATTCCCGATAACTCTTCGCAATTCTAAATTTAGAACAATTCCAGCGTCAAAATCTTTATTAGATGAATCTTCTTTTTCGAGAAACTCCAGACTATTATCAACTAGTAAATAGTTCTGTATTTTGCTGCTAATAGCATAGCTTATGGCTCCACCAATCCCAGCAGCTAAGGTTAATTTACCGAATTGTATTTCTCCTTTTGGAACATAACTTAGCCTGAAGTATTCAATCGAAACGGAATTAAGAAAGAACTCCGCTTGATCTAATTGTTGATTAAAACTATTGATGCCTAAATTGCTGTATGAAATGCCAACTGAGGAATTAAAATGATTATTTAATCTCTGCTGATAAGCAAATGAAAATGTGAGTTTATTCGATGCTTGGGAATTGATGAGTCTAATGTTACTCTTTTGGCTGTAAATGGGTAATTGAGAATGTGAGACACCTCCTGTCAACGAAAAGGTATTCTGGCCGCAAAGGATGAGAGGTAAAGCTAATAAAACAAATACAAAAAAGTGTTTATGTCTTTGCAAATGGTGTTGATTTGATTAACAGTAAAAAAGCAAAACGTTGAGTTAACACCTTTTAGTTCTCAAATATAAAAATTTAACATTTATACTTGACCTAGTTTCCGTCTAGTCCTTCTTTGTAAACCTTCAAGCATCTTTCTCGAGCTGACTTATGATCTACTATAGGTTCAGGGTAAGCATCAGTATCATACTCTGGAACCCATTTTTCTATATATTCAAATTGTTTATCAAATTTTTGTTGCTGAGTATAAGGGTTAAATATTCTAAAGTAAGGAGCTGCATCTGTGCCACAACCTGCTGCCCACTGCCAACCTCCATTATTACTCGCCAAATCGAAGTCCAAGAGCTTCTCTGCGAAGTAAGCTTCCCCCCACTGCCAGTCAATGAGTAGATGCTTAGTTAAAAATGAGGCTACTATCATCCGGACTCTATTGTGCATATACCCTGTAGTATTCAATTCTCTCATCCCAGCATCAACTATTGGGTAACCAGTAAGACCTTCCTTCCATGCCTCGAAATGCGCTTCATTATTAGTCCAGGTAATGGCCTTATATTTTGCTCTAAAAGGGCCTTCTTCCACATGAGGAAAGTGGTTGAGTATATTAGCATAAAAATCACGCCAAATCAATTCACTCAAAAATGTATCATTGAGCGTACTGGCTTTTCTAGCTTTTTCCCTGATGCTGATTGTCCCAAATCTAAAATGAATGCCCAATTTTGAAGTCCCATCTACCGCTGGAAAGTTTCTCTTTTCTGCATAATTTTTGATAGTACCTTGGGAAACGGTATCATTCGGAATCGCTAAGTCACTTCTTTCAAAACCCATATCCTTTAGACTTGGCATTTCACCTTTTATCTCTTTTGCAAATTGATCCATATACTTCATAGTGGGATAAGATTTGAAGTAGTAGGATTCCGTAATTGTATCTTCAGATTTTGAAATTGCTTTGGCCTTCCATACTTTTGAATAAGGTGTAAAGACAGTATAAGGAGTACCATCCTTTTTTAAGACTTCATCATTATCAAAAATGACCTGATCCTTGTAGCTCTTAAAGTCTATTTCTTTTTCAGAGAGTATACTTTCTATTTTCGTATCTCTAGATTTAGCATAGGTTTCATAATCTCGATTCGTATAGACCGTTTCTATGTTATGTTTTTTGATCAGCTCTTTCCATACTTCCTCTGGAGTACCATACTTAACAATTAGACTTGTACCCTGATTCTCTAACTCTTTCTGAATAGCTATCAGGGCGTCATAAATAAACGTAACCCTAGGATCTGACTTCTCATTCAGCTTATCTAGAATATGGCGATCAAAAATAAATATAGGCATTACTGGTGTCCCAGCTTTTAAAGCTCTGTATAATCCAGCGTTATCATGTAGTCTCAGGTCTCTGCGAAACCAAAAAATAGAAATTTTATTTTGCATAGTTGTGTATTTAATCAGAATTACAAATCAGCACCTTTGTTTGATCAAGGTAGTACTTCTGAGCTACCTTCTAAGGTGATGGGATGTATGCTATGTTCTACTTTATTTAAGTTGCCAATGTAGGATACTTTTCCGACCCTCTTACCTTCCTGTAAAGCTCTAATGCCAAGCCACTGATCTGCGCAATCATTGTATAAATGAGCACCCTGCAAAACTAACTCCCCGCCAGGCTTCACAAGTATCTCACTATTATTAGGCATAGATGTTTCGCATCGAATAACCAATCTAGCTCCAGGCTCTATGATAATGTGTCCTTGCACAGTTTTACAATCATTCCAAGTAACATCATCCTTAATCACTTTATTATAGTAGACATTTAGATCGCACCATTGTTTCCTTAATAAAGCCCTCTTTTTCTCGTTGGTCATCATAGACATATGGACTCTACCAAGTTGACAGGGTGTCAATGCAGACATATTAGCATTGTAATCCATTATATTATTGGATACTTGATCACAAGGAGGCGGTCCACTTGACCAGCAGTTCGCGTGCTTGGGAGTGTCATCACAGTAATCCTTTCGCCATGCATGTCTCAAATTGAAAACATGCCCAATCTCATGATTCAAAAGTTTAGCAGGAACATATTTCAAGGGAAGATGAAGTTCATTATTTATGTATAGCGTATCACGAACAGCATCATACCAGTTAGCCACCTTAACCCAAGACGAAAAAGCGACACCATTTGATTTGGGATCAAAGGAGGCTGACTTTAGACTATCTAAATGCACATCTTGAACAAAAATATTTAGAACACTATCTTTTTGTATTCCATATTTATCAAAAATCTTTCTATCGAAAATATTCTTCTCTTTACCCCGATTGATGTTATAGTATAAATCTTCATCTTGATGATAATATATACCATCATCCCCAGGAATGTAAGTGGTAGGCCATAGCTCGTATGCAAATCTGGTGGGTATCACAGGTGTATTATTACCTAATGGTAGCCTCATCTTATTATTACCCAGTAAATCTCCATTAGCAGTTAAAATGACATTTCTGATATATTTCTTCCCCCACTCTCCAGCCAAATTCCCCTTCCCTTCTGCATTTTGTATCACATGTACATTAATCTTAACTATTTTAAGCGATGTATTTTTAGGAATTTCTCCGTCAGGGATATAGTTAACAGGATCCTTGCAAGGATTTGTCATATCTGCAAGCTCTTTAATCAATGCCATGTCATCTCCGATAGGTATTGTCTGAACCCAATCATTGCCCTTTTTCTTGCAAGAGAGTGCAAATGCAAGAGTAATGACAAGAATTAATAATTTTTTCATAAAAAAGAATCAATAGATTTGAAAAGGGATATATCTTGAACAAGAATAAAAGAAATATTATTTTTACATTCTATATAGAAAACAATCGTAATATAATGAAAGCATTAATTTTTACCCTACTTACAGCTCTAGTTCTTTGCATGTTTGCATCATGTAACACTGAGCCTAAAGAGCCAGAACCTACTGTACTTGATGAATCAATCAAAAAAAGTACTCTTCCGAAAAAATATGGTGATATGCTCAGGGCAATGGCGCAAAATCCAAACGATCATAAAAAAAATGGACTATATACATCTCAAGTGGCTAAATATTATATGGAGGCAGGAGTCCCAGATAAAGCAAGAGAAATCCTAAAAAGAGGAATTATTAATTATAGAAGTAGCGGTAATACTCCTTCCAACATAATTTTGCTTTTAGATGTACTAAAAAATGATCCATTAAAAAAGCAAGATTATATCAACTTTGCACAATCCCTACAAAAAGGTTCAGACCTACCAGGTTTAGACAAGTATACTGCAGATATCCCGAAAGATGAACCCACTATGGAAGCTAAAATTGCTGATATTCAAAGCAAGCTTACTGATTCATCTACTGGCCGTTTAGATTTAATCAAGGTCAATAAATTCGTTGACGCTATTGAATACTACGTAATGGCTAATCCATATAATGCTGAAAGCCCTAAATACCTGAAAATAGCAGCAGAGGTCGTTAACTCCATTAAAGTATACCCTAGAGCTATTCAATTTTATGATTGGATATTGAACAGTTTTCCAGATTCTAATGAAGCACCACAAGCATTATTTATGAAAGGCTTTACTCTGGATGATGGAATGAATAATAAGCAAGCTGCAAAACCAGTCTATGAAGAGTTCTTGAAGAAATATCCGAAGAATGACTTTGCTGATGACACTAAATTCTTGCTCGAAAACATCAATAAGTCTGATGAGGAGATCATCAAAGAATTTGACAATAAGAAGAAGTAGAAAAATTACAAGTTAAAAATTACAAGTTGAGTCCACTCTGAAAACTGACGAATTGCATAAAATGGAATATTTTGGATGAAATTTTTGATTTTGGAAATTCAGTGATGCCTGTGCGACAACTTGTTGGCGTGCCTGTGCGACAACTTGTTGGCGTGCCTGTGCGACAAATTGTTGGCGTAACCGAGCGTCAGTGGATTGAGAAAATGAAAAATATCGCCTAAAGAAACATTTTTGGTTTTGTGAGTTTTCGGAGTGGACTCAAAGTTATTTGGATCGACAAGAGTGGAAGATGGGCTTAGGTCTGTTTTCCTTTTAATTTTTTACGGAATGTGCGAAAGAAATTAATAGACTAAACAACTAATAAAGGGCACCTCTATTAACCCCATTCAAATGCCCAACGAAATTTTACAAATTTCTATCTCATTTTACATCTTGAACTATTTCGTTGTTCTTCAGTCGCTTAGCAAAGGCTAAACTTCTTCATCACGCCTTCCCGTTGCTAAAACGGGACAAGCTATATTTCAAGCGCAAAATAAGATTGGTCTATTTTCAGAGGTTAATAGAGATGCCCTAAAGTAAAAGACTAAATAATTAACAGACCAAATAATTAAAAAATGTGTGAGGGATAGTAGTGATGTGAGCCCGACCTTTTCGTCGGGAGAAACAGACACCGACTTTTTTGTCGGTGGCCAGAGCGAATGCGGCGTCACGAAGAGCCCGACAGGATGCATAAAAAACCCTAGCTGAAAAGCTAGGCTTTTTTATGCATCCTGGCACACCCAAATAACCATTATATTAAAACTATAAGTTCTTTATCGAAGGGATCAAGTGCGACGCCTTTGACTTTAGCGGATGCTTCTACCCGAAAAATAGAGCTAACACCCTCGTACCACTTAACGGCTTTGACAAGCCCGCCCATCAACACATTAGAGGATTGGAGCTCATCCATATCTGATTGGCGAGGTGTGAAAGGCAATTCAAAGCTAAGTTGAACCCGCTTATTGGCTGGGATATCAATATCCTGAACAAGATCTACCTGCCCCAAATCGAACTCATCCGTCAACTTAGCATCTTTCTTTCCTCTACTGTACTTTTCTATCAGTTTGATGTGGATGCTGTTCACAGTATGGGCACTCATGGAGGAAATATAAAGTTTGCCACTCACTAATCCATCCCGGTACTTAAATTCTTCTGGCAGTTCGAGATCAATTTTGACCCCTTCTATACCTAACCATGTTTTGACTTTGCCGATCATAGTTTATATTATTTGAACCTTAAATTATCGCATATATTTGCCAAAATAATAAATCTCTTCGTTAAAACCCCTACAACTATCGGAGCATAATAGCTCAGGCTATCATAGTCTGATACTGCATGGCTTCCTATATTGACTCACTGTCGATATTGATACAGCATCGGGCAGTCACTTTATAATACATATAGTGTTATATAAATCTCTCTGCCCAAGACCCCTTGACCGGGACTATGCCTTTATCTATGAGATTTTGTTTTGTCTTGACAAGATTGTCAAAAATGTGAACCTTCTCCGTGCGTCCTTCAGCAATCTGCTTGAGCTCATGCAAGGTGGTCGTACCCAAGGTGTCACCATCAAGATAGGTGATCAGCATGCGATCAAACAAGTTTGTACTGTACTTCAACTCCAGATTTTTGACGAATGATACAGAACTATCGATAGAACAACCACTAGCCCCTGCCATAGATTCATCTACCATCAAGATAATGATCCGGTTGAATATGACCTTACCAGCGGCTTTGAGCTGCCTGTTGTGGCTCGCCCAATTATTACAAAAATTAGTAATCTGAGCATTAATCTCTTCACTTTCCTCGGGTGTAAAAACACGACTGGAGTGATATACCCACACTCTACTTGATGGATTTAAAGTATCCGAAAAGCTGAGATCTAGCTTATTTTGCAAATGATTATAATCCATTATTGTTGACAATAAGTTCTGCTAAATCATACACCATAACATCATTCTCCTTGTTAGCTGCCTTGATGCCATCTTGTAACATGGTAATGCAAAAAGGACAGTTCGCTGCTACAATAGTCGCGTCTGTAGCTAGGATTTCATCGACACGTTCGGTATTGATACGCTTATCGCCTGGTTCATCCTCCTTGAACATTTGCGCACCTCCTGCACCACAACAAAGCCCATTGCTTCGAGATCTTTTGAGCTCTACCAATTGACCATCAATGCTCTCTAGCACTTGTCTTGGTGCCTCATATACTCCATTGACACGACCCAAGTAGCAAGAATCGTGGTACGTAATTTTCTTGCCTTTGAATTCCCCTCCTTCCTTCATCTTCAGCCTCCCGTCACTGATCAGCTCTTGGATAAATTGGGTGTGGTGCACTATATCATAGTTACCACCGAGATCAGGATACTCATTCTTGATGGTATTAAAACAGTGGGGACAAGCCGTCACTATTTTTTTCACTTTGTACATATTCATGACTTCCACATTTTGCAATGCTGTCATCTGGAATACAAACTCATTACCTGCTCTACGTGCGGGATCACCCGTGCAACTTTCCTCTGTCCCTAGAATAGCAAAATCAACGTTTGCTTCGTGCAAGATCTTACTAAAAGCAACCGTTATCTTTTGCGCACGTGCATCAAAACTTCCTGCACAACCTACCCAAAACAGGACTTCAGGTGCTTTCCCTTCCGCTGCTAACTGTGCCATTGTTTTAATCTCAAATGGTTTTGCCATAAGATGAATTTGTTTTTAATTTCGTTCAATTATGAATTTTCCAAATTGTACAGGCCTATCTTGATCATCCAAGACTTGAAAAAAGATAAGTCCAGTAGCCAGGTCTCTGATACTAATCTGAGAACTTTGTATCTCTTTTTGGTTCAATAGCCTACCTTGATTATTGAAAAATTTTATCTGTTTATTTTCCGAAGAAAAATTATCATTTCTTAATGTTATATATGCTGACGCTGGGTTTGGAAAGACCTCTGATTTTTCTCCAACCAATAGTGAATTCACGCTATTTATCATACCTAATCTTTCGGTAAATAAAGTTTGAAGCGAGTCTATCGGATCTACATTATTGATCGTGTTGGGCACAATCAGATCGATGTAACCCAAATCAGTATCTCCTGCAGACGGTAATAATCTCAAAAAAGAAGACCTCGAAGATATCCCATCCATAAGACATCTAGAATCTGCACCTGGAATATTAGCACCCTGCATTGCACCCATAAGCTTCTCCGCCAGGGAGCCTTCCGTATTGAGAAAACCTTGCTCCATACCTGTAAGTACCTCCTCCCCGATCAAGATATTTCCCTGTATAGCATAATTTGGACCAACGATATGATTGGCAAAAGGAGAATTTGTTTTACCGGTAAATCCAGCCACGTCAAGGATCCCTGATTCATCGATAGTAACGATACCATATTGACGATCTGACGTACCCCCAAATTGGCAAAAATCATTTTCGAGCACCTCGCTTAATACTTGAGAGGCGGTCGTTCCATTATTTATTTTACTGATTCCATTATTGAGATTGACATTGGGTATGCAGATCTGAGCTTGTGCATTCATGCCACCTTTTCCTGCAACCAGATCGGTGATAATCACTGCCCCTCCACATCCCCCACAATCTGTAGAGGTCAAGCAAGTGGCACCAGCTGAACCTACCTCAGAGGTCAAAGGATCTATCGCTACAATCGAAAAAGTATGCTGAGCACTAAGTTGACCAAAGATAGTTGCATATATAAAGATCAATACTAGAACTCTCATGTTGGAGGATTATCTTCGTTTATCATCTGTGTCCACTTATCTCGAGCATCAGAAACAGCCCATATAGATCCACTATTCTCAATGCTCGTAAACATTGGAACCCACTCAGATGGTCCTGCTGACTCCGTCAATATTTCATATCGTCGTAACTTCAAGATCGGCTCCAATGGATTGATCATAATCGGGCAAGCTTCGACACATGCATTACACGTCGTACAGGCATTCAACTCTTCGGTAGTAATATAGTCAAACAGTGATTTGCCATCGTCATAATTTTTTGCAGTCAGCGTAGTCTCATTTTCTTTCTTATCTGCAGAGATCAATTCCGCATTGCCACTATCTAAATTGGCTCCTACTTCCTCTGCTCGATCTCTGATATCCATCATTATTTTTCGTGGAGACAACTTTTTTCCTGTCAGATTAGCTGGACAAACTGCAGTACATCTACCACATTCGGTGCAGCTATATGCACCAAGAATATCTTTCCAACCTAAATTGAAAATGTCATTACTCCCGAAGTCTGGCAATTCTTCATCCGCTCCCCCATCGTCCGAAAATGCAGTTTCAGGATCCATCATACTTTTCACCTCATTCATGATCTCAGGCATGTTCTGCATCTGACCTCTTGAGGCAAGTTTAGCAAAGTATACATTCGGAAAGGCAAACATGATATGTAGATGCTTAGAAATAGGCAAGTAATTAAGGAATGCCAATACGACACCGATATGTCCCCACCAACCGATACGTTCAGCGATATGTAAGGTGCTATCAGATAGCCCTCCAAATAACATCGGACCTAGATGCTGTGTGATAGCGAAGTTGAAAGTCCCTACTTGTCCCTCCACTCCATTAGCATGTGTGATGGCTCTATTAAAAAGTACTTCATCCGCACCATTCATAGTGAAAACACAAACCACTAACACAATCTCCAAATATAAAATGATATTTCCATCCAGCTTAGGCCAACCATTCATTTCGCTTTTTTGAAAGCGTGGTATTTTTAGTAAATTTCTTCTTGCCAAAAAGATAAATGTCGCGATCAAGGCAAGAAAGGATAGAATCTCAATCAGAGATATCAGGAAAGTATAAAAACCTCCTAGAAATGGTCTAAAGAATCTATGCTGTCCAAAAATCCCATCAATGACAATCTCGATAAGTTCAATCTGTGTAAACAAGAATGCTACATAGATGAATCCATGTAGTACGGCGGGTATCCAACGCTTAAACATTTTTTTCTGTCCGAAAGCGACTAGTAAAACATTTTTCCACCTCTGGCCTGGGTCAGTAATATCGGGCTCGTCTTTACCCAAAAGTATATTTCGGCGGATGGCCATGAATTTTCTACCAGCCAACGCACTTGCTATTCCAAGCACTACCAAAAATACAATCGATTGAATCATGTACATACACTCAATTTATTTGCTCATATTATACGAGATAGCAATATAAATGATATAGTTAATCTTTCTGATAAATCTACTCTTTATTATCCCTCATAATTGATAATTTTACACTATGCAAATACTACAACATCAGCAAATAGAACAGATTATCAAGCGAATGGCTATCGAGATATTAGAGCAAAATATTGAAGATAAGGAGATTGTCTTTGCAGGTATCAACAATAATGGTATGCACCTCGCTCAGCTATTGATGGAAGAGTTGCTTACTATTTCCGATCATGATTTTACCCTCACCCGTATCCTCATCAATCCTGCTGCACCTTTGGATTACGAAATAGTACTAGAGATGCCTACTGATTCTTTGCAGGACAAAGTCTTGATTATTGTAGATGATGTTGCCAATACGGGCCGGACGCTTTTTTATGCATTTCAACCATTGCTCTATACGATGATCAAGAAAGTGGAGATCGCAGTTTTGGTCAATCGCATGCACAAGTCGTTTCCCATTAGCGTAGACTACAAAGGTATTGAATTGGCAACTACCTTGCAGCAAAATATCAAAGTGGTATTGAGTGATAATAAGAAGAAGAATACGGCTGATGTTTTGTAGAGGCTACCAATTATGGATTATGAGTTATGGACTATGAATAGCATTTAATGAAATCAAGTTTCGTTATCCCAACCTATTCGGTATTCGCGATTAGTCATCTATCAAACCCGAATCTACAACCCGTCTAGATCCTATCTTTGCACCCATAGAACCACCTATCCAAGCCATTGGAATATAAGCCAACACTAAATCCGCCACAGTAAACCACATCGGACCAGGTATTAAATAATTAGCAGCAATACCACCTAATAGGAATATCCCACCTACCACATAAGCCATTGTCATTTTATTATTAGGAACGGCAATCCGAGCAGCGGTTAATGCCCCAATAAAGGTGCCTAAGGCATGCGCTAAAAATGGGAAAATAAAATATTTCGCACTCAAAGTCGGAAATATAGCTGCGTAAGAGTCCAAACTCTCAGGATCCAAACCCTCAATGGGCATGAGCTTTAAACCTAATTGTACTAAGCCACTATTGACTATACTGCCTCCAAGCCACCCTCCGACAACCGCAAGAATATTTTTTAAAATAGGATTCATATCTATTTCTTTAGTGTGAAAAAAAAAATATATTTATAGCGAGCCTAGCCAGAGCTGATTAGCTAAGATAATGCAAAATCTTAATACTCGTGTCATTAAGAACTATCTTGATTTTGGTCGGATATCATAAACGTATCATTCAATTTAAAATTATGCGTTTATTAATCCTACCATTATCATGTTTCGCACTCCCTTTTTTAGTGGCCTGTTAAGATATTATTCTGTAAATGAGCAAGCAGCTATCACAGGTGTTGTTGTGTCTGGTTTGGAAAACAACTATACCTTTTCAGTTACGATAAAAAGCCCTGACACGGGTTGTGATCAGTATGCGGACTGGTGGGAGATATTTAACGAGGAGGGATCACTGATTTATCGCAGAATTTTAGCACACAGTCATGTTGACGAACAACCTTTCACTAGATCTGGTGGTCCTGTTAATATTGCCAGCAACACCTTCGTTTACGTAAGAGCACACATGAACAATCTCGGATACGATACGATCGTATTTTCTGGAACTATAGCTGATGGATTCACTATGAAAGCTATAGATCCTAATCTAAATAAAGATCTGGAAACGGCAGAACCTTTGCCTGGAGATTGCGCGTTTTAAGTGAAATGCATAAAAAAACCCACCAATATAATTGGTGGGCTTATTAAAACTTGAAAGTAGATTAATCTACTGATTACGCTACTTGAACGTTCACTGCGTTTGGTCCTTTTCTTCCTTCTTCTACTTCGTAGGTAACTTTGTCACCTTCTCGGATTTCTCCTCCTGTAAGACCATTAATATGTACGAATACATCTTTTCCGCCGTCATCTGGTACGATAAATCCAAATCCTTTAGCATTGTTGAAGAACTTAACTGTTCCGTTATTCATTGTAAAAAAATTTAATTGATAATAATATTATATAAAGATAAAATAATAATATAAAATTTAAATAATAATTACAAGAATTTACATATTATTTTTATGTTAATATGTTTACTTTTCAACCCCTGTGAAACATCTTATTGCCTACGAATTTCTCTTTTTAGGAATCCATACTGCTGTAACATTCACTACAACTGGTTGAATACCAGCATGATCAATAATTTTTACCTCAAGTGGTAGCTCTCCCTTCTCTGCAGATTGGATATATTCGATTTGCTTATCGGTGAGACTGACCCAAGCCCTCAAGCCACCTGTAGAACGCTTGACAAAATCCGCATCTATGTTCTTTACTAGAGGCAATTTATCAGCTGGTAGATTCATGGCTACGATCAAAATAGCAATGGACTCTGCCAACAATATCATCCCGCAGGCATGTAGTTGACCCAGATGGTTCCGTACTTTGGGGCTATTGGGTATGGAAGCTACCCAATCATGGGTGGTCGTTTTCTCAAATCTCAATCCAGAAGTACCTACGAAAGGTACCGCCCTACCTATAAAAAAAGATTTCATTCCTGTCTGGAAAAAAGAAGGTAGCCTATTGAGTTTTTGGACGGTATGGTAAATCTGACTTCGTTTCATCTCATCAAGTTTTCTGAGTGGACTTAATTTTAATAATCTATTATCATTAAGGTATCAAGGCCAGTTCTTAATTTTATAAACTCTACCAATTTGTCTTCGTCGTTTCTACGTTCTTTACTTGCCTTTAGCGCACCCCAATTGACCAATACCACAGGCACCTCTGATGTTTTTCTGAAATCTGTTTTAACTACATTTTTAGCGATTGCTATTTCTTGGATAAGTGGAAAGATTGTTTTTACCTCCTGATACACATTGCTTAGAGTCGAATCACTCAAGCTGTCTATTTGATTTTGTAGCATCAAAATTTCGCCTGATTTAGATTTTTGTAGAGCTTGCATTTCTTTCAGCTGCTCTTGGATTTTACCCTGCATGCCACTTACCTTGTTATCCAAATTCTTGATATCATCATATGGAATCTCCTTACTTTGATAGGTAATGATACTTACGGCCTTACCCAATATAAGCTCTAATTCTTGATCGCATAAAAGGAGATATTCGGTAGACAAGGGCTCCCCTATCACCTTTAGTAATATCTGCAGACTATCTTGGGCTGATAGCTCATTGTCCTCTGCAAAAGTCCACTCAGATAAAATGGTTGATTTATGTTTAATCTTATCTTTTAAGTATTTATCAACTTTTTGTTCGATCCCTATCTTTTGTACTGTACTATACAGAATCTTTGACGCTGGCAGTAAGATGATCATGGAGAAAAATATAATACTGAGCCGCCCTCTATTTCGCTCCTTATTATTCATGTACTTCTTGTACGGAAACCGCAATATCCTAATGATGATATAGGTGGTGATCGCAATGAAGGAAGAGTTGAGAAAAAACAAGTAGAAGGCATTCAGAAAGAAAGTGTACTCGCCTTTTGCCAAACCAAATCCTGCCACACATAAAGGAGGCATCAAAGCCGTGGCAATGGCAACACCTGGTATAGCGTTTGACTTATCCATCCTCGTGATCGAAATTACACCAGCTAAACCACCAAATATCGCCACCATACCATCTAATAAGTTAGGTTGAGTTCTAGCACTAATTTCATCTGTGATTGTCCCAAAAGGTGTCAGCGAGAAATAAACAAAGCTGGTTACCAGCGCTATCGCAATAGAAATAAACCAATGTTGTAAGGATATGACGAGTGTCTCCCGATCATTGATCCCGATTCCCAATCCTATCCCGAGTATTGGAGACATCAATGGAGAAATAAGCATGGCTCCAATGATCACCGCAGGAGAATTGAGATCCAGTCCCAAAGAAGCCACCATGATAGAGCACATGAGCAACCAAGCATTGGCACCCCGCATTTTTTTATTATTGTGGATATTGGTGAGGGTACCTTCTCGGTCCATCCCCTCTCGGATATCCACTAGGTCATGGAAAAAGCTTTTGATGGAAGCCCATATTTCATTAAGATTTCTCTCTTTGATATTCTTCTGTTTTGCTGGCTCAATAGGCATTGGTCATTCTATTTTATTTTATTCGGGCTGCAAAGTATACCATTTCTTTCTAAAAATTCCACTTATGGATAAGCTGAAACCCAATGGCTTCCATCCGTAAAAAATTCTTTCTTCCATATAGGTACGGTTTCTTTAAGGGTATCGATACAATATCTAGATGCATCATAGGCGGCTGCACGGTGATCGGCACTAACTGCAATAATGACAGCCGTTTCACAAATTTCTAATCTACCGACTCGATGCCAAATAGCTATTTTATTACAGGACCATTGCTCAAGTGCTTGATCAGCAATCTTTTGCATTTCTTTGATAGCCATAGGTTTATAAGCCTCAAATGAAAGGTGAGTAACGGATTTTCCGAGGGCATGATTTCTGACATCACCTATAAAAATGTTTATTCCCCCTGATTCGGGATTAGAGACCCACTTCCTAACATCGTCTAGTGATAACTCATTTTCAAATATGTGAATAGATGTCATATATAAACTAAATATATTGTAAGTTCGTTTTATTATAGTGACATATTCGATATATGCCACGTCATAAAAGTATTAATTAACAACAAAACAAAATTTCATGATTGATTTATTAAAAAACATGGTTATGCAGCAGATTGCTAGCAAGATGGGAGCAGGAGCATCAGATGCTATTGCAGAACAAGGTGCTGGTGCATTCATTTCTATGATAAAAGAAAAGATATCTGGTGGAGGTATCGGTGATCTTACAGCTATGTTTTCAGGTGCTGGTGGAGATGCTGGCGGTATGGTTGCTGGTTTTCAAGAGAAGCTTGGTGGTATCATGCAAGAGAATGGGGTGCCTGCTGATGAAGCGGCTGAAAAGGCAAGTTCTGTAGCTCCAGATATAATTAATACGGTAAAGGAAAAGTTCCAATCGAATGATCCAGCCAATAATGCATTTGACATTTCTTCACTGACTGGTCTAGTTGGTGGAGCTGGTGGACTGATGGGTAGTGCGGGTGATTTACTTAAAGGTAATGCAGGTGATATTATGAACAAGGCCAAGGACTTGTTTTAAGATTATTGCACTATGAAATATATTGGGCTGAACTTTTAGGTTCGGCCCTTTTTTTTGGTTAAAATTTATTTTACGCATTTTTATTTTTATTTGGGGCCATGCCGATAGCTCACCCACTAGCCTCCCCATCGGCACCGCGCTATTCGTCACTCCGCGTTGCGCTTCGGTCCTGCGCCTGCTAGACACTAGCCATGCTGCAGCTTGGACACTCTTTTCCGATAAAAATCGGAATCGAGTTGACTACTATCGCTTGTCCAAGAAAAGAGATTTCCATTCATTATAGAGTCCACTCTGAAAACTGACGAATTGCATAAAATGGAATATTTTGGATGGGACTGACTGTTACGCAGCAATATTGGTTCAGTGGACCAATATAAGGAAGGAACTGTTGCAGACCTGCAACAGCAAGCAATATCTCTATAAGAATTCTAAACACAATAGCAGTAGCGTGCAATATCTTTCAGTAATGCCTGTGCGACAACTCGTTGGCGTGCCTGTGCGACAACTCGTTGGCGTGCCTGTGCGACAACTCGTTGGCGTGCCTGTGCATCAGTAAGTTGAGAAAATGAAAAATAAGCCAAAAGAAACATTTTTGGTTTTGTGAGTTTTCGGAGTAGACAGATTATTATTTATAAAATGAAGCTGGTTCTTGGTGCTCAAATTGTCTTCGTTATATAAGAAAAATAGATTCGTATCAGTCGGTCATCCACCGCTCACTGGAGGAATGATAGCTATCTCATCACCTACTTTAATGAAGTCTGAATCTTGCGCATAGTTTTCATTGATGGCAATGAGTAATGATTTCAACTTCTGTGTTTCGGGCCATTTTTTGTGGAGGTGAGCCTTGAGGTTAGAGACGGAGATCTGGGCTTGATCTATCTCTAGATTCACTTTAGAGTCGCCAACGATTTCTTTGACTATACCAAATAGGAGGACATCAATCTTCATAGTTGCGTGGATTTAATTGCAGAGGATTAGGCGTGAATCGGACAAGGCTCTTTTTCTTATATCTCCTGGATAGCCAGGTGAACTAACCATACTAATAAAGCTGGCTTTAGTGTCATATTCGACGATGAGTACTTTGTCCCACTCTAGTCCTTGGTCTGGCCCTATCAATGTGAAGTATGGTTTGCCATCGTAGATGACCTTGGCTTTGGCTTCAATAAAAAAAGGTAAGGCGGCTTTCATGTATTCTTGATATTGTTCAAGTCCAGTAAGGTCAGTACCATCTACTTTTTTGACAAATTTGAGGAGGTTTAGCATTTGGAATTTTTCGTCCATATCGAAATTCATCAATTCTAGGTAGGTCTCTTTGTTGAGGTCTAGATATGTGCTCATATACTCTTTTTATTTTTTATCAAAAATAGGATAATAATGTGCGTCATTCAAATCTATGGTGAGAGAATAGATTTTATGTAATGGGTAAACGAGGGTCAAGTGCGCCTTTGTAAATGTAAAGGTCGCTTCCGAAAAGAAGTCGGGTCAAGTTATGCATTAGGTATTGGATTGTAACTTTGATAAAAAGCTACCAACAGGCACACTCCAGAGAAAATCTGGACATACCGCGCTACAGCTAGGACGCTATGCTATTGTCAAAATTCAATTTAAGATATTTAGCAAAACGCTTTAGCTACAGCGTAGCAGTCTGTTGGTAGCAAGAAACATTATAGTTATTTTAAGAGCTACAGCGTAGCGACCTAGAGTTCCATCCTTAACCTGTGCTCCCCGAGAAGGGATTCGGGGCAGGCTCATTTAGCAGCGGCTATTTCTGCAAATAATATTTTAAAGATTAAACGGTGAGCCCACTCCGAAAACTCACAAAACCAAAAATGTTTCTTTTGGCGATATTTTTCAATTTCTCAATCCACTGATGCTCAGGCATCACTGAATTTCCAAAATCAAAAATCTCATCCAAAATATTCCATTTTATGCAATTCGTCAGTTTTCGGAGTGGACTCAACGGTGAATGGCAGTGTAACCCATCAAATGCAGACACAAATTTCAAGTCCTGAAGGGACGACAGAAAACCTAGTCTAACCATTAACAAATTAATGTCGATAACAATGAGGAATATTTGTGGTAGGTACTCTGCCTGCCCCGCTAATAAACAAGCGGGGCAGACTTTTCAGGACTTCATTTTTTCTTAATCTATCGATGGGTTTCACAAGAGTTTTACCCATCGCTCTAATCTGTCGTCCTTTCAGGACTAATATCTACAATGATATGAATCTCAATTGCACATTCGTAATTGGTCATTGAAAATTAACTTTGCGATAAGGATAGGAAGCAGGGGCGCGATAGCGATCCGTCCAAGCCTATGCGGGCGGCTTTTGTAGCCTCGGGATAGGTGCAGGACCGGAACGGAGTGGAGTGCTAAATAGCCTGACCCCTAGGTCGATGCGGGTGGCTAAGTGCGCGTGCCCTACCTAGTGGGATCGCCCAAACCATACCTATAAAAGAGGGCGAGTGTTTGGATAAGGTAAAATAGAGTCAAAAGTACTAACTATTCGGTGATATTGGAGTTTAAATGAGTACACTACAGTTTGTAATACCTTATATTTGCGGCTTATGAAGAACATGAGAAATTTTTGCGTGATTGCCCATATTGACCATGGGAAAAGTACGCTGTCGGATCGATTGCTGGAGTTTACCCAGACGATCAATGAACGGGCGATGCAAAATCAGGCATTGGATGATATGGATATCGAGCGAGAACGTGGGATCACGATCAAGAGTCACGCGATCCAGATGACATATAAGCATACGGATGGAGAGGACTATGTTTTTAATCTGATCGATACGCCAGGGCACGTGGATTTCTCCTATGAGGTGTCGCGGTCGATCGCTGCCTGTGAGGGTGCGCTGCTATTGGTGGATGCGTCTCAGGGTATACAGGCGCAGACGATTTCGAATCTGTACCTGGCAATCGAGAATGATCTGGAGATCGTGCCGGTGATCAATAAGATCGATATGGAGTCTGCGGATGTGGAAACGGTGAGTGATCAAATCATCGACTTGATCGGTTGTGATCTGGAGGATATTGTGCTGGCAAGTGGTAAGACGGGGATCGGGATCCAAGATGTGATGGATGCGGTCGTTGCGAAAATACCTGCGCCGACGGGAGACCCTGAGGCTCCGTTGCAGGCGTTGATTTTTGATTCTATTTTTAATCCGTACAGAGGGGTTATTGCTTATTTTAGAATTTATAATGGAGCTATCGCAAAAGGTGATTTGGTTCGTTTTGTAAATACAGAAAATGAATACACCGCCGATGAGATCGGGATCCTGCAAATGGATATGATGCCTGCAAAAAGATTGTCTGCGGGTAATGTGGGATACATCATCACGGGTATCAAAACGAGTAGTGAAATCAAGGTGGGTGATACAATGACGATCGCCAATAATCAATGTGAAGCTGCGATCGATGGTTTTGAGGATGTTAAGCCAATGGTTTTTGCTGGGATTTTTCCGTTGGATAATGATGACTTTGAAGACTTGAGAGATAGTTTGGAGAAGTTGCAGTTGAATGATGCTTCGCTGGTGTTCGAGCCAGAATCATCAGCTGCACTTGGGTTTGGATTTAGATGTGGATTCCTCGGGATGCTACATTTGGAGATTATCCAAGAGCGTCTTTCTCGTGAATTTAATCAGGAAGTGATCACTACGATTCCTAATGTGTCGTACTTCGCTTATACGACAAAGGGCGAAAAGCTATTGGTGAATACGCCAGTGGAGCTTCCAGATAGTAATCATTTGGAGCGTGTGGAAGAGCCTTTTATCATAGCGCAAATCATCACTGCGCCTGAATATATCGGTCCGATCATGAAGCTGACCATGGAAAAGCGTGGTATCATGACGAAGCAAAATTATTTGACTCCAGAGCGTGTGGAGATGACTTTTGAGTTACCTTTGGCGGAGATTGTTTTTGATTTTTATGATCGTCTGAAGTCTATCTCTAGGGGGTATGCTTCTTTTGATTATGCACCTCTCGAATATCGTGCTTCTGAAATTGTAAAAATGGATATGCTGCTCAACGGGAATCCTGTCGATGCATTATCTGCATTAGTGCATAGAGACAATGCTTTTGCCTTTGGGAAAAAGATCTGTGGTAAGCTCAAGACTTTGCTTCCTCGTCAACAGTTCGTGATTGCGATACAGGCTTCAATTGGGGCAAAGATTATTGCCCGGGAGACGATCTCCGCGATGCGTAAGGATGTGACCGCCAAATGTTATGGTGGTGATATTAGCCGTAAGCGTAAGTTGCTAGAGAAGCAGAAGAAAGGTAAGAAGAAGATGAGAAATATTGGTAATGTTGAGGTTCCGCAGAAGGCGTTTTTGGATGTATTGAAGTTGGATTAATTTTTTAGGTTTAGGTTTAGGTTTTAGGTTTTAGGTTTTAGGTTTTAGGTTTTAGGTTTTAGGTTTTAGGTTTTAGGAAAATTAATTTCGAACGTACTTAGTTCTTTAATCAAACAATGAAGTTGTTCTTGTTGGCAATTTTGCTCCCGATAGCTATCGGGATGAAGAAAAATCGCGCCAAATTGGACCTCGATTAATTAGCTTTTCAAAAAAAAACATAAGGTTATATTTATCAAACCCCAGCGAGGTGATATCATATTCTTTATCTAATTGCGACCAATAATGCCCTCCATTCTGACAATACCTTTATATCAAACCACAATGAACAATCTCTTTTCATGTAACACCCAAATCCAAGTCGTTAGCAATTTTCAAGATTTTATCTCTATTCCTTTTCATGGAGAGGTGAATGCGATATGTTGGGCTAGAGAATTGGAAGGGGACTTTGCTGAACTGGTGCAAAAGTGTAGGTTGGATGAGAATATGATCTCACTAGAAAAGGAAGATCTTCAAGAATTCAACTTGAGTGATCAAGGGGAACTTGCCCGTAAAGTGCTTATCCATGATCTTCAGTTGCTGACAGAACATGAGCTCTCTCCTACCCTTAATATCATCAAGCATTATGAAAGGGATGATAGTTTTCCTTATTTTCCAACGGATGTGTATTCTTGGCATGTAGATCGGTCTCCAGTACCAGGGAGTACTATATTGTGCACCTATTACGGAGCGGCAAGTGATATCATACCGAATGCTCAGGTAGAACAAAAAATACTAGTCCCAGAAATACGAACTGAACTCAGGAAGTTATACCAAGAGGAAGAGGAGGGTTTTGAAGCCTTCTTAGTTGAAAATTTCTTTGACCTACACTATCAAGCGAAGCCTGCTGCGAAAGCGACCAATTTGGGGATAGGTCATATGTGGAGGTTGGCGATTGATCATCCTAATGCGGAGGTGCTTCCTTGTATACATAGGGCGCCGATTGAAAAAGATGGGGAGCCGAGATTGATGATGATTTGTTAGGTTGTGATATATTGACGTTGAATAAAAGTCTTTTGAAAATATAAAAGCCTATAGAATTTTATTTATTCTATAGGCTTTTATTACGCAAAAAAGAAATTGAATTTTACTCGATAACCTTGCTGAACTTCAGCTTATAATATTTATGAATAAATTCTTTGTCATTTGCGGCAGACACATAATTTATGAGCTTGCCTATATACCTTAAAGTAACTTTACCAGTGTGAAAAAGTATCTCTTCGTGTAAATCATTGAATTTGAAAACCCGCTCCATATATACCAACTCATTATCACCTAGCTCGGTGGCATCAACTACTTGGTACTTTTCTAAAAACCGCAGGAGTTCTGCTTTTCCTCTGTACTTATATTTGTAATTGCAATAATATATGGTAAGAGAATGAGAAGTAGTATCGTAGGTTATACGATTCATTTCAAATTCAGTTTTATGAGCTGACTCGCCTCCTATCGATAAATGCTTCATTCGTATTTAAATTTTTAATCCAATATTGTTACCAATGGTCAGAATATCGATAAGCATTTTAATAACAAGAATTTAAAAGATTATCAATTCTTTATAATAATCACTTTGGGAATACAAATTTGCAAATCATCATTTCGAAACCAAGAGCATTATCCATAATGAACTTCCCACCCACTTTTTGAGCAATGGCTTCTACTTTGCTTAATCCTAGACCTGCTTGTGTTTGGATCTTACAGTTTGTATAAAATGGATCTTTGAGCTTTTCAAACTCCTTAGGAGCAATCACTTCTTTACCATTATCAATAATGTTTAAGATCGTTTTGTCCCCTTTCTTTACAGTATTAATTTTGATGATAAGATCTTTGTTATCCGCATTGTGTCGAATGGCATTATCGATAAGGTTAAACATGATCTCTTTAAGATAAGAAGCAGGAAAATTGATAGTACCAACTGCTTCAAAACTTACTATGAATTTGGGTTGGTGCATCTCAATTTCATTGCAGAGTTGAATTTGTACCTGCTCTAAAATTTGGTGAAAATAAAGGGTCGTAGGCTCAGGAGCGGGCTTGGTGTAAATGTCAACAAGGCTCACTAACCCATCAATAATTTTTTCCATTTTTAATGTCGCATCGCCGATCATATTTAAGCCTCGATCAAGTCTTTCTTTTTCCTTATTACGATGCAACAACTGGGCATATGATCTGATGACAAACATAGGCGATCTTAGATCGTGGCCTACGGTGTGGGTTAGTTTATTTAGAAATTGGTTTGAAATTAGAGCAGTATTCTCTAGCGAATGAATTTTTGAATCAGCTCCATCCGTTGGTATCGTATTACTGCTTCTTGTAAAGATTTCTGTATCCATAGGTGCGGTTTAAGAATTATTGTACACCTAATATATAGAGATTGTTATTATATGTAAAGCAAAAATGTTATTTGCTGTATTAAAAAGGACCGTTATTTAGGAAACGGTATCAGCCTAAAAGGCTATGGGAATGAGTGATGAAAATTACGACAAACTTGAGTTTTCAAAACCTAAGAAAAGCTTTTAAAAACTCTACTTTTTACTACTAACAGCAGCAGTATATTCAGTTAGTATATCATTCCCTTTAACAATATGATGCCATACTATGCAGCTGCTCCCTGAAATATGTATTCTTGCTTTAAAGCTAACAGCCTGTTTTGCTCCTTTAGTAATCTATTGATTAAACTTAGAGATTCAATTTTACTAATTAGATTAGAATCTGCATTGGAGCCTAATTCAAAGATTTCGATTTTAATGTCCTGAAGACGCTGGTTGATATTTAAATATTCCATTCTTACTTAAAAAATTAATAAACTCGTTTGTGACTAAGTATAAGAAACAAAAAAGTAGTTCTCAAAAAATTACAAATACAATATATCAAGAAATATTCCAAAAAAAATTATTTTAAAAAAAAAATTAAATCGTATACATAACTATTTGTAAATCAATTAGAAATAATGAAACAGCTATATTCAGTACGTTATAGCGATATTATTGAGAAAAAAGATTGAATGTCACAAATCTAAAACGAATAAGTGTAAAAGACCCTATCCTTTAAAAAAGTTAACAAAACCAGCTATTTTGTTACGCTTAACATACATTTTATGGCATTTAATCAAATCATCTTCATAAGTGGGAGTCTTTTACAGGATAGGTAGTTCTGCTCGTAATAGCCTATAGAAATCAGTATCCTAGTGTGATTTATATAAAGAGCTAAAAGGTAGAGGGCACCTCTGCCAACCATTTTGTATTAAAGGGCACCTCTATCAACCCCGTTCATTGGATAAAAGCAAAATTCTTATAGAATTTCTCCAAATCTAATACTGACATACTTCGTTATCCCTCAGTCATTTAGCAAAGGCTAAATTCCCTCAGTCTAGCCTTCCCGTGGATAACGGGACAGGCTGTCTATCAATATTAAATTTGATTTTATCTCAATTCAGAGGTTAATAGAGGTAGCCTAAAATATATAAAGAGCCTGAGAATAGATTTAACAGAGCTTTTTTAGGCAATCTATTAGGGAATGAAGTAGATTGATGTTTTCGAATGCAGCTTTTGATCTTTAGAGGGCATACGATAGTAAAAGAGTGTCCTCCCAAAGCGTAAGTATAATCAAGTAATCTAAACTTGAAAAATTATATACCTGATTCTAAAAATGCTTGTCTTATATATAGTAGTCTATTTTGCTCTTTTAGAAGGAAATTAATGTTTTCTAAAACTTTGATTCTTTCTTTTAGATCATCTACAGGAAGCAGTCTAAGCTCTTCAATTTCATGTTTTATTACTCTGAGGCGGTGAGAGACCTGAGAAACATTCATTACTATACCTTTTAAAATAAAAAATGCGTTCCAAAAAATTAAATCATAAGGCTGTTCTAATGATTATGATAATTCACTTGCTTGCACACAAAACTTAGTGAAGATTCGCATCACAATTTTTGTTCTTTAAGAAATATTAATGGTGGCTCTAATCTATGTAATAAGTAATAATTAGTCAATTTTAGATCCGAATTGATCATAATAACAATAGACTTACGCGATGCACAATAAACAGTATATCTTTCATCGTACAAACTAATTCTAGTTTCTTTTGTAGTCTAAAAATTACTGATCACTCTAAGCAACCTTGCTTTGTCTCATATAACTAGTGTAAAGCTTATTTGGCTTGGAACAACCTTCTTCTAACAATTTTCGTCGAATGCGTAAGAGTTGATTTTGTTCTTTGAGTAGGAAATTAATTTTCTTTAAAACTTCAATTTTTTCTCTAACATCGTATTTTGGAGTTAGTCTAAGTTCTTGAATGTCATGTTTAATTGCTCTAAGGCGAAGAGATACCTGAGAAAAATTCATTGCTATACCTTTTATAAGTCAAAAAATGTTTTACGAATCAACAGTTATTAAGCCTAAGCTCAAGATTGAGATTGAGTAAATTCAATTGGTTTTGTGGAAATCCAACACAGGATTTGCATCACAAATTTTGTTTTTGGGTAGTTTTATTTTTTATAGCTGGATATTTTGGAGCTGTTTAGCCTGTTCCTTGCCTGAGATGGCTATTTTCTTTCAATTCAATTAAAGGCAAGATATGCTTTTCAAAAGAATTTTGGTCGAACGGCTTGGCTATGAAACCTGATACTCCAACAATGGATTCAGCCCTAATAATATCCTTTGAATGTAAACTAGTGCTATATATGAAAAGTTTCGTTTCTGGATGCTTTAGGTGAGTAGACTCTAGATATTTTTCGGCAAATTCAAAACCAGTAATAAATGGCATATTGATGTCGACGATAATACAGTCAGGAAATTCTTCTTCCACTAAATTATCCAGTTGTTCTAAGGCATCTAAAGCGGAATTAATGAATGCTGGCTCTGCTGGGAAATCAATTATTTGAAATAATAATTTGAGATAGTTGATTTCAGTATGGGAATCATCGATAAAAAGAACCTTATACTTCTTCTTGAGCATGAACTGAGTTTTGTGTATTTTGTACAAGGGGCTTAATAAATACTTTAAAAGTAGTTCCTTTATCTAACTTACTCTCTACCTCAATTCTTCCTCCATTCTTACGAACTACGCTATTTATGATACTTAAACCAATACCTGTACCTTCTCTTTGTAGTGTAAGCCTTTTAAAGGGTTGGAACAGAAAATGACCGTAACGATTCAAGTCAATCCCAATACCATTATCTTTCATTATAACAACGGCAAAGCCTTGTTCAAGTTTCACTGAGACATCAATAACTAGCTTTCTTTCGTATGATCTGTACTTTATTGCATTACTCAATAAATTATAGAATATGCTAGTAATATAAGCTTGGATAAAATCTACTTTTAAATTTTTAGGAATATCAACATCTATAGCAGCTTTAGAGTCTAAGATATCTTTATTGAGTTGATCCTTGACATTATTAAAAGTGTCTAGCAAACTTATTTCATGCGAAATGGGCTGACTATTCTTTTGGAAGTCAATCATCTCAATCAGGCCATTTAGGGTTTTCTCTAAATGCTTAACACAGTCTGCTACATCAACAAACACAGCCTCCTTTTTCTTGATATCCTTGATCTGCGGTACAAGCTGCATCATTCCTTTGATCTGGGTAATTGGCGCTCGTAAATCATGCGCTGCACCATGGACAAAACTATCTAAATAGATATTCATATCGCTCAACTCCTGATTTCTTTCGTTAAGCTGGACAGATCTTTCTTGCACTTGTTTTTCAAGTGAGACACTCATTTGGCGTAGCTCAATCTCTTTCACTTTCAGCTTAGTTATGTCTCTAGTAATGAGGGCCAAGCTAATAATTTCATCATTGATAATAACTGGAGTAACCGTGGCTGAAAAATACTGCTTTTCAGATTTGTTATTTTCACTTTGAAACTGGAAAAAACTAGATGAAGTACCATCAATAACCTCTGCTATGGAAGCTTCCAAGTCTTTACGATGATTTTGAGGGAATACTTTTGATATTGACTTGCCAATTAACTTATCTTTTGAATAGCCCGCAAATGCAAAATTTGAAGAATCAATCGTATGATCCTTGTTGAACAGTATAATATGATCATAAGAATTTTCAAAAACCGCTCGATAAATCTCTGCTGCCCTCTCAAAGTTTTCTGTTGCTTTCTTTAATTCATTAATTGGAATAAACGTCAAAACGGCACCATCAATCTGCCCCCCTTCCGTCTGGTATGGCAAGACTCGCATGAGATAATGATTTTCTTTATCGTCTTTTATCTCCTTCTCAAAGATTACTAAATGGCTAACTACTTTGTTGATTTCTACATATATTGACTTGTCAAGAAAAGAGTTGGTAAACGTCGTTATGGATCTCCCAATATCTCTTTCAAGAAGTGCGAATTGCTGCTTGATAGCTGGTGTAAACCTCCTGATATTCAGCTCTTTATCTAAGAATACGCTGCCAATCTCTGTACTATTAAGTAAGTTATCTAAATCATTGGTCGTAGTTATTAGTTGATTTACCTTATTCTGAAGTTCCGTATTGACAGTATATAATTCTTCATTGACCGACTGTAGCTCTTCATTTGTACTTTGTAATTCCTCATTTGCAGCTAGCAATTCCTCATTGGAAGATTGCAATTCTTCGTTTGTAGTTTCAAGCTGCTGAACCAACAGTCTTTTCTCATATTGGACACGATCCAACTCCTTTTCAATAGTTGTGATCTTCTCATTCTTAAATTTATCTAACGAAACTATCTCCTTATTATCAACAGTAGCAGTAGTTTTATTTTCGATATTTAAGAACTCAATAATGAAAACCTTATCGTAAATATGATTTTCTAGCTTTAAAGATCGGAATTGAATATTTATTTTGAGCTGCTTTTGTTTCTTTTTAAAATCCAGATCTTTATATAAGTATACCGCCTCATTATCCTTACACTTTCTCATTCCGTTCTTAAAAATAATGAGTTCATCATTTTGAACCATTTCTTTTAAGTTGAAATTCCCAGATACTTTAGGAAAGCTTAATATTTCATCAAGGTCACCGTTACTCAAGAGAATATCCAATTCTTCGTTTACTATTAAACAAGTTGGTGCAAACTGTTCAATTAATATTTTGATATAAACCTTGTCTTCAGATTGAGATTTATTGCGAGTAGTATCTCTTGATATAGGTAGATCTTTTTTCTTTGGATTACTATTTTCGAAGCTCGAACTTCGGACTCGCTTGTTCACATATGGCGGATGAGCCAAATTCTCTTTTGATACATTTTGGTAGATATTCCATTTGGAAGATATCACAGAAAAAGCAGACTTAATCTCCCCTAACGATTCACTTGGTCCTAAAAACAGATACCCTTTGTAGTTTAATGCAAAGTGGAAATTTGCTAGCAGCATTTTTTGATTCTTATTATTCAAGTAGATCATCATATTTCTACAAGAAACTAAATCCATATTGATAAATGGCGGATCATAAATAGAATCATGAGCCACATACACAATATTTTCTCTTAAAGATTTGACTACTGCAAATTTCGCTACTTCAAAATTTATGGGCTCAAAATATTTATCCAATAAATCTCCTGGCACTTGGGCGAGCAAACTGGCATCATAAACCCCTTCACTAGCCGTAGCAATGGCGGTCTTGTCTATGTCCGAAGCAAATATTTTTAAAGGGTTGGGTAAATTGTGTTTCTCAAGGTATTCTTTGAATAGTATAGCAATAGAAATAGCTTCTTGACCAGTTGAACAAGCTGCAATCCATATTCTTATTTGTTCATGAGGTTTTTTAGATTTAACAATATGTGGTATTACATTGGCTTTCAGACCATCAAAAGCATCCTGATCTCTAAAGAAATGGGTAACGTTGATCAAAAATTCTTGCTGCAGGATATGGACTTCATTTTGATCAATTCTAATAAAACGCAAATAAGACTCTAGATCAGCTTGCTTAGTAATAAACATACGCTTCTCCATCCTTCTGATCAGCGTACTATTTCTATAGTCGCTGAAGTTAATGCCTGTCCTAGCATACACTTCCTCTAAAATTGCTTCAAATAAAAAATTAAAATGTGGGTCTTTTGGATTTATTATTAGAAAGTCTTTACTCTTTTCTTTGCCGCTGTTAATCCTGAGTAATTCTCTAGCCAAAGCATACGGTGGCAGAATATAATCTATTTCACTCGCACTGATGGCAGCACGTGGCATACCATCGAATTGGGAAGAATGCGGATCTTCTACCATGACTAGTCCTCCTGCTTTCCTAATGGTCTCAATACCTTTTGATCCATCTGAACCAGTACCAGAAAGTATAATGCCAACCGTATTTTTTGCGTACTCCTTTCCTAGAGAATGGAAAAAAATATCAATTGGTAAATTGATGGACTCTGGATCGCTTCTTTTGATCGGTTTTAAAAGTTTTTTTTCAAGTACCACATTGTACAAACTAGATATGAGGTATATATTATTTGGCGAGATGGAAGTGGGCTTATCAATAACATGTATTTCCATTTCGGTATGCTTCTGAAGAAGCTCACTCATCATACTTTTGAAATCGCTGGACAAGTGCTGTATAACGACGAAGGCCATACCAGGCTTAGGCGAAATATGATCAAAAAACTCAGTAATAGCTTTTAAACCACCTGCTGATGCACCAATGCCTACAATTGGGAATGTTTTGTTCATAATTGTTCAATTTTTTCCTTCCCCAATACTTCATACTGGGGAATTCTTGTTGTTTTTGCGTTTATTCATTTGGATATTTGGGAGAAATAGATGCTAAACAGATTAAAAAACCTTTTAATATCTTCGTAAACATAACTTTAATATATCTTCATTCCTATACCAATTTGTTGGTATATTAATTTTTCTACATTTTTCATCCTATATAAAGCAGAATTTTATAGTAATTAGAACATTAAAAATCTCGTGGACGGAATTTAGCACGTAAAAGCACAAGCGAATTATTTGCGGTGATAAAAATATGCTTTCCAGTATATAATGAAGTGATGCATTTTAAATTCTAAATAATTTCTTTGCAGAATATGTGTTTAGGATTTATATTCCTAATACAGTATATTGCGTTTTTTTGCCCCACCAAACAATTTATTGACAAGCATTTTTATAAATTTGATCACCCAAGCATTTAAGCACAATTAAACAAATGACCATAGAAATAATATTAACTGGCTCCTTCGGTGTAGGTAAGACGTCTCTATTTAATAGATTTATACACGAGGAATTTACTGATAAGTATTTTGGCACCATTGGAGTAAGGGTTAATTCACGTGAAATAACCGTTGGTACTTCAAATATAAGTCTCAAACTATGGGATATAGCGGGTGAGGTCAATCAGGAGCAAGTTCCTCTAAACTATTTTCTTGATAAAAATGTCATCATTTATGTTGTTGACTTAAATCGACCGTTTACATATAAAAATATAGAATCAGACTTAGATCATTTAAGAAAAGTAGCACCTACATGCAAGATTATTGTTGTAGGGAATAAAACAGATTTATTGGTTGAAGGAAAACTAAATGAGATAAAAGCTGGTAAAATAGATATAGATTTTGATTATTTTGTTTGCGCTAAAACAGGAGAATATGTTGACGATCTGTTTGCTGGTATTGCAAAGGATCAAATGGTGGCATAGACTGCTTCATTCATCATAAAACATAAAATATACTCCCAATTAACAAATAATATCTCAATATATAATTCAATTTAGATTGAGATTCTTTAAAAAAGTATCGACAATTGATCAATACAAAAATGTATAATGTAGCTATAACTGATAACAACCCTATCGTAATACAAGGGCTGGCCACACTATTTAAAGAAACTCAAAATTTTCAGGTCAATGGAGTTGCTAACAATGGTGATGATTTAAAGATTCTTTTAGATAATAGTAAGAGTGTAAATACTCTATTTATAGATTTAAAATTACCTAAAACCAACATTTACAGGCTATTAAAAGACCTAATAGTCGTTTACAGCGATCTTAAAATTATCGTTTTTACTGCATTTACTCTGCCAAAGCTAGTACAAGATGTTATGGAGTTTGGGGTACATGCTTTCATATCAAAAAAATCAACTCTACCGGAAATCTTAGATGCTGTTGAGCGAGTCCATAATGGTGAATACTTTATAGGTTCATCTGTGTATTATAAAGAAAATGAGTCTGACTTTGACGAAAATAACTTCATCCTTGATGAAGCTGACAACTTTGTGAAATTTGCGGAACTTACAGTGAGAGAGCTTGATGTGATTGTTCTACTGAGTAGAGGTTACACCAACAAGGAGATAGCTAGCAAGCTATTTTTAAGTAAATACACCGTAGACACGCACAGAAAAAATATCATGAAAAAGTTTAAGCTGAAGACCACTGGTCAACTTATTTACTATGCTACTCAACGTGGTGTCGTTTAATATAGATCATTTAAGTTTACTCAGTCGGTAAGGATACTGCTACCTTTGTGTAACTATCCAATTCACTTTCTATCTCAATTCCTCCATTATTCTTAATCAGAATATTTTGTACCATACTTAGGCCGATTCCAGCTCCTTGCCTATCCGTGGTCAAACGAGTAAATGGTTTAAATAGCTTATCACCTTGTCTTTCCATATCTATTCCAATACCATTATCCTTAATTTCCAACATGATTCGGTCATGCTCATCATAAGAAGTCAATTCGATCTTTGATGTCCGCTTATCGCTTCTAAACTTTATTGCATTACTCAAAAGATTATATACGATACTTTGAAGAATCTTGCGATTGAAAAAAATGAGTTGTTTATGTTTTAATTCAATTGACATAATAGCATTTCCCTCTGCTATTTCTGATTTCATAACTTCGCAAACTTCATCAATCAGTGTTTTCAATTCAATTTTTTTCTTTTTTTCCCGATGCACAAAGTGCAGATCAACAAATTCGGAAAAACCATGTGCAGTCCTAAAGAGCTTCTCTAGGCTTTCATTAGTTAAATGTTCTGCCTTTTGTTTTTTTATTGGGTCCGTCTCTTTTTGATAAAAAGCGAAAATTTCTTTGAGCTGAGTAATTGGGGATAACAAGTCATGTCTTAAACCTCTCAAAAAATTGGTCAAGAATCCCCCATCTTCTGACATCGCTTTCTCTGTATGCATAATTTCCTGAGTTCGCAGCAGCATCTCATTTTCGACGCTTTTTCGACGATTGGATAAGCGCTGGAAAGCATGCTTAGATTTAGTAATACTAAATACTTGAGACATAAAATAATATCTCTCTTCATAATTTATAGACCAAATCAATAACCTAAAATGTTCAGATTCATTTTTAGTAGAAAACTCAATATCTTCGGTGCTGCTGCCCCCCTTCAAGACAATTGGTTGACCAGAATGAAGAGTAACTTTAGATGTTAAGAACTCTAAAAAATTAGTACTATCTCCGATATCAAGAGATAAATTTTTGATGTTAACGTGCAAGATTAATCCATCCTTGTCTATGATGAGTTTTCCTTCATCAATAAAGGTAGATTGAACCATATTCATAAGCATTAAATTAAGCTTAGAATTGCCTTCAAGATCTGCAGTTCCCATATTCTTATTTATCTTAATGCGAGTTAAAAATTAGTATCTTTACAATGAATATCAAAATATCTAATCAAACTACGAATTTAGATTAAACTCTATAGTTTGTAAGAGTAATTTACACAAAAAAAAAATAATGGCTTCTACTAAAACTAAAACCTCCGCAAGAGCAAAAAAAAAGACGCCTGTCAAAAGAAAGTCAAAAGATAAAGCTGTTGTATCTAAAAAAACACCTACTAAAAGAAAGTCAAAAAGTAAAGCTGTAGTCAAACAGAAGGCTCCTTTTTACATTATCGGTATTGGTGCCTCAGCGGGTGGATTAGAAGCCTTAGAGCAATTCTTTAGTAATTGCCCTGCAGACACCGGTATGGCATTTGTTATTGTTCAGCACCTCTCCCCTGACTATAAAAGTCTAATGACAGAACTTTTATCCAGGCATACAAAAATGAAAGTCTCTGAAGGAAAGAACAGGAAGCAAATAGAGCCTAATAATATTTACTTGATCCCTAGGGATAAAAACTTATCCATTGAAGGTGGTAAGATTAAACTAGTTAAACGACCACCTAAAGCTCAATTAAATTTTTCCATAGATATTTTCTTTCATTCCCTTGCCAAAGAGCAGAAAGAAAAGGCGATCGGAATCATCCTTTCAGGTACAGGATCAGATGGTACTAGAGGTGGAAAATCAATCAAGGAAGTTGGAGGTACCATTTTTGTGCAAAATCCACAAAGTGGAAAATTTGATGGAATGCCAAAAAGTGCTATAACGCAAGGGTTAGGTGATTATATTCTCTCACCAGCAGAAATGCCTACAGAATTGATCCAATTTGTGAACAACCCTCATTTTGCTCAGGCTATGATGACGGGTGCCGAGTTAGGTAAGGATGTTATGTCCATGGACAGGGTGCTGAAAATTATCAAGAACCACACGGGTTACGATTTTTTTTCCTACAAAAAACCTACTTTACTAAGGCGAACAGCCAAGAGAATGAATATCACGAAATGTGATGATATTGATGAATATATTGATTACCTACATCGGACTTCACAAGAAAAATATACACTAGTAGAAGAATTTTTAATTGGTGTTACTAAGTTTTTTCGAGACCCCGAATCCTATCACATACTCCAAAGTCAAGTCATACCGGATATTATTGATACTGCACATGCTAAGAAGAAAAACATAAAAATATGGGTAGTTGCCTGCTCTACAGGTGAAGAAGCTTACTCACTTGCTATTCTCATTGAAGAATACATTAGAAAGAAAAATTTAAGTATTAACTATAAGATATTTGCGACTGATATTGATGGAAAGGCCATTGACACCGCAGCGAGAGGTTCCTATGCATCCAATATTACTTTAGATGTTTCTGCAGAACGTCTAAGTAAATATTTTACAAGAAGGGAAGATAGATTTCAAATTAAGTCAAGCATTCGAAAAAATATAATTTTTTCCAAGCACGACATTCTTCAACATCCTCCGTTTAATAAAATGGATATGGTGAGTTGTAGAAATATGCTAATCTATATAGACTATCCTGTCCAGTTAAAGGTGCTTTCCAATTTGCACTATGCCTTAAATATGAATGGGTATTTATATATGGGTAGTGCTGAAACAATTGGAGTCCTTGGTGAGTATTTTTCTGAGGTAAGTGGCAAATGGAAAATATACCGTAATATACACCCTACTAAAATTGTAACACTTACCAATAACAGAACATGGCAGGTAAAGAATGATGTTGTTAAGCCTGGAGTCACTGGGCTCAAATCAAGCTCATTTGATGAAAGACTGTCTAAGCTATTAAGTAGTACTCTCGTTGATGAATTTGATGCAGTTAGTATCTGTATCGACAAAAACTTTGATATTGTTCAGGCGACTGGAAAGATTAAAAAATATATCATTATTCCTGAAGTAGGCTTTACAAATAATCTTCTAAAGTTAGTCCCTGACACACTAAGTATATCCATAAATTCTGCCATTAGAAAGCTGAAGAAAACAATGGATAAGGTGATTGAGAAAAAATCAAGTATTACCATTGATGACAAGCTAATCCAGTTAAAATTAATCATCAAACCAGTCAATATTGTTCTTTCGGAACCAACAGCCTATTTGATTACTATTATAGAACAAATTGAAAGAGTATTAACTCCCGAAGAAAAAATAAAAGATGTAAGCTCCGATAAATCTGAATTGACATTATCACTTATCGATGAGGTAGATGGACTTAAAGAAGCCCTGATTGAGACCAAGGATAGCCTCCAATCCTCCATAGAAGAATTGGAAACTTCTAATGAGGAAATGCAAGCCACAAACGAAGAGTTATTAGCATCTAATGAAGAATTACAAAGTACCAATGAAGAACTACAATCTTTGAACGAAGAGCTTCATACAGTCAATGCAGAGCTCCAAGACAAAAATGTTCAGTTGGTTGAATTGAATTCTGATATTGAGAATCTGATGATCAATATCCATATTGGAACTATCTTTTTGGATAAAAACCTTTGTATAAGAAAATACACCCCAGCTATCAAAGCGCACTTCCATTTGAGAGAAGGAGATATTGGTAGACCAATCAAGCATTTTACAAGCAGTATAGGAGCTGTTGATTTAGTAGTTGAATCGGAAAACGTACTAGAAACCCTGGAACCATATAGAGCAGAGTTCCAAAATGTAGATGGGGTATGGTTTATCTTGCAAATTTTCCCTTATCGAAACCAAGATGATCAAATAAGAGGCGTAGTCGTAAATTTTATTGATATCAATGCACAAAAAGAAGCATCCCAAGAAAGAGAAAGACTAAACTCTTATATGTCGCATCTAGCAGAATCTTCTCCTGCTATACTCTATGTATATGATATAGAATCGAAAACGAATATTTATGCTTCAAAATCAATTTTTGATCTTGCAGGATACACCAAAAAAGATATTGCTAACTTTGGATCAAACGTCTTAAAGGAGATTATCCATCCAGAAGATTTTCCGAGAATAAAAAAACATCATAATAATCTAGTAAAGCTAAATGACGATGATTTACTTTATATAGAATATAGACTCGTTCATAAAATAACTAAAGAGTCCATTTGGATTCTCAGCACAGATAAGGTGAATGAAAGAGCTGCGGGTGGAAAAGTAAAAACAATAATTGGAGTAGCTCAGAACATAACAGAAGCCAAAGAATTAGAAATCCAATTAGAAGAGAGTGAGGAAAGATCAAGGCTAGCCATACAAGGTACTGGAGCAGGTCTATGGGAATGGACAGACATATACAATGACAAAGCCTGGTGGTCTCCAGAGTATTATAAGCTGCTAGGTTATACACCAAGTAAAATGACACCTACCTATGCAGCCATGCTTAATCTCATTCATCCTGATCATGTAGCTGATTTTCACAATGCACTTGAAGACCATCTGAAAAAGAAAGTTCCATTTGAGCAAAGTTTGCAATTCAAAACTAGCAAAAGAGGATATCGTTGGTATAAAATAAACTTACAAGCACAGTGGAACTCTAAGGATGTTCCGCAAAAAGTGGTGGGAACCTTAGTTGATATACATGAACAGCAGGCCACAAAGGAACTTGTTAGAGAAAAACAAGATAAGTTAGAAGCGATATATACAAATGCTCCAGTTGGGATCATACTTGCATCTCTGGATGGAAAAATAATCGAAGCTTCGGATGGCTTTACGGACATATTGGGGTATAGTAACAAAGAAATTATTGGAAAAAGCCTCTTGAGCATTACCCACGAAGAGGATATAGCAGTAACTAAGAAAAATTTTAAAGACTTGATAAGTGGGGATGTAAAGTACTTTCAATATGACAAAAGACTGATCACCAAGTCCAGAAAATTTATTTGGACCCAGATTATTGTCAGACCCATGCTGAAAACAAATGGTGAAAACTACATCATAGGAATCCTCACCAACATTACTACTCAGAAACAGGCGGAGAATAAGATGAGACGTCTTAACGAAGAGCTAGAACGATTTGCTTATCTCGCTTCTCATGATCTCAAGGAGCCTCTCAGAACTATTTCTAGCCTAACGGAGCGATTGGTAGAAAAGCATGGTAAAGATTTAAATAAAAATGCACTCAAATATATTGAACTTATAGACAAGTCATCTTCTAGTATGGAGAAACTCACCAGTGAGTTACTCACTTATTCGCAGCTAGGTCATACTGTCAAAAAGTATGAAAACATAAATATGAATGCTATAATAAATAAGGTTAAGCGCAGTCTGCAAACGAGCATTAAGGAAAACAAAACCGTCTTTAAGGTGGCTAAGCTTCCTAATATAAAAGGTGATAAATTACAAATTGAACTACTCTTTCAAAATTTAATTAGCAATAGTATAAAATATAGAAAGAAGATCGCGCCGATTATCACTATCGGATATAATGATAATGGAGACATGTGGGAATTCTTTGTGAAGGACAATGGGATTGGAATCGATAAAGAATTTCATGATAAGATTTTTGAGGTTTTCAAAAGACTTCATGATACCAAAAATTATACAGGCACTGGTATTGGTCTTTCAAATTGTAAGCGAGTTGTAGACAATCATAAAGGAACAATACGCGTAAAGTCAAGCCCACGCAGGGGGGCGACCTTTTTATTCACAATTCCCAAAAAGGTGAAATAAACTTAGAGAGACTATGGAAAAGATAAGTTGTATTTTATTAGTGGATGACGATCCTACTACTAATTTTTTGAACGTGGAGCTCATTGAAGATCTGGATATTACCGAGCAGGTTCATGTGGTGCACAATGGTCAAGAGGCGCTTGATTTTATCAATCTTGATGGAAGCTTTAAAGATAAATGCAGAGACTCTTGCGCTATCCCAGATATGATATTTTTGGATATCAACATGCCATTAATGGATGGTTTTGAATTCTTGGAGGAGTTTAATAAAACCAAAGTGGCTAAAGAAGGGGCCATAGTCATCATTCTGCTGACCACCTCCGATGCGATTAATGATAGAATGAAATCTTCTTTGGATAGGTCTATCTATAAATTTATTGAGAAACCATTACGTAAAAAGGAGCTGCTCAAGCTTAAAGACGAATATTTAAATGGTATCCAACAGTAGATACTCCTCAAATAATCTATAACCTGCCTCATACGCAATCTAATCTAGCTTCATCTAAGGCTCTAAGATTCATACTCCTTGTCTTCTATATATAGCCACATTTTCAAATTATAATTTTTATTTTAAATTAAAAACAAAATATTCTTCCGAATCTTGTTGCATTGGCAAAATATTTTATAATTTGTTGTCATTGTTTAACTTTAAACTCAAAAATCATGAATTTACACCTAACTAAAAGTTTGCAGTATTTATATGCTTTATTATTCTTAGCTCTAGCTTTCACAGCATGCGAGTCGGAGAATCTTGATGAAACCATCACTACAGAGTCTATCGAATTAAACTCTGGCGATGTAGAGACAAGAGCCAAATGTATACGAGTACTATCTCAAAGCCCAACTAGAGGAAGCTCTTGTTGTGAAGTTACAATATCTACACGCGCTGAAAAAGAAGGAGAAAATTTAGGAATAAGAGGAGCTACTATATTAAGTGGACCACATACTTCCCAAGAACCAGGTGGTCGCATTAGTTGGACAATACGAATATGTGGCACCACAACAATATATCTTGATTCATTAGACCCAGAAGGCGGATTCATCGAAAACATTTGTAGTGCTGAACTAACTCCAGACTGTAGAACAGATCCACCAACACCTACTACAGGTGGTTGCCCTTTAGAGCTAACGAGTATGACTGATCCAGGCGCCCCATTTTGCGAATTTCTATATGAGTTCACTGAAGATCCGCCTTCAGGCTGCCAATTCACGATTGAAATCGATGGACAAGGTCAAGTTCTTCAAGGTTCCATTATAACTTACCCTGGCGATACCATTACTGTAATGTGCGGTGATGATGTTATATGTACTATGAGTCCACCCGATTGCCAAGATGGTAATGGCCCTTATTAACAAATATCTTTAATTTTATATAAAGATCGAATGGCTAGAAAGCCATTCGATCTTTTCATTTAAATAGTCAACATCAAAATATAATTTCTTCAAGATTTAATTGAAAGGACATCTAGCTTCGCCTGACTTTTTTAGCGTTGAAGATCACCCAAAAGCGACCTTCGTCATAACAAGAGTAGCTCCTAGAGGTACTACCGGAGAATACAAGGTAACTGGAGATATGACTATCATAAATCTAACGAAAGAAATTAGATTCAACGCCAACGTAGCCGCTGGTAGAGCTACCGCAAGCATCGAATTGGATAAAACAGACTATAATGTTAAGTATGGGTCTGGGTCTGGATCATTTTTCTCAAACCTCGGCGATAAGACTATTTATGATGAGTTCACACTCGCTGTAGAACTTCACTACGGCAAATAAAATTCGATTAACAACATAGAGGTTTCTAAAGGGCACCTCTATTAACTACATTCTTGGTCGATCAGAAAAAATAGATTTTTACATAGCTCGTACTCGACAATGCAAGTTTGCATTGTTTCCTTCCTTATTTTGATTCCGTGGTACCACGGAATCAAAATTGCTACACAACTGTCAGTCATGTTGTTTGTCGGTCGCATAGCTAAGGCTAGAGGTAAAGTACTGTATTGGGATATTGCATGCTGTCGATCAAAGAGGCAGTTAATAGAGGTACCCTAATAAAAAAGGCGGCTATTCTAAAAATGGCCGCTTTTTTTATTTTTTTGTTTAAGATACTTCTCTAATCTAATCCAATTATATTATATTTGTTCATAATACGTATAACGGACTTAGAGGAACCAGAATATGAGGTAGATGCAATCGAGACAGTTAGCAATTTAACATATAGATCTTTGTGGTCATCTTTCTTATATGTGCATATGAAGCACTAAAGAATGACTTTTATCAGAGCCATTGGAGTAGGGTCCATGGCTCTTTTTTTATGCGCTTATCTCATGTATGATATTGAGCCCGTCTCCTACTGATTTCATTGGAATTGTTTATTGCGCCATTTCCGCATTTCCATAATAGTTAGATTTTGTCCTAGTAGCGATTACTAGGGCATCGTAAGATACGTAGCCCAATACCATAAAGACTTCTTTCTTTTTATGTCTCACTTCTAGCACCGCAGTGATCCATGCGTAAAGATTCTTTTTACGTTGAAATAATTTTCGAAGTGGAAAGCTGATCGATCTTGGTTCAAGACCTGCCATAGCCACTTGATAAATCAGCGGATATAATTGATGATAGTTGTTTTTATCGATAAACACTACTTGCACGTCCTGCTTCGCCATTCTTTTTTTACGAATGCTAAACCTGCAAAACCAGCCCTAATAGTGTAAATTATCTTCTTCTTAGTATCAGGAAAATTCAATGACATAGTAAATTATTGCTTGTATAACAGTCTGTGCACCAGTAAAATTCGGCATCTTTATTAGATGTTATCTTTATTTAACTTTAGTATAACTCCTATTTCACAGAAAATGACTTCTAAAGATCAAACTTTAATCGTTCTACTAAAAAATTAAGATTATGAAATACCTCATCAAATTTTGTTTATTATTTTTGGTAGGTAACTTATGCCATGCCCAAAATTCTACCTCTAATATAGAAGGTTACGTGTACGAGACCAATAACCGAGGATACCTTTCAAAAGTACGAATTACCTTAATCAATGAGGACGATGGTGGTGTAGAGGCAACTACAGTCACCGACAAAGATGGTCATTTTGAACTGTCCACTGATCACCATCATTCTGGATACATTGTCAAAGCAGAACACAAACTATTTTTTGCAAAAAAGATCAAAGTCTCCCCTCCCGAAGATGGTAAGAAAAACTCTTTTGTCAAATTTGAATTGGAGCGCAGACCGGGATATATTTTTGATGTCACCTTAGCTGAAAGCAGACCCAACGAAAACGTTGTTGATGCTATACAAGGCGCCAAAATAGAGATTTATAATAATACAAGCAAGAAGGAGGTATTGGTCATTGACACCCTCGCATCCCCTAATTTCAACTTCACTTTTCAGCAAGGAAACCACTACACGGTCATGGTCCGAAAGAGAGGTTACCTCACCAAACGTATGGAGGCCTATATCAATATAGATGGATGTATTCTTTGCTTTGAGGGTGTGAGCGAAGTGACGGATGTGATGACCCAAAGCAATGAACTGGGCACCTTCTTAGCCAATGTTGAGTTGGATCGCATCGCACTCAACACTACTTTTGAATTGAAAAACATTTACTATGACTATGATCAATCATACATTCGTGAAGATGCGAGTAAGGAATTGGACAAGGTGGTTACAGTTTTGAAAGATAATCCTGGTATTTCCGTGGAGCTTGGTTCGCATACCGACTCTAGAGGTAAGGATACGTATAATATGCAGCTTTCAGATCGACGTGCCGCAGCTGCAGTTGCCTATTTAGTGGAGAATGGAATTGACCCCAACAAATTATCTTCACGCGGATATGGAGAGACTCAGTTGGTCAACCGCTGTCGCAACGGAGTAGAATGTACTGAGAAAGAGCATCAAGAAAATAGACGAACGCAACTGAAAATAACAGGTATAGAAAAGATCAACCCACTCGACCAGAAGTCGCTAAAGCAGATTATTGAAGAGGATCTGATCCTACAAAATCTTGATAATACTCAGCTACAAATCAAGCCTGGCGAAGATTTACCTGAGGAAATAAAGCGAGATATTGAAAAACTAAATGGCGGCGGACTTTATTAAATTTACTATCTATTCGATACTATAATAATTATTGATATTTGAGTCTACTCCGAAAACTCACAAAACCAAAAATTTTTCTTTTGGCGATATTTTCATTTTCGTAATCCACTGATGCTCAGGCACGCCAACAATATTGCTACGCATCGGAAGATCACAGCCAAAATATTCCAATTTATGCAATTCGTCAGTTTTCAGAGTGGACTCATATTTTTATTTTGGGCATCACCCAAGCCTCCACAAAAAAGTGGAGGCTTGGGTCGGGCTCATTCAGGGGTCCGCTATCGCTCCCGTACCATTAGATATCTAGCTGCCAGCCGGACGCCACCTTCCCATATCTACTGTGACAGAGGTGCCTCCTACCCTAAGCTTCCCGAATACCTCTCCCTTACTATCCCTGATGCGAAAAGATTAATTTGTATTTGAAGGTCTCTCTACTAAATTGCTTACCTCAAAATTAATTTTACCAATTTTGAACGTTTTTATAAACTTGGTGTACAACTAATTGAAATCATAATAATTCATTTATGAAAGCGATACAAATTTTACTAATTCTATTTTACTTGCCGCTATCTGCAAACTGTAGCGTTAATCCTGAAAAAATAGTCTCTATAAATCAGCAATTGCATCCAATTGGTTACTACGAGGAGCAAAAATTAGCTTGGCAGGATCTTGTCTCCAAAGATAATTCAAACGCTGAGGCGTGGCTAAATTACTACCAAGCAAGTCGCATCATCAATAAATTGAAGAAAGATAGAGATCCGATTGATTTAAATATTCTCTACACTCAATTATCAAAATCGATACTCCAGACATTCGAATATCATTATATAAGTTATTTACAAGCAGGAGATGAACAGACTGCATTCGAACACCTTGAGCAGGCGTTCAATATTGATCCAGAAAGGACGGAGACTTACAGTCATATGATTTCTCATGCTGTTATTAGCAATGATAAAGCAACCTTCCTCAAATTCTGTAAGCTATGGTCCAACTCTGGTGAGATTTCAGCTGGAATATTAACTTGGAATTATAATGCTATAATCGCTCTTGAGCAAAACGCGATTCTTTTGACATATGGAGACAATGACACCTACCCAGCTTGGATCCTACAGCAAATACACGGCATCCGGCCTGATGTGAAGATCCTAAACATGCATCTTTTACGAAAAACAAAATACATAGAGCACGAATTCGCTAGTTTAGAAATAGAAAAATACCCTAAAGATGAAGAAGGATACGTAGGATGGCAAGATGACTTCACTCCAGTATTAGATCATATTATCTCAAATACTAAAAGACCCATTTATATTAATGTGACATCCCCTAAATCAGTAAGAGACAACTACAAAGAATTACTTTACACAGTAGGCTTAGCATTCAAATTTTCAGATTCACCCTTTGATAATAAAGTCGTACTAAAAAATAATTATGAAAATAAATTTCTCACCGATTATCTCGCAGTTGATTTTACAATAGATTCATCTACAACAGTTTTAGCTGCCATGAATATAAATTATCTGCCAGCATTTATATCACTCTACAACTTTTATGATAAGAGCAAAGAAAGCTTGAAAGCCGAAAGCTTAAAAAAAGTTATAAAAAATATCGCTAACGAAGGCGGCAAGTCAGATGAAGTTGCTGTCATTCTAAATAAAACATTGACCAAGAGAAGAATTACAGACTCTCACATAGATATAAAAAAATTAGAGAAGCAAATGAAATTTCTGGAAGGTGAATTATGGGCTTCAGATTCTGAAACAACTAATGAATTTTATGAACAATTTTTATTAGACCTCCTAAAAGAAAAAGAGTTTGACTTATTAAAAAAATGTAAATCAAATAAAGTGGATTGGATGAGCCTCCTACCTAAAACATTAAATCCGCTCTCGGAGGAAGAAGTCTTTGTTAATGGTGGTCCAGATAGTCCTGAGGCACCAGTTTGTAATATGAGCTATGAAGCGGCAGAGCTATACTGCGATTGGCTTACTCAAGTGTATAATAGTTATCCCAAGAAAAAGAAATACCAAGAAGTACTTTTTAGATTACCTACTGAAAAGGAGTGGGAATTTGCGGCAAGTGCAAAATCAAATGCGCCTTACCCATGGGGTGGATATTACTTCAAAAATTCCAAGGGATGCTATTTATCAAATTCATACAACAGTGAAAAAGAACCCTGTAAAGACTGTGACAATACTTCCATAGCTAATGATGGCGGATACTTCTTAGTGAATAGCACTTCCTATTTTCCAAATAACTTTGGCCTGTATAATACATCAGGTAATGCAGCTGAAATGGTCCAAGGAGGCGAAATTGCAAAAGGCGGTAGTTGGGAAGACTTCCCTGAAGATTGCACAATCACCTCAAGAAAAAATATTAATGGACCTAGTCCTGCCATTGGATTCAGAGTATTTATGGAAGTGATTCGCTAATTTCAATTTATAATTTATTAAACTAGACAAATGAAAGAACTTATATTTTTCACTTTATTAACAAGCTGTATTTTAAATATTTTTCCTGATACAAATCAAAAATTTAGACCTCCAGGTACAATAGAGGTTGTAGATAATTTTTTCATTGACGAAAAAGAGTTAACAAATTTGGATTGGAAGGAATATGTAGATTATCATAAGCGAAAGTATGGAGAGGATGCTCAGGAATATAAAAGTATTTTACCAGATACGACTGTTTGGCTAGTAGATGGTTCCGACAATGCTCCTTTTGTGAATACTTATTGTTCCCATCCAAGTTATAATAATTATCCTGTAGTAGGTATCTCCTATAATCAAGCTAAGGTTTATTGTGTTTGGCGAACTGAAAGAGTAAAAGAAAACGTAAAACCTTATGGAATAGAGGCCAACTTTGAATACAGACTTCCTACACGTACAGAATGGGAATTAGTCGCAAAAGCTGGTTACACTAATAAACAGATTAAGCTACTACGCAAGCAAAAAGTAAAATATGGTTACAGTAATATGAGAAACTGTAACATGATCAATAATGTCTACCCAGACAGTAGCATAAAAGAAATTAGAATGCTAGCACCATCTAGAAGTTATTTGCCGAATAAGTACCTTGTCTACAATATGTATGGAAATGTAGCAGAAATGGTTGAAGAAGAAAATATTGCTATGGGGGGATCTTTTTTAGATGAATACGAGCAAATAGTTCCTAGCCACAAGGCAATAAATTATGATAGCCCACAGCGATGGTTAGGGTTTAGATGTGTAGGAGAAGTATTCGAAAAATAGTCAATTCAAAAGTTTATACATATTTTGTAGCAAACACCATTTCGAAAAATGCCATTATTCAAAAAGAAATATCATAAATATACAGATGAAGACTTAATTGGCTTAGTGGCTAAAGGTGATGAAACGGTATTTGATGAACTCTATGAAAGGTATGCACAAAAATTATATCATTTTTTTTATAAAATGCTTTATCAAAATAAAGCTATCGCAGCTGATTTTACGCAAACATTATTTATCAAGGCATTTGAAAAAGCGAGCTACTACGACAGTACTTACAAATTTTCTACCTGGCTATATACCTTGGCGTCAAATATGTGCAAGAATGAATATCGTAGGATATCACGAACAACACAAACCATCAATCTAGAAGAGTCAATTAAAACTATTGAGCCTCAAGCCCCGATTACGATAGACATGGCGCTTTTTAATAATGATCTGCAACTAGCAATAAATAGGCTTGACAAAAAGCATCGCTTGGTATTTGTCATGCGCTATCAAGAACACAAAAGCATTAAAGAATTAAGCGAAATACTAGAATGTCCACAGGGTACAGTAAAGTCAAGGCTACATCATGCTCTAAAGAAACTATCCAAAGATTTAGAAAGATTTAGACCGTATCAAAAAAAGATTAAAGGATGAAGAAAAATAATAATAGGACAGAAGAATTATTACACGAGTATTCATTCGATGAGTTGTCTAATGTAGACAAGGACTATATAATGTCTGAAATGTCATCCCTTGAGTACAATCATCTGCATAAAATTGTAAAAGTAGCAAAGATTAATCTTGACAATACAGAAGTTAAACTTCCTCCGAATATAAAATCCGCAATCAAAAAGGAATTGGAAAATAAATGGCACCAATCTTTTTCGTGGACAAGTATTATGAAGCCTATGTTATGGATTTGTCTCGGTGCTTTACTTATGTTTATTGTCTGGAAACCAAACAATGACCATGCTATCTTAAAACCTACAGCAATCCCTCAAATACCTTTGGTGGATACAGTGTATATCGAACTAAGAGATACTATCATAATGGTTATAGAATCTCCACCAATAGTCAAAATAAAAGAAGTTATTAAATATAGAGAAGTAATAGTCGAAGCTAACCCAACAGCAGTACTTAGTGATTTCACATCTAATCAAACTGGGCAAGCCTCCGATTCACCAAATGGGCAAACCACAACAATAAGTTTAAACGAGACAGCATCTTTTAAAACTGGAGCGTCCATTAGCACCGAAGAAGAACTGATGGATTTGTTAACTCCGATACCAACAGATGGATTGGATTAATAAAACCTAAAGTGGAGGCCGAAGGCCGTAACCTAGAGCTCGGAGAGCGTAAGGACAAGCGGTAGAAGCGACATCCCGTTTTTTGCTTTTTGCAAAACAACGGGATACAGCGGATGACGCGGTTCAGTGCCATATGCAGAGCCGCATTTTTTTCTTGCGTCTCTGCATATGGCATCTGGATGGCCCCGAAAAATAGGTATTAGGTACTACGTGCTATGTGCTAGCTGCTATGTGCTAGCAGACATATCATCATGAATCGCAACTCTAGACTTTTAATTTTTAACTTTTAACTTTTAACTAATTTTACTGTTTTTTGACCTCTATCATCTGCCCTGGAACCGACGCCTGAATTGCCTCATCGTACATGGCTTTACAAACTTGATTAGGTAAATAATAATTGCCCTGATAAGTGGCCGTCAGTCGTGTATAGAAGACTTTACGCTCTCCTTGATTCAAGTCAAAGTAAGTATGTATCCGATCATCGCGAATATCCTGATACGTTGAACCAGAAGATTTATATTTATTCTCCACATCCGTCATTCGTTCATTGATAATCTCCCAACCTGAGGGTAACGCTTGAGTCAATGCCATATTCCTAAGACTGCCGCCACGACTGAGATTATGCTTTATCGTTATCTTAGACATGATATCTTGAGATTGGTTGACTTGTGCGAGGTCTACCTTAACGCCCTCTTGATCAAAATATTCGACCGTCATTATGATCCCATCTTCCACAACTTTTGCATCACCTTGTACGGGTTTTCCCGTTGAAGTAAATCGTATAAATAAATCATCTTCACTGGTATTTTTGATGACCATTTCCTTTCCTTTATTTGCTTCAATATCTACCTCGAGGCTGATGATAGGTTTGTCAGAGCCTAGCTCAGTATTCTGCTGCCCTAGTTGATATTGAAAACTAAATTTATCACTCTGTTTTTCGGATAAAAATTTACCGATCGAAATCAAAGCGTAGGATATGGCTTGCGTATTATAGTAGGACTGACTTTCTAACTGTTGCCCCATCGTATACATGAGTTTATAAGCTTTGTCTTTGCTACCATCTACCAAACTCAAAGTTTCTAAGATCATACCTGCATCGCGGAGGTTAGATCTAAAATTGTAAGCCATCTGCACCTCATCATATTCAGAATTAATCGGAAGGCTCTCGATAATCTCACGAGCCACTTCAGGTCGCGAGTCGACTGCATAGGCAGCAGCAAGTCGCCATTTAGCTTGTGTACTCAGGCCATCTCGTTGACGCAGTCTATTCATCGCTCCGAGCTTGGTCTCCCCTGCCAAGGCTAAAGTGTATAATCGGTATGCCTGAGTCAGGTCATTATCTGCATAATTTTTTGTGGAGTAGGCATATTTATTAGCAGCATTCGACTGAAAAGAAATCCATTTGCTCAGCAGATTTTGTGGCACTGCGAAACCTGCTTTTTGAGCTTCGAGTAAGAAATGTCCTGCATAATTATTGGACCAGAGATTCACATAGCTACCAGGCCAATACGAAAAAGCGCCATCAGATCCTGCAAAGCTGCTGATCTTATTTAAAGCCTCATCTATATAGTAAATGCGATCCTCTTTTTGCTCCTTTGTCAACTCCACAAATCGATCAAGATACAAGAGTGGAAATGCCTTGGATATAGTTTGCTCTAAGCATCCGTGCGGATACCGTAAAATATATTTTAGTCTTTTTTCGAGATTAATCGGAGGAACATTACTGACATCCAAGACACCGCTATTGGTCTTTAACATACCGAGCGGTTCTATCCTTTGGGTCCAAGTCTCGCCTGCTTTCAAGATCGTTCCTTCGACTTTAGAAACAAACTCGTTGGGATTATCCACTTGAACTTCTACCTGCTGCGTAGCACGTTCACCTGCAGATTCTGCAATGATGTTAAACTTAGCGACACCGATCGTTTCGGGAATTTCAATATTGACATAAGCCATCTCTTCTCCAATCTCACTGAAAGAGAGTTGGCTAGTATTCCCTTGAGGAAAAGCAATCAAGCCATTTTCATCCTCTACTGTAATTTTTACATTTTTGATTTTATCTTCGAGTGCAAACACAGATATAGGAATTTGCAAACGCTCTCCTGGACTCAGCACCCTTGGCAAAGTGCTCAACACCATGAGTGGCTTTTTGACTGGCTTGGTTTCCTCCGCTTTACCATAGGCACCCTCATGGACAGCTACAATCATGACCCGAACCGATCCGATGTAATTAGGCATGACAAAGTCGTGGGTTTTCTTATTACCAGGTTGCAAATAAAATGGCCCAAAGTGTTCGACAACTGGTTCAAATCTATTGGCTTTATTCTTCTTGTCCTTGGGATTAAGGCCTTCATCACCACCGATACTAATCACACGATCTATCTGGCCAGACATATTGCCCATCACATAGTCATAAATATCCCATGTCTTCACACCTAGTGCTTCTCGGGCATAAAACTTGCTCCAGAGATCAGGTGTTTTGAAACGTGTCAAATCCAATAAGCCCTCATCCACTACAGCTAAAGTGTAGGCCATCTCCTTTCCATTTTTCTCGCTCACTTGGATGCTGACTGGTTCCTCTGGAGCGAAGGTAGCGGCAGTATTGATTACTGGACTCAGTTTAGTTTGTGGATCATAAACACTTAGAGGGATAACCCCATACATACGAACTGGCTTATCGTTTTCTACATTCACTTGTGGTTGCACATAGGAAACGTTTGCGTAGATAGTAGGTGCCATACTTTCTGCTACTGTGAATTTGTATTCCGTCTGGGTGGCAGTGGTACTTACCCATTGGGTCTGGATGACATCTGCACCATTTTCGATGGAGACAAGAGCTTGACCACCCTCAGCACTCGGAAACTTGAGGGTAACTTGATCTCCTGTTTGATACTCTTCTTGATCACTACTCAGCGTCAGAATCGTAGCAAAGTCATCATTTCCATCTGATCCATATGGATACCCCGCATAGCATATCTTTGAAGTACAGTGTCCGCTCTTCTCATCGCAAACTCGAATGAGGTATCTCCCCCAATCTTTTGGTTTAAAAGTATATGTTGCTCCGACTCCAGAAGTTTTTAATTCAAAAGTCTCGATTGACTTGCTATAGTTGCTGGTATTATACTGAGATAAACCTCTGCTTTGACGATCCCACCACCAGCGCCATTGAAGTTTATAGATAGCTCCTTTAAGCTTTCGACCTATCACAGCATCTCCTGATTCATCGACTGAGACAAATTGGATGCTATTATTTTCACCACGGTTAAGACGGTCGGCGCCATAGTCCGTTCTGGGAAGCTTGATACCAACATAATGTTCATAGGGGCTGTAGGGCTTAGTAAAGTTATCAATACTAAAGTCTCCTCCAGGTTCGAATGCTTTCGTCTGAACGCTGAGCTTCATTTTACCAGGTAGATTATCATTTTCTTCTAATGGATATTTGATTTCAGCCTCACCCTTTTCATTTACTTTTCCATCGAAGATAACCTGAGGCCCTCCACTATATTTGCGGGTAAGATCATAAAAATGATAGCCTTTTTGTTTTTCAAAATCGGGATCCCCTTCTTTGATTTGTATTTCTACTTTAGCCTTGGCATTTTTAGTAGTTGTTCCGACTAGCCACTTGACTGTCATATCTGATTGGAATCCCTCATCCGAAGCTAAGACAGGTTTTTCCGCATCAGAAAATTGGATTTTGAGTCGATTAGGTTTCACCGTTTCAATCTTGATCCGCTTTGAAAACGTGGATGCACCAAGGGTTAATTTTGCGTTATAATTTCCTGTGGGGGACTCCGCATTGGTTGACAAAACAAATGGGTAGATTCCGCTCACATTTTGGATGGTATTGATTTGACTCACTTCTTTTCCTTGTGGTCCAGTAAATTCTAGTTTCACTGGATAATTATCAGGCAAAGTGTTTAGCTTGTCTTCTAAAACAAAATTTAAATAGATATCATCGCCTGGCCTATATACACCACGTTCGGTGTAAAACTGTCCTTTTATGCCTGCTTGAGACACATCACCTCCAACGTCGAAGTTGGATACGGATAGCGACCAAGAATCATTCATAGCAAGGATACCTTTTTGCTTATTATGATAGGCTACTATGAAGTAAGGATCTCGCTCTAAAGTAGTGGACACCAAAGTCCCATCGGCTTGGGTCGTTATGGTCTTGATCAGCAGCTTTTGGTAATCTAACAAGTCTACTTTTACATTTCCTAAAGGTGCTCCGCTGACCAGATCATTACAGGCAAGGAATAAATTCCCTGATGCGCCTTTCTTAGCGATCAAACCGATGTTGCTGGCATAGATATTTCGCTTGACAAATCGATCTCCAGCATAGTAAGCATCTTTGCAAACATCATCTCGATCTTGATAAAAGCCAGAGTAATATCCTTCATAACCGTAATAATCATTATAAAGACTAGAATAGCTTTTGTTTTCATCATATTCATTTACTTCCAATTCTAATGGCTCAGTACTCGCGCCTGAACATTCCGTTACCGCATAATCTTTGCGAAAAGAAATTCTTACTTGATAAATTGCTCCAGGATCCATCTTGATCATATCGGTCAAATCTAATCCGTAAGTGGTCCATTTATCAAAATTCGTATTTGGATTTAGCTGTCCAAGATCAACAGGAGTTTGCAAGACGACTCTTCCTACTTGACTATTTAATCCATACCTATCATCATAATAACCAGATTGAAAATACTGCAAGATATTATTATCAAATACCTTAAACACTTCTAGATCAACAGCCCTCAACTTTATGGCTCGGAAAGGAAATATCATTCCAGTTTGGTCTGGGCAGATCACACCTTTTCCAACGAGTTCCACGGCAGGATCCGGACTAGTAAAAGTAATCTCATATTCTGCATTTGATTTTAATTTTTGCCCAGAACTGTTTTTCAAATCTTTCTCAATCAATATCTTTTGCACGCCAGTCAACTTCCCTTCAGTGTATAAAATTATATTATTGTTATTGATTTCAGTAGTTAGCTTCCCACTATAATCCTTGATACGGATCAGTCCATTCAGATCTTGATCTGGATCCAGAAGTTCAGAAAAGGTAATTCTGACATTTTGATTGTTTTCATTATCCATAGCTGCCTCCAAGATCTTAAAATCGCCAAACGCAGGTACAACGATGCTGCTCGAGCCTTCCGAATCTGATGCACCGATTGATTTTCCATCGTAAGTGATGGTAATCTCTTGTTCTTTTTTAAACCTCTTCACTCCAGAAATTGTAAATTCAAAATGGTTATCGTTACGGCCTTTCTTCCAATTTATTAATAAATTGCGAGGTGTAACTGATATACATGACTTCACTTTTTCCATGTCAGCTACATCCTCAGTACTAATGCTACCTGAAACAATGTATGACCCTTTAATGGCATCATCCATTCGCAGAGGCCCATGATTCAAAGTCAAGTGCTGCTTCTTGATTGCAAAGCTAAATTTGAATGTTTGATCATTGGAATCTATATTATCATAGAGTTTACTTAGATCCAGTGAAGCGTGATAAGTTTGTTCTCGCCATAGGTCTGCAGAGGGCGTGAAGATCAGTCTACGCGGTCCTGATCTTTTTAGCTCACCTGGTATTTTAGGTGTGAAAGTAAGAAAGCGTTCGTCGGTGTCTTCCTTATCAAATGGTTTTTGAAAGTTGATAATGATCTTGTCCTCCACCCCGATGTAACTAGGTGGATAGTTCGCAATCAAATTGGATTGCATGGCAGATAAATCTGCTGGAATAGGAAGATCCGCATTGCTAGACTTCTTGCAAGATTGCGCGATTAGTACAAAGATTAAAGCTAGGACTAAGTTAGTTTTACTCATACTGGTTATTGGTTTTTGATAATACACTACTTATTAAATTTATATTTGCAATATCCGTCCTTATAATAAATACTGAATCATGAATAAATTATTCGTAGCCTCTGAGCTATTATTCGTACTAATATTGTTAATTTTTTTTAAAGCAACCTCAGTCCCCATCAAATTATTTTAATTCCTTTTTGCAAAAGATTTCAACTTAGAATATAGATTCAGTGCAACATTGCTAAAGATAAATATATTAGATGTACTCTCCTATTTATTACTCAAAAACCATTACTATGCTTAGGCCGTCACCTTCGTGGCATTAATGATGTAATCTTCCTAAAGACAAAAAAATATTTTTGGTTATCTTTATGCTATGAAAGATTTCTTACCCTTATTTCCTTTAAGTCTTGTTGCATTTCCAGGTGAGCAGCTCAATTTGCACGTCTTCGAACCTCGCTACAAGCAACTATTTCGGGAGTGCAAAGAAAATCAAATTACCTTTGGAATTCCTGCCTACATCGATGGCGAGGTAATGAACATCGGTACAGAATTAAAGCTTGAAGAAATAGAGAAGACCTATGACTCAGGGGAGCTAGATGTAAAAACTGTAGCTATTGGTATCTTTAAAATAGATGAATTTTATTCGCAGGCTCCAGACAAGCTATACGCTGGCGCTGATATAGAAAGATTGACCCTCAATACAGAAGATAATGACCCGTTACTCAACGAGAAAATCTACGGTTATATTAAAGATCTTTTTGGCACCTTGGACATTGCTGTGAAGAAGATTCCCAAAGACGCCCAGTCATTTATCTCCTACGACATTGCGCATCATGTTGGATTTTCTGTCGAGCAAGAGTATGATTTATTGAGAATGGAGACAGAGACGGAAAGACAAAATTTCATCTACGATCATTTGCAAAAGATAGTCCCTGTAGCAAAAGAAATGGAAAATCTAAAAGAGCGAGCACTCCTCAATGGACACTTTAAAAAAATTGTACCTCCGAATGTTTGAAAATGATAGTGGATAGTGGATCTAGTGGATGGTGGATGGTGGATGGTGGATATTATATATTGGATATATTGTAAATTAGACAATCATTGATCTTTGATCATTTTGCACATTGATAATTGCGCATTGAAAGTGCAGCATTCATAATCCATAACTCATAATCCATAATTATGCCTAAGGTATGGGCAAAAAAAAACCACAGGATATCAGGGTGTTTTGGACCCGAAAATGACATGGATGGGGCGCTTAAAGTGGTTCAGTAATCTCCCTGTTCTAAATAAATAGAAGATCGGACAAGTCAACGATCTGGCCCGCCTTAGACACTCGTAAAAATCATCCCCAATGATAAAACTGTTGAGTCAAAACTTTGTGATACCAAGTGGAATCGTAAATCTATAACATTAATATATGAATGTCAAATAATATTTGTCTGGGTCTTAAAATCCACGTACTTGCTTCTTCCCTTTTAGGTCATAAAGTAGAGAAATAACGTGCGAAAAGGTATTATTTCGCTGTTCACCAATATCTGTAAAGGCATAGTCTAATGTGAAATCTTTGATCTTAACCCCTACCCCAATAGATGGGTCGACTGTCCAGAATGGATCTTTATCGATATCGGTATCTTGCTGCAGATTATTCAACCCAAATCTTAAAAAGGCGAACTGCTTATAATCTAATTCCAGTCCGACTCGAGGGGCTAAACTAAATTGATTAGTCTTGACTAAGGTGTTTCTCTTTCCGTCAAAGGTACCCTCGATATTCGCCTCTACAAGAAGTCCAAAACCTTTATCGAGTGGACTATATCTTGCGACACCTAAGATAGCACGAGGTCTAGTGACTTCTATTGAATTTTCTGGGAGTTCGTTATCTGTAAGTTGAAGAACCTCTTTTTCTGCCTCAGTAAAGTTAAAAGACCACGCGTTGAAAGTGCCAGTGATATCCGATACATTTAGACCGAATCGCCACTTCTCCCCCCAGTGCTGGATTCCAGCATCTAATCCAAAACCAAAGGCATCCGCAAATGGCCCAATATTTCTATAGATAATTTTCACATTTCCGCCAACAGTCCATTTATCACTCTCCTTTAATAAATATTGGCTATAACCTCCGATCAATGCATAATCAGCAGCGGAAAAAGGAACTACATTATCATAGTTGATGGATCCGTCTTCTTCAAAAAGATTAAGTGTATTAGGTATGTCGTCTATTCCAAACCGTACTACAGATAAGGAGATCGCTCTTCTGTTATCTGTAATTTTCCTAGTTGCTGATAAGTAGTCAAACTTACCTACTCCAGCAAACCACTCGGCGTGCATGGCCCCAAACTGCCAGTCGTCATGTTCATTTCTGATCAATCCTGATGGGTTCCAGTAACTTGATGTTACATCTCTGGAAGAAGCTACCACAGATTTACCCATGGCCTGCGCTCTTGCTCCTACACCAATACTAAGAAATTCATTACTAAACCGCTGAGCGTTAAGGAAATTAAAGGTACCTATTAGAAAGAAAAAGAGTAGTGCGTTTTTCATCGATCCTAGTGTGCTTTAGTGCACTCATTTTGAACGACAAATATACACGAATATTTCGTTGATTCTATTGATTAAGCTTAGGGTCGCCTAGACGGCATCAAATGAACTAATAATTGTAAGGGTACCTCTATTGACCTCTGAATTGAGATAAAATCAAATTTAATATTGATAGACGAGGCTAGACTGAGGGAATTTAGCCTTTGCTAAATGACTGAGGGATAACGAAGTAAATCAGTATTAGATTTTAAGAAATTCTGTAAGAATTTTGCTATTATCCAATGAACGGGGTTGATAGAGGTGCCCATAATACCAAATGATATAATAACCTACAATCCTAATTCCGCTCTTAGACCTGCATCCTTCAAATCATGCTTATTCCAGTAATCCAGCATTTTGCGTGATCTGACAGTAGCTGTTGTGGTCAATTCCTTCTTGTTTGGGCCCCATCCAGACATTCCTTTTTCTTGCCAGCTTACTATCTCGTAAGGGAATGCAGCGTTAAACTCTATACTAAGGGTTCTATCGTAAGAAGGATAATGAATGCTATAAGTACTGGTCTTCTCCCCTTTTTTTAACTCGCCGATTGCGTCAACTGCTTCAATAGGGTGATGCGACAGTCTACTAAATGTAAACCCAGCAATTGCTTTAAACTTACCGGTAGGCAATGCCACAGGATTTATTCTAAGCATGGACCAAATTTCATCTTCTAGTACCGCTTCTGGGACCTTTGATCGTACATCTCCCTCCGATTCGAAGTAGGAAAAACTTTCTGCTTCATAGGCTCCATTTGAAAGATTGATTTGACTAAAAGTTTGGCCACACCATTCTTGTGCAGAAAAAACAGACTTTAGAGCTTTAGGATATTTCTTGTACTCTACAGGTTTAAATATGGAAAGCATTGTAGAATAAGGATAGACACCCGTAAAAAATTTCCGAGTAAAATTCAATTTCAATACGTGAACATTATCTGCAGGATTATTACCAGGATTGTCTAGCTTGACATGCTTTGATTTACTGAAAGGCTCGGTTACAAAAATAGTGTTTGCCGTTCCTTCATGGATTTCACCATATCTTGCTTGTTTCAAATCATAGGTTGTAATCTCAGCTAAACCTTGATCCCAGTAGTCACTAAAGGGGCTGTCATCAATCTGAGCTACACTGATCTCTTTTACACGATCACTATTGTCCTTGTTGCTCATATTTTGGCAAGAACTTAACAAAAGGATTACTGCGGATATGCTTAGGATGGTCTTCATATTTTCTTCATCTATTTTGACTTATAACAGGTTTCGGAAGTATAAGGTTTTTAAGGAGCCCCCATCAATATCCTATTATTGAAGAACATCGGTAGCTAAATATTTGCCATCTACATTATAAAACCACTTCCTGTCTTTGGGTATCCTTATACCATCCTTGATAATCTCCCCTTCGAATAATATAAATTCACCATCGTTTTTAGATTCATCTTTGAAGAATTGGTAAGCCTTTAAAGCGCTTGTGATCGGATCAAAATAGAAATACCAAATATCTTTCCCAATTGATTCTTCATAGCTGACTTTGATTTTCTTGTACGGAACACCTTCTTTGGTAATGGTGCTAACCTCAGGATGGATATTGGTGCCAGGGTCATTAAGCTTCATTGGCATTCCGTAGAGATAGGTGTAATAATCACGATACATCAAAGCTCTATCTTTGGAAATACGATATTGCTCTGCTACTTTTTCTGGTATCTCTGCTGAATCATTCCAAAGCACACTTACCTCACTGCCTTTTTCAACTTTATAGATTAGGTCTCCTTCAGGGTAGTTTGCGCGAAATAGAAATGATCCTTTTTTGTTATCATATGAGACCCAACGTTCGGTATCCGGTTTACCAGGAAATACAACAGTGAAAGGTAATTCGGGAGCCCATTTTTTCCATCGATCATCTGGGTCATGGTAGGCTATACTCTTGTCGAGCAATTCAATTGCTGGCGCCTGGCTAAAAATTTCAACTTGGCCAATTAAAATCAAAACAGGCAATAGTAAATATTTCATGACTTCAAAATAGGGAAATATCTTCAGTGCAGCCACACTTCTGTTAATAATTGAGAACAAGTATGATTCAAAAAAATATAGCCGATCCATCTCATTAGAGAAAGATCGGACTATATAACCATGAAAAAACTTTAACCAAATTATCCTATTCTTCAGGTGCCCATAGACACCATCATTTCTTTATGCGTTAGTTTTGTTTATTTTATTACGTACTGGATATTTGGATGTTTTTCGGGGCTTACTTTTCTGATTGTTATAGCTTCTAACTCATCGTTAATGGTAGTCCGTAATTTATATGTCCCGATGGGAAAATCTTCAAGATTGACAGAAACCATATTTGCACCAACGGAGATTCTTCTAGAGTTCTTAAAAAGAACCTCTTGCTTTTGATTTATGATTTCATATTTCAATTTCCCTTCTACTTTAGATTCTAGTACTAAAGTGAAATGCTTAGCCGTAAATGGACTAGACATAGAAGTATATAGGTAGTCGTTATTATTGTCTCTGCTACAAAAAATAGTGTGCGTTACGGATTCAAATGCCTGATTATCTATCATTTTGAGCCTGTAGTAGGCTTCTATGTCTCCAGTTCTTAGATCTAAGAAAGCATAGTCATTGACTTTATCAGAGTCCCCCGCACCCTCTTCCTCACCGATAGCTTCGAAGGTGATACCATCTACTGATTTTTCAATAAGAAATTTTTCGTGACCAGCTTCAGTAAGTGTTGACCAGGTAATGAGGTTACCGATTTGAACCTCATCTATTTGAATAGGTTTGTAAAATACACATTCAGCCAACAGAAATGTGCTCAGTAGCCAAACGCCTATACATGTAAAAAGTGCCTTTTTCATTATCCTGAGTGTTTTGTATCTTGTTTTAACCCAAATTGGGCAAATTAGTATATAACTCACGTTTACAAGGATTAACATATTAAAACAATTTCTATACCAAAAAATTATTTGCACTATGGCTAGCTTTAAACATGCGACAATAATTATAGCTACTTGTGGCTTATTTGCTGTTTTCTCTTGCCGAGAAGCTCCTAAGCATACCGGTTACATCACACAAAAAGTAGATACCTCTAATAAAGCTATGATTGTAGCTGCCCATCCCCTCGCTGTAGAGGCAGGCTTGGAAGTGTTAGAAAAGGGCGGGAATGCCATAGATGCTGTGGTTGCAGTTCAGTTTACCTTGGCTGTGGTTTATCCTAGGGCAGGTAATATTGGTGGAGGTGGATTTATGATCTATGATGAAAGTGGCGGCCAAACGACTGCATTAGACTTTAGAGAAAAAGCGCCATTTGCAGCCACTAAAAATATGTACTTAGATTCTCTTGGATACCCGATACCCAATCTAAGTACGAAAGGTGCATTGGCCGCAGGGGTTCCTGGCAGTGTTGATGGCTTGCTGACTGCATTAGAGAAATATGGAAAACTAAAAGACCGTAAACTAGTCACTCAAAAAGCAATACAATTAGCTAAAGAAGGTTTCTATATATCTGAAAAGGAAGCCGTCCGTCTCAACAAATTTGCACAGGATTTCAAAGAAGTCAATGCTGTTGAGTTTCCATTTGTAAAGGATGAGCAATGGTCTTCAGGTGATCAACTTGTACAAACCAATTTATCAATAACCCTACAGGCCATACAAGATAATGGAAGGGCTGGATTCTATGGTGGCTCTTGTGCCGAGGCTCTACTCAACACAATGTCAAAAAAGAATGGAATCATAGAAAAAAGAGATCTAGATCGGTATAAGTCTATATGGAAGACGCCCATCACCTTTGACTATAAAGACTACACGGTGCATAGTATGCCACTGCCCTCTAGTGGAGGAATTGTACTTCAACAGATGCTAGGTATGCTTGCTCCACATAACTTAGATAGCCTCGGATTTCAAACTGCAGCAGGTATACACTTACTAAGTGAAGTAGAGCGTGCTGCATATGAAGTGAGGGCACAGTATATGGGTGATCCAGACTATTATAATATACCAGTAGATGAAATTAGAAGCGATCGTTTTATCGCAGCACTTGAATCCTCAATAAACATGAAAAAGGCTAAGCCTAGTAAAATAGATGTCGATACTCCAATGGTAACTCCTGAGAGTTTTCAGACCACCCATACGAGTATTATAGATCAAGAAGGAAATAGTGTTAGCTTGACAACCACGCTCAACTCCAACTACGGTTCCAAGCTATACGTCAAAGAGGCGGGCTTTTTTCTCAATAATGAGATGGATGACTTTAGTATCAAGCCAGGTGTCCCTAATATTTATGGACTAGTGGGCGCAGAGGCCAACCAGATAGAAGCGGAAAAGCGAATGCTAAGCTCTATGACCCCTACTATCATTAAAAAAGGAGAGCAGCCTTATTTGGTGCTGGGTGCTCCAGGAGGTTCTACTATCATTACCGCTGTTTTTCAAGTTTTTTTAAATATGGCGGAATATAATATGAATCTTGAAGAATCTGTAAATGCTTGCCGCACACACCATCAATGGTTGCCCGATCGAATCTTAATCGAAGAGGGATGTCTTTCTGAAGAGGTGCGTAAAGAACTGACTGCCATGGGACATAAGATCGATAGCACCCAATATATGGCGATCATAAAAGCCATCCACCGCACAGCCAAAGGCGAGCTAGTAGGTGTAGGAGATCAGCGCAATCCAGACGATCATGCACAAGGCTTATAGGCTTATCTCATATTTTCTGTAATTTTGTTGCCACATTTTTGCATTATTTAGAATAGCTTCTATCTTTGCGCAACTTTAGATTTGGTAGCTCAGCTGGTAGAGCATTTGACTTTTAATCAAAGGGTCCTGGGTTCGAACCCCAGCCAGATCACTTAAGGACTTGTAGCAATACAAGTCCTTTTTTTTATACCCCTTTATCTCCTCTATTATCCATCAAATGGGATCTCCAATTGCCTATAAATACTAGGTTCTTCGTTATTCAAGTTGCCAACGGATAAACCCAGTAAGCGCACGGTCTGCTCTAAGGGAAGCATGTTATGAAAGAGATCGGATACTATATTTCGCCCGTCTTCCTTCTCTTTGATAAATCCCTTGGTGCTTTTACTTCTGGTCAAAGTCGTGAAGTCTTTATACCTCAGCTTCAAAGTAATAGTCCTGCCGTAGGTATCCTTTTTCTCTAGGGTATTCCAAAGCTTATCTAAGAGCAGATTTAACTTTTCGAGAATCACGGTGGGTTGGTGGATATCAGTATCAAAGGTACGTTCGATTCCAATTGATTTTCGTCTAGAACTGGGGTTTACTTTTCGATGATCGACACCCCTCACGATCTCATAATAGTACATCCCTGATTTTCCAAAGCGCTTGGACAGGCTCAGCTTATCTAACTTTCGTAAATCTGCTCCCGTGAAGATACCCATACGCTCCATCTTATCTGCAGTCTTCTTTCCTACCCCATAAAACTTTCCCACCTTGAGCCCTGCTAAAAAATCTTGCGCCTCTTCTTCCGTGATCACTTTGATACCATTAGGCTTGTTGATATCGGAGGCTGTCTTCGCCAAAAATTTATTGTAAGACACGCCAGCAGAAGCTGTCAAAT
>Ga0209187_1000535_pt1 | contig 62396 bp, 34 predicted proteins | sample BantaG_FD_187430 | JGI IMG/M metagenome (GOLD analysis project Ga0209187, IMG submission 187430) | Marine algal microbial communities from Bantry Bay, Ireland - BantryBay_4 metaG (SPAdes) (version 2) | ecosystem: Host-associated > Algae > Red algae > Unclassified | place: Bantry Bay, Ireland...
AATGACGGACGCTCGTCGGGAACCGACGGTTTAGACATAGGCGGGGGTTTCAACCCCCGTAAAGGCGGTCGATATATCCACGTCGGGAACCGACGGTTTATCATGAAAGGGCTTTAGCCCGCCTCACGTATTCAAGGCCCAGAATCATGGCGACCCTTTTGCACGTTTCCGGCTACAGGACGGATTTACGGGCTAAAGCCCTCTTTGGCTAAACCGTCAGTTCCTGACGACGGATGGCGTGTACTTCTAAACGGGGGTTGAAACCCCCGCCTATGATAAGCCGTCGGTTCCCGACGAAACGCCAACTGCAACACGTTCAATTTTTCATAATCTGACCTGAAACTTCATGGCAACGCTTCAACACTGCACGGTGTAATACATAGCGAAATGACGGACGCTCGTCGGGAACCGACGGTTTAGACATAGGCGGGGGTTTCAACCGCCAGGCGAAGCGCGGGAGGAGGCTCGGTGTAATACATAGCGAAATGACGGACGCTCGTCGGGAACCGACGGTTTAAATATAGGCGGGGGTTTCAACCGCTAGGCGAAGCGCGGGAGGAGGCTCGGTGTAATACATAGCAGAATGACGGACGCTCGTCGGGAACCGACGGTTTAGACATAGGCGGGGGTTTCAACCCCCGTAAAGGCGGTCGATATATCCACGTCGGGAACCGACGGTTTATCATGAAAGGGCTTTAGCCCGCCTCACGTATTCAAGGCCCAGAATCATGGCGACCCTTTTGCACGTTTCCGGCTACAGGACGGATTTACGGGCTAAAGCCCTCTTTGGCCATCCGTCGTCAGTTCCTGACGACGGATGGCGTGTACTTCTGAACGGGGGTTGAAACCCCCGCCTGAAGTTTGGCTTTTAACCAGATAGGTCGTTTCAACCGAGATGGTTTCCACTGTCGGCGGTTGGAAACCGCCGCTCCTTGGCCTGCGGCGCATCCCTTCTTCTGCGGAATACATTCCGTGCCATCAAATATGCAGAGCTTCGCCCCATACCACCTAAAGAAACGCGCGAAAGTAGAGGGCGTAATTGGTGAGCCAAAACGCGGTTAGTAGTCCGACCCGCCATCGCATTGTAAGCCATCGCCCCGTCAACCCCACCACGACCGAGACAACACCGACGGAGATGAGGAAGCGGGGGAGCCGAGCCAAAAAGCTGACGGCGATGAAGCGGGCCGGGCTCCATTCTGCAGCTCCTGCCTGCAGTGCATATAATTTATAGGCTCTGAGTTTGAGTGGCGCGAGGAACATGGCGCGGTTCCCATCTGCCTGCATCTCGATGGCTGCGTCCTCGATCATCGAGGCGTGAATAGCTGGCACGCGTTCCAAGACCTCGGTTGCTCCGGCGAGATCCGACTGTCCCCAACTTGCCATGAAGGCCCCGCCGATCACCGCGCCGATGGCGCATGAGAAGCAGCATCGCAGGGCCAAGCCGGGGCGCTTGGTCGCCACGAAGGTTAGCAACACATCGGGCACGATGAAAAACAGGGTTGCTTCGGCAAAGCCCCACAGGGCGGCCCATCCATGCCACGAGGAAAATGCTTTCTTCATGCCGCCTCCTCGGGTCGGCATCCGGGGGGAAGCGCCGCACGAGATGCTTCGAAAAACGCCGAGAGTTGACGGGTGAAATCACGACACGATTTCCCGTTCCAGTGAAGCGCCTTCCCGCAGAAGACATCGCAGATGAAGGGCACCAAGACCCGATCTCCTTTGGGTAATGCCTTCCCGAGCCCGTGCATGAACACGGGGAAGATGGGGAGCCCAGGGCGCGAGCGTGCAAGGTGGGCGACCCCGCCTTTGAGCTCCTGCAAGGCTTCGGGTTCACCACGCGTTCCTTCGGGATACAGGATGAGAATCTCCCCGCGCTCGAGTGCGTTCTGGAGCTGTGCCATAGTCGCTGCTGCGCCGCTTGTCCGGTCAATTCCGATTGCATTCAGTAGGCCGAAGCACATCCAATTCAGCCATCGGGTTTGAGTAAAGTAGTCGGAGGCGGCCACCGGCCGGGCCACCCGAAAGGCTTTCGGCCCGAGTAGGCTCAGCAGCACCAGTGTGTCGAGATGACTGTTGTGGTTGGCCACGATCACCGCGGGTCCACTTTGTGGCAGTTCGCGGCGACCACGCAGGTTTAACCCGATGATCAACAGCACCACGGGTCGAACCAACAAGGCGAAAAGAATGCGTCGAATAAGATAAGGCATGGCTAATTCCAAATTAGGTGGGTGGGTTAAACAAGGAGGATGCGGACGGCGTGAAAGAACAGCGGGGCGCTCACGAGCAAGCTGTCGATCCGGTCAAGAATTCCTCCGTGGCCGGGGATCATACTTCCGCTGTCTTTGATTTTGAGATCCCGCTTCACGGCGGACATAACCACATCGCCAACAAATCCCGAGGCTGCAATCAGCAATCCTAATCCTGTCCCCAGCCATGAACTGAATGGGGTTAGAAGCGGAGCCAAGGCAGCGCCGAGGAGAGCGGTGCTGACCAATCCACCCAGGAATCCGGCCCAGGTTTTGCCTGGGCTGACACGTGCTACGATCTGTCGTTTGCCGAAGGATTTTCCCCAGAGGTACTGGAACACATCGTTGGCTTGGGTGCAGAGGACGAGGTAGAAAATGAGCCCAACTCCGACAAACCCAGGTCCAGTAACAGGCACAATGACATGCTCAAGGGCCCCGCTACTTTGCGCCGGAAGCAAGATCAAGTAGGAGACGTGTCCCAAGGCGTAAACGGTTTTGAGAAGGCCCCAGGTAATGGTTCCGGTGGACTGCAGAAAGCCCTCCGTCTCTCCGCTTATCACGAGGCGAAAGGGGATGAATAGGGTCGCGTAAAGCGGGATGAAGGCGACGAACCAGGTGTAATGATGGTTGATGATGAGCAGCCACTGGATGGGAATGGAGAGGTACGCCCAGAAGAGGGTGCGGCGATCAGAGCGCCGAGTGGGAACGATGGAAAGGAACTCTTTCAATGCCAAAAAACTGACCAGAGCCATGAGAGTCATATTCCATTTGGGGCCAGCAAGTAACGCCCCGCCAAACAGTAGCGCCATCACCCACCAGCTTCGCATGCGGGCGATGAGCTCCTCGTAGGACGACTCAGAAAGGCGGGGCTGAAACAGGCGGACCATCCCGCTACCAAGTGAAAGTGCGCCAAGCACCGCGGCCAGAACCCAGCGGAGGCCCGAAGGGAGGGCAGGCAAGGTGAGGGCTTGAAAAAATGAAGCCATGGATTCAGGCGCGGACATGGGCGACCTCCAAGGTGGCGGGTGCGGCGGGTGCGGTGGGTGCGGCGGGTGCGGCGTTGGCGGCGTCGGCGGATACGAGAGCTGCTGCGCCGCGTTTCCAGACGGTGAGGCAGGAGCCGAGAACCATCCAGCCGAGTAGGGCATGGCTCCAAAGGCCGGGTTCCAGACCGACGGCAAGTAAGGTACCCAGGAGACCAAGCATGAAGGCGCGGTCGCTCTTTCCCATCGGGCCTTCGTAGCGTCGTTCTTTTCCGACTGCGATGCCAAGCACTCCCACGAACTCGACCATCCCGGCGAGAAGCGCGGTTGCTACAATCAATGAGTTTGGGATGCCAGCGATCGCAATGAAGGGAAGGATCAAGGCGATGTCCGAGACCACGTCGCCCAGTTCGTTGAGGAGGAAGCCGAGATCCGATTTCATATTATGCTCACGGGCCAGCATGCCATCGATGGCGTTGAGGCCCATGCGGATGAAGAGAACGATCGGTAACAGGGCGAAGGTCCACGGCATGGCGGCTGCCGTTCTCCATAGAAGCAGGCCCGTGCCCACTGAAAGCGCGGTCGCGGCGAGGGTGACTTGGTTGGCGGTGACCCCGCGATTGGCGAGCCATCTACAGCAGGGGCGAAGCAGGTTTTGAAAGGCAGGTTTGAGTTGGTATATCGTGGCCACGAGCGGCTCCTTGGTTGGTTTTATCACCTGCTATTGCAGGAGGCGTGCCAAGTTGCTCGGGAGTCGGTATTCGGTCGTCGAGGGGGTGGAAATCAGGGGGTTCTTGGCGTTTTCCTGACGCGCGTGTACAATTTATGTAGGCCGGACCTTCATTTTTGGCAGGAGCTTTAGATTGAGGGGCAATGCGATCAATGTGGGACTAAAGTAGGTCTGAAGTGGGAAAAGAGTCGCAGAGGCGTCTCGCCTTTGGTGTCTACTAGGCTATTTGATCGATTCGTCCGGATCGTATGGGCCAAAGTGAGGAATTCGCAGCCGAATCTGCTAAGCCCGACAGACTTCTAGGCGCTTGTGGCGAGCGCATCATCTGTCTATGATCCGGTATGAGCAAGCCCTACAATAAACTCACCCCCGAAGAGGAGTATGTACTCCTTCGCAAAGGAACCGAACCATCCTTCTCCGGCGAATACACCGACAGTACCGCCGCCGGCACCTACGTTTGTCGTCAATGCGACGCACCTTTATATCGCTCGGCAGATAAGTTCCATTCCGGTTGCGGGTGGCCGAGTTTTGATGACGAAATCGAGGATGCGGTTCGTCGTGAACGCGATGCCGACGGACGACGGATCGAAATTCTTTGCGCGAATTGCGATGGCCACCTGGGTCATGTTTTCATCGGTGAAAGACTGACAGAAAAAAATACGCGACACTGCGTAAACTCAATTTCGATGCGCTTTATTCCAGCCGACGAGAATTAAAAGCAGGCTTACTCGCTTTGGGTTTCGGCCTGAATCGCAATGCGAGTAATTCGCCTTCGGTTACTTTTTCGTCCGAGTCAGCATCGTCTTTCGCGAAGACGTTGGCTGGGTCCGGCTTGCCTTTTTGGCTCTTTTCTTCGACCGCAGAGGCGGTGAAGGCAACGCTCTGGGCGATCAGGATACAGGGGTGTCCGCCGGGGTCATGGTCAATTTTCGATGTTCTGGCCCCAACAGCAAGAATACATTCCGAACGCATGAAAATTGTATCCGAGAATATTTTTCTTTCTTAGGTCTGGATGGGTCATTCTGGTCCTGATTCCTGCGTACTTCAGATATATGAAGAGTTATTTACCCCTTATCTTTACCTCCTTTCTTGCTGTACTCTTGGCGCAGCCAGGTTTTGGCCAAAAGGCTGCGACCGCATCGGCGATTACATTTAAAATCGCTTCACCCATCGGCAGTCACATGGTGCTGCAGCAAGGCAAGCCAACCTCTGTATGGGGAACCGCTAAACCGGACAGTCAAATTACCGTCGCATTTGCGGGTCAGAACCACAAAGCCAAGGCAGATGCGGATGGCAACTGGAGCGTCACTCTCGATGCCTTGAAGCTGTCCAAGGAAGGGCAAAAGATGACCGTCACCTCGACCCACGGTGAGGCGAAAGAAAGCACCACCTTCGAAGATGTTTTAGTTGGCGAAGTCTGGATGTGCTCAGGCCAGTCGAACATGGGCTGGACCTTGAATCGGGCGCATAACGCAGAAGAGGCGATTAAGTCCGCCAAGTACCCGCATATGCGCTTATTCAAAACCAAGTTGGGCACCTCGGCTGAGGTAACGCATGACGTGGTCGGCAAATGGGAAATGTGCACGCCAGAAACCGCGGCTGGCTTTTCTGCCGTCGGCTACTTTTTCGGTCGCGAGCTGGCAGAAGAGTTAGACGGCACCCCGATTGGCTTGATCAATACCGCGTGGGGCGGCAAGCCTTCAGAAGCTTTTACCAGTCGGGAAAAGTTAGAGACCATCAACGTGATGCAGCCTCTGATCGAAGAGTTTGAGTCAAAGCAAGCCAAGTACGATCCTGCTAAAGCCTCGGCAAATTACGATACGCAAATCGTGGCCTGGGAAAAGAACGTGAAAGAGATGAAGGAGAAGGCGAAGAAGGCGCCGAAAAAGGAAGGCGAACCGCCGGTACGGCTGCCTCGCAAGCCGGTATATCAGGGCGCGCCCAATCTGCAGCCCAATTATCCTGCCTCAATTTATAACGATATCATTGCTCCGTGGACGCACTACGCGGTACAGGGCGCGATCTGGTATCAAGGCGAGTCCAACGCGCGTCGGGCGGTTCAGTATCGTGATATTTTCCCCGCCATGATCGAAGATTGGCGCGACCAATGGTCCGACGACTTGTCGTTTTACTTTGTGCAGTTGGCCAACTTTAAAGAGCCGGTTAAAAAAGCGAATCAGGAAAGTAGCTGGGCTGAATTGCAAGAGGCTCAGGCCATGGCTTTGCGTCTACCGAAGACCGGGATGGCGATTGTTAATGACATTGGTGAGGCGAAGAATATCCATCCTGGTAATAAGGAGGACGTGGGCAAGCGTCTCGCGCGCTGGGCCTTAAAGCATGATTATGGCAAAGCCATCGATCCAGTATCGGGTCCGATTTATAAGAGTCACGCGGTAGAAGGTTCGACGATTCGCGTGCAGTTTGACCATGCGGGCAAGGGGCTCAAGGCGCATGGCGAAAAATCTTTGGGCGGCTTTGAAGTGGCTGGCGAAGACGGGGTCTATGTATGGGCCGATGCGAAGATTGCTGACGACGGGAAGAGCGTTGTGGCCAGTAGCAAGCAGGTCGCGAAGCCTGTTTCCGTGCGTTACGCATGGGCCGCCAATCCCACCAAAGCTAACTTGGTCAACTCAGCTGATTTGCCTACCTCGCTGTTCCGCACCGACGATCATCCTCGGGTCACCGAGGGTTCGTTTACCCTTGCCGCGAGTGCCAAGGTATTTGATCCACGCAATGTGCGCCGTAAAAATGCCGAGCTTGAGAAGCTAGGGTGGACCGTATTGTTTGATGGGTTCAACACCGATAGTTGGAAGAATCCCTACGACTTTGGAAATGTAAAAGTGGTTGCAGGTGAAATTCATCTCGAAGCGAATAAAAAATTCTTCCTCGCGACCAAAGAGACCTTTGGAGATTTTCATTTCAGCGGTGAAGTGAAGTTGCCGGAAGGGCCCGCCAACTCTGGATTTATGTTCCGTTGCCATGTCGAGCCCGGCAAGGTCTACGGCTATCAGGCTGAAGTCGACGGGTCTGACCGTCGCTGGTCCGGTGGGTTGTACGACGAAGGTCGTCGCAAGTGGGTGTGGCCTTCGATGAAGGGAAAGTCGAAGCCAGAATTTTTAGCGCATTCCGAAAAATCCTTGGCGCATTTCGCGACGGATAAGGTGAGAAATGCCCTCAAGCGGAATGACTGGAATCGCTACGAGATCGTCTGCAAAGGCAACTCGATTACGATCAAGGTGAATGGAGTGGTGACCACCAATATCAAAGACGACGTGGATGCTTCCGGGCATATAGCGATTCAGCATCACGGTGAAGAAGGCGCGGTATATAAATTCCGTAACCTGATGGTTCGTGAGCTGAAGTAGGCAGTGGTTCCGGTAGCGAGCCTGGCTCTCTCGGAAATAAAAGCGTAAGGTGCCAGGCACCCATCCTATTTTAAATTTTTTGCGGAGGAAGCATCGAGCCTGAAGGGCTCAGTCAATATAGCCCGGGGCAGCGCCTTGGGTTTAGGGGGCCTAAATATCATAGCGCTGAAAGCCCGAGTTAACCTGACAGGTAAAGGCGCGTAGCGCCGACACATTGATAGCCATGGTTGACGAACGAAGTGAGGAGGCCGTGGACCCAGCGGTCTTTCCTTTAAGCCGCCAAAGCGTATGGCGGGGACACCCAGCCGGATGGAAAGCGTATTCGGGCTAGGTTCAAAGCTAGGCGGGCTGCGCCTCGCTTCGAGTCCGCTTCAAATACAGGGCTCATCCCTTGTTGCACTAGAAAAATTCGCGGTGGAGAATTCTATGTCTAAAATTATTGAACAGTTTACAATGGATGAATGGAATACTCCTCCGTTAGCGCCTCATCTAATTTACTTGGATCTGACTGCTGATGAATACAGTGAGCGTTTCAAAAGTTTAAGCCGTGAAATTTATTATGACGACTTAGGAACTGTAGAAGATACGTTAGTTAAAATTGAAGGAAATCGGTTTGTTGTTCAGTTCCGGCCAACTCTTGACGAATGTAAAGACTGTTGGGTTTTGTCTGATTTGGATTCTACCAATATGCTTGCGGCTAAATTGTTTATTGAGGCATTTTATATACCCGAGGGTAGATATCAGGTTAATCTGACTTAGTGAGCTCGGTGAAATGTCCGAGCAAAGATTGAAGGCGCCATTGGTGCCAAATACTTTCATAAAATTAAGGGCTTAAAAGCGGTGAGAATTAGAACTCCGATTTCCTGCCATTGAGTGGCACAAGCCTTGCTAGCGGTTGCCATTGAATGAAATGCGTAAGGTGTCTGGTACCATGGCACTTGGTTCGTCAAGCCGATCCGCATCAGACGGGTTAAGGCGCGTAGCGCTGACACATTGATAGCCATGGTTGACGAACGAAGTGAGGAGGCCGTGGACCCAGCGGTCTTTCCTTTAAGTCGCCAAATCGCATGGCGGGGACACCCATGCAGATGAAAAGCGTATTTGGGCAGGGCTAGGTTCAAGCTAGGCGGGCTGCGTGCTGCGCCTCGTTCCGAGTCCGTTTTAAATACAGGGCTCATCCCTCGTTGCACCTTTTGGCTTCATTGTACCAGGGGTTCCGCTGCGCTCCACCCCTGGCTACGATATCCCGCCCCTTTGGGGCGGATTCCCACACTGGAGATGAGCCCGCCAAAATTGGCCACCATGACTTAGCTTACTGCCATTGATGTCAGATAGCTTTTCTGGGACGTCCAAAGATTCTTTTGGGTCGGGAACTGGTATCAGACCGCGCTAAAGTTTTCATTGCCAAGTAGGATTTACTCTGTCCCCTTTTCTTTTTATGGGATACCTGAAGCTAGATGTAATTTATATGTTGTAAGGGACTGAGAGGGTTGTTGAATGATGCTGGTGAGGAGAGGTTTTCTGCAATTCCGGTACAAGGGTTTACTCGTGTTGGATTCAGGCTTCAGTTTAGAACTACATCGAGCCAAACCAAGCGACCTTTGGAGCCAGGGGCTGAATATTGTTCAAATGATTGTGGTATTGGCGAAGTGAATTCTATTGGTTTCCAGTATTGTCCTTTTTGTGGATATTATCTGCCAGATTTGGCTAAGGAGTTTCCCATTGAATTCTAGAACTTAACCAATAAGCTGAGTCATCTTAACGATGTAAGTTGGCTTTCGAAGCCTTCTGAAAGTGAAGGCTAGGCATCAATCAGTCTGCTTTTTGGCGCAACGTTTGTTTATGTAGTAAAGTAAGTATATGGAAATAAATATTAGATGCTTAAATCAGAATTTCTACCATTCATCTGCTAGTCCCTTAACAGTATTAGTCGAGAGTGCTGGCTACGTAAGAATAAGTAGTAATTTCTCTGCAAAAAGTCCCAATGTTGGTTTTCCCATCAGGGTGTTTTTTACTCTAGCCATTCATCTTCCGGAGTTTTTAGATATCTTGAAGAGAAAGAAGGGGAGTATTTACCGAGAAGAAAATCGAAAGGGAATTGATGATGAAGATGTTGAGATTACTACATGTACAACCAATGGGATGTTTACTGTAGCCGATGATGCAATGTTTAAAATTGATATAGCGGCTAATGAAACTTCGCTTACGACAAATATTTTTCTTTCTGGCAGTACAATGGTTGAGGAAGAGGTCGGGGTTCAATATTTTGAAGGCACTCTTGCCTTCGACGTGCTCCTAATTAAAACTCGGACACCGATGGAGTTTTTAGTTGAGTGTCCAGGGTATGTTTCTTCTGAATTTGTGCGGGATCATCACTACTACCAATTTAATCTCTCATAGGTAAAGCAACGGTGGCCAAAGTTTCATTGCTAAGTAGCATTTACCCTGCCCCCTTTTTCTTTAATATGCTACATTACAAAAATCTAAAAAAATGGATTTGTGTTATACTCTTTTTCTGTATGTCGGCATGTTCTGGTGCTTTTTTCTATTCGAAAATATTTGGAGTGGAAAATGATTCCGCTTGGGAATGGGACCCTTTTTTTCGAGTAGAGTCATCGGCAATTTCAAAGCTATCTACTGGCGATAATGTTACTATCATCCGTAAAAACGACTCGGTACTATTATATGCCGAGGGGCTTGGCTTCGCCAATATCGAAAAATGGAAGAAGACATCCAATTGCTGGAATTTCATAGAGGGCGCCGAACTTGATTTATACCCTTCTGTAGAATATTTCAGTGACCAGCATGAGTCCAAAAGGTTAGGCATAGATTTAGATTGGGAAAAGATGAAAAGCAAATTTCAAAGAAAACATGGCGCATTTTAGGAGCGCGCGCTGACAGGACTTACTCCGTCCCTTTTCTTTTAAACTAGGCGTGCTCCGTGCTGCGCCTCGTTCCGATTTCACTCCAAAGACAGAGTTCATCCCTCGTTGCCTCTTACGTCTGCACTGAACCCGGCGCTGCGGCCGCTTCGCGGCCTTGCACGCGGGCTACGATATCCCGCCCCTTTGGGGCGGATTCCCACAGTGGGAGCGCTTTCACCTCGACTCCGGTACGATCGACGGTGTCGACGCTGGCCTCGATCTCGATGTGGTCGTGTTCGATGTTGACCTTCACCAGGACTGCAGCAATAAGTAGTGGGTGGCAACTGGGCCCGCAAAAATTGCCCTCGCAAAGGCGTAGGTAGCACCTAGCTGGAACCCCCTGGACAAACGCGTGACGATTCAGCCCGATGTCCGCAGATGAGTTCTGTGAAATATCCGAGCAAAGATTGAAATCTTTGGATTCATTTGGTCAATATGTTTGGGATACCGCTTTATTGAGCAGATAGGTTTTATGAAAATGATGAAAACGAATAAGAATTGGTGGGTTGCCCTGACAGCGATGCTGGCAACCGTGTTCGCGTGTGGGCCGCTCCAGGCGCAACTCGTGTTTGAAGGTGAAAAAGGTCCAGGCAAAGGGAAGCACATTGTGCTGATTGCCGGCGATGAAGAGTATCGTAGCGAAGAAAGCTGCCCGATGTTGGCCAAAATTTTGGCAAAACATCATGGTTTCAAAGCCTCGGTTGTTTTTTCGATCAATCCAGATGGCGGATATGTTGATCCGAATTACCAAGAGAACCTGACGGGCATGGAAGCGGTGAATACAGCGGATCTTGTCATCATTGGCACGCGTTTCCGTCGTCCTGCGGACGAAGAGCTCAAGCCTCTCGCGGATTATCTTAAAGCGGGGAAGCCGATTATGGGATTCCGGACTGCGACGCACGGGTTCACCGGTGATAGCACCTACGCGGGCATCAAGTGGTCTCAGTTTGGCCAGATGGTTCTCGGCGAAGGCTGGGCGGGTCATTACGGGAAGCATAAAAAAGAAGGCGCTCTAGGGAGATTGAACCCGGCTTTCAAAAGCCATCCGCTCTTGAACGGAGTGAGTGATTTCTTCGGCGAGTCGGATGTCTACGGGGTCAAAGCGGTGACCGACAAGAATGCAAAAATTCTCGCGCATGGAATTGTGACCGAAACGCTTTGGGAGGGTTCTAAAGAGGTTGCGGGCAAAGACCCACAGCCTTGTCTTTGGGTGAAAGACTACCAAGTGCCTGGCGGAAAAAAGGGTGAGGCTATTTGCACTACCTTTGGTTCTTCCTGTGATTTAGACGATGAAAATCTTCGCCGAGTGTTTATCAATGCGGCCTATTATTCTACAGGCTTGGATGTGCCAAAGAGTGCCAAGGTTGACTATGTCGATCCATTCACTCCGAGCGCTTTCTTATTCAATAAGGGGAGCGACTACTACAAGAATTTGAACTACAAGCCAGAAGACTACGGCTGGGGCAAGTCGCCTCAAACCGGACCGAAAATGGATACCTTGACCCCTGCAGACCAGGCTCCCAAAGCCAAGAAGGCTGCGGCTGCGATAACACCCGGCACGAAAAAAAAAACGTCTGACGACGTAGTGGATGAATCGGAAGCGGAATCGGAAGCCGAGATTGTACCGACGCCGATTGCGATTCAGCAGCGGGATCGCAAGCGTCCTCTTTATGTACAACCTAAAGCGCTAAGTGGGGCTCCGGTCGCGACCACGCTTCCTCTCAATCCGGTAAAGGGCGAGACCATCGCCTTTATCGGAAACTGCTTGCCTGAGCGCATGCAGCACTTCGGTCACTTCGAAGCTTTGCTGCATGGCTCCATGGGCGACAAAATCATTACTTTACGGAACATGGGCTTCCCCGCTCATACCCCAGGTTTCCGCCCTGAAGCGGGCCAGCCCAACCCCTGGGCCTTTCCCGGTGCGGAAAAATTTCGGCCTGAAATCAACGGGCACAATGGCAAAGGCCATTACCCGATGCCCGACGAATGGTTAACCATTATTGAGGCTGACACGATTGTTGCTTTCTTCGGCTTCAATGAATCCTTTGATGGTGAAGCAGGGGTAGACAATTTTAAGGCCGAGCTGAGCGCCTTTGTCGATCACACCCTTACTCGCGCCTACAATCAAAAGGCCGCGCCGAAGCTTGTCTTGGCCACCCCGATTGCGATGGAGCAGCACAAGGGCTACTTCCTTCCCGATGCGGGTGAGCGGAATCGTATCCTCAAGATGTACGCGGATGCGGTGAAGTCAGTCGCTTCGACGAAAAAAGTAGGCTTCATTGATCTCTTTAGCCCAACCCAAAAAGCCTTTGCCACTTCCGGTAACTCGGATCCGTTAACGATCAACGGGATTCACCTTTCTGATGCCGGCTATAAAATGTTGGCGCCAAAATTGATGAAGGCGTTGTTTGGAAGTGAAGGCACGGCAGCGAAAAACGAGAAGCTCTTACGTGATGTGGTCACGGATAAGAATTGGTTTTGGCGCAATGATTATCGGATGTTGAACGGGGTACACGCTTACGGTCAGCGTTGGGCGCCTTACGGAAACTTTAATTATCCGGAAGAGATCGAGAAGATCCGTCAGATGACCGTCTTGCGTGACGAAAATATTTGGAATGTCGCGGCGGGAAAATCGTCGACCCTCGAGGTGGCCGACGAAAAAACTCGCCCCTTGACGCCGGTTGTTTCCAACTACGAGCCTAGCGAAAAGAACGGGACGTTAAACTACCTTCCTGCCGATGATTCGATGGAGAAATTTAAATTGCCGGAAGGCTACAAGGTGAACTTGTTTGCCTCCGAGGCGGATTTCCCGAACCTGCAGAATCCTGCGCAAATGATGTTCGACAACAAGGGCCGCCTGTGGGTCTCAGTTGTCCCGAGCTATCCTCATTACAAGCCGGGCGGAAAGCGCCCCGATGACAAGCTCTTGATTTACGAAGACACCGACGGCGACGGGCGTGCTGACAAAGAGACGGTCTTTGCCGATAAGCTTCATATTCCCATTGGATTCGAACTCGCGCCGGAAGGGGTGTATATTTCCGAAGAGCCATACTTGACCTTGCACAAGGACACGGATGGCGATGGAAAAGCCGACACCAAAGATTACCTGCTCGATGGCTTTGACCCGCACGATACGCATCACGCGATCTCGGCTTTTAACACGGACAATGGCGGTGGTATCTTCATGTGCGAAGGACGCTTTCTTCACTCTCAAGTTGAAACACCCTACGGCCCGCAGCGGATGAGCGACGGGGGTGTTTGGCGCTTCGATCCGAAATCATGGCGGGTTAACCGCTTCATACAGACCGACGTCAGCAATCCTTGGGCCGTGACCCACGACGAATACGGACAAAATTTCCTCAACGATGCTTCGGGCGGGAACCACTATTGGATGTTGCCTCTCTCGGTCAAAGTCCCGCACGGCCACGAAATCTCTAAGGTTCAAAAGTTCAACTACGAGCATCATGCCCGTCCGAGCTCGGGTGGTGAATTTATTCACTCGCGCCACTTCCCCGATGAGGTACAAGGCGACTACATTTACTGTAACTCGATTGGTTTCCTCGGCATCAAGCAGTATCAAACGGTTGAAGATGGGATCGCAATTCGCGGCAAGCATCGCCAAGACTTGATTTTTTCCACCGACGGCAACTGTCGCCCAGCTGATCTTGAAATGGCTCCAGACGGTTCGCTTTATTTCATCGACTGGCACAATACCTTGATCGGGCACATGCAGCACAATGCGCGGGATCCAAAGCGTAATTCTGACTATGGTCGGATTTTCCGCATTACCTATCCCTCGCGCCCGCTGGTTAAGCCGGCTGAGATTGATGGCGCGAGCATCGCGACCTTGTTTGAAAACATGAAGCTGCCTGAACTTCAGTCCCGTAAGCGCAGTCATCGCGAATTGCGTGGCCGCGATGCGGACGAGGTGATCGAGGCGGCGTTTGGTTTCGCAGAAAAAAATGCCGCGGATGAGCGGTTGGTTTTGGAGGCGCTTTGGGCGACCTGGGGACATCAGCGTCCTTCGCGGATGTTGATCGAGGAGCTTTTGAAGGCAAGCGATTATCGGGTGCGTTGCGCGGCGGTTCGAGTGGTTCGCCACAGCATGCACTTGCTGGACACCCCGGTTGATTATTTGATGCAGGCGGCGGTGGACGAGCACGGACGGGTACGTCTCGAAGCCTTGGCGGCAGCGACATGGTGGGGCGGCAAAGAGGCCGCAGAAGTGCTTCTTATCGTCGCGTCTCAGCCGAGCGATAAGTGGACACGTACTTCACTCAACAGCGCCATTCTCTTGTTGAAAGACGACGTGGAAACCCTTCTCGACAATGGAACCGTTAAGCGCGATGACATCGCTGATCTGGATAAACTCCTCGCGAGCAAGCTTCCCGGCGCGGTCCAACGCAAGTCGGTTCTTACCAAAGGAGTCGATGTGAAATCGCGTGGAGCCCGTGACTTCAAGGCTTCCTATCAGCTCGGTAGTGAAGCCTATCACAAAGACGGCGCCTGCATGACTTGCCACCTCGAAAACGGTCAGGGCACCGAGATCTACCCGCCGCTGGTTGGCAGCGAGTGGGTGACGGGTGATACGGATCGCTTGATCAAAATTATCCTCAAAGGTCTTTGGGGTAAGATTGAAGTAAACGGCAAAGTCTATGACCCAGCCAAGGGGGTTCCGCCCATGACCGCCTTTGGCGCCATGCTTAGTGATGCCGAAGTTGCTGGGGTTGCGAACTTTATTCGTCACAGCTGGGGGAATAATGCAGGCGAGGTTTCTGCGGCCCAAGTCAAAGCGGTTCGGAACGATCCGAAGGTCAAGGCGCAGCAAATGTTCTACTCACCCGAAGAGCTGTTGAAAATGCATCCGATGAAAGAAAAGTAAGCCTCTCTTTTTCAAGGATGGTACGATGGTCGCGAACAAAGGTTCGCGGCCATTTTTTTGGGGTCTAAAAGATGGCAGATTCTGTCAAATTCTTAAAAGTGCTGTTTTCATTTCAATACCAAGACGATTAATTGTGTACGTTTCGTCCTATTCGGGAGAAATCATGCGGTATTAAGGGTGGTTAGCGGTTGTTGGCATGCATTTTGCTCTTCATATGTTATACACGTTGCAAGAGACTGATCTTATGAAAAAATTTATAACGTTACTTATGTGGTTTATGTTGGGCGTCCTCGGAATGGGTTCTGCTTTGGCGCAATCTAGTTTGTCGATAAGCTTAGAGCGGGATCCGAATGACAGTGATCCGACTCCCAATACTAAATTTTGTGGGGAAACCTTCGGGGTCAGTGTACTCTATACGTGGCCGGACAACCTGGTGAATTTGACCAATGCCTACATGGAAATTACGATTCCTGCGCCCATGGTTTTATTATCATCCCAAAATTCTGGGCATACAGATGATACAACCAATCCCCCGGATAACCCGACGATTACTACGACCCCGACGGGGACGATTCTGCGGTACGATTTTGATGAGAGTTTTCCAGAGGGTGGATTCGGGCTTCCGGGTGGAGCGACAGGAAATTTATCCTTTGATGTGCGTGTACCCTGTGAATGCCAATATTTGAATCTTCCCTGTTTAAATATCACGGGGGTGATTAATGCGCCAGATACCGATCTGAAGAATTCAAATGTCCTCGATTTTTGTACCGAGTTTCAGGATTCTGGGGCTGGGGTCATGAATGCGGTGCCGTATTGTACTGAGAGTTCCTGCACGGATATTGTTTCGGGTCGGATTCGGGCGTGTCTTGGAACGACTAATGTACCTCCGGGGACGAGTTCGAGCTGTGATACGGATAATTATCGGAATGTAGGTAGTGCTTGGTCGCGTACGGGCTATCTTCCCTATTCGAATATCGTGTCAAAAGCGTTTCTTCCGGTGGGGGCCATTCCGCTCTTTCCAATCAATTTGTATAACGCGACCGAGAACGCGTTTGTTTTTACAAATACGCTTATGCCCTCTTCAGGATGTTTTGACCGATCGTTTACTTTTACCCTGCCGGAATTAACCAACGGCTGCATTCTGGCTTCGAACATTTATTATACAACCTCTGTTGTTGGGGAGAACTGTCACGGAGTTTCGAGTGATATTTCGACGAATAGAACTTTGGTTCTACCTGTTTGTGGAGATATTGATACGTTCTGTAGTCGAGGTGGATGTAATACGGCACCTTGGCGGAATTTTGAGTTTAAGAATAACTTTACCCGTGAGGTGGAGAATTTCGTGTACACCCTCTGCATTGACACAAACTATTTTATCTACGACAGCATTATTTTGGCGAACCGTCCGAACATAAGCTTTGATTTGGAATATCAGACGGACACCAATGGGCCTTGGATGGGGGCGGCACTACCGACCATTACGGGCTCAAGCACCTCTTTTGATAGTCTCGGCTTCCCGGTTGGATCCATTGCAAAGGTTCGGGTGGTGGCCAACGAGCCGATACCGGCCAACGCAGGCAATCTCTCTTTTCAAATCTATGGGCAGGTCGTAACCACCCATCCGAATGGATCGAATATCACAGCCAATGTCTTCTTAGATTCCTGTGCCCAATATTCCTACGATGTATGCGGATTAAGTTTCACAAATTACAATGCAGATATAGATGATCTCGCGGCGGGAACGGGAGCATCTGGTGATCTCTGTGATAGCTCTTGCCCCGCTTTTATCTGTCCATCAGTACCGGCAGGACCGCCAACTCCAATTGGCTGCGCGAGTTGGAACTGTGGAGATTTTGATAACTGTGTCGACCCAGGTGAGGTGGTTCCAGCGCAAACCTTTAGTTTCTATAACGACATTCGCAACAGTACCATTTCCAGTGTTCAATACACGGCGGCGGAAATCTGCATTCCACAATACTTTCATCCCTTAGACTATTCGCTAACCGGCTTGAACAGCAACCTTCTCACGGTGGAGTATCAGCTCTACGGCGCGGGAGTGTGGCAGGCTTGGCCAGGATCTCCATTTTTGACTGACACCAACCTCGTGGTTGCCGACGTCGTGGCCGATGCCTCAACTATCGAAAAAATTCGCTTTGTTTTTGCCGATGGCTTTATCCGAACCGGTGCTTCTTTTGATCGATTTGTCGTCAGTTACACAGGGACTGCAGCCGCTGTGGATACCAATGGCTTGCCGTTTACCGCAGAAACACAAGTTAACGGATGCCTAAAATATTCGCAGCAAGTGAATGACATTTGGTACACGAACTTTCCTGCATGTGCCTCGCAGATCCCGACTCGGAGCAACAACGTTTCTGGGGTAGATTGTGTTTTCAACTGTGATCAATTTTCGATTTGCCCTCCTGCCCCTCTCCCTTGCATTGAAAAGCTTTTGAATAACGAGCAGGTTGAGACCACGGTTCAAGTCGGTGATATTATTCCGGTCACCTTGATTGTACGAAATCGTCGAAATGATGCACCGATCACAGATGCGGTGGTTTCTGACTTGCTGCCTCCCGGCATGTCCTTTGTTTTCACCAACCCGGTCTTCAGCATTATGACCTCTTCAAATGCTACAGATCCCGAAAGTATCGCAATCGCAGCCGATCCGTATTTCGATTTGTTTCAAGATTGGAATGGGACCGGACGAGAAATGGTTCGCTTCACGTGGGGCGATTTGAATTATCCACTTTACCTCTTGGATCAAGGCGCGGTGACCATCACTTATCATGTCCGAGTGGATTACTTGCGGGAGTTCAAAAATCAGAATTGTGTGGACCTGCAAATTCCAAGCTTCACGACTGAGCAAATCAAAGACTATTACAACACCTCTAGCTTCACGATCTTCAATTGTGGAAACAATTTGAATTGCACCGCAACGGGAAGTCAAGAGAACGGGGACATCCGCGACTCATTCACCTCAAACCCAAACGTCTACCAGTTTTATGGCCAAGGAGATTGGCAAGACTTAGACAGCGATTTAATCACCAACGAATCTACGATTCGGGATTGCGCTTGTTATCGCACCAGTGGAACCGGGGCTGCGGCTAACTCTTTCAAATGGGTGAAGGGGGCCTATGACCCTGACTTTACCCGTACCCCAAACACGGGTTACACCTTCGCTGGCGGGCCATTGGTTTACCAAATGGAGATCATTAATATTGGAGCGGATGCGCTCAACGATTGGGTCATGATCGACATTTTGCCTCATCTTGGTGATGTGCAAATCATCGATGGGGTTACGCCTCGTTTGACTGATTGGGTTCCCTGCCTAGATGGGCCTCTTGTCCTTCCGGTCGAGTATGCCAACGCTACAGTCTATTATAGCATGGAGACCAATCCCTGCACCCCAGAGGTCTCAAGTAGCCAAATCGGTTGTGTCACGGCAAACTGGACCACGGTTTTTCCTCCGGATCCTTGCTCCGTACGTTCGTTCAAAGTCGATTTCGGAAACCTCATCTTAAACACGGGCGAACGCATCTTTTTTGAAGTGCCGATGACCGCGCCGACCAATGCACCGGAAGGCGAAATTGCCTGGAACTCCTTTGCTTTTGATGCGACGCCCGTCAGCTCGAACGTATCGGATATCCCGCCCTCAGAGCCACTGAAGGTTGGAGTCGAAATCCTTGATTGTGGGATCTTGGGCGAGCCCTACATGGTGAAGAATTGTATCAACCCCGGCTTTACTCCAGATGTGATTGATGACCAGTGGACCCTGGATTTCTCTCTGGAACAGGTCGGTCTTGATGGGTCTACCTTCAGTATGTCAGGAGCAGCTACGGGCTCAGCGATGGCCTACTCAACCGATGGATTTACTCCCCTCCATACAGTAGGACCCTTCAACATCTTTGATGGACCGATCACCCTGGTCTTCAATGATGACACCTCGCCAAACAAAACATTAACCCTTGTGGTTGACCCGCCGTTTCCTTGCTCTTCTTGCTTGGTGACAAATCTAAACCCCGTGGTTGTTTGCGATGACAATGGCACCCCATTTGACGAAACCGATGACACGGTCTTCATATCGATTACACCGCAAGGCATCGGAGGTTCAGCCACCTATAACATCACTGGTGACGTTTCGGAATCAAGCCTGCCATACGGACAAGAACATGTCCTCTACAGCGGTCCGGCCATCGGGGGGGATATTTCGATCCTCATCTCCGATGCGATTCACCCCGTGTGTAGCACACCGTTTGAGTATTCCTTGGATGACTGTTTACCCGATGGTTGTTTCATGTTGATCGATAGCCTTGTACCCGGCGAGTGTGAGCTGGTGAATGGTTCGAGCCTTGTTTACGACTTGGAGGTGACCCTCATCTACCAAGAGCTGCAGCGTAGCGGTTCTTCGCTTCGGATCCAACACAACGGGGTTGAGTTTCCCTTTACCCCCCCAGTAGGCGCTGGCACGCTCAACAGTGGCTTACTCGTCACGAACACCTTCACGCTGCAGAATATTGCGGTCAGTCAAACCGACCAGGTTGTTGTTGCCTACAGCTTCTTTAACCAAGACTGCCGTGCGGAACTCGTGAATGGCTACGATGTACCTGGATGCTGTTTGATTCCGCCCGTTGATGTTGTCGATTCCTACTGTGATCAAAATGGCACGCGTTCAGATCCTAGCGATGATGTGTTTTACGCCGAGCTTAATTTCCCTGAAGGGGTGGATACGGGTAGTGGGTTTACCATCATCGGTGATTACAGTTTCCCCGGTCCGTACATGTACGGAACGAATTTCACCATTGGTCCTTTTCCATTTTCTAATTCAGTGAACTTGGTGGCGGTCGATCTCGATGGAGATTGCACCAATGCATTCGTTCTGAGTCGGGGTAGAAGTTGCGCCGAACTTTTCGACCTTGCACTTCGCAAAGACCTTAAAGGCCCCAGAACGGTTTCTGTCGGCCAGACCGTCGACTTCATTATCACCGTATTTAATCAGGGAGACATCCCAGCGACCAATGTGGTTGTAACGGATTATATCCCCCTAGGCTTAAGCCTTCAGGATTCAGATTGGACCTCGATTGGTGCTCAAACCGCTGAGTATACGTTGCTTGGTGTCTTGTTTCCGAGGGAGCAAACGAACGTGGTAATTACCCTTCAGGTCGACGCAGCACCTCAAGGCGGCATCATCACCAACTGGGCGGAAATCTCTGAGGACAACTACCCAGAGGAAGATATCGACTCAACCCCAGACGGAACCAACTTCAATGACATGGGCGAAACCGATGATTTAGATGACGATAACGTCACGAATGAAAATGGTTTTGAAGGTGGAGACGAAGACGATCATGACCCTGCGATTGTCCGATTTGTCCCCGGACCTCAGTTCGACCTCGCACTTGCTAAGTTTATCGGCAAAGGGCAGGCGGAATTTACCGCTCCAGGTAGCAATATAAGTTTTCAGATTGTCGTCTATAACCAAGGAGATATTCCCGCGACCAATGTTGTGGTCACAGATTATATCCCCATGGGGCTCAACCTGAACGATCCCGCCTGGATGCAGAGCGGGGCAACCGCCACCTTCACCATCGACGGAGTGATTCCCCCGGGCAAAGAAGCCTTCCTTGATATTAATTTCACCGTAGACCCCAGTTTCATGGGCGGCGTGATTACCAACTGGGCCGAAATCAGTGAGGACAACTCCGAAGTTGCAGACGTCGACTCCGATCCAGACGATGATAACTTCGATTCAGATGGCGAAACCGATGATCTCGATGACGACAACGTCGTTGACGAAGACGGTAAAGAGGGTGGCGACGAGGACGATCATGATCCCGCGATCATCACCGTAATCATACCACCAGAGCCCGGTATCTTCGATTTGGCGTTGCTCAAGCGTTTGGCTCCTGGCCAAGTACCGACCCTTTCCCCCGGTGGCGATGTCACCTTTGACATCATTGTGATCAATCAAGGAACGATTGCCGCAACCAATGTCGTGGTTACCGATTACATCCCAACCGGGTTAAGCTTGAACGACACATCGTGGAACGAGCTCGGCGGGCTGGCGACTTATACCCTCCGTGGAGTATTGAATCCTGGTGCGTCAACGAATGTAACCATTCAGTTTACCGTAGACCCAAATCACATGGGTGGAAGCATCACCAACTGGGCCGAAATCAGCGAAGACAATTCGGCCACCCCAGACGTCGACTCCGATCCAGACGATGATAACTTCGATTCAGATGGCGAAACCGATGATCTCGATGACGACAATGTCGTTGACGAAGATGGTAAAGACGGCGGCGACGAGGACGATCATGATCCAGAAGTGATCACAGTCCTTCCGCCACCAGAGCCCGGTATCTTCGATTTGGCGTTGCTCAAGCGTTTGGCTCCTGGCCAAGTACCGACCCTTTCCCCCGGTGGCGATGTCACCTTTGACATCATTGTGATCAATCAAGGAACGATTGCCGCAACCAATGTCGTGGTTACCGATTACATCCCAACCGGGTTAAGCTTGAACGACACATCGTGGAACGAGCTCGGCGGGCTGGCGACTTATACCCTCCGTGGAGTATTGAATCCTGGTGCGTCAACGAATGTAACCATTCAGTTTACCGTAGACCCAAATCACATGGGTGGAAGCATCACCAACTGGGCCGAAATCAGCGAAGACAATTCGGCCACCCCAGACGTCGACTCCGATCCAGACGATGATAACTTCGATTCAGATGGCGAAACCGATGATCTCGATGACGACAACGTCGTTGACGAAGATGGTAAAGACGGTGGCGACGAAGATGACCATGATCCAGAAGTAATCGAGGTATCTTCTCCAGTTGAGCCGCTCGTATTTGATTTGGCTTTGTTTAAATCACTCGCGACTGACCAACCGTCCGTTGTAAATCCAGGTGCTACGGTTACCTTCACAATTACCGTCATGAATCAGGGTCAGATCCCAGCGACGAATATTTTTGTTACGGATTATCTCCCACCAAATACCATGCTCGCCACAGGCAGCGCGTGGATCGACAATCTCGATGGCACGGCCACGGTTCAAATTCCCGGCACTATCGGCGTAGATGAAGCGGTTGAAGTGGATATCAGTTTAGTCCTCGACTCATCTTTTACCTCTGGTGTCCTCACGAACTGGGCGGAAATCAGCGAAGATAACTCCGCTGTTGGTGACGAGGATTCTACACCTGACGCAACGAACGATGATCCCTTTGGTGGCGACGACGTGGTCGATAACACCGATGGAGACGAAGACGATCATGACCCAGCAGAGGTTACCGTTGTCGAGGCTCCGATCTTTGACCTCGCGCTACGTAAGCAGTTGGCAGAAAATCAAGCCGCCTTAGTGCAGCCTGGAAGTGAAGTTACCTTCACCATTACGGTCTTCAATCAAGGAACGGTTCCTGCCCAAAATATGGTTATCTCTGACTATATTCCGGCTGGATTGACGTTGGCTGATTCGGACTGGACCGAGGTAGACGCCAATCTCGCGACGATCATGATCTCCGGTCCTTTGGCTCCGGAGCAAAGCCTCACGGTCGACATCACCTTCGTGGTAAACACCGACTTCACCGGCACTGCGGTTAACTTCGCGGAAATTTCCGATGCACAAGATCCAGATGGGAATCATCCTGAGGATATTGACTCCACTCCAGACAGTAACCCAGATAACGATGGACCGGTCACCGATGAAGAGGTCGACAACTCAAACGGAGATGAAGACGATCATGATCCGGCCGAAATTCGCGCGGAAATCTTCGATCTAGCGCTCATCAAAACCTTGAGCCCGCTACAGGCTCCTTCGGTTGCCGTTGGTGATCTGGTGACCTTCACCATTACAGTGTTTAACCAAGGCACCTTGGACGCACAGGATGTTGAAGTTACCGATTATATTCCTACGGGGATGCAGCTGGAAGACAGTGATTGGACCGCTGCCGGAGCAAACGCAACCATCGTTCTTACCGGCACCTTGGCCGCTGGGACCCAGCGCCAAGTAGATATCACTCTCCGTGTCATCTCAGGCGCCGGCAGCGACTTGGTCAACTACGCAGAAATCAGCGAAGATAACTCGCCGCTTCCAGATGTGGATTCAACTCCGGACGATAATGCGGACAACGATGGCCCTGTGACGGATGACGCCACCGATAACATGAATGACGATCAGGACGATCACGATCCGGCCACCATCACCGTGAAGCCGGAAGATGTCTTCGACCTCGCCCTCCGGAAGGTTCTTTCTGTCGGCCAAGATTCCGTGGTGTCTCAAGGCGACCTCGTCGACTTCACCATCACCATCTTCAATCAAGGCAACCTCGATGCGCATGACATTCAAGTGGTCGATTATATTCCCACTGGATTCATCCTCGCAGATTCAAATTGGATCGATGGAGGTGGCAACCTTGCCTTCCGTACCATTGTTGGGCCCATTGCTCCGGGTGGTGAAGAAGCGATTACCATTCGCCTTCAAGTTGTGGATGGCTCCGGCGATCTGGTAAACTTCGCGGAAATTCTCATCGCTTCTGACACCCCTGGTGGAGCCCCTCGCCAAGACATCGACTCCACTCCAGACCAAACCAAAGATGATGACACCGTTTTAGATAACGTCACGGATAATACGGGCGGAGACGAAGATGATCATGACCCCGCCGCCATTCGCGTCGAGGAAGTAAGCCTCGGTGATTATGTGTGGTTCGATACCAATATTGATGGCATCCAAAACAGCGATGAGCCAGGTGTGGACAACGTAACTGTCTACCTCCTCGACGCAAACGGAAATCGGATTCCTGGCAAAAGCACCGTCACGGATAGCACCGGCTACTATAGCTTCGATGGTCTTCCCCTCGGAACCTATGCTGTCGAATTCGACCTCAGCACCTTGCCGCAAAGCTACGTCGTCACCTTGCAGAACGCTGGTGGGGATGATGCGGCCGATAGTGATGTTGACCCCGTGACCGGACGCACCCCAAACACCGCGCTCTTGGTTGACGCGATGCGGGATCCAACCCTCGACATGGGTATCTACAAGCTCGGAACCATCGATGGAGTCTTTTGGCTCGATATGAGCAACAACGGGTCGCCTAGCGATGAAATGCTTTCGAGTGCAGGTATCTCGGGAGTCACCATTCGTCTCTACTCCATGGAAAGCGGGCAGCCGGTTCTTTTCCGTGAGCTTGTAACCGGACCTGGAGGCGAATTCTGCTTCATGGATGTCCCCGCTGGTGATTATCGTGTCGAGTACTCCGAAGATATTTTGGAATCTTTAGAGGATGGACTTAGCACAGGTCAGACGCCCTCCTCTTACGACGTTACCTTGACCCCTGGCGAAAGCGATAAGGAGAGTTACTTCGCGGTGATTCCAGCCCCAACCGCGATCGAGCTTCTCTCCTTTGACGCAAGCGAAGCCGAGGAAGGAACCTTGGTTCGGTGGACCACCGCTTCCGAAACCGATTCGCTCGGCTTCGAAATTTGGCTGGGCAACAACGAAGGGCCAAGCCAAAAGATCTCCGACTTGATCTTTGCTGAGAATGCATCACACGGCGCGTCCTACAGCTTCGCGCACGCAACGGGCGACAAAAATACCGTCTACTGGTTGCGGGAAATCAGCCTCGATCTGAAGGTCGAATCTTACGGCCCGACCTCAGCTGCGCCTGTACCTTTGGTGCTTGCTAGCCTTTGGATGAAGTAAACATGAGGTAGACAAAAGCGGCCTGTTAAGGCCTCTATATTCCAAAAGGGGAGCCGTCATGGGCTCCCCTTTTTTGTTGCTGAACCGTGGCTCAGTTGTTTTCTGCCTCCGCCTGTTTAAGCCGGTTCTTTGCGGGTGAACATCGGGTCGGTCGGGGTACTCAATTCTTCATTATAAGTATAACCACCCCAGTTAAAATCCTGGATGTCTTCCGGCTTCTTCGCGCGCTTAAGCACCATGTGCGCCGCCATCGCACCCCGTGCTTTCTTCGCGTAAAAGCTGACAATCTTATATTGGTCCTTCTTCCAATCCTTGAAGCAGGGGGTGATAACGTCTGCTTCGAGCAAGTTTGGCTTCACCGCTTTGTAGTATTCATTCGACGCCAGGTTGACCAAGTACTTGCTCTTGCCTTCCTTGATCGCCTGGTTGAGCCCGTGGGTGACTTGCTCCCCCCAAAACTCATACAAATTTTTCCCACGTTTGGTCTGCAACCCGGTGCCCATTTCTAAGCGGTAGGGCTGCATCAAATCCAAGGGGCGAAGTAGTCCGTACAGGCCGGACAAAATTCGCAGGTGGTTCTGCGCGAAATTGAAATCCGGTTTGGAAAACTGATCCACGTCCAGTCCGGTATACACGTCGCCCTTAAACGCGAGCAGGGCCTGCTTCGCATTTTCCTCTGTGAAGCTACGATCCCAGGCCTTGTAGCGATCCACATTCAGGACCGACAGCTTTTCGCTTATAGACATAAGGTTAGAAATTTCATCAGGCGACATCTTGCGCAAGGTCTTGATGAGTTCTTGAGAATCATCGAGGAAATCCGGCTCGCTGAAGGTTTTGATGCAGGCTGGATTCTCGTAATCGAGGGTTTTTGCAGGGGAAAGAACGCTTAACATATCCGCGTTATGGCAAGCCAATTGGCGTTTTGCAATCGAGGATTCAGGAAATGCGTCGGCATAAAGTGACTGAGGCGTCCCGCCTCAGTGCTTAAGCCAATACAAGGGTTCACGCGTCCACGAGGTTACGAACGAAACCTCTTTGAACCTGCGAGATCGGATGCCGACGGGGACGTCGGCGCTCCCAGGCTCCTCGTCCACTTGCTTCTGCACGGTAGGAATATCTAGGCATCTGCAAGGCCAAGAGCGGCAGTTCCAGCGGCATAAAGTGGCTGAGGCCTCCCGCCTCAGTGCTTAAGTCAATACAAGGGTTCACGCGTCCACGAGGTTACGAACGAAACCTCTTCGTACCTGCGAGATCGGATACCGACGGGGACGTCGGCGCTCCCAGCGCTCCTCGTCCACTTGCCTTTGCGCGAAAGGAATATCTAGGCATCTGCAAGGCCCAAGAGCGGCAGTTCCAGCGGCATAAAGTGGCTGAGGCGTCCCGCCTCAGTGAACGGGAGACAAACGCGGAATATATTCCGCGCCACACGGGTAGGTTCCATGTTTCATAAAAGTAGGGTATAGCCGAAGGCCAAGGAGCGGCGGTTTCCAACCGCCGACAGTGGGATGCTTTTCGTTTGAAACGGGTTTCTATTTACCACGCAGAAGCAAGCGGACGAGGAGTCTGGGAGCGCCGACGTCCCCGTCGGCATCTTATATCGTGGGTAAGTAATAAGAAATGACGGTTCTTACCCCTAAAACGTATGGAGCGATCTAGCAAAAGCAGGCGGGAAGAAAATCAACAACACCCATCCACCGCACAGAGGCGGGACGCCTCTGCCAATCTAGCGACCTGCCAACACCTTCGCCTCATACCGAACCCCAGTCCGATCACTCGCCTCTAAATGCACCCGATGCTCAAACAGCTCAAGGTGCTCGTCCTGCCGATGGCTGACAAACAGCATGGTGGTTCGTTCCAGCACTGCGAGCTTTTCAATAAACGCCAGAACTAGATGCCGATTAATGTCATCTAGCCCTTGAGTCGGTTCATCCAGAATCAGAAGCGGCGGCTGTTTAATCAAGCCCCGCGCGATCAGCACCAATCGCTGCTGGCCATAGGACTGCTTCTGAAACAGCTCCTTCGCTTTTTCACCACCCAGCCCGATCAGGTCGAGCCACTGCATGGCAAGCGCGAGCTCATGACGTTGCGGTTTCTGATACAAGCCAATGCTGTCGAACAACCCGGAGACCACCACGCTCAGCAAATTTCCGGGCGCACGATAATCGCGGTGGAGGCTGGCTGACACCAAGCCAATATGCTGCTTGATCTCCCAAATGCTTTCCCCGCTCCCGCGCTGGTACCCGAAGACCTTCAGGTCATTGGTGTAGCACTGCGGGTGATCGCCTATGATCAGTTGCAACAAAGTCGATTTCCCCGCACCGTTGGGTCCAGTAATCAAACTGTGTTGCCCCGGGTGAAGCGTCCAGTCAAAGCCCTCAAATTGCGTGATCTCGCCGTAGTGAACCGAGAGGTCTTTCATCTCCACCAAAGGCCCAGAGCCAAGAGGTGCCAGCCCAGAGGCGGAAGCCGGCGGCGAAGGAAGTTCTGGAACCATCTCCGTATCAAATTTTAGCAAGTGGACCACTTCTGGTTGCTTCAACACGGTCGCGCGCGGACCCGCCGCAAGCAGGCATCCCTTTTGCAGCAACGCGAGGTGAGTGCACCAGTCCGCCACATCATCGAGGCGATTCACCAGCAACAAAACCGACTGGCCTCGCGTCATGCCTTCTTCCACAAGCTGCCGGCAAAAAACATCTAGCGCCGCTCGCGAGTCGACATCCAAGCCTTCGTACGGCTCATCGAGAATAAGCAGGGCAGGGCGCTTCAAGACTTCCTTCAACAACAAAATCTTTCGCAGCTCCCCGCTGGAGAACAATCGGATCCCTCGGTCGAGCAACTCGCCGAGCTCAAATTTTTCCGCGTAGGCCCGTGCGCCCGCTTCGTCCCCCGCCTCCATCAAAAGTTCGAGCCCAGTGGTTCCCGTATCCAGTCGATCGAGAAAATCCGTATCATCGCTCCGAAGCTCTTCCTCATAGCGCTCCTGCTGGGATTCAAACGACACGCATAACACGGTATCCGCGTGAGGAAGATCGAGGATCTCGCCCGCTTCGGGGTGCGCCTGACCCCGCAAGAGGCTGGCCAGCTGGCTTTTTCCCGAGGCATTCCCGCCCAGCAAGCACCAGCATGCATCGGCTGAGATCACCCAGCTTGGGATGGAGAGATGATTGTACTGCAGATCGCGAAATTCCATGTCTCTCCTTTCTCGCAAATCGGCCGTGTTTTCCAAGTGAGAACTCATTTTCGTGCCAAATTCGGTGATTTCATGGCTGATTCGCCACTTTTCGCCTGAAAATTGCACTTGTTCTCTTGGAAATGGATGGCATAGAGATGCCCGATTTTACCACAACCGGCCTCATTGGCCCGGAGATATAAATGAGCAGAACAAACTATTTTAATTCCCTAACTCTCGCGCAAAAACTCGAGCAACTCGGACGTTGCCGCTTCATGGATCGGTCCGAATTCAACGGCGTTGAAGCGCTTAAAGGCAAAAAAATTGTCATCGTTGGTTGTGGGGCTCAAGGCTTGAATCAAGGGTTAAACCTTCGTGATTCTGGCCTCGACGTCAGCTACACCCTCCGCCAGGCCGCGATCGACGAAAAACGCCAGTCTTGGAAAAATGCTTCCGAAAACGGCTTCACGGTTGGCCCTTACGAAGACATGCTTCCTAGCGCAGACGTGGTCTTGAACCTCACCCCAGACAAGCAACATAGCGCGGTGGTCGAAGCGGTTCAGCCTCACATGAAAAAAGGCGCCTGCCTTTCTTACAGCCACGGATTCAACATCGTTGAAGAAGGGGTGAAAATTCGCCCAGACCTCACCGTCATCATGGTTGCACCAAAGAGCCCAGGCACCGAAGTTCGCGAAGAATACAAGCGCGGGTTCGGCGTTCCTACCTTGCTTGCAGTTCACACCGAAAATGATCCAGACGGATACGGTTGGGACTACGCCAAAGCCTACGCTGCCGGTACCGGTGGTGATCGCGCGGGTTGCCTCGAATCTAGCTTCATCGCTGAAGTGAAATCCGACCTCATGGGCGAACAAACGATTTTATGCGGCCTGCTCCAAGCTGGCTCGCTTCTCGCCTACGACAAGATGATCGAAAAAGGCGTCGACGCCGGCTACGCGAGCAAATTTGTTCAGCACAGCTTCGACACCATTTGCGAAGCCCTCAAGCACGGTGGCATCACCAACATGATGGATCGCCTCAGCAACCCAGCTAAAATTCGTGCCTACGAAATTTCTGAGGATCTGAAAACCATCATGCGCCCGCTTTTCGACAAGCACCAAGAAGACATCATGAGCGGCGCATTTTCCTCCGGCATGATGGCGGACTGGGATGCGGACGACAAAGATCTTCTCGGATGGCGCGAAGCCACCAACGAAACCGAGTTCGAAAAATCGACCCCTGGTGACATGGAGATCAGCGAGCAAGAGTACTTCGACCACGGAATCCTCATGGTTGCTTTCATTCGTTCTGGGGTTGAACTCGCGTTCGAAGCCATGACCAACGCAGGCATCAAGCCCGAGTCGGCTTACTACGAGTCTCTCCACGAGACCCCGCTCATCGCCAACTTGATCGGCCGCAAAAAACTCTACGAAATGAACAAAGTGATTTCCGATACCGCAGAGTACGGATGCTACTTGTTCTCCTATGCATGCGTGCCGCTTCTCGGCGATTTCATGAAGGGGATCGACGTCGACGTCATTGGCAAAGGTCTCGACTGCGCTGACGCACAGGTCGACAACCAGCAGCTCATCAGCATCAACGCTGACATTCGTAACCATCCGGTCGAAGTCATTGGTGCTGAGCTTCGTGGCTACATGACCGCGATGAAACAAATTGCTTTCACCTAAGCCCGCGCTTTAAAGCCCGACGAGCGTAGACCTCGTCGAATCAAAAAGGAGTCCAACCGGGCTCCTTTTTTTGTGCCGAGTGAATCGCCGAAGGCCAAGGAGCGGCGGTTTCCAACCGCCGACAGATGCTGGCGAACAAATTTCGCGTCAGAGAATATCGATTTCTCGAATCCTCTCAACGCTTCCGTACCAACATGGACGCAAGCTTGAGGTCAATAGGCTGTTAAAAGCGAGGCAAAGGGTTTGTAACAACCTGTGCATAACTTTGTTGGGTTCCGAGCGGCTTCACGATTCTATTTAGCGTGAAGCATGGTTTCGGGTGTTATTTCCCCCATAAATCACGTATTTTAGATCATGCAACTTACGAACCCGCCCCGCCCACTCCTTTCGCAGTTATTCACAAGCCTGTGTATAACCTTGTTCATTCTTTACATTTGTTCGCTTGCCTCGGCTCAAGAAGCGGCGACTGAAGCGGTCGAGGGAGAGTGGTTAAAGTCCGACGGAGACGCGCGAATTGTGCTTAAAGTCACCGACGGGGTGCTCAATGGGCACTTGTCTTTTGTCAAAGACCCATCCTCCCCCTTTGATATTAACAACCCCGATGAAGCGCTTCGCAAACGCCCCTTGCTCGGCCTTCCCCTGGTGAAAGATTTTACCAAAGACGGCAAGAATTGGACCGGCGGCACCGTCTACGATCCGAAAAAAGGAAAGACCTACAAAGGCAAAATCTGGATGGACGGCGAGGAGCAACTCAACATGCGCGGTTTCATCGGGGTATCCATTCTCGGACGCTCCGAGGAATGGACCCGCTGGACCGAGCCGGCAGTAGGGAAGTGACCCCTCCGTTTAAAACGAAACGACACCGACCAAAGTCACGCAGATCTCCTTGGGGGACGGTAGCCATTTCTAATGAAATAGGATCTGCCGAAGGCCAAGGAGCGGCGGTTTCCAACCGCCGACAGTAGGATCTCGCCTGGTTTTAGGCCCGAAGGGTCGTCGTCATTTTAGCCCGGGGTAACGCCCTGGGTTTAGGGGCCTAAAAATCGTCGCGCTAAAAGCGCGATTTAACCTGGATGATCCATTAAACCCGCAGGTTCAGTGCTCTACGGTTCAGACAGAACCCAAGGCGCTGCCCCGGGCTATGTTGACAGTGCCCTTCAGGCTCAATGTGAAAAAACCTCAGGATGGATACAGTGAACAGTGAAAGGCAGTTCCTGATCAATCGAAGTGGAATCGGATACTGAAGAGGATACGGAATTCGTCACCCTGCACTTCTCCGTCTTCGGTATCGACGAAAATATCATCCGTAGCAAGAAGGTAACTGCCGTTTACGGCAAGAGCGACGTTGTCGCGCATAAAGTATTTCGCGCCACCACCGAACGAAAAGACGGCGGCGTCGGTATTCACATCGCTATCGTCGGCTTCGACATCGGCCCATACAAGACCAGCACCCACGAATGGCACCAGGGCAGAATCGCGAAGAAAGTTGTACTCGGCACGGAGTCCCAACTCGGTGCTCATGTATTCATCGTTGTCACGTAATGCAGCGACCATACCAAATTCGATTTGGTCGGCAACGAACTGGCCGTAGGCGAGCTGAATTTGCACATCATCCGCCATCACATTAATGGCTCCTGATCCTTCAAGAACCTTGGTTCCCTTGTCCAGATTCGGGGTAACCGCGCTTGATTCCTTTTCAGCGGCAAAAACCGAACACGCCGATATCGCTACGATGACGGAGATTAACCACTTTTTACTACATTGTGTTTTATTCATCTTGTTACCTGTTTGTTGACTGCTTGTTGACTGTCTGCTGTATTGGTTAAAAAGAAATATCGCTATAGTTTGATAAATCATTCACCTAACCATCGCTCGGTAAACACCGATGGCGTTTAGTTAGAGTCTGTCGACCCGGGTTAAAATGACGACGACCCTTCGGGCCTAAAACCAGATGAAATCCTACTGTCGCCTCGTTGGATGACGAAATGCTCTCGGCTTTCTGTGTGGCGCATTTTTTCAATAGCCTGCTGGGTAGGCCCGAAGGGTCGATATATTATAGCCCAGGTCGAAGGCCTGGGTTTTGTTTGCGCTTCAAGGCACGGCCTGAAAGGTCGAGTCAATTGCGGAAATTTTTCTGAGTCGACCTTTCAGGCCTTGAGAACTTTTGAAACACACCCGGGCCTGCGACCCGGGCTATAATGACGACGACCCTTCGGGCCTAAAACCAGACGAAATCCTACTGTCGCCTCGTTGGATGACAAAATGCTTTCGGCTCGACCTTTCAGGCCTTGAGAACTTTTGAAACACACCCGGGCCTGCGACCCGGGCTATAATGACGACGACCCTTCGGGCCTAAAACCAGACGAAATCCGACTGTCGCCTCGTTGGATGACAAAATGCTTTCGGCTCGACCTTTCAGGCCTTGAGAACTTTTGAAACACACCCGGGCCTGCGACCCGGGCTATAATGACGACGACCCTTCGGGCCTAAAACCAGACGAAATCCGACTGTCGCCTCGTTGGATGACAAAATGCTTTCGGCTCGACCTTTCAGGCCTTGAGAACTTTTGAAACACACCCGGGCCTGCGACCCGGGCTATAATGACGACGACCCTTCGGGCCTAAAACCAGACGAAATCCGACTGTCGCCTCGTTGGATGACGAAATGCTCTCGGCTTTCTGTGTGGCGCATTTTTTCAATAGCCTGCTGGGTAGGCCCGAAGGGTCGATACATTATAGCCCAGGTCGAAGGCCTGGGTTTTGTTTGCGCTTCAAGGCACGGCCTGAAAGGTCGAGTCAATTGCGGAAATTTTTCTGACTCGACCTTTCAGGCCTTGAGAACTTTTGGGACGCACCCGGGCCTGCGACCCGGGCTATAATGACAACGACCCTTCGGGCCTAAAACCCAGTCGAAATCCTACTATCGCCTCGTTGGATGACAAAATGCTTTCGGCTCGACCCTTCAGGCCTTGAGAACTTTTGAAACACACCCAGGCCTGCGACCCGGGCTATAATGACAACGACCCTTCGGGCCTAAAACCCAGTCGAAATCCTACTATCGCCTCGTTGGATGACAAAATGCTTTCGGCTCGACCTTTCAGGCCTTGAGAACTTTTGAAACACACCCGGGCCTGCGACCCGGGCTATAATGACGACGACCCTTCGGGCCTAAAACCAGACGAAATCCTACTGTCGCCTCGTTGGATGACAAAATGCTTTCACCTTTCTGTACGGCGCATTTTTTCATCAGCCTGCTAGGTAGGCCCGAAGGCTCGATACATCATAGCCCAGGTCGAAAGCCTGGGTTTTGTACGCGCTTCAAGGCACGGCTTGAAAGGCCACCCGGGCCTGCGACCCGGGCTATGTTGACTTAGCCCTTCAGGCTCGATGTGACCTCCGCAAAAAATCCAAAATAGGACTTCAGGAATTGGTGTCAGCGCTACGCGCCTTTTCTAAGATTAAAGAAATTCGACGATGTGACCAAAGGGAAAAAAGGCGTCAGTTCTTCGAAAAGACCGTAAAGCGGTCGCGTTTTGCCGGATCTGTATACCAAGTCGGAGGAAGTTTCCGGGTCGATATATAATTTCCCTCAATCAACAAAACGGGAACCCGTGCCGTCGCCAAAAAGGCGCCACGCATCTTCTTCTGACTTTTTTGAATCTTTGACTTACTTTTCATTCATCCAATATCACATAAATGGGCAGAATGTTAGTTTTACAAAGCAGTGGTCAGTTTATAATGAAAATTTGTGACTTCCCTGACTCCTTGCAAATAAGGCGTTTATGACGAAAGTGGAGCTAAACTCTCTTGAAGAACTTTATTGAAGAACAATTTAATAGCCGGGTTAAAATCCGAGTTCGACCCCAAATTCCAGGTAGGTTGTATCCCCGTAAGCGCCTACATGCCGAGTGCCGCCGCGTGCATTTAACCCCATACTTTTATATTGGCTGCCTTCGAGTCCGTGAATCCCCAGGCTGAGTTTCAGGCCCGCGCTGGCCGTGCCGTCCAACTTTTGACTGTTTCGGCGATACTCGATGATGTCGCGGCTCGGGCTTGATTCGGTAGCGACGGTTGAACCGAGAACGTAGGCCTCGTTTTGATGCACCAGGAGGATGCCGCCCGATACTTCCCAAGATAGATCCAGATAGTGAAGCTCCGATTCATTGCGCCATAGCGGTTGGCCATATACCATCTCGACCCCATTGTGGCGCCAGCTGTCGCGCGCGTCCGGCACCGTTTCGCTTTTGACTCGCTCAACCCCATTCGGAGTTCGCAAGGCGACATGGTAGTCGTTGGTCTGAAATAAAATCTCCGCCACAAAAGCGTTTTCCAGAATGTCGTTTTTCGTGTCGTCTTGGATGCGATAGCTGACGTTGTAAAACGGTTTGCCTGGAAGCTTGGTCGAGCTGCAGCCGCAGAGGGATCCGAGCAAGCTGGCTCCGGCAAGCAGAAGGAACAAGCGAGGGGCGATGGTTCGGAGCTGGAAAAAAGTGCGGAGTAAGCGGGGAGGAGTCATAAGCGGTTTCGGGTTGGCTGTGAAAGAATAGCAACTCTGATCCAAAAGCAGAAGCCTCTTTCCAGTCGGCTAAGACCGGAATGCAGGAGCCGTGGCCTCGGTCGTTGGGTTGGCTCGGGCGGGCCTTGGATCAGCAGGTTGGTCCGAAGCAGTCCGGCGCGTCGGTGAAGGTGCCGCAGGCCATGACCATGCATATTGGCGGAGAGCAACAGCCGAGGGCGTTGAGCTCGAACCGAGGCGCAGAACGTAGCCCCACGCAGTTTATCTGCTGCTTGCATCCTGTTGTGCCCGGAATCCACTAAAACGGGACCTTCAAAATTAATAGGAATCGTTTATCATACGCTTTTCATCCGGTTGGGTGTCGCCGCTACGCGGCTTAGAGTAGGAATCCGCTGGGACCACGGCCTCCTCACTTCGTTCGTCAACCATGGCTATCAATGGGTCAGCGCTACGCGCCTCTAGTCGTCTGCATGTTCACTCATTTTTAATACAAATCGGCTTATCTAAGTGCCATTGGTGTCTGACCCGTGTCTGACCCCTTCTATTTTTAGGAATGAAAGCCGGAGGCTTGAAGGCAATTAGCCGGTCGGTGACCGAAGGGAACCACCGGAATCAATCGAACATAACTCTCGAGCGCTGGAAGCGCGATCGGAGAACAACCTACATGCTGGGTGCTGCGCCTCGTTGTGAGTTCATGCCAAAGATTGGGTGCACCCCTCGTTGCTTTGTCCGGCTGTACCCAACCCGGCGCAGCGCCCGCTGCGCGGTCTTGCATGCGGGCTACCATATCCCATCCCCTTGGTGCGGTTGCTAATTGGGAATTCGGGGCAGGTCCTTTTTTATGACAAACCCCTAACTATCCTTGGTGTTGAAACCTCGATTCAACATAAACAGATTCTCACTATACTCCCGCGGAAATCCGATGCGTGGCAAAAAGGGTGGGGGACCTCGCGCGAATCCTCTCCCGTGCATCGGTAATTCGTGATGATTCGTCGTCTTTCCAAAAAAAATGCTAGTTCCTAAATGGCTCGGCCTTGAAATTGCACTTTGAGGTGTTAGCAGAGTGCTAGGGCGCGGTTGTGCGTCTCTCGCATTCAGATCAAAAGTCGTCGTCAATTTTAAGGTAGTATGGAAAATCCAGCTCACACCCCGCCTTCGGGAGCAAGCGTCGCGCACGCTGTCATTGTTAAATTTCCTGGGACCAACTGCGACACGGAGACGGCTCGGGCCCTCGAAATGACCGGCTTTACGGCGGAAGTGGTTCCCTTTGGTGTCTTTACCGCGGCGCACCTCGATAGCGCGCAGCTTTTAGTCTTCGCGGGTGGCTTCAGCTACGGCGACTACGTGATGGCCGGGCGCTTGGCGCGACTCGAGCTCGAACAAAAAGTTGGCAATGCGGTCACCGAATTTCGCGATCGCGGTGGCTACATTCTCGGGATCTGCAATGGCTTCCAAATTTTGACTCAGCTCGGGCTTTTGCCCACGGGCAGTTTGATCGACAACACCAACGGGCGCTTTCAGTGTCGTTGGGCCATGTTGAAAAATCACACCCCAACTAATGCCTTCCTGAAATATTTGCCGCAAGAGTTTGAGCTTCCGATCGCGCACGCCGAAGGGCGCTTTGTTGTGACGGAAGAAATCGCGGCGGACTATCTCGCAAAAGGCTTGGCCACGCTGACCTACAGCGACGACATCAATGGCAGCACCTTGCAGATTGCTGGGATGCAGGATGAGACCGGCCGGGTCTTTGGCTTGATGCCTCATCCCGAGCGCTTCATGCGCCGCGAACATCACTACGACCAAGATTGGGCGCCTGATTCGGATGGGAATCCGACCTGGGCGGATGAGCAGACGGCGACGGATGTTGACCCAACCTGGGGTTGGGGGTATTATTTCTTCAAAGGCATCCACCAAGAAATTGAGGCGAATTCAGCATGTGCGGCATTGTAGCAACTTTTTCCCAAACTCACAGCGCGTGTTTACCGCTGTATGATTCCCTGATTGTGATTCAGCATCGGGGCCAAGATGCGGCCGGCATTGCCACCTCTGATGAGGCGGGGCGCTTGCATCTCAAAAAGGGCAATGGCCTGGTTCGTGAAGTGTTTAATGAGGCCGCCATGGCCGAGCTTCAGGGTAACATGGGAATTGGACATGTTCGCTACCCGACGGCGGGAACGAGTTCCTGCTGTGAAGCCCAACCGTTTTACGTCAACTCTCCCTACGGGATTACCTTGGCTCACAATGGCAACCTGACCAATACGCGTCAGCTGGCCGATGAGCTGAGGCAGACCAACATGCGGCATCTCAATACCACCTCGGATTCCGAAGTGCTGTTGAATATTTTTGCCCATGAGCTGGCCAACAGCGGGAAGCTGAAAATCTGCAAGCAGGATATTTTCCACGCGGTGCGCGAAGTGCATAAGCGTTGCGAAGGTGCTTACGCGGTGGTGGTGATGATCGTCGGCAAAGGGATCGTTGGATTCCGGGATCCTTATGGGATTCGCCCCTTGGTGCTTGGAAAGCGCGAAGGGCCTGATGGCACGGAGTATATGCTCGCTTCCGAAAGCGTGGCCCTGACCGCGACCGGTTTCAATTTGGTTCGTGATGTGAGTCCAGGCGAAGCAGTGTACATCGATAATGATGGGCAGCTGCACATGATGCAATGCGCGGAAGATGCGTCCTCTTCTCCCTGTATTTTTGAGTATGTCTATTTTGCCCGACCTGAGAGCATGATGGACGGGGTCTCGGTGTACAAAGCGCGTCTTCGCATGGGTGAAAGCCTCGCGAAAAAAATCGAACGCGTCATGCCGAACCACGATATTGATGTGGTGATCCCGATTCCGGAGACGAGTCGGACCTCTGCGTTACCGATTGCGTACCAGCTCGGGGTGAAGTACCGCGAGGGTTTCGTGAAAAATCGTTACATCGGCCGGACCTTTATTATGCCCGGGCAAGAGCAGCGCATGAGTAGCATCAAGAAGAAACTAAATGCGATCCCCTTAGAGTTCGAAGGTAAAAACGTGCTGCTGATTGATGACAGCATTGTGCGCGGAAATACCTCTAAGCAGATTATTCAAATGGCGCGTGAAGCGGGAGCACGTAAAGTGTACTTCGCGAGTTGTGCGCCGCCGGTGCGGCATCAGAATGTCTATGGCATTGATATGCCCGCGCAATGCGAGTTGGTGGGCTACGACCGGACAGACGAAGAGATTTGCGCTGAGCTTGGCGCGGACCGTCTAATTTATCAGGACCTCGAAGATTTAATCGCCTCGGTCACGGATGGTAGTGAGAAGATCAATCACTGTGACACAAGTTGCTTTGATGGGGTTTATGTCACCGCGGGGATTACGGAAGATTACCTTCAGGAAATTGAACGCATTCGTCGCGACGAAGCGCGGGTGTAGCACGTTTTTCACTTGGTAGCTTTGTGGGTTGGGGCTTCGGTTGACGGAATCCATTCCGTCCCGACAGACGCGGAATAAATTCCACGCTACCCCGCTACTCCGCTACCTCGCAAATTGTTATCTTTGCCTGGGAATGCGGTGTCCCAAACACGCCCTGGGAAGGGCATGGTACGGTCCGCATTTCCGAAGCCACTGTACGCGCGCAGCGCGGAACGAATTAGCTTTTATCTGAGGCGGGTTTTTCGGCCGACGAGTCGCTAATATCCCTGAGCTCATACTGAGGGTTGAGCTGGATAATTCCCTCGTGGATATCCTTGGCTGAGACAAAGAACTCGTACTGGTCTTCGATGCGATGGTACTGCACCGAATGATCCCACGAATGCGAGGAGACGCTTAGGATAAAGTGTCCGTAGCGGAGGACGAGCGGATCCATGGTGATCCGCACCACCCCGGGGCCTTCGACCGAGTCAATTTTGATGTCTGCGATTTGGGTGTTGCCGCCAAAGAGGTGCCAGCCGTGATGTGATTTGATTGAATAGCCGAAGACGGGATTTTCGACCCGCTTTTTAGCCATGTATTCGATGTCAATATGCAGGCAGCTTCCGCTGGAAAAGGTTTCGCGTTCTTGTTCGTTTTCGTCGCGGAAGGTCACATTTTTTAGGGTGATGTCGCCGGTGCCGTGTTCGTCTTCCGCGAGGTTTTCTTTGTGTTCGTCTAATGCGGCTTCGGTGTATTTGGCGATCACTCGTTCTGGAATCCCTCGGTCGGTGATGTTCCCGCTTTCGACGAGAATCACTTCGTGGCAATATTCTTCAACCGTGTCCAAGGCGTGAGTGACAAAAAGTAGAGACTTCCCTTTCTTCTGGAAGTCGCGAATCCGGCCCAAACATTTGGCCTGAAAATCGGCGTCGCCGACCGCGAGAACTTCGTCGATCAGGAGAATGTCGGGATTCACCTCGGTGGCGACAGCAAAGCCAAGACGCACGTACATGCCGCTGGAATAATTCCGTACCGGCATGTCGATAAACTCTTCGAGTCCCGCGAAGCCGACGATGTGGTCGAAGCGTTTGGTGACGTCTTCGCGAGGGATGCCTAGAAGCGAGGCGTTGAGGTAAACGTTTTCGCGGCCAGACAGGTCGGAGTGAAAGCCCGCTCCGAGCTCAAGCAACGAAGCAATCCGTCCTTCACTGCGGACGGTACCGGTGGTCGGAGTGATGGTTCCCGCGACCAGACCGAGGGTGGAGGACTTTCCCGCTCCATTGGGGCCGATGATTCCGACCGTCTGACCCTTTTGCACGCTAAAGGTAGCTTCGCGAATGGCCCAAAATTCTTTCGGCTTGATGCCTTTGACCTTGTTGCGGATCATGCCGAACAAGGTGGGGTTCTCTTGCGCCCCACGCATCCAATAGCGCTTACCCAGGTTTTCGGCTTCGATCGCGATGTTCTGTTTCATGAGGTTTAAACCAGATCCGCGAAGTTGCGTTGCATGCGCTGAAACATGAAATACGAGAACGCGAGCATGATGTAGGGGAGGAGGAGGCCGATGATGCTCGAGGTCATCCAGGGAAAAGCGTATTCTGGACCGGGAAGGATCAGCGAGCGATAGCCGATTAAAATCGGTGCCAGCGGGTTCATCAGGGCTAAATTCGCTATCCACGGATGCGAGCCGCTCGATTCTACAATGAAATTCCAGTCGTACATAGCTGGGCTCATAAAGAAGAAAGCGGTGATGAAGATGTTCACCAGATGCATGGTATCGCGGTAATACACGTTGCAGGCCGACAGCAGGAGCGAGAAGGAAAGGTTCAGAATAAAGTGGTGAAAGGCCAGGAGCGGTAGCAACAGGCACCATCCAGAAAGCATTTTGCCTGCAAGCGCGAGCAGTACCCCAACTAGAATAAATTGAATCACGAGGCTGATCGCATAGTCAACCAAGCCGCTCACGCAGACGCTAAAGGGAATGAGAAAGCGTGGGAAGGCGACCTTTTTAATTAAGTTCGAATTCCCTGTGATGCTCATCATGCCATTGTTCATGCAGATGGCGGTGAAGTTCCAGCCGAAGACCCCGATGATGATGGATTCGCCTGGGGCACCACGTGCTACAAGATATTTGAAAAAGAAGTAATAGATTGCGGCAAGGGCTAACGGGGTGAAGAAACTCCACGCCATTCCCAAAACCGAACCTTTGTACCTACTTTTTAACTCCCGACGAACTAAATTTGAAACCAGTTCGCGGTGTGCCGCGATCTCCCGAATCATAATGCCACAGGCATTGCATAGAGAGCTTTGGCAAGTCAACGTGGTGTAGGTTAAAATACCGAAAGATTCGCCAAGCGATCGAGTTTGCTTCCGGTCAAGACGGCCATCGGTTCATTCGGTCGATTCTTCCATGGTAGCGTAGCGAGAAAACTTGGGCGTTCAGAAAAAATTAGCGCGAACATAAAAAGCTGGCGCGAACATAAAAAGCTGGCGCGAACATAAAAAGCTGGCGCGAACATAAAAAGCTGGCCCGGGACAAAAAAATTCCCCCGTGGCTTTAACACCCGGGGGATCGAAAACAAAACGAAGTGAACTGAGGTCACTTGTCTCTAGTTGACCGCCTTTAGCCATTAAGGGCTAGGACATCTTAACCCTTCAATGGATCCGAGTTGAATGCAAACTAATCTTTGAGGGTTTATTGGATAATGTCACTTTTGTACTACATGTGGTAGGTGAAATGGGCATTTATGTCTTCTGTTAGCGGTTCAGAGCATGACGAGTTGGTTTCGAATGAGGGGATGATAAAGATTTACTGGCGGAATAATATCGGGTCGGTTGAAGAAATGAAGGCGGTCTTCGCAAGTTGTAACCTGCCATTTTATGGGCGGGGCTGGAGTAGAAGAAGAAAGCTACCTGCGAAGCCCGCCTTCCCTTTCATAGACCTGTAGGTCGGCAGATCGTTCAAATGAGGCGCGTAACTTTTCGAAGCACGTCGGTTAACCGCGCTTTCTAAGCCGATGAGTCAGCGTCCTTTAGCGATTGGAATTACCCGTGGTATTGCTTGCGGTGGTAGCCGGTTTGCCGCCCATGAACTGGATCTTTTCCGCTTTCACTTTTAGTCGACTGCGCTTCTCGCCTTTCTCGGTTTCCCACTGGTCGAGCTGCAAGCGCCCATCAACCAGAACCTTTCGACCTTTGCTCAGGTGGGTGCCGCATGCGGCGGCCGACTTACCCCACACATCGACATCGACGTAACAGGGTTTATCCACCACCTCGCCTTGTTTATTTTTATAGCTCTCGCTCGTGGCAATGCGAATGCTGCAGACTTGGTCGCCGGATGCGAGATCACGTAGGTCCGGGTCTCTGGTGAGGTTTCCGACGAGGATGACTTTGGTATAGGTGCTCATGTGTTTGTCTTTCTGGGTTGGATTTAATGTTGCTCCTTCCTAATGCAGGAGCCATGCCAACTCAGCGGGGCGACGAGCAAATACGCGAATTCCCCTTATTTTTCGAGAAAACCCGTTTTTGGGCCCCAGAGGCGTTACAACCTAGGTTGTAAAAATTACAACCTAGGTTGTAATGGGGCCACGGAAAAGTCCCAGGTGACGGGGTAGTGATCGGAGCCAATATCCGGTCCTCGCTCCCGCCGATGGACCTGAATCCCGCGTGAGACGAGGGCGTGATCGATCGGAATGCGAAACAGCGGGTTTTTCGACCAGGTGCCGTTTCCACCAGCATCCCGCATAGCGTTGCGTAGCTTGGTGGCTGTTTCGATTGCGCGGGAGCTCTTGGTCCAAGGGGTGTTGTTAAAGTCGCCACACAAAATCATTTCGCTTTCACCTGAGAGGCTACGTTTGCGATTCTGGCATGCGAGCGCGATGTCGTGCATCTGCTGGTCGCGGGCTTGTCGCATACGGCGACTTGTCGGTGGAACCGGATGGGTGGTGATGATATGCAGGGGTTGGTTTCCGATTTTGAGTTCGCTCGACAAACTGGGCAGGCCGCCGCTCCCGGCGACCAGAGGCTCGATGCCTTGGTTAGCGAGGCGGGTGTACATGGCGATGCCGAAGTTATCGCCGCGCGGGAGTTCAAATCGATGCGGATAACGCTTGGTGAAGGGGGCAAGGTCCTTGAGCCAGCTCTGGTTGCATTCCTGAAGCACTAAGATGTCTGGATCCTCTGCTTCGAGCAGCGCGAGCAAGGGGGCTCGCTGCGCATTGTGGGTGAAGACGTTCACCTGCATGAGGCGGAAATGAACCCGCGCTTGTTTCGCACCGTCCATGTGCACCACCGCCGGCTTGGACAGGCCGTAAAAGGGAGCGATGATGGCCAGGTTGAGTAGGCTCAATCCAAGTGCCAGCAGGGCCAGGGGAAATTTCCGATGCGCCAGCAAGACCACAAAAACGCATAGCCCGCCGCAGAACAGTTGCATCCGAAAGTGGGCGAACCATTCACAGAACCAAGGTGCGCTTAGAAAGCCTACCAGACTTGTCACCGCGCCAATCGCAAGCCCGATGTAAGCAATCCGGAGGCAGGCCTGATACAGAAGTTTCATGAAAGCCGCCTGCGGATGAGGCAGTAGGCCTCACGCGCCTTTACGGAAACGATTTTTCGCTCTGGTAAAATCAAGGCGCTTAATTCTTTCCCGTAAACGCAGCCGGTGTCGAGTCCGATCACGTTCGGGCGATTGACCAATCCTTTGGCGGCCCAGTGGCCAAACACCACGAGCTTTTCGCCTTCGTAAAACCGATACCAAGGGGGGTTCTTCGGGTTCTGAAGGTCGTCGCCGATTCCGTCCCAAGTGCGGATATTCGCGAGGTCTCGCTTTTTGCAGTCCGTCAAACCTTTACCTGGAATCACACCCGCATGGACTAAAAGAAAATCGTCTTCTTCAATAAAGCTTGGCCAGCTTCGAAGGTCTTTTACGAAGGCTTTAAACTCGCTGCCAAAGCTACGCTTCAGTTTTTTAAACATCGTGGTGGGGGTCCGCTTGCCGTCGACTTGATGCAGCACGGCCAGTTCGTGGTTCCCGATTACTGCTTGGGCTCCCATGGCGCGAAAGCGTCGGTAGACTTTAAGCGAGTTCGGGCCCTTGTTAATGAGGTCGCCCACGAAGTAGACTCGGTCCTCTGGCGTGATACAAAGCTTCTCTACCAGTTGTTTTAATTCCCAACTGCAACCGTGTACATCGCCAATGATAATCGTACGCCCTGATTTCACTTGGCGCTCATGTGTTACCAAATGGGTTAGGTCAATGGTTGTTTTATTTCACTTCCCCGCCTGATTTGGCGATTTAATATCTACGCTGGCGATTCGATTTTCACTCTGCAGATGATGGTCGGTTTCCCTTTACTATACCTGATGGCTTTGACAGGACGCGGGCATGCCTATTTACGTTATCGGCCATCGAAATCCTGACACCGACGCAATCTGCGCCGCGCTCGGGTATGCAGACTTTCTCCGTCGCGCTAAGGAAATGGATACGGTACCTGCTTGTTGTGGTCCCATCAACGTCCGCACCAAGTTCGTTCTCGACCGGGCGCAAATTGATCCGCCCATGCTTTTAATGGATGTGAGTCCAACCGTAGGTAAAATTTGCGAACGCAATGTTTTGTACGCCCGCGAAGCCGAGCCCTTCCTTGAGGTCTACCGTCGGATGCAGCACCATCGCCTGCGGATGATTCCTGTGGTGAACAGCGAGGATGAACTCATCGGACTGCTCCCGTTGCTCAACCTGCTTCAACTCGTGCTGCCACATGAAGAAGACATCGGCGAAAGTCGCTACGTCGAAAGCAGTCTGACGCGAATCCGCAACACCCTCGGGGCGACCTTCCAAAACGAAGTCGATATCGACGACGAAGAAAAACTTGTCATGATGATTGGCGCGATGAGGGCTTCGAGCTTTGTGGAGCGGATGCTTAAATATGCTCCCGACCAGCTGCTTGTTATTTCCGGTGACCGCCCATCGGTCTACCAGCCGGCCATCGAGTATGGGGTGCGTGCGATTATTATTTCGGGTGGCTACCTCATGGACGAAGAGCTGCTAACCCAGGCTCGCACTAAAGGTGTCGCGGTTCTTTCCTCTCCTTTTGATACCGCGATGACCGCCATGCTTGTGAAGTCGGCTCGCTTGATTCATCACGCGCTGGAAAAAGACTTCGTCACCTTTTCCGAAAACGTTCGGGTGGTCGATGTGCGCGAGCGCGTGGCCAACCTCGACCAAGATCTCTTCCCCGTCATGGATGACGATAAGATGATCGGTGTCTTTTCCAAGTCGGACCTCGTTCGTCCAAAAAAGGAAAAGCTCATTTTGGTCGACCACAATGAATATGGCCAAGCTGTCAGTGGCGCAAAAAGCGCAGAAATTCTCGAAGTCTTGGACCATCACCGTCTCGGTGGCGGGCTGGTGTCACGCGAGCCGATCCGCTTTGTCAACGAGGTGGTCGGTTCCACCTCGACCTTGATTAGCCGCATGTATCGCGAGCACGCCATGATCCCCGCTCGGGACATCGCGCTTTGTTTGGCTTCAGGAATTATCTCCGACACCTTGAACTTAAGCTCGCCGACAACCACGCAGCTCGACCGCGATATTCTCGCCTGGCTCGAGCCGCACGCCGGAACAAACCTAAACGATTTCGCGCAAGAATTTTTCGCGGCCGGATCCGTATTGGTCCAAACCACTTGCAAAGAAGTGCTCCAGAACGACTGCAAGCGCTACGAAGAAAACGGCTGGACCATGTCGGTTTCGCAGGTCGAAGAACTGGGCATGAACCGATTTTATGAACGCAAAGACGACCTCACCGAAGCCATGGCGAGTTTCGCGGAAGACAAGGGTGTCGACTTCACCTGCCTCATGGTCACCAACATCAATGTGCACTCCAGTGTGTTGCTGGTCTACGGTGACGAGCGCCTGATCGACGCGATCAAGTACCCGCATCTCGAAGACGATCTCTTCGATCTCAAAGGCGTGGTAAGCCGCAAGAAGCAGCTGCTTCCGCACCTCATGCACATCGCCAGCGAGCTCGACCGCTAGGACGCCCCTGAGCAAGGTAAAAGTACCACGGCCTTCTAGTCCGTGTTCGTGCCACCGCCTTCCTAGGCCGTGAGCCAATGCGGATGTAGGGACGCGAACATGTGGCACGGAGTTTAACAGATCTGCCTGTCGGCGGTTGGAAACCGCCGCTCCTTGGCCTTCGGCAATTCACCTTTCGGGAGTCAACTAAACAAGCGCTTCCAAACGTTATCCTTGGCCATCTGGCCATTTTTGAATTGGCGAGTATACTAATGGCGCAGCCCAAGGAGCGGCGGTTTCCAACCGCCGGAAATCGGGATATCTTCGGAGACCTTAGGCTCACGTTCCAGATTACGGAGTACTAAAGCCAATAAAAAAGCCGAAGCAACGGCTTCGGCTTTGGTCTATCCATTGAAAGCGGATTTATGCCCGTGGCAAGTCTTCGCCATCTTTGGTTGGAAGCTCGGTGCTTCCCATGAGCCATTCGTCAACCGAACGCGCGCATTCGCGACCATCTGAAATCGCCCAAACAATCAACGACTGACCGCGCTGTGCGTCGCCGGCAACGAAGAAGCCTTCCGCGCTGCTCATCCAGTTCTTGTCGATCTTCACGTTGCCGCGCTCGTCAAGATCCGCTTCGTACTGCGCCACAATGCTTCCGGTCTCAGGACCCACAAAGCCCATGGCCAAAACCGCCATGTCGCAGGGGAAGGTTTTTTCCGAGCCAGCAATTTCTTGCATAACCGGACGTCCGCCCTCTGGGTTCGGCTTGAATTCCACATGAATCGTTTCCAGTCCGGTGATCTTCCCGTTTTCGCCCGTGAAGCGTTTGGTCAAAATGTTGAACTCCCGATCGCAGCCCTCTTCGTGAGAGGTGCTGGTGCGGTAGGTCATGGCGTAGAACGGCCAGGGCTGATGCTCCGGGCGTCCTTCTGGCGGACGAGGCATCAACTCAAAGTTGGTGACGGATGCCGCGCCGTGACGGTTCGAGGTGCCGATGCAATCGGATCCCGTATCTCCACCACCGATGACGATGACGTGCTTGTCTTTCGCGTGAAGTTCGCGTCCGCTGTAATTGGTTTCGACCGTGTCGTCGCCAGCAACCCGTTTGTTTTGCTGCGGCAGGAAGTTCATCGCGAACTCGACCCCGTCAAGCTCACGGCCTTCGATCGGTAAATCGCGCGGGCGGGTTGAGCCGCCGGCAAAGACCACCGCGTCGTATTCCGCGTCGAGATCTTCTTTGCTGATGTCGTGGCCAACCGCGACATTGGTGCGGAACTCGACACCCTCTTCGCGCATCACGTCCAAGCGACGATCAATGACCCACTTTTCCATCTTGAAATCAGGAATGCCGTAACGAAGCAGGCCGCCAATGCGATCCGCGCGCTCGAGTACAACCACACTGTGGCCGGCCCGACAAAGCTGCTGGGCGCAGGCAAGTCCCGCAGGCCCAGAACCAATCACGGCAATCTTTTTGCCGGTCATTTTCTGCGGTGGCTCAGCTGTGATCCAGCCTTCGGTGAAGCCACGCTCCACGATGCTCTTTTCAATTTCTTCAATCGTCACCGGCGGCTCATTGATGCCAAGCACGCAGGCTTGTTCGCAAGGCGCGGGGCAGAGACGTCCGGTGAATTCCGGGAAGTTGTTGGTCGAATGCAAACGGCTTAGTGCTTCACGCCAGTTCTGGCGGTACACCAAGTCATTGAAGTCCGGGATGATATTTCCCAACGGACAACCCGTGTGACAAAATGGGACGCCGCAATCCATGCAACGACCCGCTTGTTCGCGAATTTTCTCCTCTGGAAACGGCAGATACAATTCTTTGTAATCCTGTACCCGTTCTTCAACGGGCCGTTTTTTCGGCAGTTCGCGACTATGTTCTAAAAATCCTGTTATTTTACCCATGATATTTATCCGGTTCGAAGAGACCTAAATGTCGGTAAAAGGGGCCATCTGTCAATCTTGAGATTCGCTCAATTGAGCAATAAGGCTACATTTTTGCATCATCCGCGAGGTTGAGTGAGTGAAAACAGCCATTTTCGGACAAAACACGTGTTTTATCGGGCATTGCGGTTCCGAAGAGGGTTGCTGGGATTCAGGCGTTTAGAGGGAGCGCGGAAGCAAAGGCGGACGAGGAGCGCCGACGTCCCCGTCGGCATCTTTTGGCAGAGGAATGGTTGGCAGAGGAATGGTTGGCAGAGGAATGGTTGGCAAAGGAATGGGTGGCCAGCGAATGCGTGGGGCAAGCGAGCTCTAGGAGCGTGGAAGCAAAGGCGGACGAGGAGCCTGGGAGCGCCGACGTCCCCGTCGGCATCGTTCAACAAGGAAGTGGTTGGCAGAGGAATGGATGGCAAAGGAATGGGTGGTCAGCGACTGCGTGAGGTAAGCGAGCTTTAGGAGCGCGGAAGCAAATGCGGACGAGGAGCCTGGGAGCGCCGACGTCCCCGTCGGCATCGTTCAACAAGGGAGTGGTTGGCAGAGGAAGGGTTGGCAGAGAAATGGCTGGCCAGCGAGTGTGTGGGGCAAGCGAGCTCTAGAATCGCGGAAGCAAATGCGGACGAGGAGCCTGGGAGCGCCGACGTCCCCGTCGGCATTTTTTAGCAAAGGAATGGTTGGCAGAGGAATGGATGGCAAAGGAATGGGTGGTCAGCGACTGCGTGGGGCAAGCGAGCTTTAGAAGCGTGGATGCAAAGACGGACGAGGAGCCTGGGAGCGCCGACGTCCCCGTCGGCATCGTTCATGCACCTTATCGGCGAAAACGTCAGCTTGCCCGTTCTTGCTCCTACCGTTTGATGCACCCCTTCATGAACTCATTCAAAGAAATGCCTTCCTTAGGCGGAACGCCTGATCGCCGCCCCAGCTCAACCCCCGAAATTTTTGCGAGATCCCAATCGTATTTCGCAAGTGGGTCGTCCGACTCGAGCGCTTCGACTTCAAAGACCAAATAATATGGTTGGGATCCGCGGCCCGGATATCCTAATTCGACCAATCGCTCTTTGGGTAAGATTCGTGGCCCCTTCGAGACAATGCGCATGAGTGTCCCGCCTCCGTGGTTCTGACCCTTCCCGCGAAGCAAAATATAGGACGCGCCCGTTACAGTCGAATGAAGGTGTAAAGAACCTTGGCCACTACCCGTGCGGAAATTGTAGAGTTTCGACTTTTTCACCCAATCAAGTTGTCCGTCTTCTACCCATCCATAAATAGCGTAGGTCTCTTTAACCGGTTTCACACGATACCCGTTTTCCAGCACATTAACCCTTTCCTTAACCGAACTGGGCGGGTCGTCCTTGTGAATATCGTATGTGTGGTAGCTTTGCTGTTCGTATTGGCTGGCGCGGTTACACACGTGAGCCACTACTTCTCTCAAAAAGCCTGCAAGCGCCTTCGAGCCATCATTCAAACCGCTACCCGTCCCGTCGTTAGGCCGGAGCGGAAATGCGCCCAAGCCAGGAAGAAGCTCATGAAACCCTTGGAACGATGTCTCGTCCGCCTCGGTACCAGGGTAGAGAACGTATGCTCCAGCCGAGCGGCGGATCGCATCTCGATACGCATGCATCTTTAACAGGTCGGCTCGGTTATAATTCCCTTTGCGTTGTTCGGCTTTTTCTTTGTCAAGATCCAGCTTTCCATCCTCTGCCCCAAAAAGTTTGTCTAGGCTGTCGACTTTGTACTTTGCGTCAAAGTGGACATGGGTGATGAGCTCCATTTCCTCGGCTTGGGCTTGAGTGCAAGCATCCGGCCACAGAGAAAGGGTATAGTCCGGACGCATCTGCCGGCTCCAAGAGCCTTTGGCTGGATACCCTTTACCCGCCAATAAAGGTTCGGTTGTAGCTAAACTCAAAGCAGAGTGGGCGGCCGGTTCGCACATAACGCCCGCTGATCGGGAGGAGGAAGAGTTTTTCGAACTTAAAAGTCGCCCTTCAAGCGATGTTGACTCAAGTTCTCCAGGCCCGGAGCAAAGCGTTTTGGCAGCTCAATGCGCTTCCCTTCTTGGTTTCGAAAGTAGGTTTTCACCGCGCTAGAGGTGTAGTGGTCTTTAATTTCTTTGGATATTAGAAGTCGGTAGTCTTCATCAAAGCTAATTAGGTGGCGGTCAAATGCTGCGTCATAGGTTGCCGAAAGGCATAGGCCGTTTCGCGGGTCCAAGCGCTGACGTTTATCTTCCGACCAGGGGATAATGTGGCTGGCTCGGTTTACCTCGGCTACGTCCAGGCCTGTAATGCAGCAGGAGCCTTGGTAAATCGACAAAATCATTTTTCGGAACACGTTTTGATTGCTTCGGACTTTTACCTCGCGAATGACTTCTTTGCCTTCGGCTTTTGTGGCGCAATCTAGCATGAATTCTGGATAGGAAAAATCCTGCTCTAATTCTTTCGGTAGGCTTTCTTCTTCGCCAGAAAAGGAATCGAATATGTTTAATAGTTGTTGCTCGTAATTATTCTCAAGCAAGAACTGCTGGTAAGCGCGTAGGGCGGCGGTGCAGTAACCGTTCTGAAGGTAGCTCTGCGGAATGCCTTCAATATTCCATAAGCTTGCGTCGCCCAAATGTTTCTGTTCGTTCGCGGCAGCGTATAACTCTTGGATCAATTCAATCGAGTTCTCCGACCAGATATCGGTGATTCTCGAAAACCCGAATGGGTGCTCGTTAAGCATAAGTTGAAGCCAGTCCAGTGCCTTTACGTACGACGAAGATTTGTTACTCCCGCGAGGGCTCGTGGCTTGAGCAAATGTTTTGAAATCGTCTTTCCGCATGCATTAACAACTCTGATTCAATGGCTCGAACTGCAACTAGAAACGTGGTTAAGTTTCGGCAAGAGGTGAGTTTATCCTTGCTAGACATCATCTCAATGCCAACGGAGACGTTGGCGCTCCGAGGCTCCTCGTCCGTTTTTTGTTGGCTTGCCTCGCGCTCCGCTCAAGTGGCTCGCTTGGTTATAAAAAAAGGGACACTATTTCCTGCCTCTTCTGTCTAATTCGAGTATCATCTGCTTAACCAACCTTCATCTTAAACGTTATCGATATGGTCATTTCCCTCCGCAGTGTTTGCATTCTTCTCACCGGCACCTTGATGTCTGCTTCGGCGGGGCCTTTCACGGTTTCTGGGGTGTCCACGGTTGAGACGGTTGATCTTGTCTACAAGAAAAGTGTGCGGGTCAGTGGCGAGCAGGTCACCAAGGCCTCGGTTGCTACTTCGCAGCAAACCGATGCGACCTCAGAGCCCACCAACGAGACCACGGACAATACCAAGGAAGCGATTATTGAGCCGTTGATTCGTTCCTCTACCATGGCCACCGACGCTGGGGTCAATGGGGCGGCAAAGGTGAGTCGGGTCACGAGCGAAGGCACTGCCCCGGCCACGGATGCGGTGATGGAAGTTTCACATCAGACCGCAAATGCGACGGATGATTCTACTGCGAAATCGGCCGATGCCACCGCGCCGGTTACGGCGGCGAGTCAAAACCTGTTTTACCAATCTATAGAAGCGACCGCGGGTGCCTCGGTGCGGGCGACTGAGTTGACGGAGCCGATGACGGATCGTTCGATGGCGGCCTCGGCGGATGTGAGTGCGGCAACGGGGAAGGCTTCTTCGAAAGTTTCTGACAGCACCGCGCCGTTGATGGATGCGACGGGGCGGACCGGGACCGAATCCGCGGCCTATTCTTCTGAGGCGACGACTCATTCGTCCGACGCGTCAACCAAAGTGACTGGGGAGGCGAGTAAGGTTTCGGATGTGACCTTGGCGCCGACCTTAGATGCGACGACGGTTGCGACGGAGGTGTCGAGCGATGTCAGTGACGTGACCCCGAAAGGGTTGCAGGCGAGCATCGGCTTGGTGGACAAGGTTTCGGGACGGACCGGTCGCAGCACGCTTGAGGTGAGCAAGAACTTGGATCAAAGCTTAGCGGATACGACGGCGAAAACCTGGAAGAAGCATGAGGCGGCACGCATGGATCCGGATATTGCGGACCAGCTGTTGAAAGATGCTTATGCTTTTCGGGGGGCGACGTTGAAACGTTTTGCGCATGAGCTTCGGGTTTCCGAGCGGCGGCTTGCGTTGGTTCTGATTCAAGATGTTCCGGGTCAACCAACGCGGAATCAGCTGGAGCGGATGATGACGTGGGTGATTCCCGCGCTGGAGCGCGAACAGGCATCGTCTTAGCCGAGCTCTATTTGGGATCTCGGGCGCGATTCGTAGCGCCTTGCCTTTTTTGTACCGTGTGTTTCCGCATCCCATTTTCCTTGATGCCGTGTTGGTTTTTCGTGGGCCTCGTTGGGTTTGGGATGTGTGTGTGCGGAACGAGGGGTGTGGGGCAGGATCTGCTGGATGACATTATTTTTTACGATCTGAATTCGCAGGATGAAGTTGCCATGCCGGCGATTCGGCCAGAGTTTGTTGATGGGTTTGAAATTCTTTATGCCACCCCAGGAGCGGGGGATATTTCTGAAATTGCGGGGCATCTTTTATTGCGGGTGAAGCTTCGGCATCCGGATGCGGTGCATGCCATCGAGGGCGAGTCGGGCTGGCATCCGCATGACCTGGTGGTTTCCTTTTTGGCCGATACCGAATCGGGTTCGGCGGTTGTGGTTGAAACCCCGTCCCAAGCTCCCGTGGTTCGGGAGGATTGCCGGAAAAATAATTGGCTGAATTTGGTCGCGCCCAATCCGGATGGCGAGTCGCCATTTGTATCGATCTGGCAGTCGCTTAAAGGGCTCGCGGGTGGGTTTCGCATCATCATGGATCGGCAAACCTTGGAGCAGGCAGTGAAGACGTATACGGTTGAGCAAGATCGTGATCTGCTGCGTTATGAGTTGCTTTTGACCCCGGAGCAGCGCGCCGGACTGCTTGCGCATTTGTTGTATGTGCGTGACCACGCCGCGCCTCCGTATTTCTTTTTTAGTCAGAACTGTGGGTCGGTTTTAGTGCAGGTCGTGGGGGAGGGGATTGGGGATGAAAAAACGGCTCGCTTTCATCCGCCGGTTGCGCCGCCGCATAGTCTCATGGGGAATCTGGTTCGGGCTGGATTGGCGCGTCGGGTGTCGCCCGCTTTTTCGAGTTATCGGCAGGATGGTTTTCTTGCGCGTAAGCTGTTTGCCGCCGATTACGCGGAGGCGAAGCAGCGATTTCCTGAGTTAGATTGGCCGGCGGTAGATTTGTTTTTTGCCTCGGATGAGCGGCGACGGGCGGATGCGATTTTGATGCTTCCGGATCTCCCCATAGATGATGGGCAGAGCGCGGATCGGCTGGGTGGGCTGCAAAGGCTGGGTGGGCTATACAGCATGTGTGGATTGCTGCAGGAAGCGGATATGGTGTTTGCTGACAAGGGGACGCGGTGCGAAACCTATACCTCTGAAGCCATCGCGGCGGCGCGTGCGCGTCAGAGGGAGCTGTTGCTTCAGGCGACCGACCCGATGAGTTTGGGCTATGATGTGCGAGAGCGGTTGGATCGAGCGCATGCCGCGCGGGAGCAGGAGCACGTTGTGGCGGGGAGCTGGCATACGGGTCTGTTTGTTCATCGAGTTGGCGTGGCAGGTAGATATGCGTCGGTGGATGACGGGGGTGGTAATCGTCCGCGTGATGACGATGACCATGATGATGAGGAGGAGGATGGTGGTGAGAAAGAGGTGCTGCAGTTGGAAGGGGCGGTGCTGGAGCAAGCCTTGGGCGCGATGTCGAGGGTGGCGATGCAACGCGGAAGCGCGGTTGTTTTGGGGCGCGGGCGGGTTGATCTGTCAACCGAGGGGGTCGACGCATGGCGGTTTACTGGTTTGGATTTGTTGAAATTTCGCGATACGTTGGAGGGAGTGGAGTCGGTTTTCCAGTCTACGCGCGGGCTTGGGATTGGGCTGAAGGTGCTCGATCTCGCGCATGAAGAGGCCACGGGTAAAACGCAGGGGAGCTTGGCGGGGGCCTCGGTGATCGCGAATCTTGGGTCGACCGCCTTTTATGAAAATTTTGCCATGGTCTCGCTCGGAGCGGATGTGGCTTGGCGTGAGAATGGGCGCCATGCCGGTGCGGTGTTGCAGGTTCCGGTGGGGGTTCAGAGCTTGGTGAGCTTGGGGCAAGGTCGCAAGCTGCAGTGGCGCAATAACGCGGCGTTTTCGGTTTCGAGCGACTCTGATTATGGGCATCGACTTCGGGCGGAGAGTCGGTTGGTTTGGCGATTGGGTGAGGAGAGTGGAAGGGAATGGCGCGGGGTTTTGGCGGCGGAGGGGAGTCGGGATTTCGCTACGGATCGCGACGGACCTGAAACCGTTTTTCGCGGACGAGTCGGAGTGGAAATTCGAGCTTGGTGAAGCGTAACGTGGCAGAGGCGTCTCGCCTCGGTGCAGATGCATGTTGAGGCGATGGGGTTCGGTTTTTCTGAACGCATGCAAGTCCCGTACTTGCGTCCGGGACGAACGGGATAAATCCGGTTGCGACAAAGGGGCCGTATCAGAACTCAGAGTTGTTGGAACTCGGAAACCTGAAACGAGGATGCTGAAAGCATCAAACGTAAAAGCCCCAGGCTTCAGCCTGGGGTTGCGAAACTTTTCTGAACGCATGCAAGTCCCGTACTTGCGTCCGGGACGAACGGGATAAATCCGGTTGCGACAAAGGGGCCGTATCAGAACTGAGAGTCGTTGGAACTCGGAAACCTGAAACGAGGATGCTGAAAGCATCAAACGTAAAAGCCCCAGGCTTCAGCCTGGGGTTGCGGAACGTGCAACCTATTGCGTGCTGAAAGTACGCCGGAAGGGTTGAACTATGATGCATTATTCCCGTGTCCCAATCTCTTCATACGAAGTATACCCACATCATTTTTTAAACCAAAGGGAGGGAGCCAACGATCCACAAATATATCGCGCCGCAGATTTATTTGTATATGTCAGGTATGGTCAAAATATTGGGGCGGTTCCGATCCGAATTAACGGGATGCCTGATCATGTTCACCTGCTTGTAAAGACGTCAAAAGCTTTGTCTGACGCTTAGTTCATGCAGGAGTTGAAAGGGGATCTTCTAAATGGATCAATCAAGAAGGCCTAAGGAGAGGGTTGTTTAAATGGCGCGGGATACAGCTGGTTTAGTGAAAGTCCGAAGATACTGATCTAGTGATCGTCTAGATTAAAAATCAGGCCGAGCACCATCAGGTGACCACCTTTCAGGATGAGCTTCGAAAATTTTTAACAATCAACCAAATTGAATAGGATGAACGTTATCTCTGGGGCTAACACAGATAGGTAGCTCAACGTTCCGGCGTACGTTCAGCACGCAAGGGATTGCACATTCCAAACCCCAGGCTGAAGTCTGGGGCTTTTAAGTTCGATGCTTTCAGCATCTTATTCGGAAATTTCTAACGACCAACCAAATTGAAAAGGATGAACGTTATCTCTGGGTCCAACACAGATAGGTAGCTCAACGTTCCGGCGTACGTTCAGCACGCAAGGGATTGCATATTCCAAACCCCAAGCTGAAGCCTGGGGCTTTTAAGTTCGATGCTTTCAGCATCTTTTCGGAAATTTCTAATAACCTACTAAATTCAATAGGATGAACGTTATCTCTGGGGCTAACGTAGATAGGTAGCTCAACGTTCCGGCGTACTTTCAGCACGCAAGGGATTGCACATTCCAAACCCCAGGCTGAAGCCTGGGGCTTTTAAGTTCGATGCTTTCAGCATCTTATTCGGAAATTTCTAACAACCTACCAAATTGAATATGATGAACGTTATCTCTGGGGCTAACGTAGATAGGTAGATCAACGTTCCGGCGTACGTTCAGCACGCAAGGGATTTCACATTCCAAACCCCAGGCTGCAGCCTGGGGCTTTTAAGTTCGATGCTTTCAGCATCTTATTCGGAAATTTCTAACAACCTACCAAATTGAATAGGATGAACGTTATCTCTGGGTCCAACACAGATAGGTAGCTCAACGTTCCGGCGTACTTTCAGCACGCAAGGGATTGCACATTCCAAACCCCAGGCTGAAGCCTGGGGCTTTTAAGTTCGATGCTTTCAGCATCTTATTCGGAAATTTCTAACAACCTACCAAATTGAATGTGATGAACGTTATCTCTGGGGCTAACGTAGATAGGTAGATCAACGTTCCGGCGTACGTTCAGCACGCAAGGGATTGCATATCCCAAACCCTAGGCTGAAGTTTGGGGCTTTTAAGTTCGATGCTTTCAGCATCTTTTCGGAAATTTGTAATAACCAACCAAATTGAATAGGATGAACGTTATCTCTGGGTCCAACACAGATAGGTAGCTCAACGTTCCGGCGTACGTTCAGCACGCAAGGGATTGCACATTCCAAACCCCAGGCTGAAGCCTGGGGCTTTTAAGTTCGATGCTTTCAGCATCTTATTCGGAAATTTGTAATAACCAACCAGATTGAATCGGATGAACGTTATCTCTGAGGCTAACGTAGATAGGTAGCTCAACGTTCCGGCGTACTTTCAGCACGCAAGGGATTGCACATTCCAAACCCCAGGCTGAAGTCTGGGGCTTTTAAGTTCGATGCTTTCAGCATCTTATTCGGAAATTTCTAACGACCAACCAAATTGAATCGGATGAACGTTATCTCTGGGGCTAACTCAGATAGGTAGCTCAACGTTCCGGCGTACTTTCAGCACGCAAGGGATTGCACATTCCAAACCCCAGGCTGAAGCCTGGGGCTTTTAAGTTCGATGCTTTCAGCATCTTTTCGGAAATTTCTAACAACCTACCAAATTGAATCGGATGAACGTTATCTCTGAGGCTAACGTAGATAGGTAGATCAACGTTCCGGCGTACGTTCAGCGCGCAAGGGATTGCACATTCTAAGCCCCAGCCAAACCCCAGGCTGAAGCCTCGGGCTTTTAAGTTCGATGCATTCAGCATCTTATTCGGAAATTTGTAATAACCTACCAAATTGAATCAGATGAACGTTATCTCTGGGTCCAACACAGATGTATTGGCGATGTTTCATTTTTGTTTTGTGTCGAATCATAGGGGATGGCGGGCATTGACATCTTTGAGTTCAATGCCCAACTGAGTATTCTATGATTGATTCGCTCATCCTTGCCGCTGCCTCGCATGAGGTCTTACAGACCATTGGAATCGCGGTATTTCTTGGGGTGGGTTTGATGATTCTTGCCGACCGGATTCAGGTGTCCTCGATTGTGCTCCTGCTTTTTGGGGGGATCATAGCGGGGCCAGAGGTGCTTGGTTTGGTGAATCCGGAGTCCTTGGGAAGCGGGTTGCATACCATCGTTGCGTTTTCGGTTGGTATCATTCTCTTCGAAGGAGGATTGAGCCTAAATATTCAGGGCTATAAAGAAACGGCGCGAGAAATTTGGGGGGTGCTTACCCTGGGGGTGGCGGTTACTTGGATTGGCTCCGCCTTGTTGTTGTGGGCCATTTTTGATTTCGATCTCTTGTTCTGTTTTTTGTCTGCGAGTTTGATTATTGTCACTGGGCCGACGGTGATTGCGCCCTTGTTGCAGCGGATTCGGGTGAAGAAGAATCTGCACCATATTCTTCACTGGGAAGGGGTATTGATCGATCCGATTGGGGTGTTTATCGCGCTCTTTTGTTACAAGTTGTATACCGCGAGTCAGCTTGGAGTTGGTGAAGGAACGGGAAGTATTTGGTTGGATCTGGGGGTTCGCTTTCTTGCCGGTGGCGCGATTGGGGTGGCGTTTGGCTATGTGCTGGGATGGATTCTGCGGAAGGATTGGATTCCACATCATCACGTAAATATTTTCATGTTGGCCACCGCGATGTTGATTTTCTTTTTGGCGGATACGGTTCGCTCGGAGACGGGGTTATTGAGTGTTACGGTGGCGGGCTTGGTGATTGGAACCATGCGTCCGCCGCAACTGCGGGCGATTGTTGAGTACAAAGAAGAGTTTAAAGATCTTTTGATCGGTTTATTATTTATTCTCCTCGCGGCCAACTTAGAGTTGGCGAAGTTTGCGGCTTATGGGTTTGGATTAATTGGGGTGGTTGCGGCGGTGATGTTTATCATTCGGCCCCTCAATATTTTCCTCTCGATGGGACGTACTAACATCACGCTGAACGATAAGTTGTTTTTAAGTTGGATTGCTCCGCGTGGCATCGTGGCAGCTTCGATGGCATCGATTTTTGCCTATGGGTTGAAAGAGGAGGGCATTGCGCATGCCGGATTTTTGGAAACCTTTGCCTATTCTGTGATTGTTGGAACGGTGGTTATTCAAGGGTTTACGGGTGGTTTGGTGGCGAAATGGCTCGGGGTGCTTGAGCCGAAATCAGCTGGCTGGATTATTATTGGGGCGCATCGAATGGGGCGTTCTATCGCACGCTTTTTGAAAGCGAATGGGGTTGATTCGGTCTTGCTCGATGCGAATGCGCGCGAAGTACTTGTCGCGCGCAAAGAGGGGTTGACTGCGATTTCGGAAGACGCGCGGACCATCGAGCCAGAAAATATGCCGATATTTTATGGGAGTGGCAATCTGCTCGCGATCACGCCTAACCAAGATCTTAATCAATTATTATGTCGTCAGTGGTCGACGAAAGTTAAAGGGTTAAATGTGTTCCGTTGGCAACGTCAGCTTGATGCGCAAGACGAGCATGATAGCCATAGTGGCCAACCGGTTTGGTGTGAAGCTCAGGTGGGGCCTTTTGTTCGTCCCGGTGAGGAGCGGGTGCCTTTGCGGGTGCGCAAGTCTGCTGACCCAACGAAGTTTCCGGCCGCGAATATTTTGGTTTCGATTGTTGGTGATGAGGTTTATATGGGAGCGCCTCCGGAAAAAACCGAAGAGGCGCAGCTCCTAATGTTTGATTCACGCGACAAAGATGGGGCGACGCCGTTGCCGATTTCGAAGTCACGGGTGTTCTTTTCGAGTGCGACAACGGTTAAGCAGTTGTATAGCGAGATGCTCGAACGGATGAAAAGTGATACGCTTCAGATCGAGATTGAAGAAACCTTGGAGCTGATGATGGAGCGGGAGCATGATTATTCTGATTTGCTCGGGCATGGGATCGCGATCCCGCATCTGCGTTCTAGCAAGGTGAGCGAATCCGTGATGGTGGTGGCGCGACCAAAGGACGCGGCACTCTGTGAAATCGGTCATCGTGAAGTAAAGCTCGCCTTTATGCTGTTGAGTCCCGAGGATCAGCCCGCAGTGCATTTGGGCCACATTTCGCATATTGCGAGCATGATTGGGCCGGAAGCGAGTCGGGAAGAGCTGATTCGGGCGAAGGACGAGCAATCCCTGTACGAGCAGATTCTGCGGGGGTAGGTCGTGGGAGCCGGCCTCCAGCTTATTCGGATTTGCTGCGATGGATTCTTGCGGATTGCCAATCCTACCTAAAATGTTTGGCTTGAACGGTCATCACCGATTAAAGTTGCGTATTTTGGCAGATTTCTCTGTTCGCTGGTGCCGTAGGGGCCTCAGAGCCTCGTTTCAAATGGGATCGATTCAATTTGTATCTTGTCATTCAATCGGACTTTGCCTACTTTCGTAGGATGAAAATGTACCGAGGAATTCTCTTCGTTGTCTTAATGCCACTGCTTGCCGGAGCTATTTATGCTCAGGGTACAAAGCCGGAGTTCATTAAGGCTAAGTCTGGTCGTACCTACACAGGTAAAATCCAATCTCATTCCACTGCGAAAAATGTTTCGATTGTGGACCAAGAGATTGGCGAAGTATCGTTGCTCGAAACACAGATCGACACGATATACTGGGAGGGGGTAAGTAACGGAAAAGGCTACTACGACAAAGGAACGGTGCATCGTGACACCGCCAACAAGCTTTTCATCGAAGGCAAACGCAAAGAATCCTTGCCACATTACAACCAGATGATGGCGGAGTACAGCCGGATCAAGCCACAGACCGATGGGTGGCGAGGGACCAAAGGGCTGAAGTATTACGAGAATGCGGTGGAGCAAAATCGTCTGGCGGTGATTAAAATCAACGATGTCATGGGACAGGATCAATTTAATGAAGGGATCGAGAAGTTCAAAAAGGGCCTAGCGGTCAACGATTCGGAGCAGATCGGTTTTGCCTCAGGCTCAATTCGTGGCAGTTGGGATAACTTTAAAAACGCGAAGCAAAATTACCGTAATTTGTTTGAGAACAAGCACCCGTCGATTTCGGAAGAGAATCGTAAGACTTATCTAAGCAACATTGCGCGCTGTGATAAGTACGTCGCGGATGGGGAGAAAGCGGTGCTTTGGCTCGATGAGGCGCAGACGCGCTTTGACGTATCGGATCTCCTCAACAAGCAAGATTTTGAGTTGCTTCGTTTGATTGAAAATATCGACACCACGCACCGGGGTTACTTGCAGATGCAAGATGTTGACACGCTTGAGGGGCGCTTTGATAAGCTAGATGAGGCCTTGATGAAAAAGAAAAGCATGGCAGAAGATATTCTCTCCTATCGCGAAAATGCCAACGAAGAACTCGATACCGTCGAATTGAAATATGCGAAAATTACTCAGCAGATGGGCATCAACAAGCACGACGAAGCGCTAAAAGAATTGGCCTCGATTATTGGGTCGGTTGAGTCGCTTGATCAAGAGCAGTTGAGCGACCAGCTTCGTACACGTTCGCGTGAGTTTACCGAGCGCCATGCTTGTTTGAAAATGGAAGCGGATTTCCACAAGCGATTGTTTCAGACCGCAGTGGATATGCGTCGTGGGAAGTTTGATAACTGGGAGGCGGCCTTGAACCGCATGATTGACGCCAAATCTGATATCGCGAATGTTGACCCTGAATGCTCGGAGGAGCCTTGGGTAGAACCCGCTGCGTTGCAGATTTCGTCGAACATCGTTACCATCACCAATCACATGATGAGTGATGCGTGGATCTACAAGCCAGACACCGACACGTGGTTGGCGCCTAATGCACAGAATTTGTTGAACGAATTCGATCGCTACGTGAAAGCGAAAGACGATGTGAACGCGGAAGCTTATCACAATCTTCTCAAAGAGCGCTGGCCAGATGACCCAATCGTGACCAATGCCCATGAGCAGATCGCTGGCTTTGTCATGCTTCAGGGCGACAAGCTTGCCAATAAAGAAGAGGCGACTGATGAAGATCGGGCCGCAGCCATGCTCAAGTACGATGAGGTGTTGGGCAAATACAAGCACACGTCACATAAGTCCGCTGCGATGAAAAAGCGCTGGAAAGCCTGGGCCATGAATGAGCGCATCATGCTCGGTTCGATCCTTGGTGGGATTCTCGCCTTCTTCGTACTTTGTTGGATGTTTTCTCGCACTGCGAAATCGCGTGAACGTAAAGCACGGAACAAAATCCATAACTTGGAAGACAACACAAAGTTGGATGCTCCTGGGAAAATTAAGCGTTACAACGGGGTCGTCAAAGAGCTTGAAACCCTCAAGCGTAAAAAGAAATTGAGCAAAGCGGGACGTCATTTGTTGGCGCACGCCTACATTAACCAGGGCGACTTGCACTTGACCCAAAGTAATAAAGACAAGGGCATGGGCGCGATGAAGAAAGCGCAGGAGCTTGTGACGGTTGAACAAGAGCGCGTCTTGACTCCGATGGCCAAATACTACTTGCGTCAAAAAGATCGCGGTGAAGAAGCGGTCGAAGTGTACAGCTCCTACCTTGATTTGCCGGAAGGTGAAATCAACGAGAAGATCCAGTCGGCTATTTTGAAGATGTTCGACGAAACCCCTGAAGACGTGGCAGAAGCCCCTGATGACGTGGCAGAAGCCCCTGATGACGTGGCAGAGGTTGCTGAAGAGGTTGCTAAGGTTGCCGAAGAGGCGGTTGAAGAAGTGGCGGATGTGGTTCACGATACGCCCGAAAGCGGTGCCGCGCCAGTGGCGAAAAAACCGAAAACCGAAATCAGAACCAAGCCCAAGACCGTCATCAAAAAAGCGGGTGGATCGAAAACGGTGATTCGCAAGAAGACGGTGATTCGGAAAAAGAAACCGTAAACCGGCCTATCTGATTTATCGATAGCAGGCTCTCTTTTGTAGAGAGCCTTTTTCTTGGACTATATTTTACCATGAAAATTCTTCTCTTATCTTGGAATTATCCGCCTGCTATTGGTGGGATTGAGGCGGTGGTGAAATACCTCTTTGCCGGTTTGAAAAAGAAAAGCCTCGAGGTTGAGTTGGTGACAAGTTATGCCAGCCCCGAGGCCATCGCTCGATTAAACGCAGGTGATGAATCTGAGCCTGGGGTGCATCGTTGCCCTAAGCCCGGCTTGAAATCCTATGTGATCTACGCCTGGACTCAAGGGCGACGTTGCTGCCGCGCCTTCGGACCGGAGGTGATTCTCTGTGGAAGTATTCCGACCGCGCCGGCGGCTTATTTATTGAGTCGTTCCTTCAAGGTTCCTTTTGGGGTTCTCATGCATGGAAGCGATATCATGAAGACAGGTTGGATCTATCAGCGCGTGGTGCGGTTCCTCATTAAGCGAGCCGATTTTTTGACCTCGAACTCCGAAAACACCAAGCGTTTGTTGGTGGAGGCGGGGGTGCCAGCGGATCGCATTACCGTGGTGTATCCAGGGGTTGAATCCTCCGAGTTTGCCGAGGTTCCGACGGTCGGGGCGGAGGAGCTTCTACCCGAATTAAAGGGTCGCAAGGTCATGGTGTCGGTGGGACGTTTGATTCGCCGCAAAGGGATTTTAGAATTTGTTCGCGATGGCATGCCGAAGGTGCGCGATGAGCTGCCAGAAATTTTGTATCTTATCGTGGGGGATGACGCGACGCAGTCCTTGTCTCATCATGAGCGCTTGCGGGACAAGATCCTCTCGGCGGTGCATGCCAATGAGCTCCAAGGGCATGTGAAACTCTTGGGGAAGATTTCGGATGCAGATCTCAAGCGCTTGATGTTTGAATGCGATCTCTTCCTGTTACCAGGTTTGGATTTACCGGGCGATGTCGAAGGGTTTGGTATCGTATTCTGCGAGGCCGCCTTGGGTGGAATGCCGAGTGTGGCGACTCGCGCTGGCGGTATGGTCGAAGCGGTGGTGGACGGAGCAACCGGCTTGCTCGCAACTCCGGGTGACTCTGAAGACGTCGCGGAAAAGATTTTGACCCTGATGCAAGACGATGCGCTACGAGCTCAGTATGGTGAAGCCGCCAAGCGACGTGCCAAGGAAGAGTTTGATTGGTCCGTGATCGTGGATCAGTATTGGGACGTGATGGCGAAGTCGATTGCGACCCAGAACTCACAAGCAACTCGTTGAGCCCATATTTCGAATATCCGAATCAGATGCTGAAAGCATCGAACATAAAAGCCCCAGGCTTCAGCCTGGGGTTTGGAATTTGCAATCCGTTGTGTGCTGAAAGTACACCGGTAAGTTGAGCTACCTATCTACGTTAGCCCCATCGATAACGTTCACCATATTCAATTTAATCGTTTGTTCTGAATTTCCGAAGCTCGTTATGAAAGGTGGGGACATTGGAACAATGTATCATAGTTCACACCGTCCGGCGTACTTTCAGCACGCAATAGGTTGTCCTCTCCAACCCCAGGCTGAAGCCTGGGGCTTTATAAGTTTGATGCTTTCAGCATCCTTATGGAGAGCGCATACGAGCCCCGTTATATCCTGAGGCGGGAGGCCTCAGCCACCTTATTCAGCTAAAGTAAGCGGTCCTTCCAAAACTCACAAACAATTCGTTGAGCCCATATTTTGAATATCCGAATCAGATGCTGAAAGCATCGAACATAAAAGCCCCAGGCTTCAGCCTGGGGTATGGAATTTGCAATCCGTTGTGTGCTGAAAGTACACCAGAAATTTGAGCTATCTATCTACGTAAGCCCCATCGATAACGTTCATCCATATTCAATTTAATCGTTTGTTCTGAATTTCCGAAGCTCGTT